>ENA-ORNQ01000742-ORNQ01000742.1-human-gut-metagenome-genome-assembly--contig:-NODE-742-length-30334-cov-6.477427_pt1 | contig 30334 bp, 24 predicted proteins | sample MGYA00242116_ERZ509024 | MGnify/ENA primary metagenome ERZ509024 (study PRJEB26280, sample SAMEA2338697) | human gut metagenome | biome: human gut; feature: human-associated habitat; material: faeces...
TCTTCCTGCTTGATTTCTGCGGCAGTCTTTAAAGATTCAGGCTTTTCGATAATACCTTCATCTTCAACATACCAGAGAATAGTTTTATCACTGGTCAAATCATCAGCAATCTCACTCTGTCCTCTTGCACCAGCAAGTACATCATTAAGGTTTTTAATGAAATTGCGGATAGCCTCGGCTTTGGAGTTTGCATTCGGATTGGCGAGATAATCAGCAGTCAACTCAGTTTTGATGCGCGGGTTATAGGTGGAAATGTTGAATTTGTTAGAACGGAATTTTTGTGCAAGGAGCAAGGTTTCGCCCCATGAATCACCGTTATATCCGATAATGAAAAGAAAGAATGTGGCGATTCCAAAAAGAAATGTAGGATAGAAAAGCGTTCCCCAGCCTATTCCCGTTGCCCAGTTAATGAGCCAAAAAAGCCCAAGCACAGGAAGTGTAAAAATAACAGCTTCTATAAAATTTCTTTTCCGGAACTTACCGCCGAATATCTTTTCATCGTCAACGAAGTTATCTGGAATGTAATATACCTTTCTTTGTGCCATAATCAGTTGATACCTCCGCATTTTGCAACGATTCGTCTTGCTTCTTTAAGGTATACATCGGCGCATCTGATACATTCGTTTTTTGTGTTTACCTTGTCTTCCTGATACTCTACAATACCACGGAATGTAACTCCAACCTGAGACTGGCTTAAAAATCTCACATTGATGTTTTTGCATTCGTCGTTTACTATGTTGTTTTTGGTGAGCATGGAGAATATTTTTTTTGGCTGCTTACAGTTCATTACAACTGTGCATACAACGCCCATGAAAAACAAATTCTTTTGAAATGAAATCAGATATGTCGCGTTCTCGCTGAATCCGTTATATACCACGCTTCCGTACTTAGTCGTAGGGCTAAATACTTCCTGTTCGTTATGGTTCCCCATATTTGATATATCTCCCTTCTTCCTCTCTGTCGCAGTTGACTATTACACGGATTTGTGGTATAATATAAGTATAGAAACAAAGAGGAGTTTATTACGATGATGAATGATATGATGAATAATACTGTTAGTTTCGAGGATGTTATGATGGCCGACGAAAGCTGGCGCGAGGAGAGCTGCAGCCATCTGGATGAGGAGGACCGTGCTATTGCTGAGTCCGGTTGTGTTTGCCGTCGCTTTATCCCTAAGGATAAAAGCGTTGATGTTGAAGAAATCTGAGTTTTCAAAGTTCTTTGGATTTAGCCATTACGGTGTGGCGTAATGTTGCCCGTTGCTTGCCACGTGGAGGCATCCAATTTTTATAAGCAACAGGTTCCGAAGGACCCCACCATCCTCCGGAACCAAACTAAGTGATTGTGTTAGTGGGCGTTTCGGTTAAATCTTATGGCAGGCGATGACCAGCGCCTGCTCCTTGTTGATGTAGCGAACCAGCATAGAAACCTTGTCGCCAATCATCAGCATCTCGTTGGAGATGTTCTGGGTCTTGGGGATAACGCCGCGAATCTTCAGGCCATCGAGAACCACATGGTAGTATTTGTCGGTGACGTTGACGATGGTAGCCAGATAACGACCACCAATCATGGATTCGCTGACGCCTTCAACCTTGGCGGACATACGCTCCAGCAGAGAATGGCTGACGCGGATGTTGACAGTCTTTGCGCGAGCATCCACTTCCAGTGCTTCGACGGCGACAGGAATACCCATGCCGACCTTGAAGCTCTTGGAGGCATCTTCGATATACTCGAATGCAGACAGTGCGCCGGTACCCATGCTCACTTCAACACCAAAAGCCTCGACGATGACATAGCGGGGACCACAGGACAGAACGCTGGCGGTAGTGGTGCTGCCGACCTCGACACGAGTCTGAGGAGTAGCGCGGAAGAAGTAGCGATTCTGCAGCTGAGCAAGCGCGTCGGCGCGAGAACCAACGGCAAAAGGAATGCGAGTGCCAAAATCATCGGTGAAGTAGCCGACATCGCGGGGGATGAAGGAAATGACAGCGCCGAGCATGCGGTTGGCCTTGCGCTTGTAGCGAATGGTCTTCTCTTCGTTGCTCAGACCATCCATATCCTTCATCAGGCTGTACTTGAAGAAATCTTCGGGGACGAACACGACACGCATGGTATTGCGCTTTGCAACAATCTTGATGCCATCGCCCATGGGCTCGATAGCAACGACCTTTGCATACAGAACGCGATGCTGACGGATAGCACGACGCATTTCGTCCTCATCGGAAGCCTGAACCATATCGGGCATCTGTGCTTCAATCAGGTCATTGCCGGAATCGACATAGCGACCCAGTTTGGGAAGACGGCGCTCATGAGCAGCTTCTGCGTCCTCCTCGGGAGCATCTTCGTCAACAGCCTCAGTCTTAGCATCACCATCTTCTTCATTGGAAGCGGTGTCGGCGGCAACGAAATCGGGATTGGCAGCAACCTCTTCGGCGGTATTGGCGAAAGCGGCCTCTTCGTCAACGGGGGTCTCGACAGCAGCCTCAGCCACTTCGGGAGTATTCAGATTCATAGTATCTTCCATGATAAACTTTACCTTTCTGTAAATAGAAATTTATATACATTACCGTGTGGGGACGGTAATAACAAAAGAAAAAGACCTTACCCAAAAACGGATAAGGTCTTGCGCGTTATATAAGGGGATTAGATGCCAAACTTGTTTTTCTTCTTGGACTGAGCAGCAGTCCCCTTCCCTGCTGTATTCGTTTCAGTCTTTACGGTACTGCTCATCATATCGGCAGCAGACGGAATCTCGGTACGCTTCTGCTGTTGACGGAATCTCTCCGTGCTCTGCGTAGAAGCAATTTCCTGATTGCTTGCTGCCACACTCAAGAAATCGGCACCAGTCTTGACTTTGTTGGTACCGGCACTGAATGCGTCTCTGTCTTCTGTCGCTGCATATTTCTTGCGGCTGGGCAGAAGGCTGATGATAGGCATCTGTTCAAGTTCGAGTTCGCCTTTTTCGTTCTTGACGGCAAACTCCTTGAACATCGGATGCAGGTTATAGCCAAACTTGTTGGCTTTCAGCACTTTTGCGTGCTGTCTGAAAAGCAAAACATTCTCAAAAGGCATTGCCATAACTTCATCGGGATTGATGACATTACGCTTGCCTTCGCCAAGAGATAAGGAATATCCCTGATTCATAGGACGATAGCCAAGAACCGTAGGACGATTATCCTTGACGCTCTTGGATACGACTGTCATGACACCGCTCTTATAAGAAATGAAATCAGCAGTCGTTTTATCGTTAACGCCAAGGCACAACAAAGTATCACAGCAACCGATAATGGTTTCGGCGTTTGTTTCACCGTAGGTCTCCTGCAGCTGTGAGTATGTCTGGCAAATCATAAAGATACCGATTTTACGAGAACGAACGGTAGAAATCAGAACTTCAAAGTTCGGAATCATACCGATGTTAACGAACTCGTCCAGAATCATATTTACTGTATTACGGGTCTTGGGGCCATAGGTATCTGCTGCGTCGGAAATATCCTTGAACAGGAAGTTGAACAGCAAAGAAGTAATAGGCTTCATGGCTGCACTCTTATCAGACATAACACAGAACAAGGCCGTCTTCTTTTTAGAAGGATGGTCGCCAATCGAAGCAAGGTCGATATCTTTGTTGCGAAGAATACGGCGCAAATCGCGCATCTGGAACAGCTGCATGCGCTGACCAAGTCCTGTGATGAACTGAGGTCTTGCGTTATCAGAGTTCTGCTTGAAGATTGACCATGCGAGCTGTGCGGGATTATCCAGCGGAATGTCTTTGAAACACTCTTCCCATTTTGCAAGGTCGTTGTTCAAAAGCAGACGATAAATTTCATCGATATGAAGCGGTGCGCGGCGGTCTACCCAGTCATCGATGTCTGCGATGTACTTTTCGACCCATGCCGATACATATTCATCGCCGGTCAACGAGGCATCGATAGCGCTGTCGCGCTGCCCGTTTTCGAGGTCTTGCTCGGCCTTTCTCTTTGCAAGTTCTCTTACGCAGTAATACTTATCATTCATAATAGTAGATTCATCCTGAATGATAGTAATGAATTGCTGGCAGTCATTGCTGTCGATAGAGAGGTCTTTACAGAGTTCAATAATAGACTTGGTGAACTTTTCTACTTTGGCGCTTTCATTACGATATGCCTGATAGAAGATGATAGCTTTCAAAAGGTTGGCTTCGCCGCCGTCCCAGAACTCATCGCCTTCACCGGAGTTCTTCATGATAGCATCTGCAAATTCGGCAATACGCAGTTCGTTTGCATTGCCTGTTTTAGGGTCAATGATTTCGGATACGCAATCCCAAGAATCGGAATACAGCAGGTCAACAAGGTCGAACAGTTTTACTTCGTATCCGTTATCCAAAAGGAACTTGCGCATATCATTGTGGATTTCGCCCTTGGGGTCAGTAATAACCATGGAGGCTTGGTTCTTAACTGATTGGAATACAGCAGACCGAACAAAGCCGTAGGACTTACCGGAACCGGGGGAACCGAAAATCATGATGTTTCTGTTGCCGGGAGAGTTGTTTGCCAAACAAATGGCTTCTTTGCCTTCTTTATCCAACTGGCCGAGAATAATTCCTTCCACATCTTTGACCGGGCCGATTTCGAAATGCTTATGGATTTCTTCCGGCTGCATCCAGTCAGCGGAGCCATAAAGAGGATTAGCGGCGACTGCAACGCCTCTGTCATCCTCATGCGCTTCCTTTGCAAGGTCTTGGTTTCTGAACTCCATTATAAATAGGAAGCCAGAAATGGCTAACGTAATAATGAGGGTGTAAATCAGACCGTTCGCTCTGATAAGTGCGTAGATTGGGCAAAGCAGAAAATTGATACTGGCATTATCAGCTCCCAGTAGCCCGTTTGTAGATACTCTATAAGCACTTTCTGCAAAGTATCCGCCAAGGAATGAGCTCAGAAAAGCGATAATACCGTACTTGACCAGCTTTTGCTTTGTGGAATTCAGACTGTTATACCAGTCTTTGAGTTTTGTTATCTTTTCTTTCACGCATCAACACCTCCTGTGTGCGATGAAAGAGAAACAAATCATTACCATGTTTCTCCCACACTCCTTTCTGAACATAAAAAATAAGCCTCGTCCGATGTGTGAACTCGAACAAGACTTTGCGGAAATAAGCGTTTCTGAGTACACTTATCTTTATATTCATTATATACTGATTTTTGCGCTATGCTATATGGTTTTCTTTACGAAAAATCGAATAGATTTTTTTGTAAAGCAACTCTTGAAAACTTATAAGGAATATTATTTAATCCAGTCTAATCTATATAAAATCTCATAAACCTTGTCAATCTGTTTGTCTTTATAGCTGATTTCGTGTAATGGGATGTTGTGTTCTTGTGCATATTTTCGTTTTAAGTTGTCATTTGCTATTTGTTTGCTAAATTGTGTAGTTCCTCCAAATTCATCAATTGGGCTATAATGTTGTTCTCCTTGGCATTCAAGGAGTTCCTTTACACTACCATCATCGTTTAAAAGTGCAAAGTCATATCTTAAAAGGTTTTTATTTCCATATCCATATAAATCTGGGAATGTCTCTTCAACGCGATATTTCGCATTAGCTTCAAATAGTATTTTGTTCACAATCCACTGAAATGAAGAGATGGGGTGACAATCACAAAACACATCGCTCCAATAACCGTTATATGCATGCAACCCATATCTCGATGGTGGATGAATTCCGAATTGGTCGCAAGTGATAAGTTGCTTTTTTCCACAGATTATACATCTACACATATATTGTTTAAAGACAACGACTTCCTTTGGTTTAGCTTTTGGGTTTTCAATATAATAAGGGATATAATCTGGTTCAAAGTGTTCATTGACACAGCTTTCTATGTATAACGACTCGTATTGTTTTCCTGTGAAATCATAGTTATAATTTTTTGTATATATTCTTGGTAAATTAGAAACAATTTGTTCTGCTTTGTCTTTTTTCTTTTCGTACTCTTTTATTTTATCACTATTGTATCTAAAGCAGTAGTTTTGTGATGGTTTGCACTCCGATTTATCACACAATATTACACATTCTATATTTTCGTACTTTTTTCTTTTGTTGTACGTCGCATTACTATCTCTCGTGCTGTATGTGTATTTTGTTCGAATTGAAATTGGATATACACAGTATTTTGGCTTTTTAAGAAGTGTTTCCTTATTATAATAATGAATTTTTCCGCATTTGCATACACATTTATAATGTACAGAAATGGTGGCGTTTGATTTTTTCTTTGCAAAAAGATATGGCATACTAGAATTGTTAGCTATCCGATTTGTTAATTCTGATGTCACCTCCTCCCTTAATTTCACATTGTTGTTAAATTCTTCTCCGTTATCTAAAACGGTCAAGCAGCCATATGTTTTACCGACATCTATATTCATAATATCCATCTCCCCTAAAAACAAATAGCTCCATACTGCAATTTAGAATAACTGCAGTATGGAGCTATGATTTATTATGATTTTTAATTATAGTAATATTGATAAAAATGTCAATATTGTATTTGGGAAGACGCTTTAATTTTTCCGTGGGGTATTTTTCTTTTTGTGGTTTCTACCAGTCGAAAGGATGCATAGTTATTTTTGTATGATAATCATTCATATTAGTAATCGTTTTTTATTACAAAGTCTACATTTTCTATGCTTGTGCAGTGTTGTTCTCGTTCTCCTTGTTCTGTTTCGATAGCAAATTGTACAATTCTATTGTCGTCTGTTATTTCAAACCATAAAAGTTTATCATTATGCCAATTTCCGTTATAATAATAGTAAACATAATTGTAATCTTGCCTAGCCGTTTCTGGTGTTTCGTTTTGTGGACAATTTCCATAATAGACAGTTGTATATGTGTTTTTTGCGCAGCCAACCATGTTCAACAATAACATAGTTACCACCATCATCATAAATAATTCTTTAATTCTCATTTCTAACTCCATTAAATATTATTTTTAATGCCCATTTTTCAAATTCTTCTTCTTTCATTTTTTTTATATTTTCATTTGACATCATTTCTCCAATAATAGAAATAAATGGTTTTTGCAATGTAGTTATAAAAATAGTTGTTGAACATTGTTTCTTCCAATCATCTACAACCCATTTTAAAATTGAATGAACGACTTTTATAAAAACAAAAATACCCGCAAATACAAATAGATTTTTTGTTATTGATTCTGTACTACTATTTCTAATTACTTCACTGCTTACTACTACTGAACCAACAAGTGTTAAAAGCTTTTCAAAAAATAAATATATATAATCGAACGCTTTTGAAAAGAAACTCTCCACTTTATTTGCACCAAATGGTTTGGATGGAGTATCCAATTTTAATAGTCCATATTCTTTAAACAAAAAATCATTGTTATCCTTTAAGGAAAAGAGTATAGAAATACATTCTTTGACGGCGAAATTATAATTATATCCATCTAATTTGTTTGCCTTATGATTTTTTCCATTTTTATCTATATGTGCTCTTGTTACTTCATATCTGAATTTATTGTATATTTCTGATTCTAATAACTGCATTTTTATTACCTCAGGCGACAATCGAAGAATACGCTTAGTTCGTAAACCATTTTTGCTTTCATAATTTTTTCTTTTTTAAGATAAATATTTCTTTTAATATTTTTTTACTATTTTACTCGGAAAATAAATGGTCCGAGTATTTTGATACACCATATTTGAGTTTATCTTCTGTTATATTATTTTTTTGTATACTGCACGTCATCTGGATTTTTTCTACTCTTTCTCATCTCTTGGTTGCGTCCTTTGCCTTATGTAGGTTATCGTTTTTTGCAATCTCTGTATTCCTCCAAAAACAAAACCCCCGATGCCATAACATCGGAGGTTTCAAAACAATTTTCACTTTACCTTTTTCTTGCAACACAAAAGCAACTGCGGCACGTCAATTATCTGACTTCGCCGAATTACATTCCTTGCACAGCATCTGCAGGTTGTCGTCTGTGGTATGCCCGCCCTTGCTCCAAGGAATGATGTGGTCGCCTTCCATATCCTCAAAGGCGTACTCGGTGTTGATGCCATTTGCAACGCACAAGGGGCACTTGTGACCCTGCCGCTCATAGGCGCGAAGCTTCTGAGATTCCGTAAACGCACGAAGGGACAGGTGTTTCTCATCACGCCAAGTGCGGTCAGAAAGGATGAACGGGATGATGCCTGCCTTCTTGGTCACATCGTCATCCAGCACGAGTTTCTTGATATCAGCTTCCAGAGCGTTGCTGTTGTACTGCTTTGCATGGTACTGGTTGTAGAGCAGTCCCCATGCCTGTGCATCCGTAATTCCCTTCCGCTTAGTCGGGAACAGCATTTTAGCCCAGTTGATTACCGACTGGAAGTAAAGCCAGAGGTCATTGGCATCCTCGTCATGCTGGTGAACCGCCATGTACATCTGCCCAGATTCAAGATTGTCACGGTCAGCAATCCATGCCAGTGCTTTTTCCAGCAATTCCTGCCGAATCGGGTTGCCTTTCAGATAGCCTTCAGCCATCTTCGCAGCAACACAGTTGCGCTTCGAGAAATAGTTCTTGGCATCCGCCAGCCACGGCCCTGTATAAGTAGCATTCAGTAGTTCCTGCGGAGTCAGAACTTCGCCAGCGATGTTAATGCGCTTAAACCATTCCAATTTCTCGGCTTCGGTGCCTTCGCAGATGTAGACCGTCAGCTCATAGTTCAGAATTGCCTGCTTTTCCTCGTTGGTCAAGTTTTGGAAGAACTTGTCGTTGCCATTGATTTTGATAGGAAAATCCTTGTTGATGTACTGGGCGATAGAGACGGTACGCTGCTGCCCATCAAGAACCTCGTATGTGTCAGCTCCGGTCTTAGACCAGTACATGACGTTCAGCGGAAATCCGTTCATTACGGAATCGATGACGGCTGCACGCTGCTTCTCCCCGTAAATGAACTCACGCTGGAAGGACGGGCGAATCGTAAGACGGTCATTGTAGCCAAAGACACCGCCATCGCCATTATCCTTGTAGTTCTCGACAAGGTCAGATACCTTGATTTTGGTTTCTGTGATTTTCATAATTAACTCCTTATCTATTTAACTGTTTGCGAAAGTTTTCCGTCCACATTTCACTGCCATAATGAACAGAAACTAGATTTCCAATGTCAGAAGGCTCTTTGCAATCATCAGAATAAACGATGGTGACGTTTTTTAGACCGCACTTATGAATGAGATAACCAAGTTCAATAAAAACATTTGGCCTTGCCTGTTTATATGTATTGCCATGAGCATCAGTAACACTATCATCACCAGACATAATAACTACTGCCTTTTGACAGTCTGCTACATTCGTAGAAAAGGCATCCCATACGCTGCCAGAATACTCGGAAATATCAAGTGTTTTTGGACAAAGTCCAAGATTTCTTTCGATAAAATCTTTGATTTTGAACATTACATATTCGTTTTGATGCGAATATACAATAAACACATTTTTGTTTGTCATTACAACATCATCTCTTTGCACATCGTTATTCTTATTGGCGATTTCTTTTTTTACAATGCGCTTGAGCATTGCAACCAATTCATCTGTGTAATTTTGAAATGCTCCATTATGAATTTTGGTTTTATGTATAGCCGTCTTTGCCTCTTCTGACAATTTGTTTGTGTCAGTTAGAACTTCTTCCACATCCATAGCCCATTCGGATGGATTTGGTTTCAAAGGGGCGCTAATTAAATTTTGCACATCTTTCAAGTTCATGTTAAACACCCTTTCTACGAATAAATAATCTTCTATATGTAGCTTTATATTTGAAGCCATTACCGGAGTAAGGTAAATATAAAGCGGTTCCAGAATTGTTGTATTCCCCTGGATGCGCAATTTTCGACATAGGCTTCCGTAAATCTTTATCAATTCCAATAATCTCGAATTGGTCAGGGTTATACTTACTCAAAAAAGTTATAGGAACTCCGATAATTCCGTAATAATCAAATGGAATATTGTCCACGGAATCCACATTGATTGCATTGTCTACATTGAGATATGCTGGATATTCTTCTGGAGTGAAATGTTTCCACAGAATCAGTTTCTCGTGGCGTTTCTGGATGTCGAGATTGGTATACCACAATTTATTTCCGAACTTTTTGATTGTCCCATCAGGTTGGGTGAATTCTTTTACAGAAGAATATCCCAGCCAGATTTCATTATCTTTCAGCATCGGGAAAATTTCTTTGTATGTAATCCAGTTGAGGTCCCCGATGATAACGAATTGCTTACTATGCTCGCGTAAACACTGGGCATAAGCCCTTGCAAGGGAAAATGGCGGATTCGTTACCACGATATCGCACTCATCCAGCAAGTCGAGGCATTCCTTGTTTCGGAAATCGCCGTTACCTTCCAGCGGGGTCTTGACTCCAGCCTCCACATTGTTGTCATCCCCACCCTCGTACTCCATCTTATAGGTAGGTTCGGTACGGTCGTAGTGCGTGGAAATCAGCTTCTTTAAGCCAAGTTCGGCGAAGTTCAGGTGGAAATACCGCCAGAAAGCAGACCAAGTGGGGTCGTCACAGTTGCAGAGTACGACCTTGCCTGCGAAATGCTTTTTGTAGTGCCGCAGTTCTTCAGCGACATCCTCAATTCTGGTGTAGAACTCATCATTCTTCGCGTCCTTCGCCTTATGAAGGTTATCGTTCTTTGCCATCTCCGTATCCTCCAATAAAAAGTCCCCACGCAGACATCTAAATCCGCATGAGGACCATAAAAGAAAGGAGCCGTAGAAACTAATTCTCTACGACTCACACTTATATCTCTTATCTTATGTAATTTGCACGGATACACAAGACAAAATTATGGAAAAATAGGGCGCATGAATAACCAACAAAAGAAAAGGTTGCCATTCTTCCATATTTTAATAGAACAATAGATGCTCTACTAATCATCGTCATCATCTTCTCCATCATAGCCACTGCATTCTTCGCGGTGCGTACAGAAATTGCAGCAGCAATCATCTGTATACTCACCAGTTTCCCAGCATAAATTTGTAGGATACACATTCGTCTTATCTTTTTTTACTTGTAGTGCTTCCAAAAATTATATTCCCCAACACAATTACATATTGGGATTTAATTTGTTTTTACTGTAATAAACATCAGTAACCGATAACATCGGTTTCTACTTGTTTGATTACATCTTTTGAAATATCAGTAACTGCAATTCGATATACTGTATTTATACGAGGGTTGTATATACCAAGATACTTTACATCTTTAAATTCAGGATGAATTGAATGGAGTCCCATGCGCCAATACATAAGCAATTGAAGCGTGTGTTCCTTTTTAATTGGCATTTTTAAGACTTTAAAATCCCATAAAGTATCTTTTGTCGTGAAATCTCCATCGCCCGTACAGACTATATCCGTGTAGCCGCCTTCAAAAGTAAATCCATCAAGCACTTTTGGACCATATAGTTCAAAAAAATGTAATGAGCGTTTTACCATAGTTCGTACATTTTCAATTGTTGGCACATCTGGGTTAATATCCTCAATAGGCTTATAACCCAGAATACTTGAACGCGCACAAACATCAAAACCAGATAGCTTAATGGCATTTATGATAGATGTGTCATCAAGGTCCTTAATGTTAGATAAAAGATTTTCAGCTTTGTCTTCATAACCTATACATGCAGCGCCATCAAGTGAAATCATAAAGGCATCTCTTGCTGATGTCCCGGTCATAAACCGTGTCATATAGTCAACAGCTATCCCAATTAAACTTGCATGTATATTTTCTTGTTTGTTTAATGCGTTCATGCCATCACCTAAAACCATTGGTTTTAGTTCTTTTGGATTGATATAGCCACCTCTAGGTTGAGAAACTTGTTTAATACGTTGCGTTACTGAATATCCGGCCATTGTTGTGATTACTCCTTTTGTCATTTTGCTACAATCTTGCAATCAATTATTTTTGTATTTGCAATCACTGCAATCCCAAAAACAATCATGGTCTCTATTTCCAACTACATCTCTATAATTGTTATTATAAATGCCTCCACATTCATATTTTACTGAATAAGCATCGCACTCATCGTCTCCAGTGCTCCACTCATTAACGATTTTTCCTTTATCTCTATCGCATTCTTGTCCTTGCATTTGGTAATGATTCTGCTTTTCGCTCTTGGGTCCTTCACTTTGCTGTTCGCACTTATTATTTAATTTAATTCTCATAATTTCACCTCGTTAAAGTCACAATTAAGTTATGAATTTAAACTAAAACATCTATTCTGCCTTACTCTCATCTTCGGCTTTTTCGCTTTTTCTTGGCTTATCCAATCTATAATCCATGCGAAAGAATGGATACGGCTCTTCTTCTAAAAGCGTACTAACTGCACCTTCATCTTCGTTGTTTTTTCTTCTGAATTCATCTTTTGCTGGAACATAATTAGGGTCGTCCAAATGATAATCTATGTGCGGAAACGCACGACCTCGAATGGCGATATCATATCGGATAAGCGGCCATTTTCTCCTTCCCTTATTGTTAATCTATATCAGATAGCTATTGCATGTTTCTTATGATGGTTTCTACGTCTTCGCACAATTCTTTGTTAATTTCGGAATTTCCAATCATATTCCGCAATACAGCTAACATAGCTCTTGCAGAAATGCTGTTTCTATGGTATTGTTTTGTTTTTTCATAAACCTTAATATCGCAGCACTCTTGTAATATAGGAGTCTGCATAAAAACAATAGCAGCATTCCTTGCTTGTACCGCTGGCACGCCTATTGCGCTCTCCCCTACTTCTATCAATGCAAGTTTTGCGAGCCAGATATAGCAGCGAAACACATAAAGAACTTCTTCCAAAGAAAAGTTCCGCCAATCGCGGTGGTTATAATTTCCTTGAATGAGAAAAGCTACTTTTATAAATCCGATTTTTGCTTCCGTATACTTCTTATCTATCGTACAAAGACAAGCTATCTGGAATATGGCAGGATAATAGTTCTCGTCCAGTTGCAGCGCCTTCTTGAAACACTGCAGTGCTCTTTCGTTATCCGGATGCATCTGCTTTTCGGACACTCCGTATCGCAGGAATATTCCTGCTGTGAAAGGCTTCAATTCGTTCGGTGCATGTTCTATTGCGTCTCTAAGATATGGACGTGCATCGAGTGCGAATTGTGCCTGCCCTTCGCACAGTGCTGCTGCCAAGCAGTACATGGAAACGAAATCGGGCTCTACGCGATAGATTCTGTTCAATTCTGAAAGGAGTTCTTGTACCGGCTTTACAGCGGCATACAGATTTATGCGCAGCGGAACGCGTGCTTCCAACGATGCAAGGAGTTCCCGCAAAAGGCGTTGTGCATTTACATAGGCATAGACCGCATAGATGCTGTCCGGTCCCATACTGCATTGTTTTGACATATTGATGAAAGTATCCGCCATCTTGTTGAGATAAGCAGCTTCCGGCAGATAGTAGTTACCTCTCATGGGAAGAGCCAAAAATTCGCCCATCTTGAGTGCTTGGAATGTGCTTTTGATTTGTAGAAACGCAAATAGGTCGAGCTGCCAGAAAGCAGCGTTGATGTACAAAAGACTTTGGGCCTCTGCTCCCTCATCCTTCCAAATATGGCGGATAATCACATCAAGCGCTGTCTTCTCGAATTGTTCAACAGAAATCTTCTGGTCAGCGTTGCGCAGAATTGCTTTTCCGTTTATTGTCAGCTCTCGCTTCAAGATACGAAAGCTGCACCACATCTCGTTTTTTGATAGTACGATGCCTTCCGGCGGTCGGTCCGTAAGAAACAGATGTGCGATTCGCTCACTTCCCGAATCAACGAGTGATTTGTGTTTCTCCAGCATAGTTTCTACTGGCATCATAGTCGTTTTGACTAAGCAGCCAACAAAGGAGAAAAACTCTCTCAGCACTTCTCTTTCAGCACCAAATTGATGCTCATAACAAATCTGAACAGCCTGAATTAGTTGAGTCACTGTCTCTCTTCCTCACAAAAAATGAGCGATAAATACGCGGAAATGCACAAAAACGCACGCGTGCATTTATCGAACACACGCGTGCATTTAAAATACTATTATGTATAGTTCCTTCACCTCCACAAACGACATACATAGCTATATGCAAAAGCGATGAAAGACGAAAATGCCAAGAGGCAAACAAGGATTGCGCAGCTATTCAGCAGGTGTTTGAAAACATCTCCGATTCGATTCCACAAGTTGATTTGAGTTTCCAGCTCCTCTATTTCGTGCCTCTTCTCACAGAATTGCTCATCCTCTTCCAGAGACAATCGCAGGTCTTGCGTTATACCACAGGCGTCGAACATATCATCGCTATCGGCATTACTTCTGAGCTGCCTACGCCGGGCTTTACGCCAATTTGCAATTTTCTTTTGCAGCACTGCGTCTTTTGCGTCCTTTTCGTCAGCTCTCTTTCGCAAAATATAGGAAACCACAATGTAGCAGACCGCTGATACTACAGCAAGAACAACCAAAAGGATAAATGCAGGCCGCGTTCCGCAAAGGAGCAGTATCGCCATGGTAAGTATTGCCACAAAAGTCAGTGCAGTTTGCATTTTTTCACCTCTTATGCGCACAGCCGGGGAAGTTGCGTTTAGGATTTCGATATCCCGGATACTTGTAAAACCAGATGGTTTTATTCAAACCACCTATTTTTGCAAATACCCATATTATCTTTTTCTCTACTGCTCGGCTTTAATTTTTAAATGCACAGAAGGCTTTCGACTTATTTTTTCCGTTTCCATCTCTTTTTTTTGAGCTCTTGTTTTATGTTTTTTATGTTTTTTCAAAAACTTTTGTATTATAAAATAGTCACCACTAATTTGACCACAGAAAAGATAAAACGCTGCACCAGCATAGCTAATTATTGCGGCGAGATTATGCCATAAGGCAGAATTGCTTCCATCGGCATCAAACACGTCTTCGATTACTAAAGGGAAAAAGATAAAAAATGTGAAAGAGAACGCAAGAACCTCGAAACCAAGAATAATTTTAACCTCTGTGCTTGCTGTTTTTCTTTCTTTTTTTCCTTTGTGCAACACGTAAAAATATGTAGCAACGCCAAATATTACTGCCAATATGAATAATATAGCAATGTCTTTGCCAAGTATATCAAAGCTCATAATCGTTCCTCAAAGCTCTATCCGCTTTTTTGCAATATCAAAAAAATCGGCATCCTTTTCGATGCCGATAAAATTCCTTTTCGTATTGTTCGCTGCTACGCCTGTCGAACCGCTTCCCATACAGAAGTCGAGAACAGTATCATCTTCGTTTGTGTAGCTTTTGATGAGCCACTCACACAATGCCACCGGTTTCTGTGTGCCGTGCGCTGCATATTTTTGTTTATCAGTAGCGAATGTCAGCACGCTCGTGGGAAATCGTTCGGTACTGTCATAACCTTTTGCTGTATATTTCCCGTAATCTTCTGTCATTTTAGAATTTCGTTTATGTTCGACCGTTGAGACCTTTCTCGGATGTCCTGTTGTCTTTTGAGGATTATAGGTCGGCAGTTTTTTGTAGAAAACAAGAATGTCTTCATGTGCTCGAAGCGGCATTCGGTTTGCATTAAGGAATCCAACCGGAGTCGTCTTCTGCCAGATAAGATTGTATCTCCAAGGAATTGTAGTAGACTCCATCAATGTTTTCGTGTAAATCCCGGCCGAGAAAAGAATCACCACTCCCCTATCGGCAAGGATTCTGTCCAGTTGTGACCAAATTCCCTGTTGCTTTCTTTTATTCCATTCCTCGTTGGCGTCCTTGTAGGGAATGTTCTTTTTGAAGCAATGCAGTAAATATTTCTCATAATTGAGATTTTTTCCGTCGCATTCGATAAAATCATCAAACGGAAGCACAACATCCCATGTGTTTTGCGTTATTCCGTATGGCGGGTCAGCCAGAACGAGATTGACAGAATGGTCATGAATCAACCCGAATGAATCCATGCAATCTCCGTGAATCAACATATAACTACTCATTTGGTAATCTTCCTCATTTGATGCCGTTAGCACACTCTTGCTGTAAAAAACAACAAAAAATCCCCCTCGAATTACTCCGAGGGGGAATGTGCTTATATACTATTCGCTTATAATAAGTATATATCGAATGATTTTGAATTGCTATATGTTTTTCTTTACGAAATAACGAATAGATTTTTTCACAGAAACGTCGATTTATGTTTTGCCTTATTCTTGGTCGGTGATGACGTTCCCGTTGAGGTCGTAGTATGTTTTAGAAACTTTCTGAATAACACCTGTTAAGTCAGAATCATCAAGCGGATTGCTACACACACTGATAACACGACCCTTAATGGAAACTGTCCAGCCAAGAATTGTGTTTAAATCATCCGGCGTGACCCAATAATACTCTCTCGTTTTGGGTGCTTTAGCTGCCACACCATACGAGCCAGATACTCCGCCAAATCCCATATCGGTGACGTAATAGACATCATTGCCGTCTTCATCTTTAGAGAAGTCACAGCTTCCCTTTGTAGCTTGGTCGGACTCTGTGCTAGGCACAGAATACAGCCCCCAATCAGTAGCCACATAAACGTAATTCTTATCTATTCTTGTAAACAAGGGATTGTAGGCAGTTGCCAGTTGTACCAAAGACAGGTTTAAATTCCCGTTATCATCGATAATGGGGTACGCATCAGGCAGATATTCTCCGTTCAAAATGACTTTCCACTCATTGTCAGTTGAACCGTTTTGAAGAAATTCTTTTCCTTGTGCGCGACGTTCCAAGAATTCGTTTTTCTTTGTTTCATCGTCGAAAAGATAAATGCGTTCACAAGTATTTTCTTTGCGAAGAATGGGATGCGTATTAAACGGATTCAATGTTCCATCATATTCGACCACATCGGCACCGGAAATGATGTATTTTTTTGCATTGCCATTTTCATCTGTTCCGTCATAAACGTAGCAATTCCCGCCAAAAACCATGTATGGATTCCCGTCACTGGACGATGCCAATGTTAGGTTGTATTTCTCTTGTCGCTCTTTTTGTAAATCAAAGTACGATTTGTCCAGCATATGTACGTATCTCTTATCGTATCGAAATACATCAGAACTTTCCGGATTTTCATACGAGAATTCTACGAAAGAAGTGTCGCTTCCGTCTGGGATATTGGTTGCTTCTGCAACTACATTCGCCTTCGCACGCTCAGAATCTTTCGTATCATCAGATTCTAAAACTTCTTTTACAATATTTCCGGGGAGCGAGGTAGAAATGTCACTGTTATCAATGCCACTTGCAGTTTCAGCACTTGCCATGTCTGAACCGTCGCTTTCGCTTTCTGCGGACGATGTAACGGACTCATTATTCTGATGATTGACATCATCTTTGTGACGATTCATACCAACAAAAACAAGAATAATAACGATAACTGCAATGATTGCTGCAACAATTGCAATAGGGCTTGTTCTTTTTTTCATAATTTTACGCGAATTATCGCGTACTCACTTCCTTTCTATGTATATATTATACCACATTTTTGTGTTTTGGTCAATATTACAAGACATCCCATCCATTGAAGCCCCAACCTAAGTAGCCGCCACCACTTTGGTAGTATTTTTGGCTCTTCCACTTTTCAAATGGCATTACCTGAATTTGTCCATAGACGCTGTCGATGACACAGCCGCCGATGTAAATACCAACATGGTTTGCGCCTATATACACAGATGCACCATCAGGGGGCGTATCGTAACCCTGCTGTCCTTTCTTACAAATAGCGCTTGTGTTATATGCGTTGATTGCGGAGCCGAAGCTGATACGCGCTTGACCACATTTAGAATAGAAATCTGCAACGAAAGCTTGACAATAATTTGTGGCGACAGTACAACCAATACTTTTCATATATCCTGTCAGACCAAGAGGACTGTTTAATGCGTCCTGCAATTTACTCACGAGCGCTTGTTGTTTGGGTGTATAATTACCGTTGCTGGTTGCTGCCAGAATTGCTTGGATTTCTTCATCAGACATATTACTGACCTGACCAGAACCACCTGGGCCAATAGTTCCGATTTCTGTGCCAGTTCCTCCGGCTGTTCTGGGAACATTATACACTTCCATGTACTGTTCCACCTGCTGTTCGATAATATCAGCAGCAGTCATAGTTTTTCCATTTAGGTTCTCTGTTGTTGAATAGTTAGGGCTTTCCGTGCTTTTAAAAGCATCACTGTGGTTACCAATGTTTTCTGTTGGGTCAATTCCATAACTCTCATAAAGCGAATTTCTAATATTTGAGTTCAATTCAAGAGATATTGTTGTGGTGTATGTACGAACCATTTTCATGATGGGACGCTGGGGGTCTATTTCACCTGTATCTTCTTCGTGACCTTTTACTGGTTTACCATTTTTGTCATATTCATCTACAACCCACTCTTTGATTGTTTCGTAACCGACAACATCTTGTACATCATCATATGTAGTGTCTGTACTTACGACCCATAGCTTATCGCTACCTAAATCAATATTGATACCCAATGCAGAAAGTGCCGTAATAGCATCATCAAGAAGACCATTAGGGCTGATTTCTTTTGCTTTTTTTATCATTCGTTTTAAGCGTTCTGTATCAGCGTCTTCTTGTGTTTCATCGTTGCTGGTTGTGTATTTATAAGAATCCAATGCCATGATGTAAAAAGAAACTCTTTGGAAGCCTTTATTATCATCGGTTGTCATGTTATTGGTGACAAACTTAACATAATCGCTGCTTTCAATTCCATCATCGAGCGCTTGCTGCGTAAGAGCATCTTCATCTACTAAGTCATCGTATTTATTGTTTGCTCTGGTTGCGGCATTCTTATAAGATTTTCTGAAATACTTATCCAAAGCTGTTATCTGAAGATTGGATTCTCCCCAAAAAGCATCTGTTGAAGGGCTGTCTCCGTAATCTGCCGTGTTCGATGTAAAAAATGACTGTTCTGACTCGGTTCCTTCGCTTGACAGGTAATCATAAAACCCGTTTGCTGTTGTTTTTAAGGAATCATCCGCATCGCTCATGTCCCATCCTTCCAAGACATTCTCTTCTTTATGATTAAAAGCATCTTTTACAGCGGAAAAAATACTTCCGGGCATAGCGATTGCTACGATAAAAGGCCCTGCGATAAGCATAAATTGGAAAAATCCAATTACCAGTGCAACGCATAGTAATTTTTTTAAGAATTCCGGGTTCTTTATGACTTCTTTTACAGCACCGGCAACATTGCCCGCTGCGACATTTCCGGCAACAGCAGCAACAGTTTTTACATCTTTTGCTGTTTGTACAGCCGCATTCGCCACATTGGATGCATCCTGTGCCATACTGTCGCCATATTGTTGTTGCGCCATGTTAACCATTCCACCTTTCTGTTATTTCAACATTGGCCGTATAAAACTATACGTTGCTCACTGCACGCCGCGTGAAGGCTGTTGGTTTTGTGCAGTTTCCATGCCAGAAGCCAAGAATGACTTCTGACATGGCATTTTACAGTTTACTTGTTGTCAGACTTTTTTCTGCCTTTTCCTTTGCTCTTTTGAGCATTTCTTTTTTTGCTGGGCAAATTGTCAAAATTTTCTTTTCCAAAGAAAGTATCGATATCGCTCTCTTGTGTTTTTGCTTTTGCAGCCATAAAAGACCGAAGGATATTTTCTTCTGTTGCTTTGCCTTTTCCGAGATTCAGAGCAACCGTTTCGCCAAAGCCGTCACTGTCTTTGGAACGCTTTCTTGCACTGCAAGTTCCTGTTTCAGTGTTGATACCAAAGACTTCGAATGTATCTCCGTTCTGCATATCGAAGCGCATGACACCGCCAACACCATTGGAAACCGTAACTTTCTCGGCCTCTTTCATTTCAGGGCTGCCGCTGGCTTTCATAAAGGTGTATTCCTTACACTGCATCACGTCCTGTTTTTTATCTTCCGGAATAGGAACGCTTTTTTCAAGAACAAGGGTTGCGTCCTGACCAGTAATAAACGATGCTGTAGGAACATATCCTTCTGTATTTACGCCTGCAGTCTTTGCCATAGCTGCTGCGCCAATAGGCCCAGAATAGTTAGCATTGTTTGCACCAGTGAATTTATCGTACGCTTCCTGCTGGTGAATCAATGTGTCACGGTCAGCATTTCCGTCTCCGGTATTTGCCGGAGTCATCATGGCCGTAGTCATTTCCTGCATGTCTTTTTCAACCTGAGCCTGAGACTGCGTTGCCATAGGTGCAGATGTCGTGGTAACGGAAACCTTACCGTCTTTGTATTCCAAGCAGCCGCCTACCTCAGTTTTGAGTCCGGTATTGGGGTCACGATAAATAATCTGGGCACAAGGTTTGCCATCTACAACGCTTTCTGCGGGATAAACCTCAATATCTCCGTTCTGAGCAGCTTTCGACAAGCTTTCAAGGTTGCAGTTTCCGTTACTTGCGGCTTCATAGAATACAGACGAAGCGGCAGCAGGGTTGATGCGGGTATCTTCCGGAATAGGTTGAGTATCAGAATTAACAACAGCATTTTTCAATGTAGCGGCGTCCTGCTTAGCAGTATCAATAGCGTGAATGCCCTCGTCTCCTGCCATATAACTTGCAAGAGCAGTTCCGTCCTTTGCAATTTCTGTAGGTACATCAACCCGATAACATTGTCCGGATACAGAATCATTTACCGTCACAGGTGTTGTTTTTGCATCCGCATCGAGCGGGTTGATATTCGGCGTGCAGGTATAATGACTGTTTGAAACATTGCCGGAAGAATCTTCTGTAAGTCTCTCAACTTTAACAGCACCATCATCCTGTACTCTTGCCGCGCTCATGGTTGTGTTAACAGCGCCAGAAGACATATCACGCTGAACTTTTACACGCGTACCATCGTCATTCTGGAAGGTTTGTGTATGAACGCCATCTCGGATACCGTTATCGTCTGCTTGCACAGCTGTATAATCTGAGAGAAGGCTCAAATCTTGACTTGTTCCTTTTGCGCCCATCATAGCCTGCTGAGAAGCATATAGATTTTCGGAACTGTTGAAATTCGTGTTTTCAGGTACATTTGCACCATTGCCGTTATAAAGTCTTGCTGCATTGTCATAATCAGCAGCAACTGCTTTTGCACCAAGCGATTCGGATGCCTGACGCGCCATCTCAGCCTTACTTGCAGCATCATCCGAATTAGCAAGACTTCCGCTCTGCGTAACTTCAAACGATTTTCCGTTCTCGAGGACATTGCCGTCTGCGCCAATTTGGTTATAGCGCATAATAGCATTACCGTCTGCAGAAGTGCCAACCTGTGTGCCAGCGAATACTTCTCCCTCACTGTTTCGATAAGAAGGCTTATCTCCCATTGCAGTATAGTATTCGGATTGACCTACAGTTTGCCAATTTCCATTTTCGTCTTTCTTGTAGTTTTGAATAGCAATAGTGCCATCATCATTGGTCATAGCGTGTTTTGCTGTCATTTCGCCTGTTTCTTTATTCACAGAAACATCCAGTTTATCGTCTTCTCCAACAGCAGGCCGCTGTTCTCCGTTTGCACCTTCTTGCATGAATTGGTCATTGATTTCTTGGCGTGCCATATTATTCATCTGGTCCTGATTGACATCGCTTGAATCCATGTTCAGACGTCCTGCGTCGGTGGCATTGAAATAGTTGTCTGTTGCTTCTTTTTCCTGAACAGCTTTATCGAATCCATCTGTCTTTGTTGCCCAATCCGCGACTTCTTCGACATTGTTTTTGTCAACTTTATCAGGAACCTGTACAGACAACGGGTTTTGGGGAACATTTCCATCCTTATCCTTTATCTGTTCAAAGGCTCCAGTTTCTTTGTTATAGGCAAATGTGCCAAGCTTATCATCCTTAATAAGTTTGTTACCGTTTGCATCCGTTGTCACTTCACGACCAGAGGCAACCTGAGACATAACATCTTTTCCGTTGCCGCTAATGGCGACATCGTACATACCATTTGCTCGGCCATTTTTATCTCTGGTTTGAAGCGAAGCATGAATAACACCATTTGAATCTGTGTATGCTTTTGTTACTTCGCCGTTTTTGGCGGCGTCGGCAATTTTTTTATCCTTGCTATTCGCAAGTGCGTCTTTAATTTGGCTTCTTCCCGCTGCAGAATTCAAATTTGGTGCAGTTGCTTTGCTTCTGTCAGGACTCTTCATTTTCAAATAATCGCCAACGCTTTGTTTATACTCTGCTTCTGCTCCCTTTGCAGCAGCATATTCTCTTGCCATTTGAGGAGCCATCATTGCAAGCGCAAGCGGATTTCTCGCCATATTGGCTGTGGTATTTGCTATGTGTCGCTTATAATCATCCATTGTCTTGGTGCCGTTTGCGAGACCTTCTCTAAGATTCGCAGAATCCTGTTTGAACTGGAATCCGCTTGCCGCTGCGGTAGCTGCTGTACTAGCCAATCCAATCATGGATTTACCCATCATGAGGAAATCTTCCAACATGCCAGATGTTTGACGGGTAATACTAAGTCCGGCGTTTTGCAGCAAATCATCAAGTTGCTGTGCTACCTTAATGAAGCTATATACAATAAGACCCCAGATAAGCAACTGATTTGCTTTTTTGTCTCCTATTGCCATCATGCCTTCTCGTACTACATAAACGCACCAGACATTCAAGAAAAGCAAAACGCATTGCGACCAAAACATTCTGAACCATTTCTTAGAAATGTCTATTGTTTCTTGGTTGCTGCCTGTAGCAAAAGCAAGGGGTGACAAAACACAAATTACAGCAACGATAAGATATCGCTGCACCATTTCCAGTGCAAGCTTAATGTAATTTATGCCAATCATCAAGACCATAACAAGTGCTATAAGTATACCCGGAACGCCCTGCCAACTTGCACAAACACTATTTCCCATGTTTTCAAAGATTCCGGTTTGGTCTTTTTGCGCGATGTCCAAAAATTCCGAAATTAACGGGTTGATTTCGTTGTCAAAAAGGAAAAACATTAAATCTTGCGCTTTATATGTCAGTACACCTGTAATTGTAATAGACAAAAACAACTTGCTGCCAGGAATTGCTCGCTTATCACCAGATGCGACATAATAAAAATCAATTAAAATCGCAAAGCAAGATAGCAATATCCAGATAAGGACACCTATACCGATAATATAGTCGTTTACTTTTGACGCAATCGTATAATCGAACGCAAATTCGCCTTCATTGATTTGGACCTTATATTCTGCAAATGGCAAATATTGTGCTAATTCTGCCATTTTCATGGTTCTTATTTCGTTTATTGGAGAAATAACAATATCAAGCACATTGACGACACATTGGATGATTGTCTTAAAAACAAGCAGTAAAAAAGACGAAACAATAACATCTAATGGGTTTTGGATGAGCGTCCCCGAAAATAATGCATCACCGACTGCTTCAAAGATGCTGGTAGCATAAGCAAAAGACAGACACGTCATCATCGCAAAGATAACCGTGGCTGAAATTGCTGCTTTTTTCATATTTTTCTTTTTTCTATTGTTTTTTTCAATAGCAGTTATTTGCATGCTTTATTTTCCACCTTTCTTTTAAATTTGGCACCTAAAAAAGCGGTCCTCCCATTCGTAGGAAGACCGCTACGGGCTGGGCCCTTGCCCAATTTTGTTTTTGACTTAGCTGAGCTTAATCTGAGTTGCCAGAGTTTGAACCCAACTGATGATGGAGGGAGTAAAGAACGCCACAAACGCAATAATAACAATTGCAATGAAGCGGTTCTTGTACTGTGCCGTTTCTTTGGGGTCACTTGCCATCAGACCACGAATCATCGTGTAAACACCTGCGGCAATAGCAACGGTCAGAACCAAGCCCTGAAAGCCAGCCATAACTGCATTTACAATCTTGCCAGCCTCACCGAACAGCGTTGAAATACCCTGAGCTGCAAAAGCCGGATTTACGCTGACGAGAGCCGCAGCGCAAACAGCAAGACTTGCAATAGCGATAAACGCCACAACATTCGCGATAAACGCCACAACATTCTTGGTATCGTTCTTACGAACAGCCAAACTATTCATTGGTATATTCCTCCTTTCGTCAAAAATCATCACATTCTGCTGACCCTTTGCCACAACATACACGTTATATGTCGCGTTGCCTATTACACACCACATAGAGGTGTCAGCTTGTGTAACTAAGGAAATCACATAATATTTCCTTATATTTAGGATACTTTATTTTTAAATAATTTCAATACGGATTTCTTTAAGCAAAACGTATTTGTTCTTTACACAAAACGAACTTTTATATGTTCTCCCCTCCCCTGCCGAAAACAAAAAAGAGTGGGCAGCCACAGCTATTGCTGCAGCCACCCACTCTTCAAACACATTCCTTACAGATTCGCGCCGGGAGCATCGACCGACGTTCTTCGGTCTTAGTCCGAACTGCTAAATCCAGTGCTTTCTTGTCACCCACAAAGATAAACTCTTTTTTTGCACGAGTAACGCCGGTATAAAACAACTGGCGCTGCAGCATTGCTTTCTGAGTCATACTTGCGGGCATGATACAGCAGGGAAATTCAGAACCCTGCGTTTTATGAACCGTAATGCAGTAACCAAGTTCCACATTCTGCATATCCTTGACATCGTACTCGACTTGTTTGTCATCGAATGTGATTTTGAACGTGTAAACACCATCATCATCAATGATTTCATCGATAGTGCCAAGGTCACCGTTCATGATTTCGGGCGTATTTTTGATTTGGACTACACGGTCGTCCTTTCTGAATACGCGGCTTACATCCACGCCGTTCTTGGACTTGGTGGATTTGGCTCGCCATTCCGGTTTTCCTTTCTCAGCTTCATTTACGATATCCTGAATTTTCTTATTCATAATATCCGTACACAGAGGAGAGCTATTGCTGCTCTTGTAGTAATGAGTAGGGCTAAGGACGATACATCCATCGCGGCCATACTTTTTTACTCCCTCCTGATACTTCTGAATAATGATATTCGAGATATCTTCCGTTTCCTTTTCGCTATCGGGATTATGGCAATCGATAAACTGAAATGTTTCATCAGTCGGAAGATTGGACATCCCATTATTGATAGCGTATGCTGCATCCGCAATAGTGGAATTGGAGCCCTGACGGTAGTTTCTATCCAGAACAGTATACTTGATTTGATTGCATTTAATCAAATCGAAGAGTACATTGCCGGGTGTTACCGAAGGGAGCTGGTCCACATCGCCGAGCAGGATGATTTTTTTGTTGGGTTCATTTTCGATTGCGTTCATAACGAAATCAAAAAGGTGAATACCGACCATAGACATTTCATCGATAGCAATCAGATTTTCACTGATTTTGCAATCGTCCTGAGCGGTAAAACCGCCAGCAGCCTTAGAAGGAACAAGCGCACAGGCGCTATGGATAGTCTGTGCGGGCAGACCCGTACATTCAGCCATACGCTTAGATGCGCGTCCGGTCGGAGCCATACAAAGAATTGTTGCGTTTTTCTTGAATGCTTCTTTGTACACTTCCAAACAAGCGCGAAGCGTTGTACTCTTACCAGTACCCGGACCACCCGTTACGATGGAGATGGGATAAGCAAGATTGCGTACTGCTTCTTCCTGTTTTTCGGAAAGTTGAATGGGAGAGTTTTTCTTCCATTTTGCAAGAGCTGCATCGATTTCCTTTTGCTTGCTGGGTCCCCTTTTGATGAACGCGGCAAGTTTGCGTGCGAGATTCCGTTCAACCGTATAATCGTCTTTGGAATAAATCCAATTTCCGCTTTTAGAAGAACCAAATCGAATGAACCGATAGTTATCGACCAACAACTTGACCGACATTTTCATCAGTTCGTCGTTGTGATGGTTCAGCAGCTTATAAGCTTCCGCAACCAGCAAATCTTCACGAACGCAAACAGTATTGTTTTGCCGACATAACTGCTTCTGAGCCTCTACGAGTGCTGCAACATATCGTCTACGAGCATTGGGACTGACTCCCATTGCAAGTCCGATTTTGTCACAGGTTTGAAAAGGCAGAAGCGTAATCAGCTTATACGGTTTCTCTTTAATGACATTAAGTGCCTCCGCGCCGTACTCGTCTGCAATCGCATCGATTTGGTAATCCGGAAGGACAACGTTTTTGTCATCAAGAAAACACCGAATATCGTATTTATATGTCAATGCTTGGCACCCGTGCTTTAAAGCCTTAAGGTCCTTGTCTGTAAGACTTGGAACCTTCTTTTTCAGCTTTTCAGGCTCGTTTGCGCAAACAGATAAAGTGTTTTCGCCAAACGCATTGGCGATAGCTGTTGCTTTTATATTTCCAATGCCCTTACAGTTGGAGCGAAGGAAAGCAACAACGCTTTTCTTGCGAGTGGGAATTGAAATATTGGCTTTCTGAACATCAAGGTACGGCTGGTTCCGATTTTTATCGATACTCCAGCAGCCAGTCAGTTCATACGCAATATTATCAATTCCATCCGGGATAAAACCCTTTACGATAAACATATGCGTTGTGCCGTATTGTTTTGTCTTTGCGTCTTGCGGGAGATATAATCTCGCATCGCGTGCATTGACGGTAAAATAGGCAATCGTATAACGCTTATCGTCGCTCACAAATAGATTTTTATATTTACTCGCGGTAAAACTAACCGTATCTCCAATGTTTGCCACTTCTCTCTCCTCAGTTATCTATAATAAACCAGCACAACTCATCGAGTTTGCCGGGATAACATTTCACATTGCTGTCTCGAACAGCTGCTTTCACGCTTTCTGCACACCAGATAGGTTTATTCATCTCAACCGCTTTCTGAATCTGATTCAGCATAGCGGGAGTCACCTCATCACCGTCAACGGTGACAATATCGGCGGCACGGATAATCCCCTCAATAATCGAGGTTCGGATAATGTAATCCGCTCCAGCGAGTCTGGCATCGTCTTCTGTAAAACACTTGGCCCGAATGCCTTTAAGTGCCAGACCGATGCCAAACTTTTCCCGCTGAGAAGCGTCACTGTTCGGAGCAATGCAGAAGATGTTGACGTGGCGTTTTGCCTTAGTCTTCGTCTTCTGTTTTGCCACTTTTATTCTCCTTTCATTAACGCGCTCGGTATAACTGCTGATAGCCGAGTGCTTCCAGAATTTTGCACGCGCCATCGACATCGCAATCAGGAACTACGATATCAGCAACGCGCCTTCCATTCTCGTAAGCTTTGATTTCTTTTTCTTTGATATACGCAGAAATGACTTCATAGGTTTTATACATTTATTTCCTCTTTTCGTAGTATCTTTACGGATTCATCTGCGGGATACCCACTTTGCCAGCACAGCTGCTCTTCTTGATAGAGAGCGACGGTGCGCTGACTTTCGTCGTAAAGATTCTATTATAGACATCCTCCGGCAGATTTGCTTCCGCGTACTTCTTGTCGGAAGAAGTAGTCTTTCTGACTGTCTGTTTCAGCACAAACATCGTCTGTCCGTCAGGACTTGTGGTATACGCATCAGGAGCCTGACCCATCGCCTGAATCAGCGGAATCGTCATCTCCTTGCGCAAGTTATCCAAACGGTCGGCTTCCGCCTTGACTTCGCGGTACCGTTCATCCACCGTATCATACTCAACGCATTTCGTATAAAACTCATCGCCGAGCTTGATATTGGGAATCTTTTTATCGACACCGTTGCCGAGCTTGTATTTGCGAAGCGCCTTAATGATGGATTCCGGCGTACCGCAAGGCTTCGGTTCGTGATGCTTCTCGACATTGTCTTTCCAGAAGGAATCAACAGCTTTCACGAGCGCGTATTCCGCATCGAGGTCACGAACCAAATGACGAACATAGAATGTATCGCGGTCAACCATACATACGATAACTGCCTCCCACAGACCCATGATAGCCATATAGTGGCGAAGCTGAATCTCGTAAGGAACAGGAATGGCGTTGTTTGCCCATGCTTCTCTATTAAAGAAACTTGTGGTCTTAATTTCGAGCAGAGCATAGTGACCGTCAGGCATCTTAATAATGCCGTCAACGTCACCGCCGATGTAAGGGTGACCTGCCATCGTATACATATTCGTATCGGTGATGACTTCCTCATCGGGATGCTGTACATGATACCACAGCCCGACATACTCCTCGGCCATATGCCCCCATGCGGTAATGAGGTTGATATCCTCACCGTCCGTCTCCTCTTTCGGGATGGGGTTGGCTCCGATTTTGTCATAATACAAATCCAGATTGGACTTGTAATGGTTTTTACCAAGCACCGCGCTGCAATCCGAACCGCCGACATAAAGACGGCGATGAGCCAGCCACTTTTCCTCTGCCGTAGACACTTCATCGTCCACAAACGATGCGGCGTCCACAAGAACATCGGGGCCGGGATAGTTCAGCGGGTCAAGAAAATCAACTGCACGTTTAGATGCGGCATCGATGACCTTGGCTTTCAGCGCATCCAGATACGGAGAAGTAGCTTCCCAATACCGAATGCTCTGACCATGTGCGCGACTGCTTTTACTGGTTCCATCAAAACCCATTGTGATTTTCTCCTTTCAATAAAAAACCCCGTTCAACTGTTCTTATTGAACGGGGTAAATTGACTATTTGTTTGTTTACAGGTTAGCCGGGGTGTCCTTGTCGAGGAGCTGCCACGGGCTCTGCATTGCACTTACAGCTGCATCACAAGCACGTGTAATCTTCAACTTATCTTCGGGATAGTCGCGCACAACGTAGTTGTATGCATCGCAGACTGCCATATAGATATCCATTGCCGTGCAAGGACCGTTGCCCTTATCCGTAAAGAATACCTGAGCTGCCTCTCGCGCCTGTTCAACAGGCATGTTCACCTTAGACTGCTTCAGGCAGTGCGTTAGGGTATTGTAGCCGTACGTGATAGGCGTAGCCGCAAGCTCGAACAGCATATTTTCCGAATCCTTGAAGTTGGCAAAGACCATTCGCAGGTCGGATTCCAAACGCTCATGGATTGTCTCGGCACCGATATGCATGGTGCGGGTCTTGTTCAGCAACGGGAACTCGTAGCCATCATCACGAATGAACATCGGACGCATCTTGATGGAAGAAGCAGTCGTGTCGGAGTTCTCCACAGACAATGCCGGGAAGAAACCCGCCAGAAGCTCATTCATGCCGATGGTTTTCATGAAGGTGTCACGATATTCGGCCAGAGACCACATACCGCGAACGCGTTCATGCGTCCAATATCCAGACATAAACTGGGCCTTCTCCCAGTTCTCAGGCAGATAATCCATATTGATGTAGTTGAACAGGTCGCCAGACGGCATCGGCGCATAACGAGCGGAAACGACGGAACGGACCATCTCATCACCGACCTTGACAAGGCATTTGGTGGAGCGGCGGTCATCGTACCGAATCGTGTCAATGCCGTTATTGATTGCCTTCGCAAGATTAACGGGATTGACGCGGCGCATCCAGCTGTATCCTTCACGGATAAGCTTGGAATACCCAATCAGGCTTTCCGTAGCGGCAAGTCCGACAGGAATATGCTTGCCGCGAACGACACCGTACAGCTTACTGTTATTGGCGGCTTCCTGAACGATTTCTGCGGGAATACTGTACTTCTTTGCATCATCTGCAATGTACATCGGCTCCGCAAACATGGCCTCGAACTGAACGTCAGTAATCTGCGTTTCAATCCATGCCGAATGACGGTCACGCTCCTGCAGGAAATCAACGAAGAGGTCGCTGTTACCCTTAAAGGTTTCGATTGCGTTGTCCTTCCAATATTCGCTGTTCGGGGTCAGAATGTTGTTGTTGGTCATTTTTATCTCCTTTTTTAAACAAAAAAAGAGCGTTCTGCTGAGAACACTCCCGATTAACGATAAATAAAAAACGCCTATCCCGAATCGAGATAGACGCTTCCCATGACGTATTTGGATTTTATGGTATACGCGGTTTGACCCGTGTACTTTTACTTATCATTTATCTAAATTATAGTAACTTTGCAGCAAACCGCAACATCATTTTCGAGATGACTGAAAAAGGCCGCTTCAAAACGAAGCGGCCCCATATACATTAAATTTTCATGATATCATCTTTCAACCATTGCAGATACCGGTATCGCTCTGCTTCATTCCGGATTCCCTGTAGAGCAAAGGTCACAAACGGCACATCCGTATCATGGTTATAAAGCCACGAATCGAAGGCGAGGGTCTCGAAAATATCATCATAGCAGGTGCTGCGCCGAAAATATTCGAGGTCATCATCTTCGATTTCGTAGTCAACCTTTTCACGGATTTCTTCTGCCGTATAGTTTTCAGCTTTTGCAGCGGCGTTCATAAAGAACGGGATATTGCCTTCCTTCCATTCGGAAAACGGATAATCATGGTCGCAGGAGTTCTGAAAATACACACTGAGCGGCCATTTTTCGCTTACACTTTCAGACGGCATCATAACGATACCGAGCAGCTTGTGCTCTTC
>ENA-ORNQ01000743-ORNQ01000743.1-human-gut-metagenome-genome-assembly--contig:-NODE-743-length-30306-cov-2.910449_pt1 | contig 30306 bp, 28 predicted proteins | sample MGYA00242116_ERZ509024 | MGnify/ENA primary metagenome ERZ509024 (study PRJEB26280, sample SAMEA2338697) | human gut metagenome | biome: human gut; feature: human-associated habitat; material: faeces...
AACACAATGAATATTGTAGTTTTATGCGGTGGAACAAGTACAGAAAGAGAAGTGTCATTGAATTCAGGTTCAATGGTGTGTGATGCTTTAAGAAGTATTGGACATAATGCTGTGCTTTTAGACGTATTTTTTGGAAATGAAAATAAAAATCTTTTAGATGTAAGTGATTTTGATGTACAGGCTGAAAAGGAAAAATTACAGAAATTATCAAAAGATGTTGATAAAGTAAAGAAAGAAAGAAAAGGATTCTTTGGTGAAAATGTATTTGAAATATGCCAGCAGGCAGATATTGTATTTATGGCTCTTCATGGTGCAAATGGAGAAGATGGAAAATGTCAGGCTGCATTTGATCTGCAGGGAATAAAGTATACAGGAGACGGAAGTGTTGCAAGTGCATTAGCCATGGATAAAAGTATTACAAAGCAGATATTTATGGCTCAGAATGTATCTACTCCAAAAGGAATATGGATAAAGAAAGGTGAAAGTACAAATTTAAGTGATTATGGAATGAAGATTCCGGTTGTAGTTAAAGCAAGCAATGGCGGCTCTAGTGTAGGAGTAGTTATTGTAAAAGATGAAAAAGATTACGATGCAGCTTTAAAAGAGTGTTTTGCATTAGAAGATACAATTGTAATTGAAGAATTTGTTGAAGGAAGAGAATTTTCTGTAGCTGTAATTGACGGAAAAGCACTTCCTGTAATTGAGATAGAGCCATTGAATGGTTTCTATGATTATAAGAATAAATATAGTGCCGGTGCTACAAAGGAGACATGTCCTGCCAAAGTTGATGAAGAGACTTCACAGAGAATGCAAAGATGGGCAGAAAAGGCATGTGAGGCGGCAGGAATAAAGGCATTTGCGAGAGTAGATGAACTTATGAATGAAGATGGACAGATATTCTGCCTTGAAATCAACACACTTCCGGGAATGACAGCAACAAGCCTTGTTCCTCAGGAAGCACAGGTAGTTGGAATTTCATATGATGAACTTACACAGAAACTTGTTGAGTTGTCATTAGCTAAATATGAATAATTATTAACTGATTGGAGTCAATATGAAGGGAATGACAATTAGAGCCATGACACAGGCTTGTCATGGCATATATCATGGTGATGAAGGTGCAGTTGATATTGAAATATCAGCGATAACAACTGACAGCCGTAAGATTCAGAAAAATGGAATGTTTATTGCAATATGCGGTGAGAAAAGCGACGGACATGATTATATAGGAAAATGTTTTGATGACGGTGCGTTGTGCTGTATTTCAGAGCGTGAACTTCCTGGAGAAAGCAGACCATATATACAGGTTGAATCATCACTTACAGCATTAAAGCAGCTTGCAGCTTATTACAGACAGCAGCTTGATATTAAAGTTGTCGGAATCACAGGAAGTGTCGGAAAAACAAGTACAAAAGAAACAATTGCATCTGTTCTTGCACAGAAATATAAAGTGAAGAAAACACAGGGGAATTTTAATAATGAAATAGGTCTTCCGCTTACTGTTTTTACGCTTGAGGAAAGTGATGAAATTGCAGTGCTTGAGATGGGAATAAGTGATTTTGGTGAGATGACAAGGCTGACAGCAATTGCGTGTCCGGATGTATGTGTGATTACAAATATCGGATGGTGCCATCTTGAAAATCTTAAAACAAGAGATGGAATTCTTAAAGCCAAGACTGAAATATTTAAGTCTATGAATCCTGATGGAACAGTTATTCTTAATGGTGATGATGATAAGCTTATTACGATTAAGGATGTTTATAATAAAAAGCCTGTATTTTTCGGAATTGAAAATAAATGTGGAATATATGCTGAAAATATTGTAAATAACGGGCTTGAAGGAATGATGGCAGCTATATGTAATGTTAATACAGCTGATAATATAAGAAATTTCAATGTGCATATTCCGGTTGCAGGAATTCATATGGTATATAATTCAATGGCAGCTGCGGCAGTCGGTGCTGTATTCGGACTTACATCAAAAGAGATTGCGGACGGAATTGCCAATATGGAGACTCTTGCCGGCAGAAATCATATTATAAGAACTGACAGTCTTCTTATTCTGGATGATTGCTATAATGCGAATCCTGTTTCAATGAAATCATCAATAGATGTCCTTGCATCGTCTAAAGGCCGCAAAGTAGCAATTCTTGGTGACATGTTTGAACTTGGAGAAGAAGAAAAACAGCTTCATTACGGAGTTGGAGAATATTTTAAAGATAAAAATATAGACGTGCTTATTACAGTTGGTGAGCTTTCTAAAAATATTGCAGCAGGCGTAAGAACTGTTTCTGTCTGTGATGTTCATTCGTATGATACGAAAGATGAGCTTGAAAAAGATTTTTCAAAATTATTAAAAAAAGGTGACAATATATTGGTCAAAGCATCACATGGAATGCAGTTTACTAAAATTGTTGACTTCCTTGAAAAGCTTGAATTGTAGAGAAGAAGAGTTTTTATTTACTTCAGAGAACACATTTTACTTAAAAAGGAGAAATCTGTATGAAAAAAATTTCGTTGACGATATTGGCACTTGTAGCAGTGCTTATGCTTGCATCATGTGGCAAAGCAAAGAAAGTTTCCATAGCTGGAAGCTGGAGTGCTGACAGTGGAAGTGAGACAGTATATCTTTTTAATGAAGACGGAACTGGTAAAATTTCAATTGGAACAACAGTTTCAAAGTCGTTCACATATGAAACGAACGACAACACATTAAAGATTGTAACTGAAATACTTGGACAGAAGGATGAACAGGAATATACATATAGTATAGATGGTGATGTCCTTACTATGACAAGAAATAATGAATCGGTAACATATAGAAAACAGAAATAAAGAGTATTAATCCCCCATCGGCTGATAAGAGGCTGATGGGGGTTTTGTATATTGTATATTAAATTGGCATGTCTGTAAGTTCTGCTAAATTAAATATGTCCAATTGATATATATCGTTAAAAATACAAATATACTTATTGACAGAAAAATACCGGGGGATAAAATAAACTATGTATGAAATAATATTTTCTAAAGTAGGGTAGAATACGGGAGGAAAGAACATGTTTAGAAAAGGTTTAGCAAAAAAGATAACAACAGTTATTACAGCAACATCATTCTCACCATATGTAATTGTATACGAAGCAAAAGCTTCAACAGAAGCATCTTCAACATCAAAAGATGATATAAGCACAGGTGACAGCATGATGGTAATATATGCATCATTTGCAATGGTACTTGCACTTGCAGGAGCAGCCGCTTATTCAAAGAAGAGAGCTTAATAAATAAAAGTGTAAATAGAATACTTTAGAACGAAGGAGATTCTGCGAGAATTTTTGTTCAGGAAAGAGATTGTAATATTGCCGGAAGTGCTATGGACAGGCTTTCAAGGCAGGAACAGTATTTTGAGAAATTCATCCCTAAAGCAAAAAAAGCGGTAAAAAGGAATGTATTTCTTGGTATTGATATATGTAATAAGCTCGATAAAAAAGGAATGATGTACACTGATATGTCAATGTCAGAGATTGCATACGTGATTTCAGAGGTTTTAAAGTGTGATTTTTCTTTTGATGAAATAAAGACGATTCCTGGAAAGATTAAATATGGAAAACAGTATGAAGAATATCATGTTGATTTTGAAAAGCTTAGACAGATGGTTATGGATACATTTTATGAAAAAATAAAATAATATATAAAATTTTCTGTAAATTTTATCAAAAAAACAGAATTGCCTCTGGATTTTTGGCTGCAGATATTATATAATACTATAAATCTATGTTTAGTTAATTTAGTTTATATTATATTTTACTTTCGGAGGAGATTTTTATGAGGAAAATAGCTATTATGGATGTAGGATCAAATAATGCGCGTTTGATTCTTGTTTATATCTATGACAATGGAAGCTATCGAATTGCCGACCAGATGAAAGAACCGGTACGGTTGATTTCGGATATGGGGCATGATAATATTATTAAGCCGCGCCGTATTCAGCAGCTGATCAAAACCATCAATATGTTTAAGCGTCTTTGTGCGGCAAACGATGTGGATGAGATCTATGCCTGCTGTACGGCAGCCGTGAACCGTGCGGCCAATCAGCGCAGTTTTTTGGATGAAGTATATGCTACGACTCAGATCGAGCTGGAGGTGCTTTCAGGAGAAAAGGAAGCCACCCTTGTGTATCAGGGGGTTATCAATACCATGGATATTGACAGCGGTGTGATTATGGATATCGGCGGCGGAACTACACAGCTGGTACACTTTGAAAAGCGCAGCATTAAAAACCTTGCTTGCCTGCCTTTTGGTACGGTGACTTTTACCGAGCTGTTTGGCCTGGCGGATAAAGTAAAGCAGGAGCAGATCGATGCCATTGAAGATTTTTATCGTCAGCAGCTGGAGGAGGTTCCGTGGCTTTCCACTGTACAGGGGCTTCCGCTGATCGGTGTGGGCGGTTCTTTCCGGAATTTGGGAAAAATTATGCGTATGAAAAGCAAGCGGGATATCGGTACGCTTCATAATTACAACATACGGGCAAAGGAGATTGATGCTCTGTATGAAAATATGTGTCGATTAGACCTTGATCGGCGCATGAAGATTAAGGGACTCTCCAATGAGCGGGCAGATATCTTTTTAGCTGCTTTTTCTGCCATTAAAACAACGGTCAATTATATCGGCTGTACAGATATCTTTATTAGCTGCAGCGGTCTTCGGGAAGGCATCATGTTCCAGCAGATCGATCCTCAGCTGGCTGTTAAACCGGTACAGCATGTATTGGATTATTCTCTTGCCAATGTTTTGGGGTTGTTTCAGGAAAATATTGCGCATGCCAACAATGTGGCCAAGCTTTCGCTGTTGATGTTTGAACAGCTGCGGCAGCTGCATAAGCTTCCGAATTCCTATATGCGTATTATTAAAACGGCAGCTACGCTGCATGATATCGGAACGACGATCAAATATCACGACCATCACAAACACAGCTTTTACCTGATATTAAATTCTAATATTTACGGTCTCAGCCATCGGGAACATTTGATGAGTGCCTTTGTAGCCTTGGCGCACCGCAAGGATGATGTTAAGAAAGAATGCCAGCGGTATTCGGATATGATTACTGCTGATGATGTTGCTATTATTTATAAGCTTGCGGTACTTGTTCGTATTGCCGAGAGCTTTGACAGAGCCATGGCGAATGTGGTGGAATCGGTTTCTTGCGATATTTTGGGAGATTCGGTTATTATGAAAACGCAGGCTACCACAGATGCTTCACTGGAAATTAAGGATGCCCATACTTGCGGTGATATGTTTAAACGGGCTTATGGAAAAAATCTTGTTATACTTTAAATTAGGAGAAGAATCATGCGGGTAGTACTTGAAAAGACTTTGATAAAAAATGGGACGGAAATTCTAAAGGGCAGCCAAACTGGCGCTAAAGAGGGGACAATCAGCTACGGCATCTTAAAGGCGCATAATACCGGTGCAGATATGAAAAAATTGAAAATACGGTTTGACGCCCTGGTTTCTCATGATATTACATATGTGGGAATTATTCAAACGGCCCGGGCCAGTGGACTGAAAAAATTTCCGGTGCCCTATGCATTGACTAATTGTCATAATAGTTTGTGCGCAGTAGGCGGTACTTTGAATGAAGATGATCATCTTTTTGGACTTTCGGCAGCAAAAAAATACGGAGGAATGTATATTCCGCCGCATCTTGCGGTGATTCATTCTTATGCACGGGAAGAACTTGCGGCCTGCGGCCGGATGATTTTAGGCTCCGACAGCCATACCCGTTACGGCGCACTGGGAACGATGGCCATCGGCGAAGGCGGACCGGAGTTGGTAAAGCAGCTGCTGGAGCGTACATATGATATTGATTATCCCCAGGTGATTGCGGTTTATTTAAAAGGAACTCCGCGGCGCGGCGTAGGGCCTCATGATGTTGCTATTGCCTTATGCAAAGAAGTTTTTGCTTCCGGCGCTGTGAAAAACAAAGTGTTGGAGTTTATAGGTCCTGGTGTGGATGGCTTGAGTGTGGACTTCCGCTGCGGTATCGATGTGATGACCACGGAAACGACCTGTCTGAGTTCTATATGGAAAACGGACGAAAAAGTACAGAATTATTATAAAACCCATCAAAGAGAGGAAGACTATACATGTCTTCAGCCTGCCGAGATAGCAGAATATGATGGGCTGATAGAAATCGATCTTGGTCAGATTGAACCGATGATCGCCCTGCCGTTCCATCCGAGCAATGCCTATACTATAAGAGAGTTTAAAGCCAATGCCAAGAAAATTTTAGCTGACTTGGATGAAGAGATTAAGCGGCAGTATCCCCAATGCTCCTGCTGTGTTTCGCAAAAGCTGGATGCGGAGGGCTTTCATGTGGACCAGGGGGTCATTGCCGGCTGTGCAGGCGGAATCTTTGAGAACATTACCGCTGCCGATGATATTTTAAAGGGCGGCAGTACCGGTAACGGTGCGTTTTCCTTGAGTGTATATCCGGCCAGTCAAAGCGTGTATCTTGACCTAGTGCAAAAAGGAATTATCAGCGATTTAATGGAGGCTGGTGCCGTTATAAAAACAGCTTTCTGCGGACCATGCTTCGGCGCGGGTGATGTGCCGGCAAATAATGCGTTCAGTATCCGCCATACTACAAGAAATTTTCCTAACCGTGAAGGAAGCAAACCCGGAGACGGTCAGCTTTCGCTCGTAGCCCTGATGGATGCCCGCAGTATTGCAGCTACGGCGGCTAACGGCGGTGTTTTGACGGGTGCAGATGAATTGGATATAGAGTACACGCCTTATGAATATACTTATCACAGTGATATCTATAAAAAGCGCGTGTACGACGGCAGAAACCATCCCCTTCCGGAAACGGAGCTGATTTTAGGTCCTAATATTGCAGATTGGCCGGCGCTTAAGACTATGCCGCAGCAAGTATTGGTGCGTCTATGCAGTGTGATCCGGGATGATGTAACGACGACGGATGAATTGATTCCCTCGGGAGAGACCAGTACGCTGCGTTCGAATCCCTATAAGTTATCCCGCTTTACGCTTTCGCGCAAGGATCCGGAATATGTGGCTTGTGCCGATGCGGTGGCAGAAATTGAAAACAGTGCTGCGCGGGAACAATTATTTGCAAGCTTGAACGCACTTGACGGTGTGGAGATTACGGATTGCGTATTCGGAAGTGCCGTGTTTGCCAATATGCCCGGGGACGGTTCAGCGCGGGAGCAGGCGGCCAGCTGCCAGAAAGTATTGGGCGGTTGGGCTAATATTGCTATAGAATATGCTACCAAGCGTTACAGGAGCAATCTGATTAACTGGGGAATTTTGCCGCTTTTGATTGATAAAGCGAATGCTGAAAAGCTGGGAAGAGGCGATTATGTGTTCCTGCCGGAAATTCGCAGCAGTTTGGAAAGCGCGGCGAATACTACAAGGGCGATTCTTATTAAAGAGGGAAAGACCGAGGAACTTATGCTCGGGATTGTACCGATGACCAAGGATGAACGGGATATTCTGCTCAGCGGAGGACTGATTAATTACTATTCTGCGCAAAAATAACAGGAGGATTTTTGGATGGGATTTTTTACTCGTGATTTGGGCATTGACCTGGGAACTGCCAATACATTGGTGTATTTGCGGGGAAAAGGAATTATCATAAGGGAACCCAGTGTTGTGGCGGTTAAAGTTTCCGGCAGCCGAAAAGAGGTTCTGGCTGTGGGAGAACAGGCTAAGAGTATGCTGGGGAGAACGCCGGGAAATATCATTGCGGTAAAGCCTTTGCGTGACGGCGTTATTGCGGATTTTGATATCACTGCGGCTATGCTTTCGGATATTATTCACAGGGCGATGCCGCGCGCATTTTCCCTTACACGGACACGCGTTGTGATCTGTGTACCCTGCGGTGTTACCGGTGTAGAACGGAAGGCCGTTGAGGATGCAGCGAAAAATGCCGGTGCCAGCCATGTAGTGATTATGGAAGAGCCTAAGGCCAGCGCCATCGGCGCTGGATTGCCGGTTAATGAGCCGGCAGGCAGTATGATTGTGGATATCGGCGGCGGATCCAGTGAAATGGCGGTGATTTCCTTGGGTGGAATTGTAGTTTCGAAATCGCTTCGGATTGCCGGAAATAAACTGGATGATTCAATTACAAATTTTGTAAAAAAAGAATTTAATCTTGCCATCGGAGAGCGTACAGCGGAAGAGATTAAAATTCAGATTGGCTCGGCATATCCTACGGGAGAGGAATATTCCATGGATATTCGAGGGCGTGATTTGATATCGGGGCTGCCCAAAACAGTTACGATCACATCGGCGCATGTGCGGGAAGCGCTACGGGAGCCGTTAATGGCGATTATTGATGCTATTAAAGTTACCTTAGAAGATACTCCGCCGGAGCTGGCGGCCGATATTATGGAACGCGGTATTTATTTGGCTGGCGGCGGTGCGCTGCTGGGAGGTATGGATACTTTGATTAAGTATGAAACGGGTATGCCGGTAGTGATTGCAGATTCTCCATTGGACTGCGTTGTTAACGGGGCGGGAAAGGCCTTGGAGGATCTTGATTATTTAACGTAAACGGAGTCGGTGAATGAAAAGTCTGGGGCGCAAACGCATTAAAATTATCAAATATATTTCTATATGTCTTGCAATTGCCATTACGCTGTTGATCCTTATGTTCAACAGCGGTGTTGCTGTGCTCAGGCAGATATCGGGTTATGTTGTCAATCCCGTTATCAAGGCAGCAGATGCTACAATTGACGGAATCGGCAATTTTTTTGCCAGCTTTGGTTCCAGAATGCGTTTAAAAGAAGAGCTTGCTGCAGCGCAGGAAAAACTGATGCAGTTTGAAAATATTCAGTCGGTTGCCGATGAGGTGAAAGCAGAGAATAATCAATTGATGGCCTTGTTGGGAGAAAGTGAAAAATATCCTGAATTTGAATATCAATATGCGAAAGTCATTCTCCGCAGTGTGGATGACTACAGCGCTACATATACCCTGAATAAAGGAGAAAATGACGGAATCAGACCTAATATGGTAGTGATATCCTCAGGGGGCTTAGCGGGAAAAATCATTGAAACTACCGGGGATACTTCAATTTTGCTTGCTATTACGGATTCTCGCTGCGGTGTGCCGGCACTTTCTGAGGCCAGCCGGGATATGGGGATTGTAAAAGGCGTGAGCGATTCCGGTACGACAGCCGGGTATTGTGTTATGACGGAATTGCCCACCAATGCCATCATCAAACCGGGCGATACCGTTATTACTTCCGGTATGGGCGAGGTCTTTCCTAAGGGGATTACTGTGGGGACGATCACCGAAGTTTCCAAGGGAAATTTAAACCAGATAAACTCTTCTGCTCGTTTAACCCCGGCGGTAGATTTTGATCATTTGGAAAATGTTTTGATTATAACAAATACGGGAGAATGAGTCCATGCGTACTTTCGTGATTATTCTTCTATCGGTGATTTCTTTTTTTGCGCATCTTATTCTTTCCCCGCTCCTTGCAATTTTTGGGGCAAAAATAGATTTTATTATGCTGAATCTTGTCGGACTGGCGTTTTTTACAAAAAAATGGTATCCTCCTGTATTGGCTGGCCTTTATTCGGGGCTTTTAGTGGATATTACAACGCAGGCGGGAACATATATCAATACGGGGATTTATTTTGTATTGGCCGGCCTTGCTGTGATAGCGATCAAAATTATCAAACAAAATCATTATGTATTGTATATTTTTTCGGTGTTTATTGCTGTATGCGTGAAGCATTTTCTTTTGATTTTTGTGCTTTATATCATGCGGCTGTCAGAAAGTGCCTCTATTATGACTTTTGTGCACGGACTGCCTTCAGCACTTTATACAGCGATAATTTCTGCGGGGAATTATTTTATCCTAAAAAAGATCTTTTCGTTGAATTTTATGCAGGAAAATCCCACAGAGCGCAATAAGTATGTTTTTTAGGCGGTGAAAAATGAAGCTTTTCAAGGGAGAAGAAAATAAGCAGGGAATGGAGCGTCGCAGCCTGATTATTATCGGGGCGTTCTTGGTGGCGTTTGTTGTACTTATCTGCTCTCTTGCAGATTTGCAGCTGATTAATGCCGCAGAATATAAAGCCGCATCGAATATTAAGCGTACGCGTACGCTTAAGGTGGAGGGAACCCGCGGAAAAGTTTTGGATGTCAACGGGATTCCGCTTGCCCAGGATGAGGTTAGCTATAATTTGGAATTTTACAGAGAATATAATTTAAAATCCGAACGGCAAATGTATACGGATTCTATTATTTTTGCAATAGAATTGATCAATAAATACGGCCGGGATATCCAGCCTTCTTTTGCTATTACCAAAAATGAGAACGGCGAATATGTTTTTGATTGGGGAAATGTCAGCAGTACGGTTGCTGCTACGCGTGAAAAAACCTGGCGCAGCGATTTTTATTTTGCCGATACCAAGGGCCTTGCTAAAAACTGTGAGCAGATGTATATTGAAATGCGCGAGCGCTACTGTATTCCGGAAGATATGGACGATACCATGGCCTTTAAGGTGCTGGGAATTTGGCAGGACAGCATTCAATCGTACTGGGCGTCAAAATCTATAACGGTACTGAAAAATATCAGTTTGGATTTGGCTACTGCGATCGAAAGCTACAGCTATGAACTGGCGGGCTTTAATATTACTGAAAAATCTCTTAGAGTCTATCCGCAGGGAACGGTTGCCAGCCATGTTGTGGGTTATTTGGGGCGAATTACTGCAGATAATGTTGAATATTATAAGGAACTTTCCTATGACATTGAGAGCTTGGTAGGCATTTCTGGAATTGAAAAGGAAATGGAAGCTTATTTGACCGGCAGCAGCGGGGCGCGCGTAGGTTCCCGTGAGGTGGAGGTTACCAATGGCGGCAGGATTTTAAGTGAACTTTCCTATGTGCCCCCTAAAAGCGGAGATAACGTATATTTAACGATTGATATCAACTTACAGCGGGTAGCAGAGGAAGCACTGCGGCAGAATATTGCTGAAATTAATCAGCGGCAGTATGAAATTTACAATGCTGATACAGCCCGGTATCAGCAGCTGGTAGAGGAACGCGGCGGAAAAGAGGTTCAGTTTGCAAAGGTCGGCGCGGTGGTGGTAATGGATGTTAATACCGGTGATGTACTGGCTTTAGTAAGTGAACCGAATTATGATGCCAATTTGTTCTCTCAAGGAATTTCTCAGGCAGAATATGATGCCATTGTGAATGATGAGAGTAAGCCGTTGTTTAATAAGGCGATCAGCGCCTCAGATACCCCGGGATCTATTTTTAAGCTTTGTGTATCGCTGGCGGGGCTTGAAGAAGGTGTGATTACAGTCGATGAAGAAATTCATGATTACGGTGAATACCGTAAATATGTGGGGGAAAGTGATAAACGCGGTCCGATGTGCGGTTGGTATCGGGATTCTCATTACCGTTCTACCCATGGTTCGATTAACGTGATCAGCGCTATCAATTATTCCTGCAACTACTTTTTTTATGAGGTAGCGGATCGGCTGGGAATCGAAAAAATAAAAAAATGGGCTTCGAATTTAGGTCTTTTGGATAAAACAAATATTGAGCTTACCGGTGAAAAAGTAGGCATTGTGGGCGATCAAAAAACGATTTATGACAGTGAACGAGCGATTTCCGAGCAAGATACCAGCTTGCCGTATTTGGTATTTAAGTCTATTCGTACACAATTGGTGGAATGTGCTGAAAAATCGGAAAAAACGCTGACCGATGCGGAAATCAATTCTATTATATCGCAGTGTTTTGCTTTAATTGGCCGTCCCAGAAATGAGGTTTATTCAGAAATTACTAAAATCTTAGTAGATGGCTATGGCCTTTCCAGCGCTTATGTGAATTCGGTTACCAAATATGAGATATACAGCTATCTTGTACAGATCACCTGGACACCGACAAATACCATACAGACGGGGATTGGTCAAAGCATCACCACGGTAACGCCTATCGCAGTGGCCAGATATATATCAGCTATTGTAAACGGCGGTTACGTATATGATGCGCATATTGTGGAAAAAGTGACTTCCAGCACGGGAGAATTGATCTATGAGCAGCAGCCTACCCTGGTACGTAAGCTGGATATTAAGCCGGAGCATCTGGCTGCTGTTAAGCAGGGAATGAAAGAAATGGTTTCTGAATCAGAAGATCCCTACGCTTCCACTGCACGGAATTTCTTTAAAAACTTTAAGTATAATGAAGAAATGGGCGGTAAAACCGGTACGGCGCAGGTTTCAAATATCAATATTGAAGATAATGCCTGGTTTGTAGCGTTTGCTCCGTATGAGAAACCGGAAATTGCAGTGGTTGTATATATTCCTAACGGTTATTCAGGCTCGCGCGCCAGCAGTACGGTAAAATCAATTGTAGAATATTATCTGGATATGAAATATGCAACGGAGGACGATTCTGTTCCCGGTGAAAATACGGTCGTGTATTAAGGAGAGCTTATGGGATATACAAAAAGTAGGAATCGAAAGAGACGGCGCAGATTTCCGGCTGGAATTGTGCTGCTTGCTTTTTTGCTGCTGGCGATTCTTGTGGGAATTTTGATTTTTGCATTGCCCGGAAAAACTATGCTTACTTATAAGATTCTCTATACCGGTCTTTCTGCCGAAGGTCTGCTGGTGCGCAGTGAGAGTATTACGGCGTTGGATGAATATGAAAAAATTGATTATGAAAATATGATCGACGGGCAGTTTGTTGAAAGCGGCAGTAAGATTGCTACGGCATATAAAAAAGGGTATATTAAAAATACACTTTCCAAGCTTGCGGATACACAGGAAAGCATTGTGACGTATCAAAATCAGAATATTATACAAAACTTTGACGATCGTACCATAGCCAAGCTGGATTTTGAAATTTCCGTAGTGATCCGAAAAATGGCGGAAAATACACAGGGATATATTGAACTCTACGGAGATCTTTGTCGGTTAGTGGAGGAGCGCCGCAGCTATGTGCGTGAAAATTTTAATACCGATTCCAATACGTATCTTCAGGGACTTTACAGTGATGAGGAAAATTTGCTGGAATCCCTAAGAGCTTGGTTTGATGAATTTATTGCGCCGGCTGATGGATATATCGGCTTTTATTGCGACGGATTTGAAGGTGCGATGAATGCCGAACAGCTTGCTTCAGTAAAGCCCGCGGAATTAAAAGGATATCTTCAGGCGGACTATAATAAAAATATTAATGCTTTTAAGTTGGTTACCGAGCCTAAATGGTACGTTGCCATTGTAACGGAGCAGAGTTCAGCTTTTCAGCAGGGAATGCATTATCCGGTTTTTATCGGTAATGCGGAAGAAAGTGAAATCGGCTGCCTTGAAAATATCGTTACGGAACGCAACAGCAGTGTTCTTGTGTTCAGTTTTGAAAAGAATGTAGAAAAATACCTGGATATCCGAACAGCAACGATTCATATTGGGGAACGTTTTGCGGGATATGAAGTTCCTTCTTCCTATGTGAAAAACGGGACGATAACGGTAAAAAATCAGCAGGACAGACAGGAAATTGCGGTAGAAGTGCTTTATGATAACGGAGAAACAGCTATTTTGCAGGAAACACCTGCGCTTAAAGTAGGACAGAGGATATATGAATGAGTTTACAGCAAAGATATTCGGAAATATGTGAAAATGTACAAAGGGCCTGCGATGCTTGCGGAAGAAGCTTTGACGAGGTCGAGATTATAGCTGTGACAAAGACCAGAAGTGTGCAGGAAATCAACGAGGCCGTGGCTTTGGGAATAAAGACGATAGGCGAAAACAGAGTGCAGGAGCTTTTGGAAAAATATGAGGGGCTTGATCCGGGTGTGTCTGTGCATTTGATTGGTCAGCTGCAAACAAATAAAGTAAAATATATTATCGGAAAAGTGGATATGATCCATTCGCTTGACAGAGTATCTTTGGCACAGCAAATTGATAAAACAGTACAAAAGACTCAAATGGACCCCATGAAAGTACTGGTAGAGGTAAATATAGGAAAAGAACCCACAAAATCTGGCGTTCTGCCGGATAAATTATCAGAATATCTTGACAGTTTGCAAAATTTTAGGTATATTAAACCCGTAGGTCTTATGACGGTAGCGCCTGCGCAGGCATCTGAGCTTGCATTGGAACGATACTTTGCGCAGATGTATCAATTGCTGGAGCAGGGAAAAGAACGGTTTGGCAATGAGTTTACCCAGCTTTCTATGGGGATGAGCCACGATTATGAAGCGGCGGTCCGTCAGGGAGCTACCATGATACGGATCGGTACTGCACTTTTTGGGCAAAGAAATTATAATATTTAGGGGGATTACAGCAGATGGCAAGGGATAAAAAGAATAAGGTGCTTGATTTTTTTGGGTTTGGATCCAATGATGAATATGATGAGGATGAAGAATATTTTGAAGAAGAGGAATATGAGGCGCCCGTAAGGGGAAGAAAAAGAGAAGAAGAAGAGGAGTATGAGGAAGAAAAACCGCGCAGAAGCAGAAAAACAAAAATTGTTCCCGTACAGGAGCGTCACGGTGCAAAATCAAGTGTCATTATTTATTCGCCTAAAACGTATAATGATGCGCAGCCGCTGGTTATGCAGCTGATTCAGCATAAGCATGTGATCATTAAGCTGGATAAGGTGGAAAAGCGCATCGGCCAGCGTATCTTGGATTTTATGAGCGGCGCGGCGTATGCCAGTGACGCGCAGGTAACGGAGGTTTCTAAGGGAAGCATTTATCTTTTTGCTTCCAATCAAACGTATATTGATAAAGCGGACGATGTGTCATCGGATTCCGGTGACGACGGATATACCCTTGATGACGAATTTTAATATTTCTGTACCGCAGAAAAGAAGGTAAAAATGAGCAGTAAGCAGTCAGCATCTTTCCATATGGAGCGGAAGGGCTATAATCGTTTTGAAGTAGATAACTGCATAAAAGAGCAGCAAGAAGAAATTGCTGCGCTTACCGGTCAGATTGAAGCACTGAAACAAGAACTTCAGCAGCTCAATCAGGCGAATTCTGTATTAAAAAACAGAGAAGCCGTGATTGAAGATACGATTATCAATGCTGAACTCACGGCAAAACGAATCTTGGAAGAAGCGGAAAAAAAGGCTGCAGAGATCAGTGTACGGAAAGAATATGAAGAGAATCGAAAGCTTGCGGAAATAGAAGAAAAGAAAAAGGAACTGGAAGATATCCAGAAACGGGTGAAATATATCTTAAAATCACAATTGGCCATGCTGGAAAGAGAATAAGATGAATTTTTACGGCAATACTATCTTTGGTGATATTTTTGAAAAAGGCCAAAATTGTAACAGCAAAAACATCACGCATTATTGCATGGGCGGTATTGCGTGATTATTTGTATTACCTTTCGGATACAAAAAGAATTATAAAAAATAATTTTCTTGCAGGATTAGCCAAGGGAGTGGGCTCGGCCATAGGCTTTTCGGTTTTAAGCGCGATTATTATCTATTGTGTAACACAGCTTGCTTCCAGGAATTTGCCTATTATAGGAGATATTTTGCAGGAAATTGTAAATATGATAAGGTATAGGAAATGATATGGGAATAATTTTTGTAATAGCAGCGGCTGCTCTGTTGATCGATCAGCTTACTAAATTGCTGACGGTTGGTTTTTTTCTTGACCCGATGCAGCCGCTTATAAAGGGATTTTTACATACGGAAGGACAGACGTATCCGGTCATCGATAAAGTATTTTCTTTTACTTACGTGCTGAATGACGGCGCAGCATTTGGCATTTTGCAGAATCAAAGACTGTTCTTTTTGATTATGACGCTTTTGGCTTGTGCGGCGGGGATTATATTGCTGCTGCGACTGCCTCAAAAACATTGGCTGTTAAAGGTTTCTTCCGGTTTAATTCTTGGCGGTGCGCTGGGAAATTTGATCGATAGGGTGGTAATTGGCAGCGTACGGGATTTTTTGGACGCTGTTTTTATTGAAACACTCACCGGGTATAGTTTTCCTGTATTTAATGGGGCGGACGTATTTGTTGTGGTTGGCGTCATTATGCTTGCCGTTTATATTTTGTTTGTGCATGATAAAATCTATAAGCCAAAAGATAAAAAATGAGTATTTTTCAGTTTGTTGCAAAAGAAAATGCCAAGAGAGCTGATGCGTTTATTCCTTTGCAGGTTGAAACACTTTCACGAAGTGAGTGCGTAAGGCTGATCGAAGAAGAAAAAATACGTATTAACGGCAGCGTCATATCGAAAAAACAGCCGATTTGCATCGGCGATGTGATTGAAATTACTATAGATCCGCCTAAACAGATCGATATTGAGGCCGAAAATATTCCGCTGGATATTTTGTATCAGGATCATGATATTGCGGTGATCAATAAGCCCCAAGGGATGGTGGTGCACCCCGCTCATGGGAATGATACCGGTACCTTGGTTCATGCTGTAATGTTTCATATTCGGGATCTTTCCGGTATCAACGGGCAGCTGCGGCCCGGCATTGTGCATCGGCTGGATAAAAATACTTCGGGTATTATCATTATTGCGAAAAATGATCAGGCGCATCTCTCCTTGGCAGAGCAGTTTAAAAGCCGAAGCTGTGAAAAGCTGTATCTTGCTGTTGCCGAAGGGGTTTTTAAGGAACAGGAATTTTGTGTTGAAAATTATATTGCTCGAAGCACGGCAAACCGTAAAAAGATGGCAGTTTCCGATAGCGGAAAATTTGCCAGTACGGATTTTAAAGTTTTGGAACAATACCGTGATGCCGCACTGGTGGAATGCCATCTGCATACCGGGCGTACGCATCAGATCCGTGTGCATCTTGCAAGCATCGGGCATCCCTGCTTGGGTGACGCGGAATATGGTTTTAAAAGGAACCGTTATTCTCTTGCAGGACAGGCACTGCATTCTTATCAGCTGACGATCGATCATCCCGCGACAGGCGAACGCATGACATTTACCGCGCCGCCGCCGGAATATTTTCAGGAACTGATAAAAAAATTACAAAAGAGTTGACAGCTTTTGACTTTGGGTTATATAATAAAAGTACCAAGATGATTCAGGACACGCCGCAGATGGTGTTTTGGCTTCAGAGAGGCTGCCGCATTGCTGAAAGGCAGCTGCTAAAAGATTTGCGGTACCACCGGAGGATTGGAGCGCATGGCTTGCGTTACAGGCCGTAAATGAGTCATAAATTTGGGTGGAACCACGGGTAAAATAGCTCGTCCCTTTGAGCCGCAGGGCTTACAGGGGCGATTTTTTTATAGGAGGAATTTGTATGAAGATTATACTGCCGGATCAATCTATCAAAGAATACGAAGGTGCGGTTACGCCGGCGCAGGTAGCTGCAGAGCTTAGCGAAGGGCTGGCCCGGGAGACCGTTGCAGCCGTAGCAAACGGAAAACTTGTTGCGCCGGAGCATACGCTTACCGGGGATACCGTGCTTTCTCTGGTGACCAAACGTGATCCGCTTTACGTAAATGTATTGCGTCATACGGCCAGCCATGTGCTGGCGCAGGCTGTTCTGCGGCTGGATCCGAACACCAAGCTGGCAATCGGCCCGGCGATAGAAAACGGATTTTATTATGATTTTGATTTTAAAGAGCCTATCAGCAGTGCGGATATTGAAAAAATAGAAAAAGAAATGGCGAAAATTGCCGCGGAAAAGTTAGAACTGAAACGTTTTTTATTAAGCCGCGAAAATGCTTTGGAAAAAATGAAGGAGCAGCCCTATAAACAGGAACTGATTTCAGAGCTGCCGGAGGGGGAGGAGATTTCCTTCTATCAGCAGGGAGAATTTACGGATTTGTGCGCGGGACCGCATCTTAAGACGACGGCCGAGGTCAAGCACTTTAAGATTCTTTCTATAACCGGTGCCTATTGGCGCGGAAACGAAAAGAATAAGATGCTTACCAGAATCTATGCTACGGCTTTTACAAAAAAACAGGAACTGGACGATTATCTTGTGCAGTTAGAAGAGGCGAAAAAGCGCGATCATAATAAACTGGGCCGCGAGCTAGAGCTGTTTACTACCAGTGATGTGATCGGTCAGGGACTTCCGATTTTGCTGCCCAAAGGGGCCAGGATCATACAACTGCTGCAACGCTTTGTGGAGGATGAAGAGCAAAAGCGCGGATGGCTGCTTACAAAAACGCCGTTTATGGCTAAGAGCGATTTGTATAAAATAAGCGGACACTGGGATCATTATAAAGAAGGCATGTTTGTTATGGGAGATGAAGATAAGGACGATGAGGTTTTTGCGCTTCGTCCGATGACATGTCCGTTCCAGTATCAGGCCTATCTTAACAGACCGCGTTCTTACAGAGATCTTCCGCTGCGATATGCAGAGACCTCAACACTTTTCAGAAAAGAAGCATCAGGTGAAATGCACGGGCTGATACGGGTACGTCAATTCACAATATCGGAAGGGCATCTTATGTGTACACCGGAACAGCTTGAAGATGAGTTTAAAAAGTGCCTTGAACTCACTACGTTTATGCTAAAAACACTTGGACTTTATGAGGATGTTTCTTATAGATTTTCTCAGTGGGATCCGGAGGATCGGGATAAATATATTGGTACGCCCGAACAATGGGATGAAGCCCAGGGCGCGATGCAGAGAATTTTGGATCATTTAGGCCTTACGTATAAAATCGGTATTGGTGAGGCGGCATTCTACGGGCCTAAGCTGGACATTCAGATCAAAAATGTACACGGTAAGGAAGATACATTGATTACCATACAGATTGATCAAATGCTGGCGGAGAATTTCGGGATGGAATATACAGATAAAGACGGAGAGAAAAAACATCCCTATATTATTCATCGCACCTCCATTGGCTGTTATGAGCGGACGCTTGCACTTTTGATAGAAAAATATGCCGGTGCGTTCCCCGTATGGCTGGCACCGGTACAGGTAAAGGTAATGAATATTACTGACCGGGTAGATGAAGCCTGTAAGACTGTTGTACAAAAGCTTTCGGATGCTTCGTTACGTGTTGAATATGATTCCCGTAATGAAAAGATCGGTTATAAGATTCGTGAAGCGCAGCTTGAAAAAGTACCGTATATGCTTATTGTAGGAGATCGGGAGGCCGCTGAAGGCAAGGTGGCAGTGCGCTCCCGTAAAGAAGGAGACCTGGGAACGATGACGGTAGAGGAGTTCCAGACAAAAATTTTGCTTGAGGTTGCTACAAAGCAGCTCTAACAGGAGGAAAATTTTTATGAAAATTTCAATCGCTACAAGTGCACTTCGGCCTTTATTTGATGGTACACCACAATCGTTGATTCAAGCTTATCAAAATACCGGTTTTACACATTTTGATTATGGTTTTGACGGCTTTTTTGATGAAAACAGTGAATACTGCGATGCAAAATTTGAAAGCGGCCTGCACCAGGTGCGTGAGCAGGCCGAGAGGCAGGGGGCCGATTTTGTAATGGCTCATGCACCGTATAAGTATAATCCCTGCCGCAGCAGTGAAGAATTTGAAGCGCAGGTAGCAGATACGCAAAAAGCAATATACGGCTGCAGCATTTTAGGGATTGATCGTATGACAGTCCATGCGGGTTTTGGTTTTGTAGAGAGTATGGATGACATGCTGAAGATCAATCAAAAGTATTTCCGTATGCTTCTTCCTGATGCCGAGAAATACGGTGTGACGCTGATGATGGAAAATATTGCTGAAGAGATTTATCAGCGTAAATTTGTTGTGGAAAATGCAGATACCATGCTTATACTGAAGCAAATGCTTGAGAATCATCCGCTTCTTCGTGTTTGTTGGGATACAGGGCATGCCAATGTAAAAAATTTGGATCAATATGCCAACATTGCCAAGCTCAAGGGTGAGCTTTATGGATTGCATATTCAGGATAATAACGGCTATCACGATGACCATATGCCGCCGCTGATGGGAACGGTGAATTATGATGAGGTCCTGAAGGGATTGCTGGATATTGGATATGACGGACCGTTTAACCTGGAATCGCATGTGTTGAATAATGGAAGAACGTGGCCGAATTATCGGAGAGAATTTACAGAGGCGTCCAAAGCACAGGCAAGGCTGTTTGATCCGGACGATGCGCTTAGAATCTATGGCGTACAGCTGATGTATCATTTGGCAGAATATATGCTGAAAAAATATGATATTCCTGTTGAATAAGAAAAAAATTAATATTTATGCATACTTGCAAAAAACTATATATATGGTATAATATCATAAAAAGCATTATATCGGTTTGCTGGGGTGCGCAGAACAGTATTCTGCGGTGCCTTTGAGCTGCCGGCATATGAATAATATGATAATAATTATGTTTGGTGGCGCAGTATTCTAGTCAACTCATCTTGCTTTGAAGGCGGGGTTAAACTATCGCTAAAGGGCATATCGATGAAGTTTCTGGTGCAGGCTTTGAACGCCCAGTTTAGGGTTTGTGCTGGGAGTTAAGGATTATGGGACGGTTGCAATGGCATGTGATTTAAGCCCATCTTCCGTGGAGACATATTTTGGTGGTGCGTGCATTACTGGATATGAAGAACCTGCTATGCGGTTCCTAAAAAAGGGGCTGTGTACAGTGTAGCCTGCCTTGCGTGATGTACAGGGATCAAGGATCTACGCACAAAATCTATGGCCGTAGATTTTGGGCGATTGCTTTGTGAAATGTATATTGCAAAAGAGGATAGGAGCTTGATGAGCTTGTTGAGGAAATCTCCTAGACTGTTTTTGAGTATTGAGGATTATAGTGTGGTCTAAGTGGCAATCGAGCCGCGCAGATTTTTGCGCAGACGCCTTTAAAGGGAAACCGCCCCTCCGGCGACGGGGGGTAGGGGTTTGGGAAAGCCTGCTCGACCTAAGCCGCAAGGTTTACTCAATATTCAGCCACCTTATTTTTGTTTTAAGGAGCCGGAAAATGAGAAAAAATAAAAACAGTGAAGGAGAGGTCCCCCGATCCAAGCGCACATATTTATGGGCATTGCGAATGACGCTGCTTACGTTTTTAATAGCGGCGGTATTTGCTTTTGTGGCGGATGTCATCTCCCGCGGGGAATCCTTTGTGCTGCCGATCATTATTTTGGTAATTCTGATCTGTTTAGGATGCCTTTTTGATATTATCGGTACGGCTGTGGCGTCAGCAGATATCGCTCCGTTTGTGGCCATGTCCAGCAGAAAGGTACGCGGTGCAAAGGAATGCATTTTTGTTTTGCAGAATGCTGATAAAGTTTCTAATATATGCAACGATGTAATTGGAGATATCTGCGGTGTGGTGAGCGGTGCGGCCGCCGCTTCGGTGGTGATGCTGGCGCTGGCGCATATTGGCCAAAGCCATGAGCTTTGGCTCAGTATTTTTGCCAGTGCATTGGTTTCGGCGGTTACGGTGGGCAGTAAAGCAGCGGGAAAATCCGTTGCGATGAAAAAATCAAAGGAAATTGTATATATGACGGGTTATGTTATTTCATTTTTTAGGAAACAGGATAAAAGATAATGCTTGAAAAAATCAATTCTCCTGCGGATATTAAGGCACTGCATATTGATGAGCTTGAAAGGCTGGCAGATGAAATACGCAGCGAAATTATAAAAACCACTTTGCATAACGGCGGACATTTAGCTTCTAATTTAGGAACGGTTGAACTTACTTTAGCCATTCATTATGTGTTTGACGCACCGGAGGATAAGCTGATATTCGATGTGGGACATCAGTGTTATACCCATAAACTGATTACCGGCCGGCGCGATCGTTTTGGTACCCTTCGGAAGCAAAATGGCATCAGCGGTTTCCCCAGCCATGCGGAGAGTGAATATGATACTTTTGACGCAGGGCATTCCTCTACGGCGATTTCTGCTGCGTTGGGACTGGCGCGTGCCAGAGACCGCAAGGGGGAAGAGTATCATGTGATCGCAATCGTAGGGGATGGCGCCATGGGCGGCGGTATGGCGTTTGAGGCTATTAATGATGCAGGTGCATCAAGGGAAACAAAGCTCATTATCGTTTTAAATGATAATGAAATGTCTATTTCTAAAAATGTAGGAGCACTTTCGGGGCATTTCAGTAAATTGAGGACCACAAAGGGTTATTTGCGCAGTAAAAAGAATGTGAGAAAAGCCCTGGAAAAGATTAATCATTCAGGAAAACTCTTTAACGTTGTTGCGCATTTGCGCAATACTTTGCGTTATTTTTTGATAGGAGAAACGATATTTGATGCGATGGGTCTTAAATATTTGGGACCTATTAACGGTCATTCGCTGAAAGATATGATTGATATTCTCCGGCGGGCTAAGGAGCAGCCTGGACCGGTGGTGATCCATGCGGTGACCTGCAAAGGCTGCGGCTATGCAAAGGCGGAAGAAAATCCGGAGATCTATCACGGTGTTTCCTGCGGTAAAGGGGATGGATTGGAGAAAATATCTTATGCAAAACAGCTGAGTGATACACTTTGCCGGCTTGCGCAGGACAATGACGATGTATGTGCTGTTACTGCGGGGATGACCTATAATACAGGATTAGCAGAATTTGCACAAAAATTTCCCCAGCGTTTTTTTGATACCGGTATTGCCGAACAGCATGCATTGGGGATGGCAGGCGGTTTGGCTAAAGGGGGCATGCATCCTTATGTCGTGATTTACTCTACTTTTTTACAGCGCGGCTTTGACCAGGTATTTCATGACATTTGTCTGCAGGAATTGCCAGTTACGCTGTGTATTGATCACGCAGGGTTGGTCGGCGAGGACGGCCCCACCCACAACGGCGTATTCGATGTTGGCTTTTTGCGGTCCATGCCGGGACTCCTTTTATTGGCACCGCGCGATACAGAGGAATTTGACCGGATGCTGGTTTATTCTCTTACAGAAAAAAAGCCGGTGGCAATCCGATATCCCAAGGGATGTGTGGAAAATATCGAAGGAAAATATCCTTTTAACGGAATTAGCTGGGATGAACTTTTAGAGGGCGAGAACGGGAGTATTTTAACGTTCGGCGCCTGTATTTCCGAAGGAATGCAGATTGCCCGAGCCCTGGGCTGGAAACTGGTGGATGCCCGCACGCTGAAACCGCTGGATACACAATGTTTGGAAAGAATCAAGAATGCTCCTATCGGCGTGATTGAGGATAACGCACCGCAGGGCGGACTTTTTGAGGCAGTACTGCATTATTATCAGGAGAATGGAATTGCTGTAAAAATAAAAGGGTTTGCGCTGGATGATGCTTTTGTTGCTGTAGGCAGTGTAGAACAGCAAAGGAAAAGCAATCATATGGATACAGAATACATACTGGAACAATTGAAGCAGTTATGAGATTGGATAAAGCAGTATTTTTACGCGGGTTGGCTCAATCCCGCAGCAGAGCGGAGCAGCTGATTGCCTCCGGCGATGTTTTTGTAAACGGGCTGCCGGTAAATAAAACATCATATTCGGTGGAGGAAAGTGATAGAATCCTCGTGCGGGATTCTATCGGTTATGTGGGGCGCGGAGGCTTAAAGCTGGAATATGCACTGGATACCTTTAAAATTGTATGTCGGGGGAAAAAAGCATTGGATATCGGCGCTTCCACTGGCGGATTTACTCAGTGTCTGCTGCGGCGCGGTGTACAGAAAGTAATTGCCGTAGATGTAGGACACGGTCAGATGGCACCGGAATTGATAGAAGATCCGCGTGTTGTGCTGCTTGAAAATACCAATGCCCGATATCTTACCCCAGAAATGATCGGCGGCAAGGCCGAGCTTGCTGTGGTGGATGTATCGTTTATTTCGCAGACGGCGCTGTATCCTGCGTTATTTTCCTGTATGGAGGAGCTGGCGCCGGTCATTACACTGGTAAAACCGCAATTTGAGGCGGGGAGCCGCTATTTAAATAAAAAGGGCGTTATAAAAGATCCGGCAGTGTACCCGAAAGTGCTTGAAGCCATTGATCGTTGTGCGCGTGCCCTGGGCCGCGGAGTGAAAAAGGTCTGTTCGTCTCCTGTCTTAGGAGGAGACGGCAATAGGGAGTTTCTGATATTGCTGGAGAAGGACGCACCAAAACAGAATTTTGAGGCAGTAGAAAATGACATCGGTAGATGGAGGTGATATTTCGTTTGAAGCGTATTGGGATCTATGTAAATAAAAGGAAGGATGAAACGCTTGCCGTTACGCGTGATGTGCAGGCAAGGGCTCAAAAATTGGGTTTTATCTGTGACGTGATGTCGGATGCCAAAGCTATAGCGGAGGACGATCGTATTTTGGCGGAAAACCAGTTTGCGTCAGAAAATGACTGTATCATTGTGCTGGGCGGTGATGGAACCATCCTTCGTATTGCAGCAGCAGCAGCGCGGGCACAGGTGCCTTTGCTTTCTATCAATTTAGGGCATTTGGGTTTTTTAACGGAACTGGAGCTGGAAGAGCTGGAGGACGGACTGCAGAGGCTGGCGGAAAACAAATTTTTTATTGAAGATCGTATGATGCTTTTATGTAAAGCGGACGGAAAGGAATTCTTGGCTTTAAACGATGTATGTCTGCAGCGAGCCAGCAGGGCAAGGCTTTTGCATTTTAGTATTTATGCAGGAGAGGAGTTTGCGGATTCTCTTTCCGCTGACGGCGTGCTTGTTTCCAGCCCTACAGGCTCGACGGCATATTCTCTTTCGGCAGGGGGACCGATCGTAAGCCCTAAGGTCAGTTTACTTCTGATGACGCCGATTTGTGCGCATACGCTGCGGGCCAGACCTTTTGTGTTTAAAGATGATGAGATCTTGCGCTTTGTTTCCTTGGAACGATGTGGTTTTGCCGTCATTTGCGATGGCGTTCATCTCCATGCGCTTGATGGAATCGCACAAGTAGAAATTTCTCGGTCACCGTATTCTCTGCGTTTTATTAACTTTAAACAAAAGAGCTTTTATAAACGGCTGCATTCAAAATTTATCGAGTGGAACGCTTCAAAGGAGGAGCAGTATGAAAACGACACGCCATAACAAAATTTTGGAAATTATTGGTAAAAAAGAGATCGAAACGCAGGAAGAACTGGTTTCGGAACTGAATAATGCAGGATTTCAGGTTACACAGGCTACGATCTCAAGGGATATCAAGGATCTTCGGTTGACAAAGGTTCCTGATGAACGCGGCGGTTATAAATATACGTCAGCCGACAGGACTGAAACACGCATTACGCCTAAAATGAGACAAATCTTTGCTAATTCGGTAATTTCTATCAATTCTGCTAACAATATTATCGTTATAAAAACGCTTGCCGGTTCCGCAAGTACGATTGGCGTAGTAGCTGATGCCCTGAAACATCCTGCTATTTTAGGTTGTGTTGCGGGGGACGATACGGTTATAATGGTAGTGGCATCGAATGAGGATGTTCCGGATGTAGTGGACAGGCTGAGCCTTATGCTGGATTAAGCAAAAGGAGAGAACAGTATGCTTCAACAGCTTTCTATCAAAAATATTGCGCTTATCGAAGAGCTTTCCATAGAATTTGAAAGCGGTTTTAATGTGCTTTCCGGGGAGACCGGTGCGGGCAAATCTATTATTATTGATTCATTGAATTTGGTATTGGGAGAACGCGCGGACAAGGAACTTGTGCGCAGTGGCATGCAGAAAGCACGTGTAGAGGGAATATTTACGGTCAATGAAGATATTTGCGAGCTTTTGGAGGAAGCGGGCATTGAATGTGAGGATGCTTTTTTGATCATCTCTCGTGAAATTTCCGTTGACGGTAAGAGTGTTTGCCGGATGAACGGTTCGGCGGTAACACTTTCGTGCTTAAAAAAAGTGGCAGATAAGCTCGCAGATATTCATGGACAACATGAACATCAGCTGCTGCTGAATAAAGACAGTCATCTGGCTTTTTTGGACAGCTTTGCCGGCAGTGCAGTTTGGGAGCAGAAAGAGCAAGTTAAACGTGCTTATGCGTATTATAAAGCCTGTCAGGAAAAGCTGAACGGAGATTGGGGAACGCAGGAAGAGCGCACGCGCCGAATGGAAATGCTGGAATATCAGATCAATGAAATTGAAAAGGCGGATATCCTTCCTGGACAGGAAGAAGAATTACGGCAGCGCAGGGAAGTTTTATTGCATGCCGATAAAATTATAAGCGTGCTCACGCAGACACAGCATACGATCCAGGATAATGCACTGGATTCTATCCGTGCTGCAGACAGCGCTTTAGAGGAAATTGCCGACAAGGGAGAGAAGTATTCCTTGCTGAGCCAACGTCTGGAAAGTGCTTTTTATGAACTGGAGGATATTGCACAAGAGCTGGAAAACGCGGCAGATACTGTAGAAGCGGACCCGTATGAACTGGAACGCATTGAAGACCGGTTGGCGCAGCTGAAAAAGCTTTATCGAAAATACGGCAGCGATGAGGAAAGCGTCCTGAAGTATTTGGAGGATGCTTTAGCGGAGGCTGAGCGGTTGCAAAATGCAGAGGAAACGATTGCTGAGTTGGAAAGACAAGCAGCACAGTTTAAGGCTGAATATGACAGGCAGGCCGATTTATTGAGCGAGATGCGGCATGATGCGGCCATTGCTTTCGAAGATAGGATTAAGAACGAGTTAGAACAATTAGGAATGAAAAATGCGGCAATAGAGGTTGAATTTTCAGAAGAACCGGTATTTTTGCCGGAAGGCAAAGATCAGGTGGAATTTTTATTTTCCGCCAATGCTGGAGAACCGGTGAAGCCGCTTTCAAAAATTATAAGCGGCGGTGAAATGAGCCGTTTTATGCTGGCAATGAAAACTGTGGCTGCCGACGATGTCATGCTGCCGACGATGGTCTTTGATGAGATCGATACCGGAATCAGCGGTCAGGGCGCGCAGGTGGTGGCACAAAAGATAGCAGGTTTGGCGCGAAAGCATCAGGTTATTGCCATTACACATTTGCCGCAGCTGGCATCAATGGCGGACTGTCATTTTTTAATAAAGAAACATTCCGATGGAATCCGAACAAAAACGAACGTAGTAAAAATGGATGATCGGCAGCGTATTTCTGAAATTGCCAGGTTATCCGGCGGAGCCGAAACCAATTTGGCACTGGAACGGGCGGCAGAGATTCTGACGCAGGCAAAGGAATTTAAAGAAAAATTAAATGGATGATCAATTTAAAATTGAAAGCCATAAAATCATGAACGATTATTCCTCACGATAGAGTATCAATAAAGTCCTTCAGAAGCCTTGAAAATAGAGGATTTATCGCGATGTATTCGCCGTATCTTATAGAGTTACGCACATATTCACTCTTTTCCAGAGTGCTTATAAGGGCAAAAGCAAGGGAAAATACATAAAGTTTGAGTTTTTAATGGGCGAAGTTCCTTGAAAATATAGGGTTTTCAGAGGATTGCTAAAATAATCAAAATTTTACAAAGCTCTGCGGTGCTGCTTTGGGTTGTACCGCAGAGTTTTTTTTATAAATTTATTTATTTTTTAGCATAAAATAATAATGTGAATTTTTGTGAAACAGCATCACAGATAGAAATACATAAAAGTACAAAAAATGGTTACTTTAATAGATAAACGGCTAAAAATTCGATCATGTTTCATAAAAAAGAGATACATGCCAAAAATTTTTAGAGTATTTGTAAGGCATCAAGAGAAAATAACAGCAGCCTGAAATGAGGAGAGAACATGAAGTTAAAAAATTTTTTTACTGCTGTATGTGCGGCCGTTGCAATAGCTGTTTCTCAAACGGCACCGGTTGCCGCATTATTTGAAAAAAATAATATTACAATATATGAAAGCGAACTTTTTCAGAAGCAGGGAATTTCGGTTGCGGCGGATGCACAATGGGAAAACTATGATACGGGTGGATCGGTTATAGAGGTACCGGTTAAGTTTTTAGGCATTACTGTCGGTACCAAAAAAATTACGGTAAAAGAGGACCGTCAGGTATGGCTGGGCGGGCAGGCAGTAGGTGTGGCGATGTATACTAACGGTCTGTTTGTTACGGATACGGTAGCAGTGGAAAATGCCGAGGGGAAATTTATTACACCAGCTGCAAATGCCGGAATCAGAAAAGGGGATTATATTGTATCGGCTAATGGGATAAAGCTGGATGACGTATCTACCATGGACGCGGTTTTAAAAGCCTGTAATGGAGAAAAAATCACTTTGGGCGTTCAAAGGGATGGCACAAATTTTGAGGTAATGATAACACCGGTAAAGAGTATAGAAGATCAAAAATATCGTTTAGGGCTTTGGATGCGGGATAGTGCGGCCGGACTTGGTACGGTAACATATGTAGATACCAGGGATAACCATTATATGGCGTTGGGCCACGCGATTTGCGACGGTGATTCCGGCAAAGTACTTGCCGTTGGCAATGGACGGATTGTTGATTGTACGATATCCAGCGTACAGAAGGGAACAAAAGGAAATGCGGGGGAACTCAAAGGCAGCTTTGGCGTAGGCGCACAGGTATTGGGAACGATAGAAGAAAACACGCAGTTTGGATTAAAAGGTACGGTGGATGAGACCTTTCAAAAGGGAGAGTTGGTTAAATTAGGCTCTAAAGAACTGGTACATGAGGGAGCGGCCGAGATCTACTCTACGGTGGATGGCACCGGAGTAAAAAAATATCAGATAGAAATCGTTCATGTTAACGACCAAACGCACCCGCAGGAAAAGAGCATGGTTATAAAAGTTACAGATCCTGTGCTGTTAGAAAAAACAGGCGGCATTGTTCAGGGAATGAGCGGCAGCCCCATTGTTCAGGACGGCAAGCTGATTGGTGCCGTAACCCATGTGATGCTGAGCGATTCTGCACGGGGATACGGGATTTTTATTGACTGGATGATAAATTAGACCAAATAAGACAATCAAAGACATTGCTTAAAGCCTGCAGATGCTTTAAAATGCAATTGAGGTGATTGTCTTTGTACATAATGCGGATCACAAATCTTTTAAATTTTTTGGGGATGAATCCTAAAATGAAAGGATATCAGTACAGCCGATATGCTGTAGACCTGCTTTTGGGGCAAAACCATCCTCCCGAGATCGAAAGTGTTTATGAGCAGGTGGCACAAAAATTCGGCACAAATAGCAGCTGTGTGGAGAGAAATATTCGTTATGCTATAGAAACCACTTGGGAGAAAGGATGCCTGAACGGGATCCTTACGGTGTTTGGCTATACTGTGAGTCAGGAACGGGGCAAGCCGACTAACAGTGAATTTTTGTTTATGCTTGCCGAACGGATAAAGACGAATACAGACAAGGTGTGCTGAATAGCCTTAAAATGTGAAATGATTTTCACATGAAAGAGGTGAGGCATATCTTGAATCTTTATCATGAAAGGTGGAAGCTTGTTGTTTTTTGTATACTTGCGGCAGTTGGTTTTGCTACCGGTATGCATTATGCAGGTATTTTAGGAGCGGAACAGATCGAGGCGGCCAAAGGATGTTTTGAATTTGGGCTTTGGGCGCTTTTCAGCGGCGGAGGATATGGGGCCTGTATGGGGAGCCTTGCGCTGTCGTGCTTAAAAAATTACGGAATGTTCATTTTGGGGTGCTTTTCGTGGCTGCTTTTTCTTACGGTGCCGATCACGCTGTTTGGTATCGGATTTAAAACGGGCGTATGTTTTTCTTTTGTAGCAGCAATTTTGCGTTGGCGAGGGATTGTGGAAATTGCTTTTATGATGCTGATTTCTTTGATCATTCTGGCGTCGGCAGTGCTCATGACGGTGGCAATTCTCAATCGCTGTATTTATCATCAAAATTTAAAGCGATGGGATAATACTGACAAAAATTTCTTTTTTCATAGTTTGACAGCACTGGGCGCGTATTTTATATGTTTTGCGGTGCTTTTAGCGCTTTGTTGCTTTACGCATAATAATTTAAATGGTTTTTTTAACACTTTCTTATAAAAATTAACAAAATAATCACTCCTTATCTGCAAAAAATAATAAAAAACAGAAAAGGAGATTTTTTATATGCGAAAATTTGCAACATTGGCGTTGATTTGTATGTTTGCAATCATACCTTTAAGCGCTAATGCGGAAAATGAAGGACTTGCAATTGAAGCAAAATCCGCAATATTGATTGATTCAGCCAGCGGTAAGGTGATGTTTGAAAAAGAAGCCGATCAGCCTCTGCCGATCGCAAGTATTACAAAAGTAATGACGCTGGACCTTATTTTTGATGCTGTGGAAAATGGTTCGCTTTCTTTGGATGAAAAAATAAAAATCAGTTCTAATGCCGCCGGCATGGGAGGGTCTCAGGCTTTTATTGATGCCGGATACGAATATACGGCTTCTGAATTGATAAAATCTATTATTATCGCTTCAGCCAACGATGCGGCGGTTGCCATGGCGGAACGTCTTGCCGGAAGTGAAGAGACATTTGTTACTAAGATGAATAAAAAGGCGCAGGAGCTTGGGA
>ENA-ORNQ01000750-ORNQ01000750.1-human-gut-metagenome-genome-assembly--contig:-NODE-750-length-30135-cov-15.294947_pt1 | contig 30135 bp, 22 predicted proteins | sample MGYA00242116_ERZ509024 | MGnify/ENA primary metagenome ERZ509024 (study PRJEB26280, sample SAMEA2338697) | human gut metagenome | biome: human gut; feature: human-associated habitat; material: faeces...
GGCGAAAAGCCCGCCTCATACACCGTGCGGCAATACTGCGCCGCCAGCTTCGTGTTTTCGTGATCGCTGCCGCACCATGCGGCGGTAATGTACGCAAGGGGTCGTTTCATTGTAAAAACCTCCAATTCATAAACGAAAGACCTCGGGACAAAAAGTCCCAAGGTCACTTTTCAAGCTCTGTTTTCTTTTCGGGCTTGCCCAGCTCGGGCGGCTGCTTGGCCTTCCAGTCATCCAGCAGAGAAATGATCTTGTCTTTCATTTCTCTCGGGGACTTGTCCTTGCCGAAATACTTTTCCAGTTCCGCACTATTGATGATCACCTTGTCTACCTCCTTTTTCTCCTGCGACAGAATACCGTCGATCACATCGCCGTTGAGCTTGCCGTCCTTATCCAGCTCCCGCATTTTCTGTGCCTGTGACAGTGAGGGCGAGGACTGCTGCCCCTCGATGGATACGGCGATATATTTCTGATGCTTCGGACGGATGAATGAGATCTCCACCGCCGGGGTAAATGCCAGCTTTTTCTCGTCTACCATTTTCTGCAAATCCGGAACAAGCTCGGTCAGGCGGATATACCGCTGCACCTGCTTGTAGTTCATGCCGTTGCGATCTCCCACGACCTGCGTGGAGCGTTTTCCGGCGTCCTTGTCCTCCTCACCGGGGCGGGAGCCTTGGTGCTTGATGGCCTCCACCTGCATTTTGAGTGACTGCGCCTTTTCCGTGGGCAAAATGCGCTCACGGTGGCGGAGGTTGTCATCCGTCATGGCGAGGATGGCTTCATCGTCCGTCATGTTGCGGACGATATACGGCATATTCGCAAATCCGGCAAGCTCGCTTGCCCGCTGGCGGCGGTGACCTGCGATAATCTCATAGCCGCCATCCTCACGGGGACGCACCAGCGCGGGCTGATTGACGCCTGCCGCCTTGACCGACTCCACGAGTCCCTGCATCTCCGCATCATCCCGGACACCAAAGGGATGATTTTTGAACGGGTGCAAATCAGACAGGTTGAGATAAACGATCTCCTTTTTTTTGACACGGGTGGCGTCTCGGGGCGCAGACGGCTCCGGCGTGACCTCCGCACCAGCGGGAGCGCCGCCCTTATCCACGGCAGGCTTCTCCGGGATGGGCTTGCTTTGGGACTTTTTGTCCCGAGGTTTGGACGGCTTGGCCTTACCGGGAGCGGCCTTGCCATCCTTGGACGGGCGACCTCTGCCGGGCTTGGCGGCCTTGGCCTTTTCCGTGGGCGGCTTCTGCTTGACCGCCTTTTTCTCCTCCTTGGCCGCCTCGTCAAGGGCGGCGGAAAAATCCACCACCTTGCCGGAATGTGCCGGGGCGGGTGCATCCTTGCCGGGATCAGGCGGCTGCGCCTGCTCCATTTCAGCCTTGGGAGCTTCGGGAGCGGCAGGCTCCTCCACCTCGGCGTGGGTAACAGCGTCAGCGGGATCGGGTACAGCCTCGCCCATTTCAAAGAGCACCGCCTGCCCCTCATGCTCCAAAATGAGCTGTTCCTCTACGGTCAGCTCCTCCGGCCCCAGCGGGGCGGGAGAGGTGGTGTCGGACAGATTGGGAGCAGGGCTGGGCTGCTCCGGGGCCTCGGTGGGAGTACCCACATCGGGGCCGATGGTCTTTTTATCGTCTGCCACTTAAAAACCTCCTTTGTTGTGAAATGAAAAAAGCCAGCCCGATGGCTGGCAGCAGATAAGGGACTCCTCCTTTCAGATTGTGGTATATGAAAACGCCACCCATAGTCCTGTTGGGCAGCGTAATTCTTATGACTAAAACGGTTGGTAATTGCGTTCTGCAAAATAATCGCTATAATAATAGATAGAAATACATTTCCGCAGAAATGAGGGATTTTATGATACTTAAAGGGATCGCTGCAACAACTCAAGTCGATGCTCATAACACTCGAATCGCTTTAGAGGCTCTTGAAAGTGCTGCTGAAACTGTTGTTCATGGAAAATATGTACCGAGTGTTGGAGTTGAACATGATCCTACCATCATACCCATCGGTAAAATAGTCAACGCCTATGTTGAAAGGATAAACGACACTGACTATGGGCTGTACTGTGAACAAGATATGTTTTCTGTTTACCCTATGGAGCATGATGGCGTAAAATTTGTTATGCAGAAAAGCCTTGTCGATGACAGACCGCTGGCAACCTCCTTTTTAGAACAGCGAGAGAAACTGCTCGTCCAAACTGACTTCGTTAATTTCAAATCCCGGGAGGATGCAGCGGCCTATTTGAAAGAGTTATCTGACGAATACGATATTGAAACAGGTTATTGCGGAAGAAAGTCTGCCATACCTGATCCGGAATTAGCCTTTCAATTTTTAGAAGCGACAGTAAAGGGGTTGTTTATTTATTTAGCAAGTAAGCCCGTAATCGAAAAAGTAGGCAACCACATAATCGACCACGCTTTATCCGAGTTTGATGGTTTATATGCTTTTGTCAAAAAGGCCATCATTTCAGCGGCCAAGAGGTTTGTTCCGGCCAATAGACCAGTAACCTATGTGTTTACTGGAAAATATGAATTTGTGATTGAGTTAGTTGTTCAAACCACAAATCCTAATATAGCAATAGAAGCTATTTGTGAAGAAAAGCTAATTAGTGTAGTTAGCGAAATTGAAAACCTTAAAAAACATTTTTCAAGTTTTGTCAAAATCCAGTTGGTATATAATACGGAAAAAGGACAATGGGAGTTTAATTATATAGCAACAGAAAAAGGCGAAGTTATCGGCACAGAAAAATCCTATAAGAAATCTTTGAAAAAAATAGAACTTGCCTTCCCCGAAAACAAAGATGCCACCAAGATGGCAGCATCTATTGATTTTCATTGATTGTTGGATAAAACCTCTTGCTTGCTGCGCTAAAACCATTGATATGACTTGGCTTTTCCAGATCCTATAATTACACTCGGACCACGAAAAAACCCTAAATCTCTAAGGATTTAGGGTTTTATTGTGTCAGAAGTACCCACTAATAGTGACACTTTTCTGTGGGGGTGACCATTTTATGCAGGGGTAAATGAATACGAATACCCGTATACATTGAACGATATATGGCAAAACGTGATAGCGTCCACGCCTCAAGATACGATCTCGAATTTTGCCGGACTTAAAGGCTTTTTCTATAATATAATAATAGATTAAAGAATTATTTTGACATGGGGCATTGACTTTTTATTGGCAAAATGCTATTATAATAACAACAAAACAATCGTATCTGGGTGTGGCGCAGTTTGGTAGCGTGCTTGAATGGGGTTCAAGAGGCCGGAAGTTCAAATCTTCTCACCCAGACCAGAAACAGTCCATAGGCGATATGGGCTGTTTTTTATATGTACATATTTTAGATTAATAAAAAAGCGGGAGCTGACTCCCGCTTCAGTCTGTCAAAAAACCCCGGGGTTGATAAGGGGCCGCAGCCCCTTATGTTTAATCCGGCTCTGACGACATGTGCGTCAGAACGGATGAAAACCCAGAGGTTTTCGTACTTTGCGGATTTTGCCGCCCGGGAGCGAATGCGAGAGGCAAAACCCGTAAAACTCAAAAAAGTGGCATTCAGCCACTTTTTTGACACTCTGAAGCGGGAGCTGACTCCCGCTTTGGCACGATTTCGGTTAGTACACTTTTTTTGCGTATAACTTCTTGATGACCACAAGGGTCAGCAGCATCAGCGCTATGGCTATTGGCAGGCAAATCCAAGCGATGCGGACGAAGCCTGCTATTATGTAGGATACGAATGACACGGCGGCACAGGTAATGGCATAGGGCAGCTGAGTGGATACGTGCATTACGTGATCGCATTGTGCGCCCGCGGAGGCCATTATGGTGGTATCGGAGATGGGTGAGCAGTGGTCACCGCATACAGCGCCTGCCATGCAGGCAGAGACACATATGACACCTATGGGGTCAGTGATGGGGAATACCTCCAGTGTTATGGGGATAAGTATGCCGAAGGTACCCCAGCTGGTACCCGTAGCGAAGCTGAGGAAGCAGCCGATAAGGAATACTATGGCAGGCAGGAAGGACTGGAAGCTCTGGGCAGAACTCTTTACGGCAGAAGCTACGTATGCGCCAGCGCCGAGGGAATCGGTCATTGCCTTGAGGGACCAGGCGCAGGTCAGTATCAGTATTGCTGGGACCATGGCCTTGAAGCCTTCGGGCAGCATGCCCATCATTTCGGAGAAGCTCATAAGCTTGCGGAGCTGATAAAAAACGATGGTTATGACGAGAGCGAAGGAGGAGCCCAGCATAAGGCCTACGGAAGCGTCGGAGCCTGAGAAGGAGGTGACTATGTTGTGATAACCTTCTCTGGCAGGGTCAAAGAATCCGCCGGAGTATATCATGCCGGTGACGCAGGCTACAATTAGCACGATTATTGGCAGCACAAGGTCTATTACACGGCCGTTAGTATTGGCCTCAGTTGCTTCGGCGGAAGCATAAGGGTTTTTGCCGGAGAAGAGGTCGCCATTCTTAGCGTTAAACTCGCATTTGCCCATGGGGCCGAAGTCAGTCTTCAGCAGCACCAGCCCTATCATAAGTGTGATGGTGAGAAGGGCATAGTAATTGAAGGGAATTGCCTTGATAAAAAGGGTGAGTCCGGAGCCGTCCTCCACGTATGAGGAAACGGCGGCAGCCCATGAGGAGATAGGTGCGATAATGCACACAGGAGCCGCGGTGGCATCTATAAGATAAGAAAGCTTTGCGCGGGACACGTTGTGCTTATCCGTCACGGGGCGCATTACGGAACCGACGGTAAGGCAATTGAAGTAGTCGTCTACGAATATAAGTATGCCGAGGGCTATGGTAGCCAGCTGCGCGCCTGCGCGGGACTTTATGTTCTTGGCGGCCCAACGGCCGAAGGCGGCGCTTCCGCCAGCCTTGTTCATAAGGCATACCATGACGCCGAGTATGACCAGGAATACCAGTATGCCGACATTATAGGAATCGGACAGTACGGATACTATGCCGTCGTTGAAAACGTGCAGAATTGTACCTTCAAAGGAGAAGTTGGAGTAGAGCAGGCCGCCTGCCAGTATACCCACGAACAGGGAAGAGTAGACCTCCTTCGTTACCAGTGCCAGAGTAATGGCGATTACGGGCGGAAGAAGGGCCCAAGGAGTGTTGTAGAAGCGCTCCGTGCCAAGCTCAGCGCCTTGGGTGGCGAAAGCGGCTATGCAGAGCACTATCAGCGTAATGGCCACCATTATGATAGTAGGCAGCGTCTTGCGGGTAGATAGTTTCATTTGGTTTTCCTCCATAAAGATCGAGTCAAAAAATAAAGAAGCCATGATCTTTGTGAACCGCAAAAATCATGACTAAAAATACATCAAATATAAATTATATTATACCGTGCATACCATGACAGCGCTCCACTTTTACGTGACAGTCCAGAGGATATTCTCCCACTGGCCCAGCGCCGGCATTCAGGCATTATGCCGGTACTTCGGCAAAGGACCCTTTCCGCCCCGCGGTGCCTGCCGCTCGTGTGTAGGGCCTAATAATGTCCTCTGCGCCTCTATCATTGCCATATACAATTATAGTAATAAAAATACATATGTCAACAAGTAATTTACAGTTCGTTAGGCCCTGTGTTACAATTTACGTGTAAAGTTTTTATATGTTTTTGAGTGGGAGACAAAATGAAGATAAAGACCGTCTATATGGACATTGAGGAAGTGCTGGCACAACCGGTACAGCAGCACGTATATCCTAAACGGCCAAATATATTTTTCAGAATGCTGCTGCGGGCGGTATCCGCGCCGGATCTGAAAGCAACAAATTTTAAATACCGTGAATTTGAAATGGAAAAGCTGGGGAAAAAAGAGCCGTGCTTGGTACTTATGAACCATTCGAGCTTTATAGATCTCAAGATAGCCTCTACGGTGCTTTACCCCAGACCCCTAAATATTGTCTGTACATCCGATGGCTTTGTGGGCAAGGAGCGGCTTATGAGAAGCCTGGGCTGCATACCTACCCGCAAGTTCGTAACGGATACCCAGTTGGTACGGGATATGATGTTTGCACTGAAAAAGCTGAAAAGCTCCATACTTATGTATCCCGAGGCAAGCTATACATTTGACGGTACCGCTACGCCGCTGCCTGCGGGCCTGGGCAAGTGCGTCAAACTCATGGGAGTGCCTGTGGTGATGATACGCACCTACGGCGCTTTCGCGCGGGATCCGCTCTATAACGGTCTGAGGCTGCGCAAGGTAGACGTATCTGCCGATATAAGCTACATACTTTCTCCGGAGGACATAAGGACAAAGACGGCCGAGGATATAAACGGTATACTTTACGAGCAGTTCTCCTTCGACAACTTCAAATGGCAGCAGGAGAACAACGTTAAAATAAGCGAACCTTTCCGCGCCGAGGGGCTGAATCGCGTACTGTACAAATGCCCGCACTGCGGTGCGGAGGGCTCCATGGAATCCGGTGGAGCAGATATACTGTGTAATGCCTGCGGCAAGGGCTATACACTTACGGAATACGGCTTTATGGAAGCAAAGGAAGGAAAGACGGAATTTCCTCACATACCCGATTGGTACGCATGGGAGCGGGATTGCGTGAGGCAGGAAATTTTGAAAGGCAGCTATAAGCTGGACGTTCCAGTGGACATATACATGATGGTAAATACCAGAAAGGTATACGGTATAGGAGAAGGCAGGCTGACCCATGGCGAAAACGGCTTCCGCCTTACGGGCTGCAACGGAAAGCTGGATTATCATCAGCACCCGCTGGCTAGCTACAGCCTGTATTCGGATTATTTCTGGTATGAGATGGGTGACGTCATATGTATAGGGGATGCGGCGGCGCTGTACTACTGCTTCCCAAAGGGCTGTGGTGATATAGTTGCAAAGACGCGTCTGGCAACAGAGGAGCTTTACAAGATAAAAAAAGCTGCGCAATAGAGAATAATAAACCGAGGCTGTTAAAAAGTGGCATTAAGCCACTTTTTTAACAGCCTCGGCTCAGTGTATTTTGATTTGGCCTAGCCGCCAAGATATGCTTTCTTGACGGCGTCGTTGTGGAGAAGTTCGTCCGCATCGGAGGAGAGGACTATCCTGCCGGTTTCCAGAACATAGCCCCGGTTTGCGATAGAGAGAGCCATTTGTGCATTCTGCTCCACAAGGAGGATAGTAACGCCGGACTGGTTCAGCTCCTTTACTATGTCGAATATCTGGTCGACCAGTATAGGTGCGAGGCCCATGGAGGGCTCGTCAAGCATCATGAGCTTGGGGCGGGACATGAGAGCTCTACCCATGGCAAGCATCTGCTGCTCGCCGCCGGAGAGAGTACCCGCGACCTGTTTGCGGCGCTCCTTAAGGCGGGGAAAACGCTCATAGACGTGCTCTATGGCAGCGTTGACAGAATCATTGGGCTGTGTAAAAGCGCCCATTTCCAGGTTTTCCTCAACGCTCATGCGGGAGAATACCCGCCGCCCCTCAGGAACGTGCGCTATGCCCATCTCGACGATCTTGTGCGGCGGTGCCGACTTCAGGTTGTGATCCTGAAATGAAACGCTGCCGGTCTTTGTGTGCAGAAGGCCGGATATGGTCTTCAGTATAGTGGACTTGCCGGCGCCGTTTGCACCTATCAGGGTTACTATCTCGCCTTCGTTTACCTGGAAGCTTACATTCTTTATGGCATGTATTGCGCCGTAATATACGTTGATGTTGTCAACCTTAAGCATTTTTTGCCTCCTTGCCGCGGCCCAGGTAAGCCTCTATGACGAGTGGGTTGGACTTTATCTCGTCAGGCGTGCCCTTAGCGATTATTTTGCCGTAATTCAGAACCGCGATTCCCTCGCAAATGCCCATGACCAGATTCATGTCGTGCTCTATGAGCAGGATAGCCAGGTGGAAGGTATCGCGTATCTTCTTTATGTTCTGCATAAGCTCCGCAGTTTCGGAGGGGTTCATGCCCGCGGCAGGCTCATCCAGCAGCAGCACCTTGGGGCTGGTGGCCAGAGCCCGGACTATCTCAAGCCTTCGCTGAGCACCGTAGGGCAGGGAGCCGGACTCCCAAGAAGCCATGTGCTGCATGTCGAATATGGAGAGCAGTTCCATTGCGGTCTCGTGGGCCTTCTTTTCGGCGGACCAGTAGGACGGGAGCCGCAGCATGCTTGCAGCCAGGGAGGACTGGCAGGCGTTGTGCAGGCCTATCTTTACGTTGTCCTCGACGGAAAGCTTGGAGAACAGGCGGATATTTTGGAAGGTTCGGGCAATTCCCAGCTGGTTGAGCTGCCAGGTTTTTTTCCCGCGGGTGTCTATGCCGTCTATCAGTATGACGCCGTGGGTTGGCTGGTAAACGTTGGTCAGCAGGTTAAATACGGTGGTCTTGCCCGCACCGTTAGGGCCTATAAGGCCGGATATCTCGGTGCGGCCCAGCATTATACTGAAATCCTCAACGGCGTGCAGACCGCCGAAGTCTATCCCAAGGCGGTGTACCTCAAGTATGGTTTTTGAAGAAAGATCTCTTTCTGGAATTATAGAATGGCTTGGTACGGGAACCATCTTATCCATTACTTGTCACCTGCCTTTTCTTTTTTGTCCTTGCCCTTCCTGAAGAGCTTTCCCATGCGTGCCTTGTCAATGAGCCCGGTAAGGGAGAAGTCGTACTGGCCCATAAGGCCGGAGGGCTTGAATATCATTACTACGATGAGCAGCAGAGAGTAAGCTATCATGCGGTAGTCGGAGAATGCTCTAAGCACCAGTTCAGGTACTGCTGTAAGCACGGTTGCGGATACTATTGAACCTACCATGGAACCCATGCCGCCAAGAACTACCATCACCAGTATTTCTATGGACTTCATGAAGCCGAAGCTGGAGGGATTCAGTATACCAAGGTAGCTTGCGTACAGAGCGCCCGCTACGCCTGCAAATATGGCGGATACCGTAAAACCGAGGGCCTTATAATAGGTAAGGTTGATGCCCACTGAGTCGGCAGCTATCTCGTTTTCGCGCACTGCCAGTATGGCCCTGCCGTGCTTGGACTTCATAAGGGTATGAATGAGAAAGCACACTATGCCCACGCAAAGGAAGCAGTTGAAGAAGCTGGTGTACTTGGGTATGTTCTTCAGGCTGGCCGCACCATAGGTGAAGTTGAAGCCCAGTACGCTGTCGATGTTCAGAAGCACCACGCGGATTATCTCGCCAAAGCCAAGGGTGATTATGGCAAGATAGTCGCCTTTGAGGCGCAGCGCGGGGATACCTATCAGTATGCCAAATATGCCGGATACCACGCCCCCGAGTATTATGCCGAGAGGGAATGCTACAAACTCAGGCAGATTGGGTACTGCCCTGAGGAACAGGGCGGAAGCGTATGCGCCTACAGCCATGAAGCCTGCATGGCCCAGAGGCAGCTGTCCGAGGTAGCCTGTAGCTACGTTCAGCGATACGGCGAGGATTATGTTGATGCCGCACAGCACTATAACTTTAGTATAGTAGTTCGGTACACTGCCGCCCGTGATGAGGGTGTTCACGCCGAAGAGAAAAACCGCGAATACGGCAAGGTTGATGGCATAGCGGAGGGGCATGGGGAGGGGCTTTTTGATCTTATCCATTGTACTTTCCTCCTTATACCTTTTCCTGTATCTCGTGGCCCATAATGCCTGTAGGCTTTACAAGCAGCACCACTATCAGTATGGCGAATACTATGCCGTCCTTCCATACGGAGAGGCCTACGGCGGAGACCATCGCCTCGGCAAGGCCTATTGCCAAGCCGCCTACCATTGCGCCGGGTATGGAGCCTATCCCGCCAAGAACTGCCGCTACGAAGGCCTTAAGGCCCAGCATAGAGCCCATGGTGGGGGTAGCCTGGGGATAGGCTGCGCAGTACAGCACTGAGGCTATGCCCGCGAGGGCGCTGCCCAACGCGAAGGTGAAGGATATGGTGCGGTTCACATTGATGCCCATGAGCTGAGCGGCACCGGTATCCTCGGATACGGCGCGCATGGCCTTGCCCATCTTTGATTTTTTTACGAGCAGCGTCAGGGCGGCCATTGATATGGCGGTGACTATCAGCGTGATTATGGCTGTCCAGGACACATCTATGCCGCCTATGGATATGGTAGAGGTGGGCATAAAGCTGGGCATTGACTTTGCGCCTGCGCCGAACACCAGCTGTGCAAGGTTCTCAAGGAGATAGGATACGCCTATGGCAGTAATGAGCAGGGAAAGGCGGGGGCTTTGGCGCAGCGGCGCGTAAGCGACCTTTTCTATGGATACGCCCAACAGCACGCATACGAATATAGCCGCAATGATCGCCAGGATGGGGTTACCGGCAAATCCGCATAGACAGAACCAGGCGGCGTATGCGCCTACCATTATGATATCCCCGTGGGCGAAGTTAAGCAGCATGATTATGCCGTAGACCATGCTGTACCCGAGAGCGACAAGCGCGTATATCGAGCCTGACTGAAGGCCGTTCACTACCTGCCTGAGGATCAGGGAAAGTGTACTCATAAAATTCCTCCAAGGTGCGCCCAGCCCCCAAGGCAGGCCTTACGGGGCAGGGCGCTTTTATCGTTAAGATGTCTGCTTGATTTTAGAAGGTCTCCTTATATACGGCCTCGCCGTTGGTGATGGTCATGATTACGGCGTCCTTGATGGGGTTGTTGTTCGCATCGAAGGTATAGCCGGCTTCGCTGGTGATGCCCACCACATTTGCGCCCTCGGTCTTGATGGCGTCAATTACGGCCTGCTTGTAGGCGTCGCTGGCGGGAGCTTCGCCGGTCTCCTCGGCCTTAGCCAGTGCTGCGCACATTACCATGGCGGCGTCGTAGGCGTTGGCTGCGAACATGTTCAGCGTATCTGTGCCGTAGGCTGCGGTATAGGCTTCCTCAAAGGCTTTTACAGCGTCGGTGGAGCCGGGTGCGTAAGCGGAGCAATAGAAGGTGCCCTCAAGCTCTTCGGCAGAGGCGTACTTCACAACGCCGTCCCAACCGTCGCCACCCAGGAAGGGAACAGTGAGGCCAAGGGCACGTGCCTGCTTGACAATCATACCGTCATCCTCGTAGTAGTTGGGGCAGAAGATGAATTCGGGATCTGCGGCCTTGATGTTGGTCAGCTGAGCGTTGAAGTCCTTGTCGCCCTTGGCATAGCCTTCTTCGGCTACTACGGTGATGCCCAGCTCTGCGCACTTGGCCTTGAAAGCCTCGTTCAGGCCTGCGGCGTAGTCGTTGCCGGTCTGTACGATGACAGCGGCCTTGGTGTAGCCCAGCTTTTCCTTGGCATACTGAGCCATCTTTTCACCCTGGAAGGGGTCGATGAAGCAGGTGCGGAATACGTTGGTATAAACAGAACCGTCATCGGGGTTTACGGTAACTGCCTCGGCAGTGGCGGAGGCGGTGATCATGGGCATATTGACGGCATTTGCCTCGCCGGCAACAGCAATGGTGTTGGATGTGATAACGTCGCCGATGAAGGCGGTGATGCCCTCGTCTACCTCGCGGTTGAAGGCGTTGATGGCTTCGGCATCATCGCCCTTGTTGTCGTAGGAGATGAGCTCGATCTTTTTGCCGTTGATGCCGCCCTCGGCGTTTACCTTGTCAAAATAGAGGGTAGCGCCGTTCTTTACAGCCAAACCGTAAACGGCGAGGTCTCCGGTATAGGGCCCCAGCAGGCCGACCTTGATGGTATCGCCGGAAGCGGCGGAGCCTACAGCCTCATTGCCGCCCTCAGCGGCGGGGGCTGAACAGCCTGCGAAGCATACAACGGCCATTACGACGGCCAGGACGGTACAAAGTACTTTTTTCATTGTTTTGGTTCCTCCAAATAAAATTATTTTTAAATAAAACCGGCGGCTCCGCTTTGCGGAACCGCCGTCGTTTAACACCATTTATGCTAAACTCGATCCTCTCCACAAAGCATTCTTATTTTCGGTAATAATGCATATGCAAATAATGAAAATAAGGGAAATAAGGGATATAAGGAAAACGCCCAGCTGTATGCTGAGCGCGTTAATAACCAGTACAGAGGCAGCCATAGATGCAGCACAAGAAGCCTTGGCGTTGACCATGGCATTGGCTGTCGCGGACTTAGTGGACTTGAACATCTTTGGCATCTCCTTTCGTTTACTTCGTTTTGTTTACGATGCGGCAATTTTAGCACCATATGATAAACCTGTCAATAGCAAATAATATATTTTTTTTGATAAATCTTTATGCATAGTACCGAATAGTCTGTTTTATCCGCGAAATGCGGGCGTAAACTCGGACGAAAAAATAAAGCTTTTAAAGAACGGCGGTGAAGCATAAAAAATGCGTTGCAGCTATTGCCATATAACACAAGTTATTGTATAATTTCCATATTAGGGAAACTATATATATGGTGGTATGATTTGATGGATAAAACTCATGTAACTATAAATGTGGCGGGGCAGGAGCTTCGCCTTTCAGCCGACGACAGCGAAGCATATATCCGCAAGATAGCCGGATATGTAAACGATAAGGTGGATGAGGTACAGCGTTCTTATCCCAACCTTAGCACGGCGAACTGCCTCATAATGGCCGCGCTGAACCTTTCGGACGAGCTGCATAAGCTGCGCGAGGATTACGATGCCTTGGATTCACGCATATCCGAGCTTAGAGAAATGCCAAGGCAGCAGTCTCCTGTCAAACGCCCCTTTGAGAGCAAGGCTACCGCAGGGGTAAAGTAATAGTTATATCCGCAAATACGCGGCTCGGGGCTTATCCTGGGCCGCTTTTTTAAAGGCTGGTTTATTTATGATGGAGCTTCTTTCCCCGGCGGGCAGCCGGGAGGCATTGATTGCCGCCGTGCAGAACGGGGCGGACGCGGTATACTTTGGCGGCAGCATGTTCAATGCCAGAAGGTTCGCGGCGAATTTTGACGACCATGGGCTTATTTCTGCCATAGACTACTGTCACGAGAGGGGCGTAAAGGTAAATATTACGCTTAACACCCTTTTGCTTGACAGGGAAATATCCCAGGCGTTGAAATACGCTGAATTTTTATGCAGAACAGGGGCCGACGCTGCTATAGTGCAGGATATGGGTCTTGTAAACCTTATACGTAAAAATATTCCGGAGCTTCCCCTACACGCCAGCACCCAGATGGGAATACACGAGCTGAACGGCGCAAGGGAGGCTGAGAAGCTGGGCCTTGAGCAGGTGGTGCTGTCCCGGGAGGTGCCGCTGGGGGAGATCGAGTATATACATAATAATACGCCTATAGCCCTCGAGGCCTTTGCCCACGGGGCGCTGTGCATGAGCTTTTCAGGCGCCTGCCTGCTTTCCTCAATGGCGGGGGAAAGAAGCGGCAACCGCGGCACCTGCGCACAGCCCTGCCGCAAACGCATGGGGCTTGACTATATGCCGGGCAGAGACGAATACGACCTGAGCCTTGGCGACCTTTGTATGATAGAACATCTTGCGGAGCTGAAACAAGCCGGCGTAAGCTGCATAAAATTAGAGGGCCGCATGAAGCGGGCGGAATACGTTGCGGTGGTGACGCGGGCATACCGGGACGCGCTGGACGGCGCGGATAAAGCCGAGATATCCCGGCATAAGAAGCGCATGCTGGATATGTTTGATCGTGGCGGCGGCTGCACAGGCTACTTTTACGGAGACAACGCCCATACCGGGTGCATAGCCGTAAGCGATAGATCAAAGGAACTTATCGAAGAAGCGGCTAACAGCTACGCTAAGGATACACGCAAGCAGCCTGTAGATATGGAACTGTACATGCGCGTAGGTGAGGCTGCAAGGCTTGCCATGCGCTTAGACGGCGATAATGTGGAGGCCGTGGGCGACGTTGTACAGCCCGCCCAAAAACCTCAAACCGCCGAAAGGTATATGGAACAGGCCAGAAAGCTGGGGGATACGCCATTTATATGCGCAGGAATAAGGGCGGATATCGACGAAAAGGCATTTCTTCCTATGAGCGCGGTGAACGCCCTGCGCAGAGACGCTTCCGCTAAGCTTTTGGAGTCTCTGCATTGGAGAAGAAGCTGCGACAGCGGCGATGTTCCAAAGCTTAAAAACCAGCCTGCGGAGCACACCCGGATAACCGTCATAGCGAGTACGCTGGATCAGGCGAAGGCGGCATTCGGTGCGGGAGCCGACGAGGTGGCTCTGGAGCCCTGGGAATTTCACATTGCAGCCTTTGAAGCAGCTGCGGCGTTTAAAGGAAGCAAGAAGCTTTTGATATCCCTTCCCGTGGCAATAATAAGCCATAAGGAAGCGGAAAAGATTATGAAGATAATCGGAAGCGGCCTTATAGACGGCGGCATAGCGGCCAATGTTGGCCAGCTCGAGCTTATAAGAAGCCTGCCGCTCAGGATAGCGGGGACACAGATGAACGCCATGAACGGCTATACCGTACAGGCATATAAGGATATGGGCTTTGACAGAGTGACGCTTTCGCTGGAGCTTACCAAACCCCAGCTGCGGGATATTTCAGGGGCCGGCACTGCTGTAAGCGTATACGGCAGGGCGCAACTGATGCAGCTTCGCCATTGTCCGGTGAAAGAGTACAGGGGCTGCCGCAGCTGCGATGGCTTCCCCGGGGAAATGACCGACGAGGGCGGCAGAAGATTCCCTCTTTGCAATATCCGGCAGGAAGACGGCTGCCTGGTGCGGCTGCTCAACTGCCTGCCCACAGACATAACGGACCTATACGGCGAGCTGCCGATGCCCGAGGCCGTACAGCTTGCATTTTACGATGAAGCTCCTGAAAAGGTACGGGAGCGCATAGCAGCTGCTATGGCGGCAAGAGACGGCAGAAAGGTATCCCCGGCGAAAAACGCCACCCGCGGCCATTGGAACAGGGCAGTAGATTAAATTCGGAGATAAATATGCAGGAAAAGGTTTTAAAAACACTTGAATACGACAAAATAGCCGAAATGCTGAAGGCTAAAACCGTGACCTGCGCAGGCGCCGAGCTTGCAGAGGGCATGGAGCCTTACGATACATTTGACAAGGTAAAATCCGCGCTGGCATTTACGGCCGAGGCGGAAACGGTAATTATACGCACTGGCCGTTCTCCTATAGACAGCTTCCCGGATATGCGGGAATGCCTGAAGCGCATACACGCGGCGCTGTTTGTATCTCCCTCCGAGCTCATGGGCATATCCCGCTGCCTGCGCGTTTCACGTCTTGCAAGGGAGGCCATCGAGAAGGAAGAAAACGTTCCGCTCCTCAGCAACCTTGCGGGGTACATCTCTACCCACCGTTCTGTAGAGGAGGAGATAGATCGATGCATATTGGGAGAAGATGAGATATTCGACGGGGCGTCTCCGGAGCTTTCGAGAATACGCCGCTCCATGCGTCAGACAAACGATAAGGTACGCGAGCGGCTGGGCAGCATGATACGCTCTGCCGCTTACTCGAAATACCTTCAGGAACCGCTGATAACCATACGCAACGGCAGGTTTGTTATCCCTGTAAAGCAGGAATACCGCCAGAATGTGCCGGGGCTGATACACGATCAATCCGGCAGTGGGGCGACGCTGTTTATTGAGCCTGCCGCGGTGGTGGAGCTTGGCAACCAATATAAAAAGCTTATAGCCGAGGAGCAGCAGGAGATAGAGCGTATACTCTCAGAGCTTACGGCAATGGTGGCGCCCTACGGCGGCGAGATAAACGAGAATATAAGGATACTGGGCGAAATGGACCTGGCGTTTGCCAAGGCAAAGCTGGCCCGGGACATGAACGCCACGGAGCCCAAGCTCAATAACACCGGCTACATACGCATAGTGCAGGGGCGGCATCCCCTCATACCTAAGGAAACGGTGCGGCCAATAGACATATGGCTGGGCCGCGATTTCAGGACGCTTATAATCACAGGCCCAAACACGGGCGGCAAGACGGTAACGCTAAAGACCGTGGGGCTGTTTGTGCTGATGACCCAAAGCGGCATGTTCATACCTGCGGACATTGGCAGCGAGATATCCGTATTCGACAGCGTATATGCAGACATAGGCGATGAGCAGTCAATAGAGCAGTCCCTCTCCACCTTCTCCTCCCACATGACGAACATAGTAGGCATACTCAAGGAGGCTGACGGAAGCTCACTCGTGCTGCTGGACGAGCTGGGAGCAGGCACCGACCCGGTAGAAGGCGCGGCCCTTGCAATGAGCATACTGGAGGAGCTTCATTCCCGCAATACCGTCACCGTGGCCACTACCCATTACAGCGAAGTCAAGGCATTCGCACTTACCCATGACGGAATAGAGAACGCCTCCATGGAGTTTGACGTTGACAGGCTGTGTCCCACGTACAGGCTATTTATAGGCATACCCGGCAAGTCCAACGCCTTTGAAATATCCAAGCGGCTTGGGCTGGACGAGGGCGTGATAGACAGGGCGAGGACGTACCTCAAGGGCGAGGACGTACACTTCGAGGATATAATCTCCAGCGCCCAGAGCCGCTATCAGCTGGCGGAGGAGGAGCGGGCAATGGCAAGCGCGGCACGACGCGATCTTGACAAGCTCCGTCAGGAGACTGAAGCCGAGCGCAGAAAGCTGGAGGCGGACAGGGCAAAATACCAGGCGAAAGCCAAGGATGAGGCGCGGCGCATAGTGGAGGATACGCGCCGTGAGATGGATAAGCTGATAGCCGATATCCGCAGCATAAAGGGCGTGGACAGGAGCGCCGCAGACAGGGTGATACAGCAGTCCCGTGACGCCCTTCGCAAGCGCCGTGACGACCTTGCCGAAAAACTGGTGCTCAACAAGGAGGACGGCACCAAGCCGCCTAAGACAGTCAATCCTGGAGATACGGTCAGAATAGTGTCTCTCGATAAGAAGGCAACAGTGCTTTCAAAGCCTGACTCAAAGGGCGAGGTTCAGGTACAGGCGGGCGTAATGAAGCTCAACGCAAAGCTTGCGGATCTTCGCATGATGCAGGACGACACACCGCAAAAGGGCGTGGGCAAAATACGTCTCGAGAAGGATCGCCAGGTAGGAATGGAGCTGGACATCAGGGGAATGCTGGTGGACGACGCAATACTGGTAGTGGACAGGTACATAGACAACGCGGTGCTTTCCGGCCTTACGGAAATAAACATCATACACGGCAAGGGCACGGGCGCATTGCGTGCCGGAATACAGGATTACCTCCGCACAAACAAGCGGGTGAAATCCTTCCGCCTTGGCAACTACGGCGAGGGCGACGCGGGCGTAACAGTGGTCACGCTAAAGGAGACAAAACAGTGACAAGCGCCGCAAAACGGCTGATTTGGACTGTTTTTGCGGATTTATTCATACCAGGTTCATATTTGGGTGGTATCATTTATGACAGCAGTTTCAGAATGCCTGAGAGGCACACCCTGCCGCTATGACGGCATGGCAAAACCGAACAAAGGGGCGCGGGAGCTTGTAAAAGCGGGCGCCGTATGCATATGCCCGGAGGTACTGGGCGGGCTGGACACGCCACGCTCACCTGCAGAGATACAGGGCGGCGACGGGTTTGATGTGCTATGCGGCAAAGCGAAGGTCGTGAATAAGGCCGGCGAAGATGTTACGGCGCAGTACGTGAAGGGTGCTGAAATAGTCCTTGAGCTATGCAAAAAGTACGGCGTTACAGAGGCTGTGCTGAAGGAGAAAAGCCCCTCCTGCGGATCGAGCCTCATCTACGACGGCAGCTTTACTGGTACACTGAGGCCGGGCGTGGGCGTTACAGCGGCGCTGCTCCTGCGAAACGGTATAACCGTAAGGAACGAGCAAAGCTGTGCTGAAATGGGAAGCAAATCAAAATAAACGAAAGGCGAATATTACGGCAATGGATAAAAAATCAATACTGGTAATAGATGACGACCGCAATATACTGGCGATAATAGAGATGTACCTTAAAAAAGAAGGGTGTACAGTAACCACCTGCGAGCGGGGCGACACGGCCCTTGAGGCCTTCCACAAGGCAAAGCCCGACCTGGTAGTGCTGGACGTGATGCTGCCCGGTATGGACGGCTGGGGAGTGCTCGGCAAGATTCGGGAAGAGAGCGACGTGCCGGTTATAATGCTTACTGCAAAGAGCGACACTATGGACCGAATACAGGGGCTGGATATTGGTGCCGACGACTATATGGTAAAGCCCTTCGAGGCAAAGGAGCTTATTGCCCGCATTAAGGCGGTAATGCGCAGAAGCGGCGGACAGAGCGAGGAAAAGAAAGTATCCTTCGATAATCTGGTAATATCCTTGGATAATTACTCAGTGCTGCTGGACGGCAAGCCTGTGGAAATGCCGCCCAAGGAGATAGAATTGCTGTACTTTCTCGCTTCCCGTCCGGGAAAGGTATTTACCAGGGAGCAGCTGCTGGAGCAGGTGTGGGGCTTTGACTTTTTCGGAGATTCCCGAACAGTGGACGTTCACGTGAAGCGCATTCGGGAAAAGCTGGGCGAGCGGGACGAGTGGCAGCTCAAGACCGTATGGGGAGTGGGCTATAAGTTTGATGTCGCTAAGTAGACAAGATTTTTAACGGGAACATTGGCTATATGTTCAAAACGCTGTTTTCAAGAATGCTGGCTACATACCTTTCGGTGACGCTGGGGCTGTTGATTCTCCTCGGCTTTACCGTAGGCACCGTGTTTCAGAACCAGTACAAAACCGAAAAACGCGACGAACTCAAGCGCGAAGCCCAGGAGATAAGCGCAGCTGTGACGGAACGCTACATAGACAGCGCCAAGCGTGCCGTGGCTGAAAAGGAACTCCTGACAATCGCAAGAAAGTATGATGCCATGGTCATACTTCAGTTTGCGGACGAGAGCCTTGGACGATGCGTGTTCATCGACGAGGAATCTACTGCAAAATGGGCGGGCTGCGACGATATGGATATATCGGACATTACCGGCGGCATACTTTACGGCGGCAAAAAGACCGAGATAAGAAAAATGCTGGGAGATAGGGTAGACATGCCAACCATGTCGCTTACGGGGCCTATAACGAATGAAAACGGCAAGGTGATAGCGGCTTTGGTGCTGCATACGGATACCAGCCGTATACAGGAGTCCATACGTCAGGTTACTATGGACGTAATATTGTATTCCTGCATAGGAGTGGTGCTGGCGATGCTTGCGGTATCGTATATCACGGGCAAAATGACAAAGCCTATCATCGAGATGAACAATATCGTGATGCGCTACTCCAAGGGAGAGTTCGACCTCCGCGTAAAAAGCGAGGGTACGGACGAGGTAGCCCAGCTCGGGAAAAGCTTCAATATAATGGCATCGGAGCTTAACACGCTGGAGGAGGCCAGAAGAAGCTTTGTGGCCAACGTTTCACACGAGCTGAGGTCGCCGCTCACCTCGATGAGGGGCTTCCTCGAGGCTATGCAGGACGGCACTATAGCGCAGGAGGATTACGCCAAGTATCTGGATATAGTGATAAACGAGAACCGGCGCATGACGTCAATGGTGAACGACCTGCTTGATCTGGCCAGAATAGAGTCTGGCCAGGTAGTGATAAAGAAAGAAGTATTTGACATAAACGAGCTGATAGTGAGGACCATGCTCACATTCGAGGCGAGGGTGGACGCCAAAAAGCTCAATGTGGAGTTGGATATGAAGCCGGAGAAGATAGCCGTCGAGGCGGACCCCGGCCAGATAGCCCAGGTGGTGCGGAATCTCATAGATAACGCCATAAAGTTTACGCCGGAGGGCGGCAGCCTGTGGCTTATCACCAAAGTAAAGAAAAAGGTCGTTACGGTAACGGTCAAGGATTCCGGCAAGGGCATAGATGCCGACAGCATACCGCATCTGTTCGAGAGGTTCTACAAGGCGGAAAAGGCCCACACGCCCGGAGAAAGCGCCGGCACCGGACTCGGCCTTGCCATAGTAAAGCGAATAATAGATCAGCACGATCAGGATATAACCGTGGAGTCGGAGCCGGGAAAGGGGACGAGCTTTACCTTTACCCTCAACGCCGCGGAGCGAAGCGTCAAAGGCACGGCACAGAAAAAAGCTTAAACAGTTGGAGGCAGCATATGGAAGAATACAGTGAAATGAACGGACAGAACGATGAGCAGAACACCGGCGGCGAGTTCGGCGGCAGTTATTATCAGCACAATGCCATGCCAAGGGAAAAGAAGAGCGGGCAAAACAGCTGCGCGGGTTACATACTCGTAGGTATACTCTGCCTGCTGGTTGGCATAGCTGTGGGCAGCTGCACAACGACGCTGGCCATATCCGGCATAAAGGAGGCGGCGGAGAGCGTACTTCCCGGCGAGGATAAGGGCAGCGGGGACAACGATGACAGCGGCTTCAGCTTTGAGTGGCATTTTGGAGAGAAAAAGCCGGAAAACAATAGGCCCGCCAAGGATGAAGAATATGAGGAGCCTGAAAAGAAACAGTATACCAGACGCGAAATGCCGGTGCTGGACGGGCAGGTCCCCATCATTTCAGATACAGTAAATCCCGCTCCGGACATAGTGGAGCAGACCTTTGAGGGTGTGGTAGGGGTCAATTCATACGAAAAGGTAAAGGACAAGGACGAGCTTGAGGGCTACGGCAGCGGCTTCGTGCTTTCCAGCGAAGGCTACATCGTGACAAATGCCCACGTTATAAAGGGTGCGAGCAAGGTAACCGTCACTTTACCGGACAACGACAAGCAGGAGATAGACGCCGAGGTGGTAGGCTACGATTCCACCATGGATATCGCTGTGCTCTATATCAGGAAGGACGGTCTGAAGCCACTGGCACTTGGCAGTGCCGAAAATGTACGGGTGGGCGATTTCACTATCGCCATAGGAAATCCCTCCGGCAGTGAGCTGGCGGGCACGGCCACATTCGGCATAATCAGTGCAACATCGAGGAACGTAAACATTGACGGCCACGAGAACGAATATCTGCAGACCGACGCAGCCATCAACCCCGGCAACAGCGGCGGCCCTCTGCTCAATATGAAGGGCGAGGTAATAGGTATAACTACTGCGAAGAACATATTTGCCGGCTATGATGAGTACGGCAACACCATAAGCGCCGAGGGCCTCGGCTTTGCCATACCGATCGATAAGGCTGTGGAGGTTGTGGAGGAGCTGATAACCCAAGGCCATGTAGCCCGTCCCGGCATTGGCGTAAATGTTATCGAGATAACCGAGGAAAATGCTGAAGAGTATGATCTGCATCCCGGTATACTGATTTACAGCGTAACCAAGAATGGCCCTGCGCACAAGGCGGGTCTCAGGGTGGACGACATAGTGACAGCCTACGACGGCATAAACGTTACTACCCAGGGCGACTTCGTGGATTACATTAAGGATAAGCGGGTAGGGGATACGGTAAGCTTAGAGATCATAAGGGACGACGAGGAAATTACTATAGACGTTACCCTGGGAGACATTAACGAATTGGGCGACGAGCTGGTCGGCAACAGGACTTCAAGCCTGTTTGACTAAATAAGCGTCAAATATGCTAATAAATCCGATAAAAACAGTTTACAAAAGGCGGATTTATCTGGTAAACTATTTGTTGGTGCTTTATGCGCGCTTTGGCGCAAAAATGCGCACGAATAAGTTATTCAATTATTTATATTACACCTTAGGGGGATTGAAATGAAGAACTATACCGCAGCAAACATCCGCAACATAGGAGTATTCGGCCACGGCGGCGAGGGTAAGACCACTCTTACCGAGGCCATGCTCTTCAATGCCGGGCTCCTCGAGCGTCTCGGCAAGGTTGAGAACGGAACCACAACTACCGACTACGATCCCGAGGAAGTAAAGCGCACTATCTCCATCAACTGTGCTCTTGCTCCTTACGAGTGGAAGGACGTAAAGGTAAATATTATAGACGCTCCCGGTTTCTTCGATTTTTACGGTGAAGTTACTGCGGCAATGGCAATGGCTGACTCCGCTCTGATCGTCGTCGGCGCCGTATCCGGCCCCGTTGTAGGCACCGAGAAGGCCATGGATATGTGCAAGAAGTCCGGCAAGGCCCGCATGATCGTAGTAAATCAGATGGACCGCGAAAACGCCAACTTCGATAAGGTCATGAATGAGCTGAACGAAAAGTTCGGTCCCAGCGTAGTTCCGATTCAGCTGCCCATAATGGAAGGCGGCAAGCTGGTAGGCTATGTGGACACCGTTCATATGATTGCCAAAAAGTACGATGGCAAGGGCGAGAAGGATTGTGATATCCCCGCCAATCTGGCCGCACGCGCGCAGGAAGTCTACGAGGCCCTCACCGAGGCAGCCGCCGAGACTGATGAAGCCCTTATGGAGAAGTTCTTTGAGGAAGGGGAGCTCTCCCGCGAGGAGATAATCTCCGGCCTGAACAACGGTATTCTGGGCGGCGACATTACCCCTGTTTGCTGCTGCGCCGCACAGCCCAATATTGGCGTATGCACCCTGATGGACAATCTTGTCAAGTACATGCCTCCCGCCTCCATGGCTAAGGCTCCCAAAGCCGTCAATCCCAAGACCGGAGATGCAGTCGAAGTGAAGCAGGACGGCAAGTTTGCGGCTCAGGTCATCAAGACCGTTATTGACCAGTTCGGCAAGTATTCCATACTTAAAGTATACAGCGGCGTTCTCAGCGCAGATGTTGCTCCGTACAATACCCGTGAAGAGAAGTCCGAGAAGCCATCTGCCCCTGGCATTATGCGCGGCAAGAAGGTCACTCCCGTCGATAAGCTCATCGCTGGCGATATAGGCGTACTGTCCAAGCTTCAGTATACCGCTACCGGCGACACCCTGTGCGACGCTTCCGCACCTGTGCAGTTTGAAGCCATCAAATTCCCTGAGCCCTGCATCAAGCTGGCCGTTTCCGCCAAGAAGCAGGGCGAAGAAGATAAGGTCTTTGCCGGCCTTAACAAGCTGCTCGAAGAAGATCCAACCATGGCCCTCGAGAAGAATGCCGAGACCGGCGACATGCTGCTCTGCGGTTTGGGCGAGGTGCATATTGATGTTCTCTGCGCAAAGCTGAAGAATAAGACCGGCGTAGAGGCTCAGATATCCGATCCCCGCATTCCTTACCGTGAGACTATCCGCGGAACCGCAGAGGCCGAAGGTAAGCATAAGAAGCAGACCGGCGGCAGCGGCCAGTTCGGCGTGGTAAACATGCGCTTTGAGCCCCTCACCAACGGCGAGGATTTCGAGTTTGTCAACGCCATCGTCGGCGGCGTAGTTCCTAAGGAATATATCCCCGCGGTCGAAAAGGGCACCCGCGAGGCCATGAAGCACGGCGTGCTTGCCGGTTATCCCATGATCGGAGTAAAGGCCACTCTGTTCTTCGGTAAGTATCACCCCGTGGATTCTAAGGAAGTTGCATTCAAGAGCGCCGCACGTCTTGCTTACAAGGAAGCCTGCGCCAAAGCACAGCCTGCCCTGATAGAGCCCATCTATCAGTACAACATCACCGTTCCCAACGAGTATACCGGCGCCATCATGGGTGATCTGTCCAGCCGTCGCGGCCGTGTGCTCGGCATGAACCCCTGTGAGGAAGGTACCGAAGTAGTAGCAGAAGCTCCTCTCTCTGAGATGTTCAAGTATGCTACCGACCTGCGTTCCATGACTCAGGCCCGCGGCTCCTTTACCAGCCAGTTCGTACGCTACGAGGACGTCCCCGCTTTCGAGGCAAAGAAGATCATCGAGAACGCCCAGAAGGAAGAGGACGAGGAAGAATAATCTTCTTCGAACGCATCGGAGCAAACAACAAAGCCTGGAAATATGAAATGTCCCCCGTTTGTTGGAAAGTATTATATACTTTCCAACAAACGGGGCTTCTATATACTCAAAGGATACCTCAAAGGCTTCGTTGCATAACGCTCTGCGACCGTTTTGTATAGAAAAGAATTATAGCAGGAAGTGTTGCATAATGCTTACTTATGAAATAAATAATGCAGCTCTTTCATCTAATGCTTTTATATTGCCAAAATAGACGCTTTTTGGTACAATAATTGCAACTGAAAGCCGATGGCTTTTTCACAAATACAAGGAAAGATGCAAATAATGAGAATACTTATTGCAAATGATGACGGTATATACGCCGCGGGCATCAAGGCCATTGCAGCGGAGTTTTCAAAGAAGCATCAGGTGATGGTCGTCGCTCCGGATCATGAGCGCAGCGGCGCCAGCCATTCTATAAATCTTACGTCGCCACTCAGGATACATAAGACAGAACTTTCCGGCTTTGATAATATAGAGGCTTACAGGGTAAACGGCACACCGGTGGACTGCGTGATAGTAGGCTGCAACGCGCTGAACTTCAAGCCGGATGCAATTATAACCGGAGTGAACCACGGGTATAACCTGGGCATGGATATACATTATTCGGGCACGGTATCTGCGGCAAAGGAAGGGGCGTTAATGGGCATACCTTCAATGGCAGTATCGATGTGCAACCTTACGTCTAAAGATTTTTCGGTGCCGGCAAGGGTGGCGGCAGAGCTGTTTGACGGCTTTATCGCCAGCGGCAGCCTGCTTTATAATGTAAATGTGCCCGACCTTGCCTACGGCGAGCTGAAAGGCATAAAGTTTACCGGTCTTTCAAAAAGGACATACTATTCACCATTTGAAAAACGGGTTGATCCCCGTGGATGCGAATACTACTGGTGGCCTATGCGGACGGAGTATGACGGAGATATGAAGGCTGACAACGACGAGCGCTGGACGGCCGAAGGCTTTGTTTCCGTTACGCCAATACTTACAGATTTTACGGATTACGCCGCGCTGAAGCGGCTGAATAAATAAGAAACAGACTAAGAAGGGGTCGGTATCAACATGGAAAACGTGGATTTGCTCACACGGATAAACCAGCATTACAATTCTTTCAGCAAGGGGCAGAAGCTGCTTGCCAACTACATAATAGACAATTACGACAGGGCGGCGTTCATTACCGCATCGAAGATGGGCCGCACTGTAGGCGTAAGCGAATCTACGGTTGTCCGCTTTGCATATGCTTTGGGTTATGACGGATATCCTGCGCTCCAGCGCTCCCTTCAGGAAATGATACGCAACCGTCTTACTACGGTCCAGCGTATACAACTCACATCGGATCTTTCTCAGGACGAGGTCCTTTCTACTGTATTGAAATCAGATATAAGCAATATCAGATCCACTATAGAGTCGGTAAATACCGCTACCTTCAATACCGTCATAGACTACATGCTCAAGGCGCGCAAGATTTATGTTGTAGGTATAAAGAGTGCGGCGCCGTTAGCACAATTCCTGGGGTATTATCTCAACTTCATACTGGACGATGTATGCATCGTCAACAGTACCGTATATGAAACGATGCTGCGCATAAGCGACAAGGACATGTGCATAGGAATAAGCTTCCCCAGATACTCCTCTAAGGCGGTGGAAGCGCTGAGCTTCGCAAGGAGCAAGGGCGCATATGTGACGGCCATAACGGACAGCATGTTTTCCCCTATAGCCGAGCTTGCGGACAGCGTACTGGTAGCGCGCAGCGATATGGCTTCCTTTGCCGATTCTCTGGCTGCACCCTTGAGCCTTATCAATGCCCTTATAGTGGGTGCGGGCCTTCGCAGGAAGGACGAGGTGTACGAGAGATTGGATCAGCTGGAAGGCATATGGAAGAGCCACAAGGTGTATATAGCGTCCAATACAGACGATAGGGATAACGAATGAGCAGGGTAGCTGTAATAGGCGGCGGCCCGGCAGGAATAATGGCGGCAGCAGCGGCAGCGGGCTGCGGCCATGATTCCGTGCTGCTTGAAAAAAACGAAAAGCTGGGCAAGAAGCTGTTCCTTACGGGCAAGGGACGCTGCAACATAACCAACAGCTGTGATACCGATGACTTTTTTGCCAATATACCGAGGAATCCCAAGTTCCTCTACAGTGCGCTGTACGGCTTTTCCAATACTGACATAGTGGAGCTCATAAATGCAAACGGCGTGCCTACCAAGGCGGAAAGGGGTAAGCGCGTCTTTCCCGCATCGGATAAATCCAGCGACGTTATAAAGGCGCTTGCATGGCATTTGAACAGCAGCGGAGCAAAGCTCCGGCTCAATGCCGAGGTATCCGGCATACGAAGGGCCGGCAGCGGCTTTGAGCTTACGGTAAACGGCTGCAGGGAGGCTTTTGACGCGGTGATACTCTGTACCGGAGGCGCGAGTTACCCGATGACCGGCTCGACCGGCGCAGGCTATGCCTTTGCAAAAAAGCTTGGCCATACCGTGACGGATATACGTCCGTCTCTCATACCGCTGGCTACGGTAGAAGAGTGGCCGGGGAAATTGGCTGGGCTTTCGCTTAAAAATGTCACTCTGAGGGCGTACAACAAAAAGAACAGGCTGGTATATGAGGAACTGGGCGAGATGCTGTTCACCCACTTCGGCGTATCTGGTCCGCTGGTGCTCAGCGCCAGCAGCAGGATAGCCGACAGTCCGGAAGGTGTGCGGCTCACCATTGATATGAAACCCGGCCTTACCCCTGATGAGCTGGACAGGCGCATTTTGCGGGACTTTGAAAAGTACCAGCGTAAACAGCTTATAAACGGGTTGAACGACCTGCTTCCGTCACGGCTCATACCGGTAGTTATAAGCATATCCGGCGTGCCTGCGGAAATTAACATCAGCTCTGTAACAAAGGCCATGAGGGAGTCGCTGGTGAAAACCGTCAAGTGCATACCCCTGATAGTAGATCACGCCTTGCCGGTAGAAGAGGCGATAATAACCAGGGGCGGCATAAGCGTAAAGGAGATAGACCCCTCTACCATGGAATCCAAGCTGGTTCCGGGACTGTTCTTTGCGGGCGAAATAATCGACGTAGATGGATACACCGGAGGCTTCAACCTGCAAATAGCTTACTCCACGGGTGTGCTTGCAGGCAGATCCGTAAGATAACGCGAGGTGAATGTATAATGATAAATATAGCCATAGACGGTCCTGCGGGTGCGGGCAAGAGCACGGTTGCCAGGGCGGTAGCCAAAAAGCTCGGCATACTCTACCTCGACACGGGCGCGATGTACCGGGCAATGGCGTTAAAAGCCATGAGAGAGGGTATAGACCCAAACGATAAGGAGCAGGTGCTGCCCCTTCTTGAATGTACCGAGATATATGCGAAAAATATCGGCGGAACTCAGCATACCTATCTGGACGGCGAGGACGTTTCCGGCCTTATAAGGACACCGGAAATATCCAGGGGCGCTTCCGACATAAGCGCCATACCGGACGTGCGCATCAAGCTGGCGCAGATACAGCGCAATATCGCCCATACCTCAGATGTAGTCATGGACGGGCGGGAGATAGGCTCTTATGTGATCCCCGAATGCGAGAACAAGTTCTATGTCACCGCCTCTGTAGACGAGCGCGCCCGCCGCAGGCTGCTGGAGCTAAAAGAAAAGGGCAGGGACAACGGCATGACCGTGGAGGACATGGCGAAGGATATAGCGGAGCGCGACTACAATGACAGCCACAGGGCCTTTGCGCCATTGCTCAGGCTGCCCGAGGCGATACTTATAGACACCACCGACCTTACGATAGACGAAGCGGTGAACGCCGTGCTTAAAAACCTTAAAAACATTGGGGCGGAGGCGCATAAGTAATGCTTTATATACTTTTCAGATATCTGCTTTGGCCGCTTTTCATGATAATAATGCGGCCTCAGGTATATAACCTAAAGGGACTCCGGGTAAAGGGAGGAGCAATATACGCATGCAATCACTTATCCATGTTGGATCCAGTGATGATAGCATTCCTTTCTCCGCGGATAGTCCACTTCATGGCTAAGAAGGAGCTTTTCAACGGCTTGGGTAAGGTGTTCTTCAAAGGGCTCATGGTGTTTCCGGTGAATCGGCATACAGCTGATATAGCCTCTCTCAAGCGGGCTATGGAGGTGCTGAAAGATGGCAAGGTCTTCGGAATATTCCCAGAAGGCAAGCGATCAGTTACGGGCGAACTGGACGAACTGGAAAAGGGTACCGCATTCCTGGCGCTTAAATCAGGCGCGCCTGTAATACCAATGTATATCGATCCCAAGTGCTATGACTCCATGCGGTTCCGAATGATCGTAGGGGAGCCTGTGAGCAGGGAGGGCCTTGAGAACCTCAGCCGCAATGAGATGTCGGACGAGTTCACGAACCGACTTACTGCTGCCTTTGAGGGGCTTAAAGCGCGGCTGGAGGATATGCAGTGAAAGTCATCGCGGCAAAGAACATAGGCTTCTGCTTCGGCGTGGAACGGGCTATAGAGATAGCCCGTAAAGAGGGGGAGGACGGCAGAACGGTATACACCTACGGCGAACTTATACATAACCTTACCGTCATAGATGAGCTTCGCGCAGAGGGGATAATACCCGCCGAGACGCTCGAGGAGATACCTGCCGGCAGCAATGTCATAATACGCTCCCATGGCGTAGCGCCGGAGGAGATAGACAAGTGCCGCGAATTGGGGCTTTATGCTGTTGACGCCACATGCCCCTTCGTAAAGCGCATACACAACATAGTTAAAAAACACTCTGATGAAGGATATTCCGTTGTAATATTCGGCGAGAGCAGGCACCCGGAGGTGAAAGGCATACAGGGCTGGGCAAAAGGCGCAGCCGTCGTGTCCGATCCTGAGCAGGCGAGGAAACTGCCGCATATGCAGAAGTGCTGCCTCGTGTCCCAGACCACCGCCTGCGAAGAATGCTTCCGCCAGGTGGAGGAAGCAATAAGGGAAAGATGCGATGAGCTGGCATCGTTCGATACTATTTGCGAGACCACACGTTTAAGACAGAACGAGGCGGCGGAACTGAGCAGGAAATGCACCCACATGTTCGTGATTGGCGGACATCACAGTTCAAATACACAAAAACTGTGTGCGATATGTAAAAAGTATTGCAAAACCGTTGAATCTCTGGCAAAAGTAGGCGAAATAACCCTTGAAAATATTGATATCAATGATATAATAGGGGTTGTTGGAGGCGCATCGACGCCGAAATGGATTATATTGGAGGTTATTGAAAGAATGAGCGAACTGGAAAAGACGATGGCTGCAAGCCCCGAAGAAGAAAAAGTAGAGGCGGTAGCAGCAGCTGCCGTCCAGGAACCCGTTGCCGAAACCGCTGAAGCTGCTGAGCCCAGCTTTGAGGAAGTGTTTGAAAAGACACTTGTACGCATCAGGAACGGACAAATCATCAAGGGCTCCGTCGTGCAGATAGTGGACGGCGAAGTATGCGTAAACATTGGTTATAAGTCCGACGGGTTTATTCCACGCAACGAGTTCTCTTCTGATACTGAAGTCAACCCTGAAGATGTTGTCAAGGTTGGCGACGAGATCGAAGTTGAGGTCATTAAGGTAAACGATGGCGAGGGCAACGTGCTCCTCTCCCGTAAGAACGTTGAGAGCAAGAAGCTTTGGGACAACCTTATGCAGGACGAAGATAACCTGCAGGATAAGACCTTTGACGCCGTGGGCAAGGAAGTCGTAAAGGGCGGTTTGATCGCCACCATCAACGGTATCCGTGCTTTTATTCCCGCATCTCAGCTGTCTACCAAGTATGTTGAGAATATCGGCGAGTTCGTAGGCAAGGATCTGAAGGTCAAGATCATTGAGGTCGATAAGTCCCGCAAGCGCATCGTAGCATCTCATAAGGCGGTTATGAAGGAAGAAGCCGAGGCTGCCAAGAAGGAGCTTTGGAACAAGCTGGAGGTCGGCTCCAAGGTAAAGGGCGTTGTGCGCCGCCTGACCGATTTCGGCGCGTTTGTTGATATCGGCGGTATCGACGGTCTGGTACATGTTACCGACGTAGCATGGGGCCGCGTAAAGCATCCTTCCGATGTGCTTTCCATAGGTCAGGAGATCGAAGTCCTTATCCGCGACGTAGACGTTGAAAAACAGCGCGTATCTCTGGGTTATAAGCAGCTCCAGCCCAAGCCCTGGACTATGGCTGCCGAGAAGTACCCCGTAGGCTCCATCGTAGAGGGCAAGGTAGTGCGCATAGTTCCCTTCGGCGCATTTGTGGCTCTTGAGCCCACTATCGACGGCCTGATTCACATCTCTCAGGTGGGCGTAAAGCGCATCGAAAAGGTCGAAGACGAGATCAATGTTGGCGATGTAGTACGCTGTAAGGTTCTCGATGTAAATCCTGAGGCAAAGCGTATAAGCCTGAGCCGCCGCGATGTTATCCTTGAGGAGAACCCTGAGGTAGCAGAGCAGTTGGCAGCTGAAAAGGCTGAGCGTGAACGCGTAGCCGCAGAGCGTGCTGCTGAGCGCGCCGCAGCTGCCGAAGC
>ENA-ORNQ01000751-ORNQ01000751.1-human-gut-metagenome-genome-assembly--contig:-NODE-751-length-30124-cov-3.032193_pt1 | contig 30124 bp, 30 predicted proteins | sample MGYA00242116_ERZ509024 | MGnify/ENA primary metagenome ERZ509024 (study PRJEB26280, sample SAMEA2338697) | human gut metagenome | biome: human gut; feature: human-associated habitat; material: faeces...
TTAGAGTGTGAAGTGCTGAAGGAGCTGCGCAGCCGTATTCTGAAAAGCAATTTGGAAAAAGAGAACGTTTGTTCGGAAGATCTTTAAAAAATAACAGTGCGGCTTCCGCATATGGAGCCGCATTCTTTTTATGTGGTATTACGGACGTAGCTGGTTTGGTTTTAGAAGAAAAGCAAGCGTGTTTTTTACGGCGGTGTGGCTTTTGCGGCCTTTAGGGGCAGTTTTTTTTCGTTCGAGAGTTCCAGGCTGTGATTCCGGAAAGCGGCATGTTACAGAGAGAAAGAGCTTTTAAACAAAAGAAGCGGACAGCCTCTTTTGCTTTTTAATCCAATCTTGTAAGCGTATTTGTCTTTTTGTTTGTTGATTTAAATATAGATAGTATCGTATTATAAACGCCAAGACAGGCAAATATAAGGCCCATAACAAAATCCAAAATTAAATCAGTTAAAATGCCTTCCGTATTTTCGGTAAGCAATAGCGAAAGGATGTAGCATTCTTCAGAAAAAGTAAGATCATGACTGCTCCATGCCTGATGGGCACTCCAAACAACTCCACCCAAGGTACCAGCGGCTACGCCGATGATTGTAACAAGAAGGATTATAATACCTTTTGCCCGGCTTTCTTTTCCGTTGAAAAGTTCGTATCCCTTTTTTGCAAGGAATCCGATAAGAAATCCGATCAGTGTGACAAACCAGCCGGCGGAATACGCAAGTGCCCACGGAATCGCACCGATTAGTGCACCTAAAAGTGCACCGATAGAGCCCGTTACCACATTTCCCTTTTTCTTGGTTTCCTCCTGTATGCCGCTGAGGTGTTCGGCATCTTTTTGTAGACAGTCCTCGTGCATAAAAAACACCATGCCGCTCATTGCAGCGGGAACACCAGTACCGTTTATTTCCCTGCCGCAGGAGCTGCAGTGCGTGATACCTATACCGCCGGAAGATATGAGTTTATCACATATTATATTACTTATTTCGGCAATGCGTTTCATAGTACCGGGATTATCCACAAACGTAATTCTAACAGAATTTGTGGCGGCAAAAACCTCGCTGATTCGATATTGCTTTTTTATTGCCGGATCATTTAAAAAGCCAAGCAACGCATTTTGCGCATTTTCATCTTCAAAACGTACAGCAAAAGAAATTGCCTTCCAGCCTACGCCTTCTTCCATAGACATCATGTATCCATGATAATTTCCGAAAGCTATTCCGTCTTTTATTGCCATACCGTTTTCGGCAGCAAATTTTTTCATAGCTGAACCAACCATATTTAAGGCCTCCTTAAAGTATTAAATAAGTTTGTATAAAAATTGACCTTTCTGGTTGTAAGTATAACGTTTGCGCTGCCGACTGTCAATATATTAAGGAACAAAAGATGGTAAAAAAATGCGAATTATGCTTAGCAGAAGAGTTTCAAAATTATTGCAAGGGGGCTTTTGAACAATAAAATAGAGCTTTTTCGGGGAATCTTGGATGTATTTTGCAGAAAACAATTTTGTAAAAAGACCGTTCATTTGTTAATGAAGACGGCCTTGTTTTTACAGCTTTATTCATTTTGGATAATAGTAAGATGCAGGTAAAGCAAAGCTTCTATACCTTTATTTGCACAGTTCGGCAACGATTTGGTTGATCAGCTTGCCGTCAGCCTTTCCCTTGAGCTGCGCCATCGCTGTGCGCATGATCATTCCTTTGTTTTTTTGCTGAATCAGCTCGGCGCAGTTCGCCTCTAAAAAGGCCTTGATCTGTTCTGCATCCATCATTTCGGGTGCATAGGTCTTTACGATGCTCAGCTTTGCGGCGTATTCTTCTAAAAGATCCGTGCGCTCTTTGGGGCAGGTATCTACCTGCTCCTGCAGAGATTTGACTTCCTTAAGGATGACACGGTTCACCAGTTCTTCCGGAATATTCTCCCGTACACCGTCGTCAATGGCAACTTTTTTAACTGCGGCAATCAGGGAAGAAAGCGCATCTTTTTTTGTTTTATCCTTTGCCTTCATGGCGGCGATCATTTCTTTTTGCAGTTCTTCAAATTTCATCGTTATTCCTCCTGCGGCTAAAAATTATTTATTATCATTATAGTATTATCGAATGAAATCGTCAATAAACTAATTGCAAAAATATCGGCATGATGATACAATAACGATATATCAAATTCAAAAAGGGATGCGGAGAGAATGGCAGAGGAATTAAAACGGAATTTTATACAGGAAATTGTAGAACAGGACCTGGCGCAAAATGAGGGAAATTTGAAAATCGTTACGCGTTTTCCGCCGGAGCCGAACGGATATCTGCACATTGGCCACGCAAAGGCGATTTGTGTGGATTTCGGTATTGCAAAAAAGTACGGAGGGACATGCAACCTGCGCATGGATGATACCAACCCGGCAAAAGAAGACAATTTTTACGTGGAGGCCATCGCACGGGATGTAAAGTGGCTGGGTTTTGAATATGATAAGCTTTGCTATGCCGCGGATTATTTTGAAGAGATGTACAAGCAGGCGGAAGTGCTGATACAAAAAGGGCTGGCATTTGTTTGCGATATGAACGCCGAACAGATTAAAGAAAAACGTGGTACCCTTACGCAGCCGGGGGAGGAAAGCCCTTACCGCAATCGCAGCGTAGAAGAAAATTTGGATTTGTTCCGTCGGATGCGCGCGGGTGAGTTTGCGGACGGCGCAAAAGTTCTGCGTGCTAAAATTGATATGGCTTCGCCCAATATCAATATGCGCGACCCGATCCTTTACCGTATTCTGCGCATGGAGCATTATCGTACAGGCAACGATTGGTGCATCTATCCTATGTACGATTATGCGCATCCGATTGAAGATATGATGGAAAATGTGACTCATTCCATCTGTACGCTGGAGTTTGAGGACCACCGGCCGCTGTATGATTGGGTGGTTGAAAATGTGGAGCTGCCGGCCAAGCCTCGGCAGATTGAATTTGCCCGGCTGAATATGACGCGCACCATTATGAGCAAGCGCTATTTAAAAAAGCTTGTGGAGGAAAAAAGCGTAAGCGGCTGGGACGACCCGCGTATGCCTACGATTGCAGGTCTGCGCCGCCGGGGGTATACGCCGGAGGCCATCCGTGATTTCTGCGACCGCATCGGCGTAGCCAAAAGTAATTCCGTAGTGGAGGCAGCCTTGCTGGAGCATTGTGTCCGTGAGGACCTTGCGGCAAAAACAATGCGGAAAATGGCTGTACTGGATCCTATCCGTTTAGTAATCGATAATTATCCGGAGGGCAAAAGAGAGCTGCTTTTGACTGAAAATCACAGTGATGAGGCTTTAGGCAGCCGTGAAGTCAGCTTTTCGCGTGAGTTATATATTGAACGGGAGGATTTTATGATCGATCCGCCGAAAAAATTTTTCCGGCTTTTTGTAGGCGGTGAGGTAAGGTTGAAATCAGCTTATATTGTAAAATGTACCGGCTTTAAAACGGATAAAAACGGTGTGGTGTATGAGGTGCATTGCGAGTATGATCCGGATACGAAATCCGGCTGTGCCGGAGCGGAACGCAAGGTCAAAGGAACACTGCACTGGGTAGATGCGAATCACTGTATTCCTGCAGAATTTAGACTTTATGATTATCTTTTGGATGAGCGTGAAGGAGAAAATCTGGATTTTTCCGAGCGTGTGAATCCCGATTCTCTGATTGTAAAACAGGGAGTGGCGGAAAAATCGCTGGAGCATGCAGAGGTAGGAGATTCTTTCCAGTTTATCCGTATGGGATACTTTCGCAAGGATGAGGACAGCGATGAAAAGCCGGTATTTAACCGCATTGTAGGATTGCGGGATACTTGGGCAAAGCTGAATAAATAAAGGAAGCCTTCTCCTATAGAGAAGGCTTCCTTGTTTTTTATGATGGCAATGTTTATCTGCCGCTATTTTAAGGTCTTTTCTAATATTGCGGCACTTTCCTTGATAAAACCGGTTACATCTTCTGCCGAAAGAGAACCGTAGGCAAGACGCGCAAGGTCATATACATATTTTACAGCATTCTCTTTTGCGGAACCGTCCTCCATCGTATTCAGGCTTTCGATCAACGGACTGGCGGTATTGAGTACTAATGTATACTTCAGCATACCGCCCATCGCCGGCATTCCGTAATAGCGCTGTGCTTCCTCCATCCGGCGGCCGAATTCATCTGCCAGCAGTACCGCCGGCAGGCTTCCGGCAAGCTTTTCCGCTTTTACCTCGGTGTTTTCCGCTTTTACCGTATCTTTTGTGTATTCGCAAAGCTTTTCAAATAAATGATTCTCCGCGTCGCTGCTTCCGGCAAGCTCGGCATCCACACGTGTAAAGTGTACGCCGGGGTTCTGCATTTCTATATGCTGCATAAAGGGGATATCCAGCATGCCTCCCATCAGAAGCGCGGATTTTCCCGCTTCCTTGAGCATAGCAATATACTGGGCCTGCTTTTTTTCATCGGCGGCATAGTATACCTTTTTATCCTCACTGCCCTCTAAGTATTTTGCAAGCGTGGTATATTCGCCGCCGGTAGTTTTGTAAATGATATTTTCTTTCATGCGCTCGTCAAATTTGGCGTCGCGCATACAGCCGTATTTGATAAATACGTTGATATCCTCCCAATATTTTTCATACAGTTCCGTCTCATCCTTTGCCATGCTGCAAAGTCTATCGGCGATCTTTTTGGTAATATGGCCGCTGATTCTGGCCACGGTGCGGTCATTCTGCAAAAAGCTTCTGGAAACGTTCAGCGGCATGTCGGGGCAATCGATCACGCCTTTGAGCAGCATCAAGAATTCGGGGATGATCTCCTTAATATTATCGGCTACAAAGACCTGGTTGTTATACAGCTTGATCTGTCCCTGAATGCTTTCCGGATTCTCCGTCAGCTTGGGGAAGTAGACGATGCCCTTTAGATTAAAGGGATAGTCTACATTCAGATGAATCCAGAAAAGAGGATCGTTAAAATCCGTAAAAACCTTATGATAGAAAGCCTTGTATTCCTCCTCGGTACATTCCGCAGGAGCCTTCAGCCACAGCGGAGCAGTATCGTTGATCGGCTTTTCCTCATTTTCGCCGCTGAGAAGAATATCTACGGGCATAAAGGCACAATATTTTTGCAGAACTTCACGAACGGTCGTATTCTGTGCAAAGTCTTTACTCTCATCGTTTAAGTACAAGGTAATGATTGTACCGCACTGGGATTTTTCACAATCGGAAATCGTATATTCATCGCTGCCGTCGCTTTCCCAAAGTACGGCAGAGGCACCTTCCTGATAAGACAGCGTTTCAATGGTTACCTTATCGGCAACCATAAAGGCCGAATAAAAGCCCAGGCCGAAATGCCCGATAATAGCAGAGCTTCCGCTGGATTCATACTTCTCCAAAAAATCTGCCGCGCCGGAAAAAGCAACCTGATTGATATATTTTTCAACCTCTTCCTTTGTCATGCCGATGCCGTTATCGGCAAAACGGAGCGTTCCCGCATCCTTGTCGGCAGTGATGGTTACCCGATAGGCATCCTGTTCCTTGGCATTGCCCAATTGCACCAGCTTTTTGTATTTGCTGATGGCGTCTACGCCGTTGGATACCAGCTCACGGATAAAAATATCCCTGTCACTGTACAGCCATTTTTTGATGATCGGCATTAAGTTGTCGGAATTTACCGAAATTTTTCCCTTTTCCATGTTATTTCCCTTCTTTGTTCATATTGTAAATCAAACGCAGGCCTTCAAGCGTCAGCTTGGAATCCACTACGTCGATTGCGTCAGTATGGTCGGCAATGGCTTTCGCAAGTCCTCCGGTAGCAATGACCTTGGCTTGTGGAAAGCCGGCTTCAGCTTTCATTTTTTTGATCAGATATTCAATCTGCCCGATATAGCCGTAAAGCAGACCTGCCTGCATACAGGTGATGGTGTTTTTGCCGATCACGCTTTCAGGCAGCTCCAAGGCTACCGCCGGCAAGTTTGCCGCGCGGTTTGAAATAGCATCGGACGATACCCGTACGCCCGGCAGAATACATCCGCCTAAGATTTCCGCCGTATCGGAGGTAATGAACATTGTAGTAGCGGTGCCGAAATCAATGGTAATGCACGGTCCGCCGTAACGCTGAAAGGCCGATACCGTATCACAGATAATATCACCGCCGATTTCTCTGGCATTATTGGTGCGTATGTTTAAACCGGTTTTTATGCCTGCCCCTACGACAAGCGGTTTTTTATGCAGATAATCCCTTAACGTGTGCTCAATGGTAAAATTGATTGCCGGTACTACGGAAGACAGGATGATTCCGGTTATCCTGTCGGGATCAATCGCTCTTGCTTGCAGCATAGCTACCAGAGCGACGCCGTATTCATCGCTGGTCTTTCTTAAATCTGTCGATATACGCCAGGTGGCGGCAAGTTTTTCGCCTTCATATATACCGGCTTTTATATTGGTGTTTCCGATATCTAAAACGAGTATCATGTGGTTTCCTTTCTTTTGCCGAGTTTGGGAAGATAGATTGCAAGCACCTTACTGAGCGCTGTACCGATCACGCCGCAGATAATGATTTCAAGAATGGCGTTAAAGGTGACCAGCATGAGGATAATATCTATAATAGAAAAAGCAGATAGATCCAAGCTCATTCCCTCAAGATTGGCGTTGCGGAAAAACAGCAGGAAGCATGCGGTAAAAAATATCGTATTGAGCAGCGCTCCGGAGATGGATGTAACAATAAAAGAAACGATTTTTGTTTTATCCACACGGGAAAGCGCCTGAAAGATCAGTCCTGAAAGCCAGCCCATTAAAACCCGGGGAACGATAGTGCATATAAAGGTGAAAAAAGGATTTACGCTTAACATTGTAGCACCGAAGAGACTGAGTCCAAAGCATTGCAGAAAGCTTGTTGCCCCAAATACAAAACCGAAGAAAGCACCGTAGGCGGGACCTAACAGCATTGCTCCGATTACTACGGGGATCATTAAGATTGTTACTTCGATGGTGGCAATTTTAATATACCCCAGCGGCGTAAAGCCTAAGAGAAGAATGATCGCGGTAATTACCGCAGCCAGTACCAGTTTCTTTGTTTTGTTCATTTTTTCCTCCATTCCGGCTCCGCAAAGGCGGATGCCATATGAATTTTATATTTGCTCTCCTATCAGCATTTTCAATAGCTTCTCAAAAAAAGAGTCAGCTTTGAAGCTTAACGAAAGCTGATATTATTATATCTCCATATTTCAATTATTGCAAATTCTTTTTGCCGTTAAACTTGATTTTGGGAAGAGGCTTTCTATTTAGCCATAAAAAAAAGCAGTCTGGTTACAGACTGCTTGCGCTGTCGCTGGCATTTTTACGGTTCATGTATTTTATAGATCTTTACGCCGTCTTTTTCGTATACTAAATCTGCTATTGCGGCAATTCCCTCTTCATTTATATTGTAAGAAGCATATTCATCCGGACCGACTACAATGTGCGTTACGTTATATTTTTCTAAAAGTTCTCGGTTTTGTTCGGGGGAGGCGTAAATGGCAGACACGTCTTTTTGGCGTGCGGTGTATTCTTCCCCATGACCGTGGGTGGAAAGGAAAGAATTGGAACCGCAGACAATGTTGCGCCCGGTCAGACTTGAAAGGGCGTTATTGTAACGGTCGTTGGTCAGCAGCATAGCGTCTTTTTCCGTGTTTTCCTGAATCCATGCGGCAGCCTGTACCTGCGGGGCAGAGTAAATCTCATACACACCGGATACAGCTTCACGGCCCATGGAGAGTACCGCGGAAAGCATACAGAGCGTTATGACACCGGCGGCTACAAATTTGATGCCGCGGATATCTTTTAATTTTTGGTAGAGAAGCCCCATATATTCGGCAACAGCACCGCAGGCCAGCGCATAGGCAGGGTAAAGCAGCTTGTTGTTATCGTAAACATTGGGCTGAAAGGCGAAGGTATCGGCCAAAAGCATCAGCACAGCAATCGGCGCGGCAACGCTTCTTAAACGATTGCTGCCGGCAAGAAGTGCCGGGATCAGCAGCAGGGCTACGATGCCTACATTTTTGATATAGAACCACAGGTAGGTATCTCGGTAATTGATCCAGTTGAAGTGTGCCTGCATAAAGCCGCTGCCGGAGCTTTGACGGAATGTAAAACCGAACAGCTGGGGCAGAGCCAACAAGAGTACGATGCCTAAAAACAGCCCCCAAGTGCATAGAATTTCTTTGAAATAGCCGCGATGGAGCGCTGAGATCAGCAGCCATGCCCATAGCAGCAGCAGGGCTGTACCGCCGAGCAGCAGGGCAGAAAACCCGGCGGAATCATACCCAAATGTTTTGAGGGAAGTTCCTGTCTTCAGGCCGGTAAAGAAGAATGCGGCAAGGATCGCGAGCAAAAGGCCGGCGGTGATTTTTCCTATTGTACGGGGGCGAATATTTGCCATAGCTACCAAGCGTGACATCATCCATACCGCGCAGATTACTCCCAGGCTTAAGAAAATATGCGTGCTGATCATTGGCGTCAGTCCTGCTAAAATTCCCGCATAGAGGAACAGACGTTTTTCTTTTAAAAATACAGCGCGGTAGAGCAGGTACAGGCAGGAAAACAGCATCATCCAGCCAAAGAGCGAGGCTCGCTGGGGAATCATCATGTCGCATACGGTATTCACCCATCGGATCATACGGTCGTTTAAATTTGTAGGCGTTTCGTACAGTGCGGTGAAAATGCGGGTAAAATTGGTACTGTCGATACGAAGTCCATCCAGAAAATAAGCAAAGCCAAAGCCGCCGTTAAAGAAAAACAGCGTCCAGGCCAAAGCCGCTTTTTTTATGGATTTCAGCCACGTGGAAAAGAATAGAAACGCACCGCAGAATACAGCCAGTGCGCCGAATACCATCGGCAGAACATAGGCAAAGCGCAAGGAAGACCCCCAAATATAAATGGAGGCGGAGATCGTATCACTTAAAAAAGGATAGGAGACCTGCGCACTGGGCAGAATGTTGTAGGCAAAGGGAATGGTGCCCTGGGTTACAGGGGTAGTGATAAAACTGAGATGAATATTCGCGTCAAAATAGGTGCTTTGACCAAAAATATAGCCGCCGGAAGGACTTTCCTTTAAAATGTGATCGCTGAGTACTAAGGTAAAAAAGAGGAGAAGCGGAAGGCTAAGAGCCAGCATCACGAGGGTTTCTTTATCAAAGCGGAAATGGTCCCCCCGAGGAAGCTTTTTGGTACATAGTAAGCAGACGGTGCAGCCTGCGGCCAGCAGCAGCGCGGCCAAAAGGTGGGAAAGAACGGAAAAACCCAGCAGCATAGAGAGTGCAGCCGGCAGCCACATGAGAAGGACAATGCCGAATACAATACCCAGCCACAGCCGTACGGCAGCCCGCTGAGAAGCCAGCAGGCGGGAGGAAAGCAAAATACCGCCGAATAGAAAAAAGGCAAAATAAAGGAAACCTATAAGGTTTCCTGCAAACGTTCCGTTAAAAATCATTCTCATTCCCCTCTCAGGCGCATGGTAATATCTTCAACATAATTTTTTATCGTATCATCTACCTTTACGGCAGCACGGATTTTACCGATGCCGTTAATAATGGTAGCATGATCTCTGCCGCCGAATTCGTCTCCGATGCGGGAGGTGGAGAGATCCGTCAGCTCACGGCACAAATAAAACGCAATATGTCTGGGCTGAACAATCTGCCGGTCGCGCCGGGGGCCGATGATATCCTCTGGTTCAAGGCTGAAGTATTTGGAAACGGCTTCAATAATCATATCTGGTGTACAATGCTTTTGGGTTTCAGTATGATAATCCTTTAGTGCTTCGGTAGTAAGGTCTATCGTGATATTCTGACCGGTAATGGCTGCAAAGGCCAGAACTCTTTTTAAGGCACCTTCCAGCTCGCGGACATTGTCACTTGCCTTTTCGGCAATTAAAAACAGAATGTTATCCGGCAGAACGATATGCTCGGCTTCTGCTTTTTTACGCAGAATGGCGGTACGGGTCTCTAAATCGGGGGGGATGATATCCACCAAAAGTCCGCCCTCAAAGCGCGAACGCAGCCGATCTGTCAGGGTAGCGATATTTTTGGGGTGACGGTCACTGGAGAGGATGATCTGCTTGTTCGCGGTAAAGAGATCGTTAATATTATGAAAGATTTCTTCCTGCGTACGATCCTTATCGGAAAGAAACTGTACATCATCGATCATGAGGATATCCACGTTCTGACGGTAGCGTTCACGGAAAGAGGTGATTTGATGTTTTGCCAGTGCTTCGATAAATTCATTGGTGTATTTTTCACAAGTAATGTAAAGGACCTTCATTTGGGGGCTGTGCTCCAAAATAAAGTTGCCGATAGCATGCATCAAATGGGTTTTTCCCAGGCCAACTCCGCCGTAAATAAACAGCGGGTTATTGATGGTGGCCGGTGCTTCGGCCACGCTTAAAGCCGCAGCATGGGCAAATTGGTTTCCGGAACCGATTACGAAATTTTCAAAGGTGTATTTTTCGTTGAGCATCGGCCGGGAAATCGCGGCCGGCGCGGGAATCGTAGTATCCATGATCGCGGCGGCTTCGCTTTCTAAAACAAGAACGACATCAGCACCGGGACTATTGACTACGATGTTCAGTGCGGTAATCAGATACGTGTGCAGCGCGGCGGTAGCCGTCATTACGTGGCGGCGGTGCATGTCCGTGGGAGCGATCAGATACAGACAGTTATCTTTAAAAACCAGCGGTTTGAGTGTGCAGATCCAAGTTTTATAAGAAATGGGGCTGATATCCTGAGGCGACTGTTCAATGATGGAACAGATCTGTTTAAAAATATCATTTGCATCCATTCGGAGGCTACCCCTTTCATCCGTTATTTTTCTGACAGGTAAAATACCAAGTGCAAAAATAATACCATAAATTTTGCGGATAATCAACAAAAAAAAACATGTTTGAAAATAAAAATTTCAAAAATTGTGGATAACTTTTGCACATATACAAGATGTTGTGGATAAGTGAAAAGGCATCAATTTATGAGTACAGAAAAGCCGGAAAGAAGATTTTTGCTCTGTAATCGAAAAAATTCTTCGGCACAGCTCTTGAATAAAAACGAGGATTCTCTCTGTAAATTTTTGTTTGACACATTTTATGCTTTCCACTATAATAAATACGCTACAATGCATATAATATGTAATTTACGCTTTGATAAAGGCGATGGAAGGAAAGGAAAGAAAACATGTTACGTACGTATCAACCCAATAAACGGAAAAGAAAAAAGGTTCATGGCTTCCGCAAGAGAATGCAAACCAAAAACGGCCGCAATGTGCTGCAGAGACGCCGCCGCCGCGGAAGAAAGGCGCTTAGCGCATAAATAGGAGGTGCCTCTTGAAAAAACAGTATATGCTCAAAAAAAATAAAGAGTTTCGATATGTGGTTTCAAGAGGAAAATCTGTGGCTTCTGCGTATATGGTGCTGATTTGTGCTAAAAACAGGACAGGCACCAAAGTAGGTTTTTCCGTAAGCAGCAAGCTGGGAAACGCCGTTGTGCGCAACCGCACAAAGCGGATTATGCGCGCGGGGTTTGCACCGCTTATGCCGCAGTGCCGTCAGCAAACAGCATATCTTTTTATTGCAAGAAAAGCCCTTGTAGGGAAGAATTCACAGGTTGCACAGCAGCAAATGCGCGCGCTGCTTGCGCAGGCGGGGATGCTGCTATGAAGAATCCCGTCAAGGTTTTTTTATTATGGCTTATAAAGATGTATAAAAGGTATATTTCCCCGCATTTGCCTCCGGCATGCCGGTTTGTTCCTACGTGCTCGGAATATGCCATGCTGGCGATTGAGCGTTTCGGCGTTATTAAGGGCGTAGCCCTATCCCTGTGGCGCGTTCTGCGCTGCAATCCACTGTGTAAAGGCGGGTATGATCCCGTACCGCAGAAGAGAGGACAGGAGAATTCTAAGTGAGTTATATAACCCAATTTTTTGGCTGGATTTTCGACGGGATCAACGGCCTTACAAACAACTACGGTTTGTCGATCATTCTGTTTACGATCTTGTTCCGTCTGGCGCTATCCCCGTTTGATATTCGCAGCCGTATCGGGCAGCGGGAATATGCAGCCAAAATGCGAAAGATTCAGCCGGAGATCGATAGGATCAATAAGGCATATAAAAACAATCCTGAAAAAGCGCAGGCCCGTATGATGGAGATTCGTAAACAAGAGGGAATCGGCTTGATGCCCAAGGGCTGCGGTATGATGCTGATTACGTATCCAATTCTGATCGCTTTTTTTGCCGTGTTCCGGAATTTAGCGGCAGAAAGACTGACGGAGCTTTCTATGCTGACGGATCCGCAGCAGATTGAGCAGTGGTTTGATACGAATAGTTTCTTGTGGATCAAAAATATTTGGCAGCCGGATGTATTCTTTAACTTTGATCAGGGATGGGGACTTCGGCAGCTTTGGATTATTAAGGATATCAATGGCTATATTCTGCCTCAGGCAGATCATATTGCCGGCGTGCTGCAGTCAGCTTTTAACGGCGGGTTGTTGGATGCCTATAATCCCGGTGGACTTGATCTTGCTTCGTTTGCCCAGCAGGTCAGCACGGGGTTGGAAGCAGCACGGATGTATGTTGCCGATACGTATGCGACTTCTGCCGCGTGGATCGGCGGTAACGGATTTTATATTTTCCCGATTCTTGCCGGCGTTGTGCAGGTGCTGAGTTTTAATATGACCACGCAGCAGCCTATGGGGACAGGGGAGCAGGCAGAGCAAGCCGCAAAGAGCGGAAAGATTATGAAAATCATTTTTCCACTGATGTTTGTGTATTTCTGCCTGATATCTTCCAGCGCACTGGCTATTTACTGGATTACTTCAAGTCTTTGCATGATCCTTTTGAATTTTGTGATCAATAAAGTGCTTGATGCCAGAGACAGGAAGAAGGAAGCATTACAAGCTGAAGGAGAAAATAAATAATGGCCAGGGTTATTGAGATAGAAGCTGAAACTGTCGATCAGGCTTTATATATGGGCTTGGAGCAGTTGAAGCTTTCCATTGATGAAATTGAAATGGAAGTATTGGATTACGGCAAAAAAGGCTTTATCGGTATCGGCAGCAAGCCCGCTAAGGTAAGGCTTACGGAGAGAAGCGAAGCTGTAATTCCTGATTTTGTATTGAATAAGGACAAGCCCAAAGAACGTGCGCCTCGTAGGGAGCGCAAGGAACGTTCGCGCAGAGAACACCGTGAAGAAGGTCAGCAGATGCTGAAGGAACCGTATTTTCCAGAAGGAACGGAATTTGTAGAAAATGAAGTTACTTCTTTTTTGAGCGGATTGATGCAGCTGATGCAGGTAGAAGGAACCATAAAAGCCGCCGAGACTGAAAACGGATTGTTGGTGAATTTAGAAGGACCGGATATGGGCGTGCTGATCGGCCGCCGCGGGGAAACCCTGGATGCTATACAATATCTTTCTTCTTTGGTATATAATAAAGGAAAGGAAGATTATCATCGGGTGACGATAGATACAGAGAACTACCGGAAGAAAAGGGAGCTTACCTTGATAAAATTGGCCAGAAAGATGGCCGGACAGGTAGCGCGTACCGGACGTAAAGTGGTTTTAGAGCCGATGAGTCCGTTTGAAAGAAGAATCATTCATTCTGCCTTGCAGAATGATAAGCTGGTTACGACTTATAGTGAAGGGGAAGAACCCAATCGACATGTGATTATCGATAAAAAGAACGGATAAAAAATTCCGCATTTTTAAAGCGGAATCGGATGCTTGGAAAATATAGCACAATATTCTAAAAGGAACGCGGGTTGGATTAACACCACATAAGGCAATAATTTGAAAATAAACCGGCGGTGAGGATTGCTCCTTACCGCCGGTTTCTGTATAATGGTGACGAAAGAGTCACAAATTCGTGTTATAAAAATATTTCATAAAAATGCCTATCCAATTTGATACTGAGACACTAAATAAGCGTAATCATGATTACATATGTTTTGAAAGGAGGTAATCACTTGGATCAGGACAAAATCATCCCTTATGTGGAACCGATATTTCATTTTTGCTGCAACAGACTGAACAATCGTTGTGACGCGGAAGATCTATCCGGTGAAATCCTTTGCCATGTTCTCGATGGTATGCGGAAATACGAAATTGAAAATCTTGACGCTTGGATCTGGCGAATCGCACATAACCGCTATGCAAAATTCATTGAGAAACAAAATAAAGTGAGGGTGGTTTTGTCAGAGGAGTACGCCGATTTGAATCCGGTATATGATGACTACGCAGATATTAACGATGAAAATACAGAACATCATTTTGAATCGGTTTTTCGGTGTCTGCATACGCTTTCTCAAATGTATCGGAACATTTTTGTCGATTATTATATTGGCGAAATGTCCGTCAGAGCACTTGCCCAAAAATATGAACTTCCGGAAACGACAATCAAATGGCGTCTGAACACAGGGCGTCAAAAAGTCAGAGAAAGGATAGGAATAAGACAAATGGAGAATATTTATAAAAGAATCAATTGGAATACCCTCGCTTGCAACGGCTCCATGGATTCCGACCGCTATTTGCACACACAGCTTGCCCGCGCAATTTGCAAGGCAGCCTATGAAGAACCGCAAACCGTGGAAGAAATCAGTGTTCGCACGGGAATCCCCGCTATGTATATTGAGGATGAGATTCCACGGCTGGAATACGGAGACGCCTTGTGTAAAATCGGGAAAAAGTATGCGGCGAACTTTATTGTCTTTCGGTTACAGGATCGAAAAATGGTGGAAACTGTTTCGGAACAAATGGTAAAAAAGATTGCGGATCGATTTGAGCAATTGTTTCAGAGTAAGACAGATACAGTAAATCGATTGAACTTCTATGGCCATGATTTTGGTATGGAGCGCTTAGGTCATTTTATCATACCATATGTTTTAAGGGAAAAAATCGGAGCGCTGAAAAGCAACCGTCTACAAATGGAAAACGGTGCGTATCCACCACGCAAAGATGGCGGATACGGTTGGTTTATCGTGGAGGAAACCGCCGATGAAAACGAAATACCTGCGGAATATAACGTTGGTTGTAATGTGGCGGGCAATGATGGCGCAAACCAAGGCAAAAATTCGGAGTACATCTATTATTATTGGATTTCCAAATACTTTGACAATGGAATTTATCATAACGGGGGAACGCGGTGGCTGTGTGCAAAGGATATCCTCCCCAAAAACTATGATGGTACTATAAACAAAAATTCGTTATCCGATGAAGATGCCGCAAGGCTGATTCAAAAAGGTCTTATTGTAAAAGAGGAAAATAAGTATCGACTGAATTTTGCCTGTTTTACGAAAGAACAATTTGACGCATTTATCTCTATGTTTTGCATAAATGACGAAGAGCTTGAAAATCTGCTTTTGGAATGGATCGTTTCGGTGCGGAAAAGTTTCTCAAAATTTGTACCTAAACGCCTGGAACCCCAAATCAACCAATGGGTTTCCCTATACCTTTTTCAAATTGTCGGCTATGTGACGGACGAATTGATCCGCAGAGGCGTTCTTGAAAAGCCATCGCCGGATCGCCCTTTTACAGATGGCGTGTTTTATGTGTCAGGCAAATATATTAACCCATGATGTAAAGAGTTTTTCCAAAAGATAAGGATCTAAGGTTTAACGCAAACAAATGCGATGAAAATACAAACCGAAAAAACAATCACCGGAGCGATAAAAAATGTCACATACCATAACAAGCAGGGAAACTGTGCGGACAGTTTCCGCATAAATCGGCTTTAAGCGCCGATTTTCATTTATGGAGTCCCCTAATATTCCTAAAACGATACGGTGCAGCACCTTCATCGGTGCTGCACCGTATCCTCTATATGAATACTTCCTCATCTGGCGTTGCCATGTACCCGGTTCCTTTTTTATTTTATAGGAAATTGATCTTTGGGAGGCAATATATTTTATGGGAACTGAAAAGACAACAGGAATTATGACTTTTTTTTCGGTTCTTTTTCTTCATGACTCTGCTGCGAAAGAATGTTTACGGCACTTTCCGCCATGGTGTGGTTGACTGCCGCACTTACGGCAAATTTCAGTGCGCAGACTAAAGGTTCTTCCTCGGGATAGGCATTTTGCGCTACTTTTTTAAATTCACTTTCATAGGTTTCAACAAAAGCATTAAAAAAGCCGTCCATTCCTGCGGCTTGGGCCTGCTCCTCGATCATGCGGCTGATGACCGGGATGGAAAGCTGACGCTTCATCAGACAAATAACTAATAGCCGAGCAATATGCAGCCGGGAATATTTCTTTTTTACCGGTGCCGGAAGTACATTCATTTTTACGTAATTATTGATCATCGAAGGCGTTAAAAGATCTTCTGAAAGCATGTACGGTCCTAAATATTTTTGCATCAATACGATAACTTGATCCATGTATAGCTCTAACTCGGGAAGATCTTTCCAGCGCGGCAGATTATGCTGAGCCACTTTTTTATTAAATTCTTGCAGCTGTTCCTGTATCATTTTTCGTCACCTCGGGTATAATTCAAACATAGTATAGCATAATAAGTTTAATATTGCAAACGAAGTTTTATAAGTTTGCAAAAATAGTTGACAATACAGATAGAATGATATAATATAGTATTGAAAACTAAGTAACAAAGTAATGCAAGCTGTTTTTTTGATTAAGGAGTGATTGTTTTGGCAAAGATACAAATTTACGGGGATTCCATTTTGCGCGGAGTGACACTCAATGAGGAAACTCAGCGCTATTATATCAATGATGCGATTGGCATTGATGCCTTAGCCAAGGATATTCATGCGGAGGTAGCTAATTTTTCTAAGTTTGGCTGCACCGTGCAAAAGGGAATACATCTTGTACAGAACAATTTGGAAAAGGGCGCCGTTTGTGATTATGCTTTGGTGGAATACGGCGGAAATGACAGCGACTTTAACTGGGCAAAAATTGCTGAAGAACCGGAACAGGAACATCTTTCTAATACGCCGTTGGAAAAGTTCCGTGAGCTTTATAAAAAAATGGTGGTGTCGTTAAAAAACAACGGAATTATTCCTATACTGGCGACGCTTCCTCCGGTAGATGCTGAAAGATATTTTTCCTGGATCTGCCGCAATGGTTTGAATAAAGAAAATATTTTGCACTGGTTGGGCGATGTTTTTGCCATTTACCGTTATCAGGAACAATATTCCCGTACCGTTGAGGCTATTGCTGTGGAAACGGGTTGTGAGTGCATTGATTTTCGTGCGGCATTTATTAAAAATCGTAAGATTAAAGATCTGTTTTGTTCTGACGGGATTCATCCCAGCGTAAAAGGACAGGCGCTTATCAACCAGGAGCTTTCCCGTTTTGTCAAGAAAAAAGCCCTTGAGGCATAAAATAAAACAGGCTGAAACAAAGCAATGTTTCAGCCTGTTTTTTATGGATCACAATGAATGGTGCCGGAGGATTTCTTTTCGGTAATAACCAATACCGGTTTATCGGCGTTGATTTCAGCATGCGCAGTCGGTTCATTGCTTAAGCCTAAAGGAAATTCGGGAGAAAAATCCAGAGCTCCGCTGTAGAGAAAGCCGGATAACAGAACCTTACATTTTTCAAAAGCAAAGATACTGACGTATCCGGTGCAATGCTCCAGTACCGCACGGCTGCATACCTGAAGCTTTTGATTTTTTGCATATAAAATGGCATGGCAACCGTGTCGATACAGCCACAGCAGCAGTTGGACATTGGCTATGGTATGATCGAACCGTTCTCCGCCCCAGGCACCGTAAAGCCTGAAATCATGGTATCCGCGGGCAAGCCCTTCTTGAATACACATAAAAATATCGGATTCATCCTTTTGCGCCTGTAATTTGACAACTTGTTTTCCTTGCGGAACAAAGCCGAGGGAGTCAAAATCGCCTACAATAATATCCGGGTCCTTTTCTAAATACAGCAGTCCCTTGTCTGCTGCGATAATCAGATCCTCCGGGTTAATAGTCAGATCCTCTTTAAAAAAATCTCCTGCACCAATAATATGGCAGATTCCCATATAATACACTCCTTAATAAAACAGGGTAAAATTTCGTCCTTTTGAGATCAGCAAGCCTTCCTCTTTCATTTTTTTGATTTCCCGAAACATGGCACTGCGGTCTACGCACAGATAATCTGCAAGATCACTCAGCGTCTGCGGCAGAACGATATGCCGCCGTTTTTGTCGGCCCTGGAGCAAGCTGAAATAAGCCGTCAGTTTACCGCGCGTTGTGCGCTGCGAGAGGATATTGATTTTGGACGAAAGTTCCCGGGTGCGCCGGCTTATCAGCTGCAGGACGTTGCTCACCAGACGGCTGTGACATTCACAGGCATTTTCACATTGACGGATCAGGCGTGCATAATCAATGTAGAGTACGATACAGTCACTGCTGAATACGATATAGGTATCCTCTGCATAAGAAAACAAGCCGCCAAAGATACTTCCCTCGGTTAGCTGCTCCAAAATCATGCGGTTTCCGTTTTCATCAAACCAAACGATACCGGCAGTTCCCTTTTGCAGAACACAGACGTTTTCTGATTCGGTATGACCCAAAAGTAAGGTATCATCTTTGGAAAAATTTTTCGTTTGCATATTAAAGCACGTATGCATATGGTTGAAATCATCGGTTGAAATGCCAGAAAAAACAGGAAAAGCCTCCATAAAATCACCTAAAAAGCATACAGAATATAGTAAAAATTGTAAAATGAATTTACTACATCTTGTATTTTACCACTAAAAAGTTGCAAATGCAACTGAAATTTTATATCTTTTCATATATAATGAGCAAGAACTATAAACCAACATGCTTGGAGGAAATGATAATGCAGATCATTAAACGGGACGGCCGCATTGTTGAGTACGACCGCAGCAAAATCGTAACGGCGATTCAAAAGGCCAATGCCGAGGTAGAGGAGAATCAGCGGGCATCTGCGGAGGAGATCGATGCTATTCTTGATTATATTGAGGCAAAGCATCGTACCAGGATTCTGGTAGAAGATGTGCAGGATATCATTGAGCGCAAGCTGATGCAGCAGGGACATTTTGAATTGGCCAAAAAATATATCATTTATCGGTATAGCCGTGCCCTGGTGCGTAAAGCCAATACAACGGATGATTCTATTTTGAGCTTGATTCGTAACGCAAATAAGGATGTCATGGAGGAAAACTCCAATAAAAATGCAGTGATTGCTTCTACCCAGCGCGATTTGATTGCCGGTGAGGTATCCAAGGATCTTACGCGCCGTATTTTGCTGCCGGAAAAGATTTCGAAGGCACATGATGAGGGCGTCCTGCACTTTCATGACGCGGACTATTTTATTCAGCCCATCTTTAACTGCTGCCTTGTAAATATTGGCGATATGCTGGATAACGGCACGGTGATGAACGGTAAGCTGATTGAAAGCCCAAAAAGCTTCCAGGTAGCTTGCACTATCATCACGCAGATTATTGCGGCTGTTGCCTCCAGCCAATATGGCGGACAATCAGTGGATATTAAGCATTTGGGAAAATATTTGAGAAAATCCTATGAAAAATTCAAAAAGCAGATTCAAGATGAATGCGGGGATGAATTTGACGAGGCTACGATAGACAAACTTGCGCATATCCGCCTGAGAGACGAGCTGCGCAGCGGTGTGCAGACCATTCAATATCAAATCAATACTTTGATGACTACCAACGGCCAGTCGCCGTTTGTTACGCTGTTTTTGAATTTGGAAGAGGGCGATCCTTATATTGAGGAAAATGCCATGATCATTGAAGAGATCATTCGTCAGCGATTGGAGGGCATCAAAAACGAACAAGGAGTATATGTGACGCCGGCTTTTCCCAAACTGGTATACGTGCTGGACGAGCATAACTGCTTAAAGGGCGGGAAGTATGATTATATTACGAAGCTGGCCGTAAAATGCTCGGCGAAACGTCTGTATCCGGATTATATTTCCGCAAAAAAAATGCGGGAAAACTGTGAAGGCAATGTTTTTTCGCCCATGGGCTGCCGTTCTTTTCTTGCGCCCTGGAAGGATGAAAACGGAAATTATAAATTTGAAGGCCGCTTTAATCAGGGGGTAGTCAGCATCAATCTGCCGCAGATCGGTATTGTGGCCAAAGGAGACATGGATAAATTCTGGAAGCTCTTTGATGAAAGGCTTCAGCTCTGCTTTGAAGCGCTGATGTGCCGGCATGAGGCGGTGAAAAAAATCACTTCTACCGCAAGTCCTGTGCACTGGCAGTATGGTGCGATTGCCCGCTTAAAGCGCGGGGAGAGCATTGAAAAGCTGCTTTACGGCGGGTATTCCTCTATTTCGTTGGGGTATATCGGCCTATATGAAGTTACCAAGCTGATGACCGGCCAAAGCCATACTACGCCCGAGGGGGAAAAATTTGCGTTGGCAGTCATGCAGCATATGCGTGATGCTACCGATCGTTGGAAAAAGGAGACCAATATTGGCTTTGCTCTATACGGTACGCCGGCGGAATCTCTTTGCTACCGTTTTGCCCGTATTGATAAGGCGCGCTTTGGCACGATAGAAGATGTGACGGATAAGGGGTATTATACGAATTCCTATCATGTGGATGTGCGTGAAAAAATTGATGCTTTTTCTAAATTGGCTTTTGAAAGTCAGTTTCAGAAGATTTCTTCAGGCGGCGCCATCTCCTATGTGGAAATTCCCAATATGCGTAATAATCTCGATGCGCTTGAGGAATTGGTGAAGTTTATCTATGATAACATCCAGTATGCGGAATTCAATACCAAAAGTGATTATTGCCATGTGTGCGGGTTTGACGGCGAGATTATCATTAACGATGAGAATGAATGGGAATGTCCCAATTGCCACAATAAGGATCATGCAAAAATGAATGTAACGCGCCGTACCTGCGGCTATTTGGGCGAAAATTTCTGGAATGTAGGCAAAACAAAGGAGATCAAAGCCAGAGTGCTGCATCTGTAATATGAATTATGCGGATATAAAAAAATTTGACGTTGCCAATGGCATCGGTGTACGCGTCAGTCTTTTTGTAAGCGGATGTACCCATCGTTGCAAAGGCTGCTTTAATGAGGAAGCTTGGGCCTTTGACTATGGAAAGGAATTTACGGAAAAAGAAGAGGAAGAGATTCTTCAGGCGTTAGCGCCGGACTATATTCGGGGACTTTCGCTTTTAGGCGGGGAGCCTTTTGAGCCGGAAAATCAGGGCGCCTGGTGCCGTTTTTAAAAAAGGTAAAGGCACAGTATCCGCAGAAGGATATCTGGTGCTATACGGGATTTTTACTGGATAAAGAATTGCTTGCTCCCAGCCGTGCGCGGTGTGAGGTTACCGATGAGATGCTCTTCCTGCTGGATATTTTGGTGGATGGTGAGTTTATAGAGGAAAAAAAGAATCTTTCGATTCGTTTTCGCGGTTCTGAAAACCAGCGGATTATCGATCTGAGAGCTTCTTTTGCCTTAAAAGATATTGTTTTATGGAAAGGACTTGAAGATGAAAGTAAATATAAAAAAACTTGATGACAGAGCAAAACTTCCTGAATATGGTTCTGCTTTTGCCGCCGGTGCGGATTTGTATGCACTTTTAGACGAGGCATTGACCATAGAGGCTGGTCAAACCAGTTTTATTCATACAGGACTTGCTGTAGAACTGCCCTTGGGTTGTATGGGGTTGGTCTATGCCCGCAGCGGTATGGCCTGCAAGCGGGATCTTGCGCCGGCCAATAAAGTAGGGGTTATCGATTGCGATTACCGAGGCGAAATTATCGTGGCAATGCATAACCATGGAAAGCAGGCGCAAACGATAGAGCCGGGAGAGAGGATTGCACAGCTGATCATTGCACCGTATATTACGGTGAAATTTGAAGAGGTACAAGAACTTGAGGATACAGAAAGAGGCTTTGGAGGGTTTGGCTCTACGGGCAACAAATAAAGGTAAAGCCCTTGCTGATAGAAAGATCGGCAAGGGCTGTTTTTTAACCAACAGTTCGGCGTCCGGTGGTTTCTAAAAAATGTTTGCAGGGAAATAAAAAGTCAGTTTGAATCAAATCAAAGCCATGATCGGCCAGCCATCCCCAGCCTTTTGCGGGATCTTCAGTAAGGGAGATATCATCATTATGATGGGCAGAAAGAACGGCACGATAATTATAAACGATGGCATTGGACCAAACGATTTTACCATCATGATGCATTTGGTTTAAATATTCGGCCGAAGCAACAGGAGCATCTTCGGTTTCAAAGAGGACTTCCGTACCCACATAGTTGATGCTGCGCTTCATCATTGCTTCATGAGTTGTGTCTTCTGTGTTAGCGATGGTCATATAAGGAATATCCGGCGCATAAGTTTCCACGTCATTCAAATATTCGGGTCGATTTTCTGTTTTGATTAGGATCTGATCTTCCATTTTTAAACGGCGCACCAGTTTTGCAATGGCTTCGGGATTTTCCCAAAACTTGTCGATGTTTACGATGCATTTGCCGCGCAGTAACTCTAAGGCTTCCTCTAAACGTACGATACTCCATTCGGTAGGTGCAAGATCACAGTTAGAAAGGCGGAATTCTTGTACCTCCGCCGAGTTATAGTTTCGGATGGAAGCAGGAATTCTCAAATGTACCCGTTCCATACCGGGGTGTTGAATAAATAGTTCGCCGTCGGCACTGCGGTCAACATCCAATTCTACGATATCTGCACCCTGATTGATCGCGGCGCGAAAGGCTTGCAGAGAATTGCAGGGAATGTTGCCGCCGCAGACACCCCTATGGGCTACCAATAATACTTTCTTTTCTTTTGCTGCCTTTAACAGATTCATCATATAAAACCTCTCTTTGTCTGATTTGTTTTCTTTATATATCTATTTTTTTCGGTTGTTTGATTCAGATCGTCTGAAAACCAAAATGAAAAATATAGCATCAAAAAATGGACGCTATATTGTTTGAAGATTAAAACTGATTTATTGCTTAAACAGCGTATCGATAAACGCATCAAATGAATATTTTTTTCGAATGGCTTCGGGCAGCGGTACATAGGGGGTATTGAAGAATTCCTGATTCAGTACGGCGTTTTTACAATCAATCACCAGCTGATTTTCTTTCCGATAGTAATCCTCTCCCTTGCAGTTAAAGGTAGTAACGATCTTTTTTTGCATACCAAGCATTTCGCCCAATCGGGTGGTGGCGCCGCTCTGCCGGCTGTTTTCGATCTCCAGTACGGCCTTTGAATCTTTATAGATTTGTATCGTTTCTTCCGTAGAAAGCGGTTTTCGATGCAGCTGTGCGTATTTTACCCCTTTGAAATTTTTGTTGGTTAGTTTGTTATATAGAAACACAATAGGATGGGGAATATATAAAAATTGATAAAACGTAAGGCCTAAATGGCGGCATTGCTTTTCAATTTGTGAAAGGACTGCCGGACGTACGGAATGCAGCGTGCCGATAAATGCCAGATCGTATTTTGGAATGGCGTTACTTTCTACTTCAAATTCCTTCGTATATCCCCAGTAAGCATATTCCAAGAACTTGTACCTTTTTACATCGTCTTTATCAAAGGAAAAGATTTTATCGAAATAGCCGAATTTTTTATGGATGCTTTTGATGTTAGCTACAGAATCCCATAAATAGAGAATTTTTTTTGCAAAAGGAAAGCGCTTTTTAAATTCCTGCAGTACCTCTACAGTAGGCGCTTCACATTTGATAAAAAGAATATAGTCATAATCTTTTTTTAAGGAGGAAAAAACATCCCGGAAGTAACGACGCGTAATACTGTGATAAATCGGAATATCCAACCGCATCATAATTCGGGCGAACACACTGTGAGAGGGCTGCTCGTCCACTACATCAACACAGGCACCGCGGTCTTCCAAAGCCCGTTTGATACGGTTATGATAATCAAAAAAAAACGGACTCACAATTAAGATATTTTTTTGTTCCATATTATCTTGCACCGTTATGATTGAAGATGACGGCAATAGTTTTTATAATGCATTTGATATCCAGCAGAAAAGACCGGGATTTGATATATTCCATATCATACACGATTTTTTCTTCCGGTAAAAGGTCATAGCCGCCGTTTACCTGGGCTAAACCCGTAAGACCGGGAACGACCTTCAGCCGTTGGGAAAAGCCGTGGATATATTGTTCAAATTCGTTATAGAAATAAGGCCGTTCCGGGCGGGGCCCTACCAGACTCATTTGACCGGCAAGGATATTAAAAAATTGCGGAAGTTCATCGATTCTGGACTTCCTTAAAAAATGGCCGATGCGGGTACAGCGGGTATCGGTTTCGCAGGCCCCTTGCGCACCGTTATCTTCCGCATCTAAATGCATGGAGCGGAACTTGTACAACATAAAAGGCTTGCCGTCTTTGCCTAACCGTTCTTGCTTATAAATGGCAGGCCCCTTGGAATCACACAAAATAATAATGGCAACAATAATCATAGGCACGGCCAGAATCAGCAGAGCCAGAATAGAAATAACAATATCGAAAAGGCGTTTAAAAAAGCTGTAAAACGGCTTTTTCGGCAGAACGCCGATATCAGGAACATCATAGATTCTGTTGCGTTTAGAAGCTTGAGGCGATACTGTTTCAAGCTCATCGATAATATTTTCCATATATAAAGATCAGAACTCCGTAAAAAACAAAATAGAAGAATATTTATACTTTAATATAATATCACATCTTATATATTATTGTCAATTATATTGCTTTTTAGCATTATTGAATGGAATCTCGTACTGTATCAATATTTTTTGCTTATATTGGTTCAAATAATGCAACGGTGTTTCTGTTAAAAGAATATGCAGGGAAACACAGTGGAGTTCCCTGCAAAAATAATTTATGTAAGCAGTATGATGATCCGCGGGTGCTTTTAACGCCTGAAGATAAAGCTGCTGTAGCTTTCTTTTTATTTTATATAGCGGTTAAAAATATCCTCCAGTGCGTTTTCATCCTTTGCATTTGGCATTTTACAGGGCAGCAGTTCCCATTCTTCCACATGTACGCCCATTGCCCCGGGAGATAGCCGCATCATAGGGGAAAGGCTCTCGCATTCAGTCATATAATCACAGATATAGGTTTCGAATGATACACCGAAGTCAGGGTATTCTGCCTCAGGCTCTACGGGATAGCGCTTAATGAAGAGACAATCTTTATTAAAAAGTGCCACCCAGCCGCAGGGATTATCGAGCCCCAGCTTAAATGGCGCTTCTATGCGGGGATCGGACATCAAGGTAATAAATTTTTCACCAAAATAAACACGGGAATCGTTCAGTTTGGAATAGGGCCAAAGTGAAATTCTGCGGTTAGGCAGCAGTGCGTCATAGTTTTCCGGCTCGGGAATGACCTCAAGTCCGCCGTTATCCAAAACCGTAAGAGCCCAAAGTGCCATATCGATATCCCATGCACCCGTGTTCGTAATACGATGCTCTACCATAACGCGGCTGGAATTTTCGCTTAGAGAGAGTATAATCTCTTTCTGGGTACGCGAAAGATCTTCCGCTGGAGGAGTAAGTTTTACCGTGGTTCCTTCTACGGCATAGGTTATAGGGAAGTTATCCGCCGGATAGGTGCGCGGACGAACTTCCGGGGAATGCCAAAGGCGATGGCCGCCGTAAATTTTCCATTCATTTCCGCCGGTGGTGCCGATTTGATCGGTTCTTTCACAAAACATGTTTTCACCGTTTTTTAATGCGTAACGTATGATCCGAGGGCCAACTTCAAGGGTTGCTATCAGCTGTACAACGTCATTTTCAATAAAAAGGCATTTGTTCCATCCCGCATAGGGAGCTTCGTAAATATTGATCATATGTTCCTCCGTTTATAACACTTCCCGCAATTGAAAGCCAATCATATCGCAGGAAGAAAGTATATAAGTAATGCCGTTATGTACTGTGCGTTCGCTTTCTGCCGGCGCTACGCCGTGCAGGTGACCGTAAATACAATATTTTACTTGATATTGTTCCATTAAATCACAAAATTCGTTAAAGTGTGTCCGGTTGATTACCGGAGGATAATGTAAAAGAGTGATCAGAATGGAAGTATCCGTACATAGTTTTTTTGCGGCCGAGAGAGTGAGATCCAAACGAATTTTCTCCCGAGCAAAAATTTTTTTATCTTCTGCAGTGGCGGACTCCATCCAGCCGCGGGTGCCTGCGAAAACAAAATTTTCTATTTTGACAGCGTCATTTTGTAAAACGAACATATTTTCAGGCAATCTTTGGCGGATCTGGGTCACGCTGCTCCACCAATAGTCATGATTGCCCCGGATGAGTATTTTTTTTCCCGGCAAAGCACCGATGGCATTGAGGTCCCCAATAGCGTCATCCAATTGCATTGCCCAGGATATATCGCCTGCAATAAGTACGATATCGTCCTGTTTTACCCGCTTTTGCCAGTCTGCGCGGATCTTATCCCAATGTCCCTGCCAGCCGGAACCGAACATATCCATTGTTTTATCCATTCCTCCGGGGAGATGGAGGTCAGAAACAGTAAAAATTTTCATGCAAAAACCCCTTGCTTTAAACGCTTATATCATAACATAAAACGGTAAAAAGTTCAATATAATATTAAAAGAAATATGGTGTTAAAGGGAGATTGAGATGAGAGAATATGTTTTAAGCGATGCAGAGCATTTATATAAAATAGGCTTAAATGGAAAAAAACAGCTTTCTTTGATTGCGGCAAAGGAAGAACGTGCAGTCTTTTCTTCGGTGCTTACTTCGCACGAATGTAAATTATTCAGTGCCGATATCGATAAAAACGGAACCGTACATATTGCGGCGGTTACTGCAAATACACTTACGTATATCCGCTGGAGTGACGGCAAGACAAGCACGACACATCTGATGCACCTGCCGGCATCCTTTGAAATTACCAGTGTGATTGTTACCGCGGGAACACAGCTGCTTTTAAATTATTGTGTAAAAAGCCGTGAGGGCTGTGCGTGTATTGAATACAGTGCTGCCGAAGATGGTTGGCACGGAAAAAATATTTACACTTCTGTAAATGACTTATATTTGCTGTGTGTCGGTAAGAGGGGAGAACGGGGATATGTGATGGAAAAAACTAAAAGCTCTTATGTGCTCATTAATGCATATGATTCACAAAATATAATTTTTGAAGCACAGCAGCCCATCGCTTATGCGCAGCTTTGCGGAGATGACATCCTTTTTGAAAGCGGCGGAACGATTTATTGCGGCAGCGATGAGCTTGCTGCGGGAAACAGTATTTATGCAGTCGAAAACGAGCGGCTGCTGTATCGGTGTGAGGGAAAGCTTAAAGTACTTGCATTTAACGGAAGCTGGCACTACAGCGGTGAGGTTGCCCCGCCCAGAGGAGAAAAAGAGTATATTGTCTGTACTGCCGGAGAAGAAAAACATATGATTCTTTCATCGCCGTTTCCTTATATCAAGATACCGGAAGCTCCGGTACAGCAGGCGGGTGTTATGCAGGAAGTTTACATGCAGCAGCGTACATTGTTTGCCCTCCAGGCAGAAGTGAAAAATTTGAAAGCGCGGGTGCGGAAACTGGAGGAGGAACGGCGTGCTCATTTGAATGTGAAACAGTAAGTAAAAATAGTAGAAAACAAGAGAAAAACATAGAAAACAAGATATTTTACTATATAAGTGCATGAAAATAGCTTTAAACGGGGAAGAATAGAATTTGCCTAAGCATGGTAAAATATGTATGATAAGGGTGTTAGCACTCGACAGAGATGAGTGCTAATAATTAAAGGAGGAGATAGACATGAAGATAAGACCGTTGTTTGACAAAGTAGTCATCAAAAACTGTGAGGCGGAAGAGACCACCAAAAGCGGAATCGTTTTGACCGGTACCGCAAAAGAAAAGCCCCAGTTCGCCGATGTAATCGCCGTAGGGCCGGGGGGCATGGTTGGCGGCAAAGAGGTTGTTATGCAGGTAAGCGTAGGCCAGAAGGTCGTTTACAGCCAATATGCCGGCACTACCGTAAAGCTTGACGGCACCGAGTACATGGTTATCAGCCAAAGTGATATCTTAGGCGTTATAGAAGAATAAGGGGGATAAAAATTATGGCAAAACAATTTAAATATGGTGAGGAAGCGCGCAGATCGCTTCAGACGGGCGTTGATATTTTAGCAGATACCGTAAAAATTACATTAGGTCCTAAGGGCCGGAATGTAGTTTTGGATAAAAAATACGGTTCACCGCTGATCAATAACGACGGTGTAACCATCGCGAAGGAAATCGAGCTGGAGGATCCCTTTGAGAACATGGGAGCACAGCTGGTAAAAGAGGTTTCGGTAAAAACCAACGATGTAGCCGGTGACGGTACAACTACCGCTGCAGTGCTTGCACAGGCAATTTTCCGTGAAGGTGCTAAGAACGTAGCAGCCGGTGCAAATCCGATGGTATTGCGTAAGGGCATTCTTTCTGCTGTAGATGTAGCGGTAGACGAGCTTAAGAAGATTTCTAAGCCCATTGAAAATAAAACGGCAATCGCGCAGGTTGCTGCGATTTCTGCCAGTGATAATGAGATTGGCAGCTTGATCGCCGATGCCATGGAAAAGGTGGGCAAGGATGGTGTTATCACGGTTGAGGAATCCAAGACGATGAAAACCGAATTAGGTCTGGTAGAAGGAATGCAGTTTGACCGCGGCTATGCTTCTTCCTACATGGTTACCGATACCGATAAAATGGAAGCCGTATTGGATAATCCGCTGATTTTAATTACTGATAAGAAGATCTCTAATATTCAGGAGATTCTCCCCATTCTTGAGCAGATCGTTCAGATGGGCAAAAAGCTGCTGATTATTGCCGATGATATCGAGAGTGAGCCGCTGGCAACGCTGGTAGTAAACAAGCTGCGCGGAACCTTTAATGTCGTTGCGGTAAAAGCTCCTGGCTTTGGCGACAGAAGAAAAGCAATGCTTCAGGATATCGCCGTACTTACCGGCGGTCAGGTCATTTCTGAGGAACTTGGGCTTGAGCTTAAGGATGCTACGATGGATCTTTTAGGAACAGCGAGACTGGTGAAAGTGGATAAAGAGAATACCACTATTATCGAAGGCGCAGGCAGCAAAGATGATATCGCGGCAAGGGTGCAGTCTATTAAGGCGCAAATTGCGGAAACCACCAGTGATTATGATAAAGAAAAGCTTCAGGAGCGTTTGGCCAAACTGGCTGGCGGCGTAGCCGTTGTGCAGGTGGGTGCTGCTACTGAGGTAGAAATGAAGGAGAAGAAGCTGCGTATTGAAGACGCATTAGCGGCTACGAAGGCTGCTGTGGAAGAGGGCATTGTTCCCGGCGGCGGCGTTGCACTACTCAGTGTTGCACCGGCAGTAAAGGCTCATATGGAGACGCTTACTGGCGATGCCAAGACCGGTGCTGCAATCGTGCTTAGAGCCATAGAGGAACCGATGCGTCAGATCGCCGTTAATGCAGGGTTGGAAGGTTCCGTTATTGTAGCCAAGGTATTAGAGAACAATGATGCGAATTATGGCTATGATGCGGCAAATGATGAGTACTGCAATATGGTAGAAAAAGGAATTATTGATCCTACCAAGGTAAGCCGTACGGCTTTGACGAATGCTGCAAGTGTTGCATCTACAATGCTTACCACCGAGTGCCTGGTTGCGGATATTCCTGCACCGGAACCGGCTCCTGCAATGCCTCAGGGCGGTATGGGAATGGGATATTAATCCGATAACCTCCTCTTATTTAAACTATATATGTCTGAAAAGACGAACCGACCTCTGCATTATGCAGAGGTCGGTTTTTTTGCTGATTTCATTCTGTTTGCCCTTTTAATGTCCATCCGGCATAGTTAGCTGTCATAACATTTAGCATATCCGCATATTCAAGCTCGGAAATATAAAAACCGATATAAAGTGTATCATTGCCCATATCGCTTGTACTGCCTGAATCCACCAGCTTTTCATTATGAAGTATTACAGCATAAAAGCTGTCCTTGCATATCTGATAAATATCATCTGACTCATAATAATCGTCCGAATTTATAAAATCCGATATATTAGAACCGCCCAATTTATATCCGTTCATATTTGCTGAAAGCGTTTCTTCAAGCTCTTCTTTTGTAAGACCGTATTCTTCCATAGTCGACAGTTTATCAAAAGCTTCCTGACCGTAATACACCTCATATGTTCCCGTACAGTAAGGTTTGTTATGATCCTCTTCTGATTGATAATAAATAAATTCTCCGTCAGATC
>ENA-ORNQ01000774-ORNQ01000774.1-human-gut-metagenome-genome-assembly--contig:-NODE-774-length-29548-cov-17.097989_pt1 | contig 29548 bp, 23 predicted proteins | sample MGYA00242116_ERZ509024 | MGnify/ENA primary metagenome ERZ509024 (study PRJEB26280, sample SAMEA2338697) | human gut metagenome | biome: human gut; feature: human-associated habitat; material: faeces...
CAGCGCAAGCCGGTTTTGTTTTTTTAGCTCAAACCCGAAAGAGAGCGCATCACCAGATAAGGTACAATAAGTTGCGCAAATTGAAAACGGCAAAAAAGTAGACACGGCTTGCCGGTCTCTGGTAGAATGAAGTTACCACACAAACATTCTGAAAGGAGACGACAAACCATGTCCAACAACATTGTACAATTCAACCAGGAAATTATCAAGGGGCAATTTAAAGAATTGGTTCGAGGCAGTGTAGAGGAAACTTTGAATGAAATGTTGGAAGCCGAGGCTGAGAAGTTGACCCAAGCAGCCCGTTACGAGCGCAGCGAGGCCCGACAAGGCTACCGCAGCGGCCGCTATGACCGAAACCTTACCACGACCTCCGGCGACGTGACGCTCCACGTTCCCCGCCTCAAGGGCATCTCTTTCGAAACTGCCATCATTGAGCGCTACCGCCGATGGGAGAGCAGCGTGGAGGAAGCTCTGATCGAGATGTACCTGGCGGTCGTTTCCGTGCGCCGTGTGGAGGACATTACCGAGGCGTTGTGGGGCAGCAGGGTCTCTCCTGCCATCATCAGCGAGCTGAACAAGAAAGCCTACATCCACATCGAGGACTGGCGCAACCGTCCGTTGCAGGGCGGGCGCTATCCATACGTCTACGTGGACGGCATCTACCTGCGCCGCAACTGGGGCGGAGAGTACGAAAATGTGGCGATTCTGGTGGCAATTGCCGTGAACGAGGATGGCTTTCGCGAGGTTTTGGGAGCCGCCGAGGGCATGAAAGAGGACAAGGCCAGCTGGGTCAGCTTCTTCCAGTGGCTCCGCGGACGCGGCTTGGATGGCGTGAAGCTCATCGTTGGCGACAAGTGCATGGGGATGCTGGAGGCCGTGGGCGAGGTGTTTCCCGAAGCGAAGTACCAACGCTGTGTGGTTCATTTCTACCGGAATGTATTCTCTGTTGTGCCCAAATCCAAGGTCAAAATTGTAGCAAAAATGCTCAAGGCGATCCACGCCCAGGAGAGCAAGAAGGCGTCCCGCGAAAAGGCAAAGGCCGTGGTTTCTGAGCTGCGCGCCATGAAGCTGAAGGAGGCTGCCAAGAAGGTCGAGGATGGCATCGAGGAAACTCTGACCTACTGCGATTTTCCCAGCGAGCATTGGACCCGCATCCGTACCAACAATGTGATCAAGCGGCTGAACCGTGAGATCCGCCGCAGAACCCGCGTGGTGGGGACATTCCCTGACGGAAATTCCGTCCTGATGCTGGCCTGCGCAAGGCTTCGCCATGTGGCGGGCAGTGGGGCAGCAAGAAATACATGAACATGAAGCACTTGGAGGCGGCTCTGGACGACGTCTCCGTTGCCGGCTGACTTCACTCAGCCGGAGCCTGCAAACAATTTTGCGCATAAATCTTAACGGAACCCGTTTACAGATGTCAGTCCAAACGCATGGTACTATACATTTAGCCAATATCATTTTCTGTCAATGTCTCCCCGTCAACCATCTTGTCGATCAGTTCCGTAGCATGTGCTACAGTTTCCTCATTGGGATACATCACATAGAGGCTCCAACCGGGCATGGAATAGGTTTCGGCTCTGCCGCCGGTACCTGTAACGGCGTAGGTAAACACATCCCACTTCGCCAGATTGGAAAGCTGCATCCTCACCAGGCTGGAAACATCCCCGGAACTCATATCCGTGATGAACATCCCTGCAAGGCTATCCATGATTTCAGCGTAGTGCGTCAGGATTGTCCCGGCAGATAGTTTTTGAACCACAGCCCGGATGACCCCCATCTGGTGCTTACCCCGGTCATTATCGCCGCCGGATAGGGCATGACGCTCCCGCGCAAAGTCCAGCGCACCTGCGCCGTCCAGATCATTATTGCCCACATGAATCTCGGTGTTGATCGCCTTAAAAGCCGTATCCGAGTAGACCGTAACGCCGCCAATGGCATCAATCAGCGTTTTAAACCCGGTGAAGTTGATCTGGGCATAGTAGTCGATTTCCTCCTGGTACAGCCCCGCCAGCGCCTCCATAGAGCAGTCAATCCCGTAAATACCGCAGTGGGTCAGCTTATCCTTTGCGCCGCCGCCAGCGGGATTGCCGATGTAATAATCTCTTGGAGTATTGATGAGCAGAATCTGCTTGGTGTTCGGATTCACCACCGCCAGAATGTTTACATCGCTTCTGCTGGTGGTCAGCATCTGATCACGGGTATCAGAACCGCTCAGGTAGATCAGAATCGGTGTGTTTGTGATATTGGGTGTCACTTCGGGCATCTCCACCTGATTTGCCCCATTTGTAATCGTTGATACTGTTTTGGATAGTCTGGAAAGCGCGGAGGACGCCGCCGTACAGCCACAAGTAATCGCCAGTGCCAGTATAATTGCAATAATCTGACGAGGCGTGACACGGCGGGAAGACTGCTTCGGCAGGAAAACCAGCGCTGCCGTTAAAGCGGCAAATACGAAAAGGGCAAGAAACAGAACCGCCGCCATCCAGTTCATCGGGAGCATATTCAGTTTCAGGATACTATAGACTGCGAACAGCTCAGCTGTGATCTGTAGTATCCAAACGGCAATGGGAATGCCCGTCCATACCTTCTGCTTCATAGCTCCCTCCCTTTGTCCTTACTCTGCCTGATAGTAAGAACTCTTTTTATAGTAATAACCGCGATGCTTGTAATAGCCGCTGCCGTGAGTGCGCGTCTGATTCCGCACTACACCCAGTATATGGCAATTGCTCTTTTTGAGTTGCTCTACCACATCCTGCGCCTGCCGACAGCGAACCTTCTGGTTCCCCATCACCAGAACGGTTCCATCACACTGGGAGCCAACGACAGCGGCGTCAATGACCGCCCCCAGCGGCGGGGTGTCAATGAAAACATAGTCGTATTTGCTCCGGGTGCCGCTCAGCAGTGCCGAAAAGAACTCGCTGTTCAGCAGCTCCGCTGGGTTTGGCGGGTATTTCCCGGCGAATAGAATGTGCATGGGGCTGTTCCATATCTGATAGATGCAATCGCCAAGGGTTGCAAGCCCGTTTAGCACTTCGCTCAATCCCTGCGGATCTTTTACATCTGTGTTGCGGCCAGCCATGACGGATTTGCGCATATCCGCGTCAATAACCAGAACACGCTTGCCCATTTCTGCGAAGCTTTTTGCCATGCTAAGTGTTACGGTGGTCTTTCCTTCGTTTTCACCGCAACTTGTCAGCGCAATCGTTTTGATTTCCTGCCCGCAAAATTGCAGATTTGTCCGAAGGACCTTATACGCTTCCTGCGTAAAGAAATCCTTATTTCCGGGGAGCTTCAGCCTGATTTTCTCCATTTGCTTAACCACCTTTCTTCGCCTGTTTGGCGCGCTTTCCGCCATAGGCGGAATAATAGCCGTAGTGCTTTTTGTTGGCGTTATTCGCATTTGGAATATCCCCCAAGATTGTCAGGCCAAGATATTGTTGAATGTCCTCGTCTGTCCGGAGCGTATCATCTACAAGGTAGAAAATCAAAAAAGCTGTATAGGTCAGCACTGCGGCAACCGCACCGACGAGCGCGTAGGTCAGCTTGCGCGTCTGATTGCTCGGTTTGGTATCAATGGTGCCATGCTCATAGAGGTTGACCTGCTGAAAGCCCATCGCCTGCGTGATGCTTTCTGTTCCCACTTCACAGACAGCATCGACGATCCGTTTGGCTTCCTCTGGAGAGGCCGCTTCCACAGAAACCTCCAGAATCCGTGTATCCTCCGGGTTGGATGTGGAGACAGTCTTGCTCAGATCCTCGTAAGAAATATCCAGATTCAACTGCTCGATCACCTGATCCAGTACGGAATGGCTTTTCAGCAGATAGTCGCAGTCATTGACAACCTTCAAGGCCAGAGAAAAATCATCAGAGGACGTGTTGCTATCTGATTCGTTCTGCTTGAGAATATACAGAGTCGCTGTAGACTGATACCTCGGCACAAAGGTGAGCTGATTGATGGCGAAAAAACCGCCTGCACAAATCACAGCAGCCAGAAGCATCACCCACCAACGATGAACAAATATCTCCCAAAGCTCTTTCAGCGTGACCACTCTCACACTCGATGAATTCTCCATAGGTTATCTCCAATCCGTACCTGTAGTTGTATTGTAAAACAGCGCGTGTCGAGCGTTTTCAAAGCAGACAGCTGTTGAATATTCTTTCCCGCACACTCCTTCTACTGCCCGGGCAAAGTGCGACATTCCCGGCGGACGGCGGATCAGATCATGTGCGTCTGACCCTGCGAAGTCCACCAGCCGCGCTTTCAGCAGGGCTTTACATCGCCGTTGGATAAAGAAGCCAAAGCCCCGAAAGAGCGACTGTGTGTCAACCTGTATAAGGATTCCGTTTTCCCGGAACTCATGAATATCCCGCTCCCTCAGTTTACTATAGCGCTCTGCGTGCGCCAGAATCGGCGTATAGCCCGCATTCAGGAGCCGATCTAATGCCTGATGGATTCTTCCGTTTTCCTCGTCCTCGATGAAATCCACCAGCACATAATTGCTGCCGTTCATGGTGTGGCACAAGCCATCTCGCAGCCACGAAAGGCAGCCACGGTCATAGCGAAGCTCATTGCCCAGCCCCAACTTCAAATCCGGCCAGCGTACTTCAGCTGTGCGGCAAAGCTGTTCATATGCCCGCAGAACAGCATCCCGATTGTCGCCAAAGTAGCCAGGATGATAGTGCGGCGTTAAGCAAAGGAAGCGCACACCGTCCTGATATTCTGCGTCCACCATGGCGAGCATTATTTCTTCGGTTTTCGCGCCATCGTCCACACCAAACAGGGCGTGGATGTGCATATCGGAATAGATCATGTCAGTTCCTTTCGCCAGACCATGCGGTTCACGATTCCGGTGTAGCTCTGGATAATCCGCGCCACCTTCATGGACACGTTTTCTTCCGTATAGTCTGGCACCGGGGTGCAGCGCGGCCCATCACGGTTCATGGCTACCGCCATCTCCACCGCCTGAAGCAACCCGGTAGTGTCAATGCCGGAGAGCAGGAAACAGCCCTTGTCCAGTGCCTCCGGACGTTCTGTGCTGGTGCGGATGCAGACCGCCGGAAACGGGTGTCCCACGGAGGAGAAGAAGCTGGCCTCCTCCGGCAGCGTCCCGGAATCCGACACGACACAGTAGGCGTGCATTTGCAGGCAGTTATAGTCGTGGAACCCCAGCGGCTCGTGGGCGATTACCCGCTTGTCCATTTGGAAACCGCTCTGCTCCAGCCGCTTCCGGCTACGGGGGTGGCAGGAGTAAAGCACCGGCATATTATACGCTTCTGCCATCTGGTTGATAGCGGTGAACAAAGACGTGAAATTCTTTTCCGTGTCGATGTTCTCCTCCCGGTGGGCGGAGAGCAGGATGTATTTGCCCTTCTCCAGACCCAGGCGAGTGTGGATGTCGCTGGCCTCAATCTGCGGGAGATTCCGGTGCAGCACCTCGGCCATGGGGCTGCCCACCACATAGGTGCGCTCCTTCGGGACGCCGGAGGCGTTTAAATAGCGCCGGGCGTGCTCGGAATAGCAGAGGTTCACATCGGAGGTCACATCCACAATGCGGCGGTTTGTCTCCTCTGGCAAGCACTCATCAAAGCAGCGGTTGCCCGCCTCCATATGGAAGATGGGGATGTGCAGCCGCTTGGCGGCAATGACGGAGAGGCAAGAGTTGGTGTCGCCCAGCACCAGCACAGCGTCCGGCTGCTCCTTGACCATTAGGGCGTAGCTTTTGGCGATAATATTGCCGATGGTTTCCCCTAAATCCTTGCCCACGGCGTCCAGATAGTAGTCCGGCGCACGAAGGCCCAGATCCTCAAAGAACACCTGGTTCAGCGTATAGTCGTAATTCTGCCCGGTATGGACGAGAATCTGATTGAAATACCGGTCGCAGCACTTGATGGTTTCAGACAGGCGGATAATTTCCGGCCGGGTGCCGAGGATGGTCATCAGTTTTAATTTTTTCATGGTCAGACCTCCTCGTGGTAGGTATCCGGATGCGCCGGGTCAAATGGTTCGTTCGCCCACATCAGCGTCACCAGATTTTCGGTATTGCTGAGATTGATGATGTTGTGGGTATAGCCCGGCAGCATATGGACGGCTTCGATCTGCTCGCCGCTCACCTCAAACTCCAGTACTTCGTCCGTGCCAATCTTCCGCTCCTGAATCAGACCGTGGCCGGACACCACCATGAAGAACTCCCACTTGGAGTTGTGCCAGTGCTGCCCCTTGGTGATACCGGGCTTGGAGATATTTACGCTGAACTGCCCGGCGTTTCTGGTTTTCAGCAATTCGGTAAAGCTGCCCCGTGCGTCCATGTTCATTTTCAGCGGGAAAGCAATTTTCTCTTTTGGCAGGTAAGAAAGATAGGTGGAGTAGAGCTTCTTGGCAAAGCTCCCCGCCGGAATCTCTGGCAGCAGCAGCGTTTCCGGCTGCTCGTGGAACTCTCGCAGCAACTTCACAATGGTTTCCAGCGTGGCATGGTGGGAAACCGGAACAGCGCAGAATTGCCCATCGTGATGTTCCTTGCCTTCCAGCGCATCCAGCAGTTCCGTCACCAGATCGTCAATATACACCAGCTCCAGCTCCGTTGCCGGGTTGTTGACCTGAATCGGCAGGTCGTGCGCGATATTATAGCAGAAGGTTGCCACTGCGGAATTGTAATTGGGCTTGCACCACTTCCCAAAGAGATTGGGGAAGCGATAAACCAGCACCTTTGCCCCTGTGTCGGCAGCATAGCGGAACAGCAGATTCTCCGCCGCCAGTTTGGACTTTCCGTACTCGCTGCCAGCGTAGCGGCCCTCCAGACTGGCCTGCGCTGAGGAAGCCAGCATCACCGGGCAGGTGTTGCCGCAGGCTTTCAGTGTGTCCAGCAGGCTTCCTGTGAAGCCGCAGTTTCCGGTCATGAACTCGGCGGTGTCCTTCGGGCGGTTCACACCCGCCAGATGAAACACAAAATCCGCCTTTCTGCAGTAGTCATGCAGCTGTTCCTGTGTTGTATTGCGTCCTGCCTCGTAAATTTCGTCTATGCTTAATTCAGGCCGTGTGCGGTCTTTCCCGTCCCGGAGGTTCTTCAAGGCGCACACGAGGTTCTTGCCAACGAACCCGTTTGCACCGGTGACGAGGATGTTCATCAGGACACCCCTCCGAACAGCTTCAGCTTCAGGAGCAATTCCTTCATTCCCTCCACATCCAGACGGGTCGTGTTGTGGGAGGTATACTGCTCCATTTTAGAGAGTGTATTGTTTCCCTTACTGAAGTAGTTATCATAGTTTAAGTCCCGGTTGTCCGCCGGAATGCGGAAGAAGCCCGGCAAATCCTCTGCCCGGAGCATTTCCTCTGCTGTCACCAGCACCTCAAACAGTTTTTCGCCATGGCGGGTGCCAATGACATTGATCTCATCCTTGGAGCCTTTCAACTCCAGAATCGCCTGTGCCAGCGTGCCGATAGTGGCGGCAGGAGCTTTCTGCACAAACAGATCGCCCTGCTCCCCGTGCTCAAAGGCGTAGAGCACCAGATCCACGGCGTCATCCAGCGTCATCATAAAGCGCGTCATTTCCGGATTGGTCACGGTGAGGGGCTTGCCCTCCTCAATCTGCTGGCAGAATAGCGGAATCACTGAGCCGCGGGAGGCCATGACATTTCCATAGCGAGTCAGGCAAAGTACCGGATCGCCGGGAAGCATCTGCCGGGAGCGGGCAATCACGTTTTTCTCCATGACAGCCTTGGTCATGCCCATGGCGTTGATAGGGTAGGCTGCCTTGTCCGTGGAGAGGAAAATCGCTTTCTTGACGTGATTTTCCACGCAGGCGGAAATTACGTTATCTGACCCCTGTATATTGGTGCGCACAGCCTCCATGGGGTAAAACTCACAGGAGGGCACCTGCTTCAGCGCCGCCGCGTGGAACACATAGTCTACGCCCCGGAAGGCTCCGGCGATGGAACGCGCGTCCCGCACGTCGCCAATGTAGAATTTGATCTTCCCGGCATACTCAGGATATTGCTCCTGATATTGATGCCGCATATCGTCCTGCTTCTTCTCGTCCCGCGAGAGTATGCGGATCTCCCCGATGTCGGTGGTCAGGAATCTACGCAGTACGGCGTTGCCAAAGGAACCGGTGCCGCCCGGGATGAGGAGGACTTTATCGTTGAATAGGCTCATTAGTATCAACCTCTTTTCAAATATATAGGAACCTGATGTGGTCAGAATTGTCATATGTATATCACTGTGACTTCAGAGATGAAATCTGCTTGAGGGCAATCATGAAGCGCTTTAGATTCGGAATCCCAACACATACCATATATCCCCCTGCTATCATAAGCAGAACCCCAAAATAATGTAGTTTCTTGGTACTCATCCATTGTTGTAAAAGGGTGAACACAACTAACCCGCATAAGCATTCAAGTATAAATTTAAGGAGAAAACGGCAATCAAACAATTGACGGATTGATGAATGGAGCTCTTTGGCGCTAAAATGTAAAATTGCAACGCCTAGTCCTAGAGACACGAGTAATGTGGCAAGTGCTGGCCCTGCAATGCCTAGCTCCTGATATAATAAATAATTCAGCACCACATTTGACGCCAAGGCAGCGAAGCCAAATCTCATTAAAAGCCTTGTTTTCCCAGAAGCACTCAAAATCAAAGTAATGCTCGCAAAACGAAAAATGTCGACAATGATGTAAATGCAGAATACAGGTAGCCCGCTCAAATATTTTTCAGAGTACAGCAGTTCCATTGCTTGAGGCGCTGCAGAAAGGATACTAAAAGCGAGCAGTGCAGTAGAAATATAGGAAACCTCCAAATAGGCACGATAGGTTTTTACTGCCTCACCATATCGCTTTTCTGAGATTTGCCGTGTAATGTGGGGGAGCAAAACCGTCATAAAGGAAGTCAAGATAATATCAAAGGGGAGCACCTTTGCAGCGTTTGAGTAAACGGCAAGAGTTTCCGTATCGGACACTGCCGAAATCATATACTTGTCTATATCTCGGTTAAGTGTGTTTACAACTGTAAATATTGCCATCGGAATACTGTATCTTAAAACGCTGCTGGTAAGGCTAAAATCGCAAGATGCAATTGGCATCCGACAATCAGCCACCTTTAACGACCACATGAAAAAAGCTATCTGACCTATATCCAACGCGACTGTAACAGTCAAGATCAATCCGATTTCCTGAAGCCCGAATCCTACAGCTATAGCGCACACAAGCTGAGCAAGTGAGATAACAAGATTCCGCACCGCGAGTTGGCGGGCTTTCCCCACGGATACAAAGAGAACCTGCAGCAGAGAAATACTGTTTTGCAGTAAGGGCAGAACAGCGGCAAAAATCAGATAGCGATGCAATTCACTATTCCCAAAATAGTTACATATAGGGCTGGCCAACAGTAAAATAGCAATGCCAGCAATTGAACTAACACAGCACTGAATTGTATAAATTGTAGCGGTATATGCTTCACGTCTTTTTGGATCATGCGTACTACAGTAGTAATAATTTACCGCATCCATTAATCCGAAGGTCGTGATAGATGACACGGTTGAAACAACCAGAAGAATTTGTGAGTATGTACCATAGGCGAATGTAGATAGACAAGTAGAGAGCACCCGCGTAGTTACGAGGCTTAATAACATGGTCATTAACTTGACAAGTGCAAGCGCACTCGCATCACTGGCTGCATTTCCGTCAAGTATATTAATTCGTTTCATTGTGCTTTAATTCCTTAACGATTCGTGCTGGGTTTCCCGCTGCGATACTGTATGCTGGCACGTCTTTTGTCACAACTGCATGGCTGGCAACAATGGACCCAGTGCCGATTCGGACGCCTTTCATAATCGAAGCATACTCACCAATCCATACATTATCTTCTACAACAATCGGTGCAAAATCCGAGCGCTCCCATCTCCATGCGTCATCATGAAAGTCACGTTTACACATTTCACATCGTATATCAGGATCAGTAGGGTGATTGTTGTTATCAAATATGTGAACGTGGTTGGAAATGACCACGCAGTTACCAATCTTAACGCTACATACAGCACCTATGTGACTTCGCTCATATAACGTACAATTATCTCCAATGGTTATTTCGCCCTGCCCTTGCGACTGTAGCGTTCCATAAATTAAGCAGTGATTACCAATTGAAATCTGGCCCGCCTCATCAGCAATACAATTAGATCTGACGCAAAGTTCAAGGTTTTCTCCAAACAGAGCATATCTACGAAACTGGTTCTTTTTATATATCAGTTTGAAACGGCGTGGAATACTAATTCCCCACAATGCCACTCTCCTAGTCAAACTGATTAGGCTTTTGGTCATATTAGCTCCTCTATATTCCGTCTTATAAGCACTGCTGTATTTTCACGTTGGTGATTTTTCTTCCCCAACTGCAATGCTCGATCTGCGTATTCCATACGGAGTTCAGGATTTGAGATGAATTGCTTTAATTTTTCTTTCAGTTCAGGCAGGTTAGTAGCAACCAGCGCACCATTCTCTTTTTTCAGATATTCGACAGATGCACTTCCATCTGGCGCGTAGCAAAACACTGGTCGTCCTGCGCAAAGACATTGCGCGATTTTTGTTGAAAAAGCGTAGCGCAGCTTTGGAACAATCCCTGGGGCAAAGCTCTCAACATGAAGCAAAATTTCAGACTGCTCTATGACACACTGCAGTTCTGATGAAGAAACAAATCCGTGATAGCATATGTTAGAGTGTTCGCATAACCGCTTTTCGTCCACTTCATTGGCAGTTCCATAGACATTTATAGATAAATGAGCGTTCATCTCGCGAAGGATATCCGCAATTTGTAAAAGTGAATCTACTCTGCCGACCCCCAGATTTCCGAAATATGTGATTAACATCGATTCATGTGGATGATATTCTGAGCAAACAATGGATGCACTATTATAAGCTACAATTTGCCTTGCCCCCGTGTGAAACCTATCTGCATAAGATCTTTGAAGCAATTCACAGTTGTAAATCACCAATACTGCTTTCTGATTTAGCTTCTGATATAGTTTTTCAATCTCGCGGTAATAGGCACGTTCTAGGCCCGTTCGCTCTTTCAGATCAATAATGCGGTACGCTTCACTGTTATAAAGTACAAGTGGGACGCCCGTTTTCTCCACAGTCCGCAGAACAAGGTGGTCCATAAAAATGCTCTCACCAACCATATAAACAAAAATGTCCGGCGAAAAGTCATGTATCCAGCAATCAAGTTCTCTATGTCCCCACGGACTTACTTCCCACATTATTTCACGAAGCCATTTTACGAAGAAGTTGTATTTCTGATGTTTTAACCATGTTGGAATTCGAGACGGCATCTTCTTATAGTCCGCATGAGATACAGCGGCTTCGTTTATCATCATGTTCTGAGGCTTAAAAATATGGGCTGCTTTTTTCCCGACAAACGCCGTCAGCATCTGCATATCAGTCACACGGAAATAGTCATGAGCCGCAGAAAAGTCGGGCGGCTGAACATCACAATAAAACTCTGCTTTCTCCTCGCTACTCCAGGCAGAAAGCAAATTTTTCATTGTAATCCCATTTGCATTTTCATCTGAGAAACCGCTGTGCGAAAAAAGTAACACTTTACTCAAATTCCATATCTCCCATCTATATCAACATAGACACCAGCGCAAGGAAAATCATCACATAAGTTGATGGAGAAAACATCCCCGAAAGGCTAAAAAATAATAACGCAATTGAAATCAGAGGAAAGTAGCGCATCAAAAAACTATCATCACGGTTTTGATGTATTTCGGAGCGGGTCACATGGATGAAGGCTCCCAGCGTTGCCACATAAATAGCCATGCCAAACGCACCGAGATAATATAGAATCTCCAAATACAGATTGTGTGGGCTTAAGGTGAGATATTCCGCATCCAAACCATATCCAATAAAGAAGGACTTCACTCCAGAGATAATTGCATTTGTATAACGGCCATATAAATCACTTCTTCCTGTTGTTAAGTCATCCATATTAGTTGCTGTTGAAAAGCGATACAGTATGACCTGCAAAGGAGAATCTTGGATTTGCATGGATACCATAACTGTGAGCAGTATCCCCACTGTTAAAGCAAATGAAAGGAAAAACCTTCGGTTTCTTATTTGCAAAATAACATATACTACACAGATAAATGCTATCAGCAAGAGGAATGTTTTGCTATATGTAAGAAATCCAAAAACAGTAACGGCAGACAGCATCGCCACAAAGGGGATTCTCTTTATTTCATTACTTAAGCGCAGCTTAATCAAAAGGGTTATGGCTATAATCAATAGGGCCATATAGTAATTGGGGTCTTGGAACAAACCATAAAATCGCTTTTGCGTACTCATCCAGTACGCAGGTGCTTCAGTTCCTTTCAGCGCAATCAGCTGAGAAGTGCTTCTAAAAATATAGGCATATAATGAAGAGATCAGCAGACTGATACAATATGTCTTTGACGTTCTTACTGCCGAACTTCTATTCTGTTTTTTGAGTAATTCTCGAAGTAATGCGAACTGACTAAAGCATAAAACAAGGTTATTGAAATCTCCGTTCGTTCTTAGCAGAAGGTAGTCAAGCCACATGATCAACATAATTGTTGCCGCATCCGGTTGAAGCCCCTCTGTACAAACAAACCAAATTGCAATGGCGAGGCACAAATATGGAAGCAAGACGAAACTGCTGTTCAACTGAAAGAGGAGCGATACCGTTGCTAAAATACAATAGTCTGTGCTAAAGATAACTGCGCCATATCTTACAGCGCGGAAAAAGCAAATCAGAAACGCAACCGCATTTATGTAATATGACGTAAAGGGAGACAGAAAGATAATCAATACTGCCAGTGTAATACTCTCCCAAGGGTAATCATCTGTCACCGGTTTCTCTTTGAAAATAGCACAGGTACGTTTCCTAGCATAGTTATTCATGCGATCCCTCAATCACAGAATTAAGACGTTTCAAGGCACACATATTGTCAAACGTCATATTTTTAATGTGTTCTTTTAATGCTTTTAGATTGGAATCGCTCCGCAGCATGGCCACTAACGCCGCATTCAATGAATCCTGATCGTTTTTACAAACCCAACCGCAACCACGCTCCAAAATCATTTCTGTACTGGAGGTGGTCTTCACCGAAAGCGTTGGCAAAGATAAAATACAGGCTTCATCAATCACCATTGGAGCTGCTTCATGATAGGAAGCAATAAGCAATAAATCTGCATTGCACATAAAACGATATGGGTTACTTTGCTTCCCGTGAAAAATCACCGCATCTTCCATGCCTAAATCACGGACAAGGTTTTTCAATTCAGCCTCTTTGGGCCCGTTTCCAATCAAATGCAACGTGACAGAGATGCCTTTGTCCTGTGCATAGCGTACAGCCCTGACTGCACGGTCAATACCTTTTTCATGTGCCAGACGGCCAACCATAATAACGTGATAAGAACCGGTGGAGTACACCACCGTATCTTTTGCCGCAAGCCTTTTTATTTCGTTATAGCAGTGAAAGTTTGAGACAGTGATGCATTTTGTTCTAAGTTCCGGCATCACTCGTAAAAATGCTTCCCGGCATCCATCGGAACAAGCGGCGATTGCATCGAACTTGAAATAAGCGCTATTATTTACCTTATGATTTGCACCGCACTGTTCGTAATCGCAATGCAGGAAAGCAATTTTTCGCTCTGAATCAATTTTTTTCAGCACGAACTCATTCACTCCGCCATAGAAGTGATGAGGATCTCCGTTATGAAGGAAAGAAATCGCGCAGTCAAAATGGCCTTTTAATGTCTTCTGGCTATGCAGCAAAATACGCATTACAACTTTGCGTCCAAATAGGCGGCAGATAAGGGCTAATATACCTCGTTCAATATATTGTGACGGGTTTGTACGGCACTCTCCCTGGCTGATGCCCAGATATCGAAATAAAGAATCGCAGCCAATCACCTTTACCTGCTCCGGCAGATAATTCAAGTACTCTCCAGTTTTAGAGAACAAGTAAAGCGTAACATCGTATTTGTCCGCAATAGCCCATAGGAGGTTGTACAGGCTTTTTTGTACGCCCCCGATTTTCATATTGTTGTTTACGATTATGATTTTCTTCATAACTTATACGGCTCCAACTTTTTCCCCCCGTGCACGCCGGAGAACATCAACTTTATACGTTGCGAGCAACGGATTTCGGTTGGCTTTTTTACTCTGATTGCAAAATACAAAGCCGCGATATAACTAAAACAAGGGAATAAATATGGCATTAGAGCGCCCTTATCATAGAAATACTTTTCATCACATCCCTTGAACCAGGTTGAAGTGTCCTTTCTGCACGTCCCCAACACTGTATCGGATGAATATGCCTTTAATCCTTTCAGGAAGCATTCTCTTATAAACAGCGTGTCCTCGCCTGCGCTGTAGATGCATCCCCCTCCAAAATTCGTGTTAAAAAATACGTTTTTTCGACGAAGCGCATTTAGTCTTACAGCAATGACCGCTGCACCAAAGCGCATTGAATTCCATATGTATCGTCGCTTATTCCCCGGTCGGCGGCGCTCGACGACTACACCATTCTTTGTGTAATCAATTCCAAAAAACAAAATGTCAGCCTTGGGCTTCGACTCGAACTCTGAAATGATTATTTCAGGTATTCCGTCAAAATAGGTTACATCATCGTCCCCAAACAAGATATAATCAGCATTTGCCGCGTCCAGCGCAAAATTGCGGTTATACCCTACACCGTGCGTATCTGAAGAAATCATCTTCACAGTACCAAATGGATATTCGCGTTCCTCAATGAAATTTTTCCCTGTTTGATTGGCAAGGATCGCGTCACACTGCAGGTTCATCTTCTCCACAAGAGAAAAATCCGTTTGATGAGTCGTCGCTACCAAAATTTGTAATTTAGTCGTAAACCATCCATCCTTTCTCTTGTGCCCAATTAAACAGCATTACCTTATGCACGGGCCGAAGCCCGCGCATAAGGCATATTGTTTATAAATTCCTTACTTCACAATCATTTTGCCGTCATTAGCAAACTGATACTGTCCCGCAGGTAACAGATCATTGGTCGCAGTCACCCAATAGCTTCTGCCATGAATAACCTCGCCATTCGACGTTCTCACATAGTAGTAATCATCGGCGATTCTGATCAATCCAACTCCCACGCGTTCGCCATTGTCATAGTAGTACAGACTGCCATCCTCAGAAACGATGCCGTTCTTGGTGGTGTCAGGCAGAATCAACTTGCCATCATTCGCGAAAGTGTATTGCCCCACAGGAAGCCAATCATTTGTAGCTGTGACCCAATAGCTCCTGCCGTGAATAACTTCTCCCGTCGAGGTTCTGACGTAATAGAAATCGTCGCCGCTCTTGATCAGGCCAGCACCGGTCACAACGCCATTAACGTAGTAGTATAGGCTTCCGTTCTCCTCAACGATACCGTTCTTCTTCTCTGTTTCCTCCGGGAACACAATTTTACCGGCATCATCAAAGGTATAGATTCCCTCATCAAGAAGGCCATTTGTCTTCGACACCCAGTAATTGCAGTTGCGCACGAAAGCACCAGTAGAAGTCCGGGCGTAGTAGTAAGATTCGCCGATCTTCATCAGGCCATTTGCAATGATAACGCCATCAATGCAGTAGTAATAGTTAGAGGACGTTTCATCATAGTAAATGCCATTGATAGAGGAATCGAAGTGAACAATCACACCGTTCTCGTCAAACTTATAGTTGTTACCTTCCGGTAGCGAGAGGCCGTTGGCCTTTTCAACCTTGCACTCATTCTCGTCTTCGGTTGCCTTAAATGCCTTATTGTCCTCGCCAAAGTAGTAGTAGTTGATCTCGCCATCGCCCTTTACGACACGGATAAGTCCCGCATACTCGACAAGTTCGCCGTCCTTCGTCCAGTAGGTATTGCTGCCGACATCGAACAAGCCGGACTGTGTGCTGAGGAACTCGCCAGTAGTGGTGTCAAAGACGAAGGTGGCCTCGCGGCTGCCGTCCTGAGAGTTGGTCTTATACAGGCCCTTGACGATATACCCATCCTCATTGAAGTAGTAGGTCTTTTCACCAATGGTCGCCCAAGTGCCATTATAGGCAATCACGCCGTCCTTGTAGTAGGTAGTGCCCACATCATCGGTCAGCCAGCCGTTCTGGAACGACCACTGCGCATAGAGGGTGATGTCAGCGCCCAGCGTTACGGAAGCGCTGTCCTCATAGCTCGTGCCGCTGCCGTCCGCCTGAGTGTTCCAGCCGGTGAACCTGTAGTTCTCGCGCGTGAAGGTATTGGCGTTCAGCGCGGTATCGATGCCGACCTCAAGGGTCTGCGCCGCCATCTCGCCCTCGCCGCCATTGGCATTGAAGGTGATGGTGTAGAACACCCGCTCGGTGGCGGAATACTGCGCCGTGTAGGTGACATCATCTTCGGCAGCAACGATCTCCGGGCTCCAGCCGGTGAAGGTGTAGCGGTACTGCGCGTCGGGCTCCTTGTCCGTGCTGCCTGTGAAGGCAGGCATCGTGCCCTTCAGGCAGTCCTCCTCCGCAACGACCTCGCCGTCGATCACCCAAGTGATATGTGCGCCGGTCTTGGGGATTTCCGCGCCCTTTGCAATCAGCTCGCCGCAGACGGTGCAGTATTTGTCACCGGTATAGCCGGGCGTCGTGAGCGTCGGCTCGACCGCATCGCGGATCTCCTCGGTGTGGCCCTTTGCGGGGATCACTTCCTGTGCAACGAGAACCTTATCGCAGACGGAGCAGTGCTTGCCCTCAGTTTTACCGGGCTGGGTACAGGTAGGCTCGACTGCCGGGTCGATTACCTCGGTGTGTCCCTTGGCGGGGATTTCCTCCTGTGCAACGATGACCATGCCGCAGACAGAGCAGTGCTTACCCTCGGTCTTACCGGGCTCGGTGCAGGTCGGTGCAACCGCCGGGTCGATCACCTCGGTGTGACCCGTTGCGGGGATTTCGTCCATGCCGGAGAGAATTGCGCCGCAGACGGAGCACTTGGTACCCGCCATGTGACCGGGTTCCTCGCAGGCAGCGGGCTTTTCGGGTACCTCAACGGGGCTATGCCCTGTGGCATTGATCGCTTCGGTCTTGGTCTCGTGGCAGACCGTGCAGGTATAGGTCTTGACACCGGCGTTCTCGCAGGTAGGAGCGGTCGTGATCACACCACCGTTCCAAACGTGGCCAAGCGCGGGAATGACATTGCCGTCTGCAATCTTTTCATGACAATCCTTGCAGTAGGTGTCGCCAGTATAGCCGGTCGTGGTGCAAGTGGCATCCTTCGCGCCGCGAAGCTCCGTACTCTCATGCGCGCAAGGCTTTCCGCCCCATGTGCCTTGGACATAGTCGATGGTATTGCCGATCTGAGCCTTCGCAGTCTCGGTGTAGGAGCCGTCAGCGTTGTGCAGCTGGGCGGGGGTGATGGGGATCTTATGGGCCGTCACGGAAGAACCGCTCTGCGTGTACTGATAGGTGGTCGTTGTTGTTCCGGGTGCGGCCTGCTGAATGTACTGACCCGTGCCCTCGCTGCTGCAAATATTCGCACCGCCCGCAGTGGTGTAGACATAGCCCGCCACGGTCAGGGTTCCATTCACATCAATTTTGGCGTCCACCAGATTGGAATTGGTGCGCGTATAGGTTCTACTATAGGCAAACGGAACCGACTTGAACTTACCGCCCTGCACATAGTCGGCGTCAGTCCACTCGTCCGCGTCATATACATAGATGCTCTTGCCGCTGGCAACGGTCATATCCGCACCCTTGGCAATGGTCAACTCCACGCCTGCCAGCAGGGACAGGTCTTGATTGATCGTTGCCTTGCCGGAGGCTACGTTGATGGAGATGTTATTTGTAATAGGAAGCACATAGCTGGCGGAGTTCACGTTAGAGCCGGCCAGATTCAATGACAGAGCGTTTAGCTCCATATCGCCGGAAACCGTATAGGTCACGCGATCCGTAGAACCGTCATAGATGCGGGTGATGCTGCCGCTGTTCAGCTTGAACATACCGCCATCGCCGATAAACTCAATGGAAGCGTTGTTGACCTTGCTGGAGGCAAACACGCCGGTATAGACGTTCTCTTTTGCACCGGCCTGAATAGTCAGAGGAGCCTCAATATTCTGAATGAAATACTGAGAAAACGGGAATACGCCGTTGCCCATACCCATCGTTGCCGTGCCGCCGCGGAAGTCGTCGATCTGGAACCACTCCCAAACGGTGCTGCCGGATTCCGCCGTTACAGAACCGCTGCCGACCACAAAGCCCCATGCGTACAGGGAGCCACCATTTTTTACGTTGATGCTGCTGCCGTCAGACAGGCTCAGCAAACCATAGTTCCCGGTCATATAGCCCGTGGCACTGCCCGCTGCGGATTTGTAGCTGCCGCCTACACTGAGGCCGCCCTCGATATTGAGAACTGCGCCCTCCGCCAGCGTCAGCGTGCGATAGGCGTTGTTCTTATTGGAGACAGAACCGCCAGACGTGGCAACCGGCACATCCTTGTACAGGGTATTCGCACTGTCAAAGGGGATCAGCAGGGTAACACCGGAGGGAATGGTGTGCGTACCCGTGATGGATTTGCCGTTCTGCACCAGTGCGACTTTCTCAATATTATTGTCCGCTGCATACTTGGTGGCCTCGTCCAAATCGTAGAACATCTTTGTCCCAACGGAATAGACCTGGTTATCCGATTCCGTAAAGATAGCGGTAATGGTTTTATCGCTATCAAAATTGAACGTGGTAGTCGCGTCTGTTTTTAGAAAGCTCTCGTCTGTGACGCTATACCAGCCAACAAACTTATATCCATCGTTCGGCGTTGCCTTTACAGAGTATGCTGTCAGGGAACTCTGTGTGTTAGAATAAGTTTCCGTGATGGTCTTGTCATCAACCGTGTAGCTGCCGTTTTCTGCCGGGTTAAACGTCGTTGTTACCGTTCTGTCTACCAGCAGCGTGATGTTTGACAATGTAATTTTTGCCGCTGTTCCTTCACCGTTAGAAGCCAGATAAATCTTAACAGATCCCCCAGCTGCCAGTTCCTTGGAAAAGGTGCTGCCGGTGGTCACCGCCGTCCCGTCCACCTGAACTATACCTCTGCTGGTGAGCGTATAGGTGAAAGACAAAACTGCGGTTTCCGTTTTGTTGTTGGTGAGCGTCAGCGTTGTGTTATGGTCTTTGCCACTGCAAGTGCCGCTTTCATAAGCGACAGTGCCGAGGATCTCCGTTCCGCTCTGCACCGACCAACTTGCGTTGTTCACATTATCTGTGGTGGCCATATAACTTGCGCCGATGCTGGTGTCCGTCAATCCGGTAAGCGTCCCCGTGGTTGCGGCATAGGCCGATAGCGTGAATGTTGGCACCAGTGAGAATACCAACACGACTGCCAGCGCCATTGACAGGAAGCGCCGCAGTACATTTTTCATACTTACCATGTGATTCATCTCCTAGCTTTTTTCTTTTGTGATTTCGCTTGAAGCTCAAAATAGACACTCAAGCCAATACCAATCGATAGTAATGACCATATGTGTGCCAAATGAAAAACTCCAAATCGTGTCGTGTATTCTATGCGAAGCCACTCTAACAGAAAACGTAGCACTCCATAGGTGGCCATAAAAAGTGGGTATACCTCTCCGCTTGTTTTATTCTTCAGGATTCTCGGACAATAAATCAGCATGAAAACTGCATAATATATAAGCTCAATCTCACGAATTGGCCAGCGAATAGTTTCACTTCCCGGCATCAGAAATCCTGAACAGCAGCCACCGACAAGGCAATCAAGCCTCCCGAATATTAGACCAATCACTGTGCATATTGCTGCTATGTCTAGCATAAGCGATGGTTTTTGCTTTAAGAATTTAGCGGAAGCATAATAGAAGAACGGCAGAACAAAGATTGCACCAAACAGGCGCATATTTGCTGCTCGACTCAAATCTCCCCCTACTTCAAGGATTGCCATAATTCGCATGGCCGCATAGCCAATGATATCATGCAGAATTGCTATCACCAGAACCTGCATTCTCGTCATGTTTATGATTTTGCGGCAGAGAAGAAGCCAGGTGAAGTTACACACAACAATTGCGATGGCAAACATGAACAACACATGGTTCTGTATCCATCCAAACACTTTTAGTTTTTCCTCATTTCTGCCCTTCACAAAAGCCCACCGAAGGCCGACCGAAGTCAGCCTCCGGTGGGGCGCGTGGTTAGTTTATGACCATCTTGCCGTCATCGGCGAAGGTGTATTGCCCGGCAGGGAGCAGGCCATTGGTCAGCGTGACCCAATAGCTTCTACCGTGAACTACCTCGCAGTTCGAGGTTCTTACATAGTAGTAATCCCCGTCGATCTGGATCAGACCGGCACCTGTCAGATTGCCGTTCACATAGTAGTAAAGGCTTCCGTTCTCAGAGACGATGCCGTTTTTAACTTCCGGCTCCGGCGTTGGGTCAGGGTCAGGAGAAGGCGTTGGGTCAGGGTCAACCGTGGGGGCATTCACCATCTTTCCGTCATCATCAAATGTGTATTGCCCAACGGGGAGAAAACCATTGGTCAGCGTGACCCAATAGCTTCTGCCATGAACCACCTCGCAGTTCGAGGTTCTTACATAGTAGTAAGCTCCGTCGATCTGCACCAGACCGGCCCCGGTCAGCTTTCCGTCCACATAGTAATAGAGGCTTCCGTTTTCGGATACAATGCCATTCTTGACCTCCGGATCCGGCGAGGGGTCAGGAGCCGGAGTAGGATCGGTGATAACTGGATATGTCATTCTGCCCTGCTCATCGAAGTGACATTTTGTTCCAACCGATACTATACCGTTGGTTTTTGATGGATAGTAATCGCGGTCTTTAATTGCACCGCCATTATAGCTGAAGTAATAGTAGTAATCGCCGACCTTGACCAGTCCTGGTTCTATCGGAGTAATCCCGTTCTCGACGTAATAGGTGCCGGCTTCCCAATAGTCATCGCCCCAGTAGTCGAACAGTCCGGTGTAGTTCTGCCACACACCGTCCTTGTCAGCGGCGTAATAAACCTCATACTCATAGATGTGGAATATGCCGGTTTTGGCGTAGCCGTTCGGACCATAGCCGAGGTAATACGTTTTCCCGTCGATCGTGATCCACTTATTGCACAGCCACTCGCCTGCCCAGCGGTAATGCGTTCCGCCGGAGTCCTTGACGAGATCGCCGCGAACCAGTTTGTAGTCCTCGAATACATAGCTGTACCCATCAATGGTCTGCTCGCCAGTGACCGCCCGGAATGTCTCAGGATCGAAATAGTAGTATTGATCCGTCCCACTCTCATCCTGAATCATTCGCCAGCCAGAAAGCGCCTTGCCGTTCGTGGCGTAATATTTTGCCCCATCCAGCTCAAACAGCCCGGTCACTTTGCCCTGGCACACACCGTTTTCGTCAAAGTTGTAATAATAAGTGTTGTCCTCGTCCTCATAGCCAGGGATATACCGGATACCGGTCACGGCCATGTTCTTCACATAGTAGTAAAGATTGTCGCCGGACTTCCGCCAGCCCTCCCAGGAGGAGTTATCCAGCGTGAAGCTGTCAGAGAAGGTCTTATAGGTGGTAGCAAAGTGGCCGCCCTTTTCGGCAGAGCCGTTATAGAGATGCACGGTATCCTCATAGGGATAAATTCCGTAGGTTTCCTGCGTGGAGGTCTGGCTTGCCACATTGTACAGCGTGTTGGAGCGCAGATAGATGTCATAGCTCAGATTGCCGCTGTTGGTAATGGCAAGGCATTCGTTCTCGTCCCATGCAGCGTCACTCTTGGGCGTTGCCTTGATTCCACTGAGGATAACGATGGGGTTCGCCGTATCCGATTCAACCGCCTGCGTCTGCTTATTCCAGTTGCAGACAATCGTCAGGGTGTTGGTTTCCTCATCCAGCGTCGCACTGGTCAGGGTGAAGTAATCATTGACCAACTTCAGCTCGGAATAGTCGATGTCAAGATTCTCATCCATCTTGAGATTGAACGTAACGGTAGTATTCTGCCCGACACGCTCGGCAAGCTGGAGGAGCAGATCCCATGCGCGAACATTGTCGGTGTCACCGCCAGCAACCAGACTCAGCAGGGGCTTGATTTTATCCGGAACAGGCACGGTGGTCATATCCAGCGCGAAGATGTAGGAGATGTCCATCGCCCGCTCGGGGGCGGTGACATGATAATAGGTTTCATCATTCGTGGTGGAGTTGGTCACATCACGGTTCCATGCAAGCTGTGCATCACCGGCCATAGCGGTATCAAAGTCAAAGACCGCTTCGCCGTTCTTATACAATGCGATCTCCATCGTGTCACTGATGGACAGATCCTTGGCCAGCTGCGCGGTGACGGTCACCACGCGGACGCCGGAGCTTTCGTCACCGATGAACGCCAGCCCGTCAAATGTGCCGGCCGTACTGGTGCTCAGGGAGAATGTAATATCATCAGCGCAAATTGTAACAGGATTCCCGTTAAAGGTTGCCTCAAGGGGAAGTGCCACGGAGGAACCATAGACTGCATTCATACTGTCCTTCGTGAAGCTCAGACCGTCCGGCATAATCACATGCAGGGTCTTACTGCCGTAGGTTTCGCCGTTCGCCACAACAGAGACTGTCACATCACCCTTAGCTACGCCAGTCAGAACGCCATCGGACAGCGTGGCGATGCTCTCATTGGAGACAACCAGCTCTGCACCATCAGGCAGATCAGCAGCGCCGCCGGAGATGCTGACGCCCACAGCGCTCACGTTCATGGAAGCGCCGACAGTCAGGTAATCCGTATCGGAAGAAACCAGCGCATGGTCAAAGGTGTTGGAGGGCTGAGCGGTGGACACCACCATCAGAGAGGAACTGACGGAGCGCTCATAGCCATCGGAGGGGCGGTTGACGACGGTTACCTCGTCTGCGCCTTCTTCTTTGGCAGCAAAGGTGGTGGAACCGCCGCCGTCCAGACTGATTGCGGTCACGCAGCCAGCCTCCAGCATGATCTGCGCCATCTCAATGGCGCTGCCGCCGGCGGAGAAGGGCTCCTGACGGCCATCCAGCACCATCATCACAACCTTGCCGCCAGCGGTAATGCCGACACAGGTGCGGGAAGCGCGGGAGTTGTAGTAGTCGGAGGTTGCAGTAACAGCCAGCTCACCGTCTTTTACCAGATAAATGCTGCCGCCAACGGCCTCTTGAATCTGATCTTTGTAGGTGGCATACTCGGCAGAGCCACCGATGATCGCGGTGCCGTCTTTCAGAATGCCGAAAAAGTTTCCGGTTGCGCCGTGATACTCCTTGCCCTCCATGACCAGCGCACCGCTGGGAGCGCCAGTAGTCATGTTGTAGAAGTCCGCGTTGACGCCCACAACGGGGGTGTAATTTTCAATATTGGAATGGTTCGCCTTAGCCGCCGCCATCTGGTCGGTCACACGGGCCATGCCCCACGAGGATGCGTCGTTGTCCTTGTAGTTTGCATAAACCTGCACATCGTCGCGGCTGATATCCACTGTTGCCGTGTAATAGACGATCTGTTTGTCGTCCGTCGTCAGGGCGTAAGAGATGTTCTGCTCCACACCGGGAGCAAGGGTCGAATCCTCGCTGGAGAAAACGGAATAATAGGGGTTGCTCGTCTCACCGCCAATCTTGTCACCTGCCAGCTTCCAGAGGTAGTCGGCAAAGGCATAACAGCAGGCAGTACGCAGATCGCTGAGGTCGGTCAGGCTACGGTTTGCTTCCAGAAGAGATACGCCGGAATTCGCCTTGTATTCCGTATAGACTGCCTCACGAAGTGCACTTTGCGTTTTGCTGTTCGCAAAGCGGTTCTTGGCGAAGTAGGCCGCACGGTCAGCGTCCGTCAGCGAACTGGTGAAGTAGCCCTCCATCAGAGAACTGATGGTCTTGTTGCCGGACAGGTTGGTGATGAGATAGTAGGCATCCAAATCACCGCGGAAATCATACAGGTCAAAGGAATCCACCGTGTCATCCTTTGAAGCCATGTATTTTTCGAGGATTTCTGCTGCCATCGCCTCAACCTCTGTAGCGGATACCCTTCCGTTGCTATAGCTCATCAGATCAACGATGTCGCCGGCCCATCCGCCATAGTCCAGCGTTGTTTCAGCCTTGCTGTTGTAGTACGTCAGATCCATCGTGGCGAACATGTGCGGGAACTCCACCTGCAAACCATCAGGCGTCGTGAAGGTGAAAACGTCGCTTTCCTTCTCACCTTTGGTTTCATCGACAGTGAAGCAGCGTGTGCCTTGGGCGTTTGTGCCCTTCGCGGCATCCTGTTCCGCAACGTATGCGACAAATGCGGTATTCTCCGCGCCGGCCAGCGTCGCCCAGCTATCGGTGTTGTACTTCTCGATGCCGGTGCGGATGTAATTGAGAACCAGCTCCACCGCGTCACCGCTGTTTGCCAATGCGTAGTCAGAAGCATAGCCCTCGAGCGTTTTCAGATTGCTCAGGAACGCATCGTACTTTGCGGTGTCCACGTCCGCCGCCAGCGCCGAAAACGGCAGCAGGCTGAACACCAGCATCAGCGCCAGCAGTGCGGATATAAGTCGCATGCTTTTTCGTTTTTGCATCATGTAATTCCTCCCAATATTTACTCTAAACTATCCAGGAGATAATTGATGTCCTCCTGCATAGCATAAAGACGGTTTTGTTCGAGCTCGCTTAGTGCGTCATCCACTGGCAATTCCTCAATTTGCACATAGACATTGCGCTGGGTTCCGTCAGAGGCAGTCAGCGTTCCGGCAGGATTATCCTCTTCGCTGCCAATCGTAATCGTGAAAAGAGAATATTCCTTGTCGTTGATATTAGCTGAGAAAGAAACAGCAATTGCACCATCTCCTTCGGTCTGATTAGTGTCGAGGAACTCTTGCCACTGGTCTGGGAAATACAAGTTTCCATAATTGGTTTCAATGACCGTGTCATACTCGTGCGGGTCCGGCGTTTCTTGGCTCACTGACGCGGACGCTCCCTCTTGTTCACTAGTACTTTCCGATGATCTAGCGAGAGCAGAGTTCTCTGGTACGTTTGTTTCTTTTACCGTTGAAGCACATCCTGCGACTGAAAAGCCTATTGACATTGCGCATAGAACAGCAAAGACAGTTTCTCTTTTTTTCTTCATTGAACATGTTCCTCCTTAGGTCAACGGATGCTACGGGCATAAATAGTGATCTTCATGTTCGCCTGCTGACCGAGATATTGTTCATAGCTGTTGTGAACATCAACAATCACTGCGTGTACTTTGCAAGCGCGCTGTTCCTCCGGCAAAGGGGTCATATAATTGCCGTAGAGCCGCGTTAAGAGTTGGTCATAATACGCTGATATAGGGTAGGTGCTTCCCTCAAAAGGTGCGTCAATGGTTGCTGTTAGCCACTCACGTTTGAATGTGCTTTTTTCATATCGATGTGCAGCACCTAAGAAACAATGCACCTTTTGAGTTTGGTTGTGCCCATCCAAACGAGTCAAACTCAGAAACGGCTTTAACGGCAGGGGGCAACAGAGTTGAATAATTAGTTTCTTGATAAGGCTGTCAGTCTCATAGCCCCGCCGGTAAAGGCACTTTGCTATGACAACCTTTGATGCAATGAATTGAACTCTTTGAACCAATTTGTTGTCGGAGAGGTTGTCACATGGAAAAATGTCGATGTAGATACCCTGATGTACCAGCTTATCTTTGGGGTGGTATTTTTCGATAGCTGCCGTCCCTTGAAGCCGCAGCTTCGAGAACTGCATTGGCCAATGGGATGAAAATTCAAGTTGGAGAAAGAAAACATTATCATCAATTTCGTCTTTTGCAGCAGCTAAGAATTTTTCATATTCCGTCCGGAGCATAACAACATCCAGATCATCATCCCACGGAATAAAGCCCTGATGCCTAACGGCCCCCAACAATGTGCCGGCAAAAAGCATATACTTGATATTATATTTGCGGCAAATTCGATCAACTTCATCAAGTAAACGAAGCATTGCTTCTTGATGCTCTGTCATTATTCATTCTCCTCTTTAAGCATCTGTGATGCTTTCACGGAATACTTTTATTTGATTGAGCGGCGGAGCTTCCAGATTTTTCATATCGTCAAGCCCTTACCCTATGTATTTGACGGCTCCATTAAAAGCGTATGCAATGAATGCGCATAAACTTTGAAAGAAGCTCATGCCCAAGTAACCTCTATATACTTTCCATCGCTCAATTGCCGCTTTTCGCTTATTTCCGTTTCGAGAGCCTGCTACTTGCCGATAGTGCATAAGGACTTTTGTATCTCCTACCGCCAATACCGGTATAGACAATAGTCTCATCCATAAAGCATAATCTTCATGGTAGAAACTGGCGTCAAAAAGGTTTTCCTTTAATATCCGTGCTGCAATTAGTGCAGTGGAGCAACTTATTACACTCTTTGAGAGCATTTGTTTGAAATTTGTTGTTCTCGGAACTATGAAAGGTTTTTTTATTGACGTTCCTTGCTCATCAATAAAGTCGTAGGAGCAATACACTATTTCGGCTTGCTCTTGGTAAGCCAAAGCAATCTGCCGTTCCAGCTTATCTGGTTCCCACAAATCATCACTGTCAAGCAACGCAATCCAATCGCTCTTTGCCGCTTCTATCCCCTTATTCCGCGTTTCGGCAACCCCCATGTTTTTCGTATTCCGCAGTATGCGAATTTGGGGATTCTTCCGTGCATATGTATTGATAATGCTGGCTGTGGCGTCAATCGAAGCATCGTCTACAATGATAAGTTCTATATTTTCATGTGTCTGTTTAAGAACGGTTTCAATAGATTCTGCAATTGTTTTTTCTGCGTTGTACGCTGGCATAACAACAGATATAGGGACTGTATCGTACATACAATCTTTCATGGCCATCACCGCGCCCCCTTGTGCGTAAACGCGAGAGGCACCGTTTTCAGGATGCAGAGCAAGTCCGTCTTGACACCGCAGCTGTCGATGTACTCCAAATCGTAGACGAGCTTTTCCTCCGGCTTCAGCTCGTATCCGCCGTTAATCTGCGCCCAGCCGGTCAGTCCTGGCTTGATTTGTAGCCGGTCGCGAAAGCCCGGTATGTACTCTTCAAACTTATCATAAAAACAAGCCCGCTCCGGACGCGGGCCAACAAAGCTCATGTCACCTTTGAGAATATTCCAGAGCTGCGGAAGCTCGTCCAGCCTTGAATTGCGCAGGATGCGCCCAACCTTTGTACAGCGGTGATCATTGACGGCGGCCCACTGTGGGCCGTTTACTTCTGCATCTAAGTACATCGAGCGGAACTTTAGCATCGTGAACGGCTTTCCATTCTTCCCTAGTCTCTCCTGCCGAAACAGCGCCGGCCCCGGCGAGTCCAGACGGACAACCATGGCGATAATCAGCATGGGAACCAGCAGCACGATACCTGCGAGGAGTGAGGCGGCAATATCAAATAGTCGCTTCGCAAAGAGATAGCCAGCGCTTGGCTCCGTCCGTGACAGGACGACTGCTACGGGCGCGGCAAAAACCGTCTGCTCCTGTTCCGTGGTTACCATGTTCATCTCTCCATCTTTCCCTTCCCAATCCTATACCAGCGATTCGCGCGGATTCACAGAGGTTCGTATTCCTGATGTAAATTTGGAACGCCATAGTAGCCGCTCTCTTTCGGCTGTCTGCCGTCCTATCGCTTCGCTTCCATTGTTCCTCCGCTCCGGCCGTGTCTTTCGTAGAGTATCGCACTCTACGAAGTACCTCATGGGTACACTTAACTCATTAATCGACTACATTTTACATGCAATGGCATTCAATGTCAAGCCGATTACATCGAAAAAAACAGGAAAAATTTTCGTTAGGCCCTAGAGGTGCGCTCTTTTCTCGTCACAATTATAGTCAGCTCGGAAAGGAGGGCGAAAACCATGCCACGAAAAGGTGAAAATATTTTCAAGCGCAAAGATGGGCGCTGGGAAGGGCGGTACATCAAGGCACATACGCCCCAAGGCAAAGCGCTTTACGGCTACGTTTACGCGAGAACCTACAAGGATGGCAAACAAAAGCTCTGCGTAGCGATTGCCTGCCAAAGCGGCCCCACTTCGCAGCCTGTGTTATTAACCGTTACAACAAAGTTTCAGGAATATGCGAATGAATGGCTGGCGTACATACTGCCTCAGATCAAGGAATCCAGCGGCAAGAAATATGCCAATCTGATCGCATCCTACGTTGTTCCTGAAATCGGCAATGCTTCCATTTGCGATGTGACGAAAGAATTCCTCGTTGAACGCTGTAATGACCTGCTTTCAAACGGCGGGCGGGAACACACCGGTCTGTCGCCCAAAACCGTCAGCGATGTTCTGTCTGTCATCCGCCGGATTCTTGCTTTCGCACGGTCAAAGGGCGTTCAAACCCAATGCACCGGGCGGGAGCTGGCTATCAAACAATCACCAAAGGAGATGCAGATTCTGAGCCTCTCTGACCAGGAGCGGCTCTATCGGTATCTGGTGGAGCATCCGTCGCCGCGGAATTTAGGCATCCTCCTGAGCCTGTTCACGGGGCTGAGGATCGGGGAGGTTTGCGCCCTGCGCTGGGAGGACATTTCCCTGCGGGAACGGACGCTCCATGTTCACCAGACGATGCAGCGGATTCAGGTGGACGGCGAAAAGAAAACCGCGATTGTGGTCACCACGCCGAAAAGCCCCTGCTCGAATCGTTTGATCCCCATCCCGGCAAGCGTTATGGTGGTGATCGAGCAGTCTTTCCCCACAAGGCAGGGCTATATTCTGACTGGGAGCAATGTCAAATCGGTGGAGCCGCGCACCATGCAGAACTATTTCAAGCGCATCCTGAAGGTCAATGACATAGAACCTGTGAATTTTCACGCACTTCGTCACACATTCGCGACAAGAGGCGTGGAGGTCGGGTTTGACGTGAAAACTCGGATCTCATAGCCCTTTTTCTCCAGCAGATTTCCCACATCACGGACGATCTCGCCCTTCGGGTCAAGAATCACGAAGCTGGTGTTCGCCTGCATCAGATTCGGCTTACAGTAAAAGCGGGTCTTACCGGCACCGGAACCGCCGCATACAAGGGTGTTCAGATTGCGGCGGTGTTTCTTGCCGTTGAGTCCGATACGGACTGCCTGCGTCATCAGCTTGTTTTCGGACGGTGGGTTCTGCCGGTATTTCTTGTCCACGGCTTTGGCATTGCCCCATTTTGCGCTGCGGCTTTCACTGCCATAGGAATGGAGGAACGGTATATCTTAATAACGCTCCCAAAGTTCTTTCGCAGTGCGTCGGCAGTGCTTTTTGCGAGATTGGTGCGGTTATCTACGATATTCAGTAGAATACCGTCGATTCGCAGGCTCGGATTGATGTACTGCCTGACCTTTCCAATGGTCTGCATCAGTTGGGTCATTCCCTTTGCCGGAAGATATTGCGCCTGCACGGGAATGATTACGCTATCTGCCGCCGCCAACGCATTCAGAGTGACCATACCGAGCGAAGGCATACAATCAATCAGTACATAGTCATAATTGTCTTTGACCTTGCTCAGATAGCTTCTCAGAATGGTTTCACGGCTCATTGCGGTGACAAGCATCATTTCCATAGCGGACAGCTCGATGTTGGCAGGGAGCAGATCGACATTTTCCT
>ENA-ORNQ01000780-ORNQ01000780.1-human-gut-metagenome-genome-assembly--contig:-NODE-780-length-29363-cov-3.607138_pt1 | contig 29363 bp, 18 predicted proteins | sample MGYA00242116_ERZ509024 | MGnify/ENA primary metagenome ERZ509024 (study PRJEB26280, sample SAMEA2338697) | human gut metagenome | biome: human gut; feature: human-associated habitat; material: faeces...
CCAGAGTATCGCTTGCAACACAAAGCGATGTAGGAATCGTCTTCTTGGTCAGAAGCTCTTTGCCCAAACGATAGCCTTCCTCTACCGTAAATTTGTCGGATATCAGAATATAATCTTCATTCAGGCAATTATAATAGCTGACGCTTTGCCGGAAGGACCATTCGCGGATATCCATAGAAGGCAACCCAGTATCGATGTTTCTGTCGGGGCCGCCAATGAAGCCTATTGTGCGGTGTCCCTTCTCCATAAAGTAGTCTACGATTTGAGTTACAAAAGAATCCATATTGGGTCTTACCGCATCAAACAGCTTCTCGTCCGGAGAAGTTCCTATAAACACGCCTCTCTTGCATATTCTGTACAGCCTGTTGATTTCCTTCCTGTTCAGCCAACCCACCGCAACAAATGCGTTCAGATCCTTTGGTATGGCGTTCATCCCATCCTTTTTACTATATACCGTAAGGTGGATATTCATTTTCCGGGCTTGCTTCAGGAGCTCATCCTTAACATTCTGGTAGAATATATCCTCCAGCTCATCTTCCGCTTCTGTGAAGTACAGAAGCGCGACATTTTCTATTTTGGGAAAAATGATTCTCTTTTTATATCCCACTTTTTCAGCCGCGGCAAAAATTGCCGCCCGCGTTTCCGCACTGACAGAAATCCCTTCGTCATAGTTCAGCACTCTGGATACAGCAGCACTGGATACACCGACAATTTCCGCGATTTCCTTTATAGTAGCCATAAATACCTCCATTTCTGTTAATATATTTACATAAATTATTTACTTTGTCAAATACTTTATTTGCTCTTATCCTGATTTGGAGGTATACACCTGCTTGGGGTAGCTCTGACGAGCCTCGCAAGCACGGAAACCTAGCCTAAAAACGCCCATTTCTGCTATGAAGCTACAGCTCATGCAGAAATGGGCGTTCTTTCATTAGCGAGTCTTAAATCTCCCCGCAACTCAAAGCAGCCTGTTTGAACTACAGGATAATACGCACGGTTCCCAAGGCTTTTTTCGGTATTTTCATTTACAGAAGCCCTGTAGATCAGAAAATATCCGCCACTGTTTCAGTAGCCGCACCTTGACGAATTGCATCTACATCCACCATAGATCGAATACGAATACTGTAGCTTCCTGGGAAATAATCTCGGCACTCCGCAAAGTGGTAGATCACGGTGCTGTTTTCCATGAATGCCGCCCGGATTGTGCGCTCTTCATCTATCAGATACGCCGGAATGCAAGGCTGCAGATTTATTTGCACGCCGCTTTCTGTACGCAGGAACGGTTTTCGGCCGAACATCATGATTTGCCATATGCTCATAAATTCCGCCGTAGAACCGCTTAGCCGCGCCACATATCCACGTCCGTGAAGCGCCTCCTCCGGGTTCACACTGCTCACCAGGAAGGAGCTGTTTTCCAATGTACTTCTTCCGTAAACAGCCGGATCTAGGAACGGAATCGCAGCCTGCCGCATTGTTTCCGAAAACTGTTCATACAATCCGCCGCGCAGCAATTCCAACAAATATTTATATTCCATGTGCAGCCAGATGGAACCATTTTCCAGCCATCCCGGTGTAAACGCAGCCGCACGCCCCAGCTCCAGCTCGGATATATCCAGTGCCTGATTGACGCGGTACATCCCAAGCTTGCCGTCAAACAGTTCGCTCCGGTGCACTGCCTCAAACAGTTCTTTGCGTTTTTGCTTGCTTTCACATAGGCGCATATCCCGCACACTGGATTCCAGGAACAACGGCATATCACACTTTTCAAACGAAGGCGTTCCTTGCTCCATTTTCACACGGTATCGGCAATAGGTCGGCATCAACCCGTTTTCTCCGCGGCACAGAGCAAGCCGTTGACCAAGGAAATTTGCCCATGCGTCCAGCATTTCAGCCAGCTGTTCCGCCTGGCAATCTGCATAGTCCCATGCTCCCTGCGTATAGACTTCTTCCCGGCAGTGCTCCAGCGCGGATTTGCTGCTGTTCCAAAAATCAACCAGCACCGTATTTCCCGTATACTCCGGAATATCCTCGACGCTCTGCTTTAGGCGCATCAGTAACATGTAATGGGGTTCCGGCAAAGAAACCTTTCCTCCATAGCGCCGAAGAGAAGCTTTCAGAAACCGCAAATGCCGCAGCAGCTCCATGGCATCCGTAACACTGGAACCAAACAGTGCGGGCAATCCGTTCAGCGCGTCATACCAGCCGGGTCTTCCGCCTTCCATTTCAATGCCGCAGCCCCAGGCATCCAATGCCGCAAATTTCATTGCGCACATACAGACCAGCTTTTCCAGCAAAGTAGCCTTTACCAGATTCCCGTACCCATCCCTGCACCATTTTTCTCCCGGTCTCTCTTCCAGAAAGTGATACTGCCGCAGTTCTCCACCCGACACACTATAGCGTTTTTCTCTGGGCAGTATTTGCGCCTGCGGCCGGTACCAGGGCAGTTCCATTTGCATCAGTTCCTGCTCCCGTTCCGGCCAGATACGCAGGAAGTCTTCAATCAGATCCAGGCCATAGCTCCAATGGTCTGTCCAATATCCCTCTCCGAAGTCCGCATCTGCTTTTACCGTTCCTTGCGCTATGCGGGCCATTCCCTCCTGTCTCCCATAGCGCAGCACATACTGCCCCGGTGTCATTGTCTCTCCACTGGCGCTCTGTACCAGATCCGGTTTGATGACCAGGGGGTTATATCCGTCCGGCTGGATCAGGGAATAGAAGTCGGCAACATTTTTTCCGCCTACGAAAGGCGCAAACGATACATCACATCGTCTGTTTTGCCACACGTCCCGGAAATTCCCGTTTCCCTGGGAGAGCGGCTCCTGTGTCAGGGAGAAGTAATTGTAGTCCCGTTCCAGATCCCCATGCTTACGGCTGTACAGGTGAAAGGTATGTCCAGCCAAGCGTACCGGCTTGCCGCCGCGCAGGAAATTATCCAAATACGTCCTCTTGCAGTACTCATCAAATCGGGGATCTGCCGTGTCGCATGCAATTGGCGCACACAGTGTATCCACCATTGTTTCCGCTTCCGCAAGCTTTCTTGCAAACCATTCGGGCGATACCGCCTCTTCCAGCAGTTTCCCGCAGCCGCTGCCGGTTTTTCCGTGCCCCAGCAGTGTATAAACCGTTTTCTTCTCTCCCGGATTCAGTCGGAGCCGCGCACCAGAAAAGAAACACGGGAATAGATTTTGGCAGCGCTGGTGTGCCGAAATCAACTCCGGCAAATCCATCCGCGCAAATCCATGCGGATGGACAAAGGAAGTATCCTGTCCAAAAACGGCTTCCGGGTCCCACAGGACAGGCAGTCGTTTTCCTTCCTCCACACAAGAAAATCCAAACGCAAAACCGGTGATCGGCTCGACCCGGGCACTATCCTCCAGGCTTGCCCGTACCCTGTATCGGGGGACGCCTGTTTCGCCTCCTACCGTTTCCATCCAGGCCCTTGCGGTCTGGGTCATGCATTTCAAATGCCAGTCTCCGATCCCTTGGGGAACAATTGCCGGAAGTCCATCCAGTACCTCCAAATCCAATACGCCGTTGCCAGTATTTTCAATTGTCAGCGTCCTTGCCAGCGCTCCAACGCACGCATTCGGTAAAATAAAATACTGGACCTGGGCACGAACCGGGGCATCTGTTTCCCGGCACTGAAGCGTCAAGCTGTTTGCCCCAAGCAGCATCTGTTTGTCCCGTGCATTCACAAACAACTCCGACACATGCCCATGGTACTTCAAGAAAGTACGGAAGCCCTTCGTCTGGACATCCTGCCACGCTGTGTGCGCCGGCCGAAATTCCATGATCGGGTGATCCTTATCCTGCGTGCCAAAACTCGCAACGCCTTGCCCCCGATTTACGAAAAAGCACCATGCGGGGATACCATTCTCCCCCGCAATTCCTGGTAAAAAATCGGCAAATGCCGGTTGACTGTCATAGTCTTTTATGATATCGATCATTGTACTTTTCTCCCGAGCCAAGCTTCCACAATATGTATTTTCTCTTTGTCCAATGCTCCCATTTCAGAAGGCAGGATACGTCCATCCGCTATTGGCATATTGTCCAGCTCTGCCTTCACAATTGTATATTCGGAAGGCTCCAGGCGTTCCAACAATGTGTATACAATCTTGAATGCCTTTCCGCCAAACTTCAAAATAATGCTGGTTCGATTCCGCACGTCAAACTGTTCCGGCAGCAGCTGAGGCCGCAGACACAGCGCTCCATTTTCCCCGCGGATGCCAAACATTTCCTGCACCACGCACAGCATCATCCAGGCTGCGGAACCCGTCAGATACGGGTACATACCCCGGCCATCCGGGGCAAAGTATTCCGGGATCCCCGGATAGATTCTGCTCTTTTTAGAATCCAGCACAAGTCTCCAAATTGGCTCTATGGCCGAAAAGCCCTCTCTGGCATACCCCCGGCTGTACAGCGCATATGCAAACATGACACTCATATGGCTGAACACCGCGCCGTTTTCCTTGTGCCCGTAGGCAAAGGCCAGCATTCTGCCAATTTGGAAATCTTCTGGATTTAGCCGCGTATTCAGTCTGAATCCGCCTGCCTGCCGCGCATACAGCAGCCGCCTGGCCGCATGATAGATTTGAGGTATCTCAGATTTCGCTGCTACTCCGCCCAGGGTCGCAAATACCTGTCCCGTCAGCATCATACGTTCTTGCCCCGGCGTCCCGCATTCCAGTGGAGTACCGTAATTATCATAGTAGCTGTTGAACCATCCGTCCTGCTCCGTCTGAATCCATGCCCTTTCCCGTATGATTGCTTTCAGCGTGTCCGCACACAAGTCCAAATGCCGTACAATTTTGTCCAACGGGATCTGAATCCGGTCATCATCAGGAATTTGGATACACTGCGCGCAGAACCGATTCAGCTTCTCTCTACGCGATGCGATGGAAGCCCAATTGTCCTCTTCCCCCAGCAGGATTTCAAAACGCTTTGGCAGGTCAATACTGCTGCATTTTCCGGTCTGCCGTAAAGTTTCCAGCATTTTCGCCAACAGCTCCATACTTCCGGCATAAGCGGATGTAAACGCACCGCTCTCCCCGCGTTGAGGTGCCATATCCAAAGCGTCGTTCCAATCCGCATCCCGAAGCCGAAGCAGGCCATGTTCTCCCGCTTCACAGAATGCGGTCAGCTGTTCCAGCAGCATATGCTCCGCAACGGTCCCTGTGCAGCTCCTGTCTGCCTGGATGGCATTCCTCTGAGTCCCCCGCATTCCGAGACCATCCTGAAAAAACGGTGCCACTCTCAGAAGGATCTCAATATCGCCTGTTTGTTGGATGTATTGCCAGATAGTCAGTACCGGCCAGTAACCGTGATCCATCCAGACTCGCTGAATTCCATTGCGATCCGCCTTGAATTCTCCCGGACGATTTCCAATGATGGTGGCATTCGTCCCGTCCAAACGGACTCCGCCAAAATAGGCGACCAGGTCATCCGCCACTGTCTCAGGCTCGCTCAAAAGCAGTCCCAGAGAATCCTGCCACAAGTCACGCCAGCCTCGTCCGCCCTTTCCGTAATCGTGATGAGGCAGGAACGAGCAGCCATAAATTCTACGCAGCGTTGGCTGAATTCCGATCCAGCGCAGAATATTGTCAAAGTCTGAATCACCCGTATGGGTGCGGATTGGATTCACCTGATCCCACCAGAGCTTTGTCTCTTCCAGGGAAATCCGGATTCTGTACGGGGAAAGCCAGACGGCGGCAATTTGCTCCGCAGCTGCCTTATCTTCCGCTGTACCCACAAGAATATCGTATTCCCGCTTTTCTCCCGGGCATAACTCCGTCTCCGGGAAACGCAGCGCACCAATTGTTTCTTTTCCTGCCGTTTCACCACCAAGGGAATCACCTGGCAGCTCTTTGGCAACCCACTCCGGCATGATCAGGCTTCCTTCGCCTGTGTAACGATCCAGGTTCGCACAGACCGCTTCCGCAGATTTCCCGTCTTCCGTTATGCCAAATACAAAATAGCTTCGCTGATTGGGTGTGTGCCCACGCTCATCGAAGGAATAGGTCGGTGTGAGGATTACGCCTTCCTTCCGGCTTTCCGCTCGATTCAGCAGAGAGGTCACATGGCGGTGATCCCTCAGATTATCCGCACTGCGCCCATAGAGTGGGATTGCAGCTGTCGGTGTCAGGCGGAGCGTTTCTTCGCCGCAATTCTCCAACATTACCTGCATGATCTCCACCGTTCCGTTTGCGCTGGGGACCCAGCTGGTCACAGCTGCCCGCAATTGACGCGTCCGGTTTTCCCGCACAGTCCTATGCCACAGCAGTCCTGCTTCCACTATGCACTTCTCTTCCGCGGGCGTAAATTCCTCCGCGATCTGCACGGCGCTCATTCCTGCTGCCGACCACAATTCGCCGTTTTCAAATCTGCACCAAAAATTTCTCCCCGCCATGCCGGAACGCAGATCCTCTTCACTGGCCGGCGGCAGCACATAACTGTTTTGGTCCCGCTTCAAGTCACCCTTTAATTCCGGCGTTATGCTTGCCATAACGCCGTTTTCTGCGGCAAGGGGGAAATAATTCAGCCTGTTTTTCTCCCCATGCTCTATCCGAAAGGACCCCATATCGTCCAGGAATCCGCTTTCCATTCCATACACCCCTTACTGGCTACTGTTTTTCATCTTCTCTGTGGATTATATATTTCTTTTGCTGGTATTCTACAGGTGTTGTACCTACCGCGTCCTTAAATGCCCGATAAAAGCTCTTATAGTTTTCATATCCAACCTTTGCGGCCACCTCGGCAATGGAAATGTCCGGTTGACGAAGCAGCTCCTTGGCTTTCTCCATCCGCGTATTCCGCAAATACTCAGAGAACGTTTTTCCTGTGTATTTGCTGAACATGGCAGAGAAATACGCGTAATTCAGGGAAACCTCATTGGAAACCATTGCCAATGTAATAGGCTTCGGATAGTTTCTCCGGATATATTGAATTGCCAGCTCCATGACATATGTATCATTTCGGCTCTGCATATAGGTGTGTGCCAATTGATTCAGGGACAATAAACGCTCATTTACATTTACGAGATATTCCCGCATGGTTGCGAAAGTAAGCGGTGACTTTACCCGTTCCAAGTCCACTGCTTCGCCGCCCGGAATGGAGAGCGCCGTCTGGCGCATTGCCCTATAGACGGTGTCGCAGAGTGCAAGCGTGTAGCCGATGCTGTATTGCACCAGCTTCTGACGGTCAAACAACTCCGACAGCCGCCTTGTCAACGCCTCATCCGCCGCCGTTCCCGTCAGCTCCGTCATCTGTTCGATCTTCCGGTGCGGAACCGTAAAATCGGTTCGCATTCCCGCAATATCTTCCTGGCAGAGTACGGGGGTAAAGCAGCCTGTGAACATAGACATTCCGCACCTGCTGATACGCCGTTTTGAACGCATCCGCTTCTCTGCCTACCATTGTATACGCAATACATATTCCGTGAAAATCCTGCTCCAAATTCGGATAATACTTCCGAATATCCACAGGATACGGTGCCAAAACGATTATTTCTGACCTGTCCTCCATACAAAGGAATGGTCTTCCCAGCCTATTGCACAGAAGCGACGCATTCCGATTTTGCTCTTCCCCAATATATCCGGTTCCCGGGAAGCCAATCAACATCAGCGCACACGCCCCGGACAGGAACGGATACGTTCGCTTCATCTGCTCCAATATTCCCGCGTTTGACGATTCTCCCCGCAAGTAATTCACAAACAGAGAGTACGAGGTATTCACAATGGTCGCCCGCCTTGCGTTGGCAGACTGCCAGGCCTTCTCCACAACCCGGTACAGCTCCTGCTTATCCACCGGCTTCAAAAGGTAGGCGCTTGCGCCGTATTCTATCGCCTGCTGGGCATACTTGAAGTCGTCATATCCAGAGATTACGACAATGGATGTATTGGCCCACTGCGACCGGCATTGCCTCATCAATTCGATTCCATCCACATCAGGCATCCGGATATCCGTGATCAGAAGGTCCACAGGATGCTCCCGCATAAGACTCAGCGCCTCCGCACCGTTGCATGCCGTTCGGATCTCCGGGCATATTGCCGGATTCGGCAGCTGAAGCAGCATACTCTTCAGTCCTTCCCGAATCAGCTCCGTATCATCCGCAAGCAAAATTTTCATGCTACCATCCTCCCAGAGCATCCTGCCGTGCCGGTATCCGAACTTCGACGCTCGTTCCCAGGCCTTCACAGCTGATAAACCGCAGCCCACAGGGTTCGCCGTACATCAGCTGGATTCGCTGATGCACATTCACAACCCCAATGCCGTTCTTTCCGGAGCGGATATTCCCAGTCCCGCTTCCATTCAGAGCACACTGAATCTCATGAAGCCGCTCCGGGGCAATTCCGATACCGTTGTCCGTAACGGACAAAATCAGTAGGCCATCCTCCTGGCGGCATTTCAATGTGATGACAATACGCCTGCTGTCCGCCGGCATTCCATGAACGATTGCATTTTCCACCAGTGGCTGGATACTCAGTTTGGGAATTTCTGTATACAAAACTTCCCGCGGAAGCGTAGATTCCAGGCAGATTTCTGTGCCATTTGACGCGGACATGAAGAAGATGTAGCGATCAATACAGTCCAGTTCTTCGGAAAGCGTGACGGTTTTTGTTTTCCACTTCATATGATACCGCATCAGGCTCCCCAGAGAAAAAACGGTTTCCGCAACCTCCGTATCCCCATGTACTTCTGACAGCATACGGATGCTCTCCAGTGCGTTATATAGGAAATGGCTGTTGATCTGGCTCTGCAATGCGTCCAACTCCGCCTGCTTTACCGCAAGTCCACGCTGAATATTCTCATCCACCAGCTGCTGCATTCGGTCCAGCATACCGTTAAAGCTTTTGCTGAGCGTATCCAGTTCATCCCCGCCGTTTTCTCTTTCGGGAATCCGAATATCCAAATTACCGGACTGCACCGCCAGCATTTTCTTCTCCAATAGCGCAAGCCGTTTCAGCATCGACTGGCAGACGTATTGAACCAGGACCCAAATCACGCACATTCCCAGCAGCATAACCGCCAGCACGCTTGCCCCCATTTGATATACGGGCTGCAGCAAATCCGCCTGATCCTCATAAACAACTGCCCACGCGTTCAGCAGCTCCAACCAGCTGTAACGTACCAGGTAGCTTCTTCCGTCCTTTTCCAATACGGCCTGATAGGTTGATCTGGAGGGCGTATCCGGCGAATCCGTCAGCACCGCCTGCAACTCTTCCGCTGAAAACAGATTCTCTTCATTTGAAAACAGCTCTCCATTCGCCGCAAGCAAACAGGATGCAGCATTTGCATTCGAGAAGCCTGAAAAGAATTTGTCTGAATCCAAGCGAAGCCGCAGCAACCCCACAGGGGTAATGTCCAGGTAAATACGATAGCACCCGTATACCTCTCCATCCTCTACAGCGTATACGGCACTTTGTCCGGAGGGGATGATCTCATCAAAAGGCGTATTTTTCAGCCTGTCCAGTCTATAAATTGTCGGCCAGATTTCGTGAATCTGCGGATTATCAAAGAAAAAACTTGCCTCTTCAATGATGTCATTGCTCTGAAAAATGCTCCGGATCGTCTTGAGTTCGTTTTGAGAAAACTTTACCAGCTGCAAACCATCCGCATCCATATCGGACGTACAAAAGCGAACAAATTCCCTCTGGCTGAGCGCTGAAGACGCGCTAGTATCAATTCTGGCCGCATTGGACGCTGTCTCTATGCGCAAATTCTGGAGCGCTGCGGCAGAATCCTTTTCAAAGCTGTCATAGACAAACTCGATCCTACCCTTGATCCACAGTGCGGCAATGATTACGCATGGAATGATCCATATTAGCGACAACATTTTAATGATTTTCGCTGCCAATCTGGTTTTCCCTGGAAGCATACTCTTTTTGGGCACGATACAACACCTCCTGCGTAAATCATTATAGCATGTTGACACTTGTTTCGACAAGGGAAAGGCGGTGGGCAAGTGCCCACCGCCCAAAATTCTACTTACTGAAAGAGCGCCTTCCGCACATCCAGCAGGTTCTGCTCATAGCTGACAACCTTTTCGTAGCCATAGCTGTCCCGTGCTGCCAGGAAGTCAGACAGAATCTTGTCAAACTCCTCGTCACTTGCAGCCGTGATCAGTTCAGGAACTACCTCCTGCCAGCGCTGATTGATTCTGGTCGCCGCAATGGCCTCTTCGCTGTCACCAGTCGGCTCCAGATTGTTATAAATACCGCCGTTCACAAATGCGTTCTTGTCTGCCCAATCGCTCATTGCCGTGATGTAGTAGGGACTTGCCGGACGCCACTGGTCCACAATGACGCTATTGCGGAGCATCCAGTAGGTATCTACCAGGCCATACTGCGTAGCAAAGGTATTGGGGTCACTGTTCATCAGCTCGATCATTTCATCCGTCAGCTGGGGCTTGCCGTCTACAACTTCGTAGGTTTCACCCTCAACTCCCAGGAAAATATCCTTCTGACCCTCCTCACTGAGCATATAGGTCAGGAAAGCGATTGCTCTGGCGGGGTCCTTGCAGTCCTTGCTGATGAAGGTGCTCATCCAGCCATCCAGAGAGCCCGGGAAAATCAGAGGAGCATCGCCGTTAGAATTTGCGGGGCCATCGATTGCAATATAGTAGCTGTCCGGATTTTCGCTGGAGGCCAGGATTGCATTCGCTTCCTGCATTCCGCTCCACTCACGCAACATGCAGAAGTAAGCGCCGTTGTTGCTCTTTTCCGTAACCTGATCGTCAGAGTCAACCAGGTAATCAATCCCGATCAGGCCTTCCTGATAAGCCTGCCGGAAGGTTTTCAGCCACTCGATGTAGTCCGGGTTAGAGATCCTGTCATAGATCTTGCCGTCTTCCTCATAGGGAACAGCCAGGAAGTTCTGCAAGTAGCTGGTCAGACCGTAGCCGCTACCGCCCTGTGCATAGAAGGGGGTAATATCCACACCCTTATAGGTTGCGTACTCATTCTTCAGCGTCCGAAGCGTATTCAGGAAGCCCTCCGGCGTGGACATATCCGGGCTGCCCATATCTTCATACAGATCCTTGCGCACCAGGAAAGTCTGAACAGCCGCCGTCATACCGGTTTCGGCCATCTGTTCGGCACCGTAGGCATCATTGGGAACACAGTAGAGGTTGCCATCGGACTTGGTATGCCATGCGACAACGCTGCCATCCACGACCTTCCAGAAGTAAGGATCGTACTGGTCAGCCAATTCATTCAGCGCGTAAGTATAACCCTGCTCATAGAGCGTATTGTAGCAGGTTTCCCAGGAACCCAGAGAAATCAGATCCGGCAGCGTTCCACTGATCATCATCAGGTTCAGCTCCTCAGACACATCTCCGGTAGGCGTAACAATATTGATGTTCACGCCCGTTTTCTCCGTGATATGCTTTGTGGACAGGCTGTCGCCCCAGGTATAGCCATACCAGGACGCGCCTACAAACCACTCCATATCGATGGGGCTGGTATCCTTTTCCCAAGCGGGGGCATCTGCGCTTGCCGTCGTTTCTGCCGCTTCCGTATTCTCGGTCTTTGCGGCCTCTGTCTGAGCAGGCGCTGCGGATGTGGTTTCCGTTCCGCCTCCCTTTGCGCAGGCAGCAAGTGAGAAGATCATAATTGCCGCCAATAGGACACTGACTATTTTTTTCATTGTTCGCACTCCTTGTTTCATATTTTAAGCAGCTCCAGCCGCTTTGGTTACCCTTTGATTGCGCCAAGCATAACGCCTTTTACCAGGTACTTCTGGATAAACGGGTACAGGCACAGGATCGGCAATGCTCCCACGAACATTGCGGCGTACTTTACGGTAGCCGATGTCGTTGTCCCGCCCAGCGCAAGCATTGCCTGCTGCTGCTGCGCCGTCATACTGGTTTCCGCCAAAAGCTTGTAGAGGATCGTCTGCAACGGTTCCAACGTCTTATCCCGAATATAAACAACGCCCTGGTAATAATCGTTCCAGTGGTAGACCGCCGTAAACAGTCCAATCGTTGCAATGACCGGCTTGGCATTTGGCATGACAATTTTCCAATAAACCGTGAATTCCGATGCGCCATCCAACCGGGCACTCTCTATCAGCGATTCCGGAATAGAACGGAAGAAGCTCATGAAAATGACCATGTTGTAGAAGGTAAACATTCCGGGGAGGATATACACCCAGAAAGTGTTGTACAGCTTGAGCTTGATCATCAGAATAAAGTTGGGGATCAGCCCGCCGTTAAAAAACATGGTGATCATTGCAATCTTCAAGTAGAACTTTTTCCCGATCAGGTCCTTCCGGGACATTCCGTAGGCGACCATGGAGGTGAAAAAGACGTGCGTAAATGTGGCAACAACAGTTCGAAGAATTGTGATTTTGAAACCGCTGAGGATGTATTCATTCTGAAAGACAACCTTATAGGCATCCAGGCTCAAAGCCTTTGGCCACCACGCAACCGGCCCCCGGTTCGCAATTTCCGGCGCTGCCAGTGAATTCGCCAGAATATACCACATCGGGTACACGCAGGCAAAGCAAATAAGCACCATGATAATCGCCAGGATAACATCGAATGCCGTAACAGAATGCAGTTTCTTGCGCATTTTTTGTCCCTCCTAAATGATACTCTCTCCTGTCAATTTCACGGAGGTGAAATTGCACAGACGGAGAAGGCCATAGGCAATGATACTGCGGAAGAACAGCACGGCCGTCGAAAAAGAGAACCGACCGGACACAATGCCCATATTGTAAATATAGAGATCGATGGTCTCGCTGCGTGCCATGTTGGCAGAATTGCTCAGGAAGAAGATCTGGTCAAAATTGCTGGTCAGGCAGCCGCTTACGGCAAGAATGAACAGCAGCGCAATGGTCGGACGGATACACTGGATGGTGATATTCCACATCTTGCTCCAGCGCCCGGCCCCGTCCAATTCAGCCGCTTCGTACAGCCCCGGGTCAATACCCGAGATCGCAGCCAGATAAATAATGGCGCTCCATCCCATTTCTTTCAATGTATCGGAGAGGAACGCGATCCACCAGAACTTCTTTGGGTCGCCGTTATACAGGACTGGTTTGTCCTGCAGGCCCAAAGCCATCATAAGCTGATTAATAATTCCGGACTGGGACAGCCAGGTAAGCAGGATACCGCCGAAAATTGCCCAGGAGATGAAATGCGGCATATACGACAGCGTCTGAACCAATCTCTTAAACTTGACATTCTTGATCTCATTGAGCATAAGCGCAAAGAAAATAGGAATGCAAAATCCCAGCGTGATCCGTAACGCGCTCATTCCCAGCGTGTTGTACACACTGCGCCAAAAGCGGTCATCCGACAAAAACGCCGCAAAGTGCTTCAGTCCGACAAAATTGTTCTCAAACAGCGGCGTACTGATACGGTAGTCCGTAAAAGCAATGTACAGGAACACCAACGGAACATAGCTGAAAACTGCCATCCAAATCAATCCGGGCCATACCATCGCCTGCAGTTCCCGCTGTTTCCAGAGGCTTCTTATCCCTCGCTGGAATCGACTGGAGTTTGACATCTTCTTCTCTGCTTTTTGCTGATTCACGTTGCTCCCCCTCTTTCTGTCTACATGATAGCAGAGCTGCCAGTCAGAAACAACGCATCAATTTTGGATTATATCCCAATTTTTTGGATTTGGTTGACATTGTCCTTTGTATTATTTACACTAATGCCACATGCAATATCAGGAGGTCTGCAGCATATGTACGAAACACTCATTTGGGAAGAAACCTTTCCCAGATGTTCACTGAATGAACATAATTGGAATCGACGGGTGGGTAACTGGCAGTTATCTTCGGATGGGCAGCCTGTTGTGCCAGGCTGGGGAAACAGAGAGCGGCAATACTACACGCCGCACAATCTGGAAGTCAGCGACGGCACCTTAAAAATCATCGCCCGCCAAGAGGAGGCACCCGAACAGTTTGGGATCCGCTGTCCATATACCTCAGCCCGAATCGATACCCATGGGAAATTTTCCTTTCAGTACGGGAGGGTCGTATTCCGTGCCAGATGTCCTATTGGAAACGGGCTTTGGCCGGCAGTCTGGATGCTGCCGGAGGATAGCGTCTACGGCCCCTGGGCAGCCTCCGGAGAGATCGATATCTTTGAAGCAAAAGGGCGGCTGCCCCAAAGCGTTTTCGGCACGATTCACTTTGGAGGTGTCTGTCCGCAGAACACTCACACAGAAAACCAGGCACAGTTGCCGAACGGGCAACGGATCGATCAATTTCATATCTACGAGCTGATCTGGGAACCAGATTCCATTTCCTGGCTGATAGATGGCGTCCCTTACGCCAAAGTAAACCAATGGGACTCAATAGACCAGAGCATAAAATACCCGGCCCCATTTGACCGGCCATTTTACCTTCTGGTAAATCTCGCCATTGGTGGGTCTTTCGATCTGGAGTCGGCGCAGAATATAACCCCGCAATTTCCCGCCATCTTTGAAATAGACTATATTCGGGTCTATCAGTGAACAAAAACCGGAGAGGATTTTTGATCCCCTCCGGTAATTTTCAGGAAATTTTATACAAGGAAATGTCGTCAATGGATATCGTATGGGCCATATTTTCTGTTGTGCCAACATTTCCAAGCATAAATACAAGCTTTACGCCCGAAGCAGCAGAACTCGCAGTGAAATCATAGGAATAATTCGTCCAATCAGCACTCACAGACATAGTTTCGTCCATCAAGGGCGATTGGCCATCTTTTTCCAGAGCCAACCGGATTTCTCTATTCATAGACGCTTTTGCCTTAAACGTTACGCGATAACTTCCAGCAGCTGGCACATCAATCACCTGATAAAGCTGCGCCGACCAGGGATTGGGAAGTGTAGTTGGGATATTGGCAACAAAGCACTGTTCTCCAGCGTCAACGGAATATGTACTCCCGTTTTCTGTCCAAGTAGACCAGCTTGTAAGATCGTTCGCAAAATTGCCATTCGTTACAATATCATCAGGAAGCGGAATGAGTGTTATATCATCAAAATATACCGTATGCTCCACGTTCTGGCTTCCATCTACATTGCCTAGGAAAAAGAGCAATTTTGCACCGCTGCAAGAAACAGACGGTGAAAAATCATAGGTGTACGTCTGCCATTCTGGCGTCGCGGTAAAAGTGCTATTAAACAGAGCCGCGTTGTTGACTCCCTCTACGCCAATTGTAATCGGTCTACTCACAGAACTCTTTGCACGGAAAGAAACGCGGTAGGTCGTAGAGCTGTAAACATCAACATTTTGATAGAATTGGGTAGACCATGTGTTTGGAAGCGTCGTAAATATCTGCCTTCAAAGTAGAATCAGCAACAGAAAAGACGGCGCCATTTTCACTCCATGTCGTCCAGCCTGCATAGTCCGTTGTAAAGTCGGAGTTTTGAAGCAGATTCACATTGGGTGTTTGCGTAGAGGAGCTTCCAGAATCAGGCGTCAAATCGCCGTCATACTCGTACACCCGAACATAGTCAATATAAAATTTGGTTGATGTCCAATCTGCCGGATTCGGGTCTCCCGGGAAGAACCCGCCGACGGCTAAGTTCAGCATTAAATAGAATTCCTGATTAAATGGTGCAGGATAACTATACGTTCCACTCGAATCAGCACTGTACCAGTCCTGTTGAATCTGGTAAAGATTTCCATCTACATACCAGCGGAATTCACCCGGAAGCCACTCCAGAACGAAATCATGGAAATCGTCCTCAAACGATCCATTTATGTCATAGTATCCGGTATTGTAAACCCAAGGATTTCCATAATGCAAAGTTCCGAGGACAGTATCCCGATCGCTGCCCATATACTCCATGATGTCAATTTCTCCACAAATTGGCCACTCGCCGCCATAGACATTGATATCCTTCGGCAACATCCAGATTGCCGGCCACAGGCCCGTGCCACCGGGCAACTTTGCGCGGAATTCATACCGTCCATATGTCCAGCTTGAGGTAGAGGACAGCTTTGCAGATGTGTAATTTTCCTCTCCGTTGGATTCCTGGATCGCATTCAGGACAAGGCAGCCATTTTCAATATACGCATTTTCCGTTGAGTCTGTGTAATACTGCTGCTCGTTATTTCCAAATCCGCCGCCGCCAATTGTAAAACTCCATTTATTTGTGTCGACGGAATCCCCAGAAAACTCATCTGACCAAACCAAGTTCCATTTGGAACTGTCCAAGTTGCTGTATTTTGTGTTTGATGTACTTGCTGCAAACACTTCAAGTCGTGCACAGCTTGCAACAAGTACAATGCAGCAGATGACTGCAGCAAGGGCTCTTGTAAATCTGGTATGCATTTTGTAAATCCTCCTTCAATTTTTTGTGCGTTTTGCACATTCATATTGTATCAAAGAGGTCCTTAACTTGTATATACCATAATTTTGGATTTGATGGCATCTTTTTGGATTTGCTAACGGGACACCCCAGAAATTATTATCCAAGGTTTTCAAGGCACTCGCTTAAACAGTAAAACAAAGAAAGCGAACTTCAGCCTACCTTCCCATTCTCGTCACCAGTCTAACTCAGAACTTTTGCCCTTGAGAATGCACCCTCACCATGCACGCATAAGCCAAGACCCGGTTCACGTAAGAACCATGTCTTGTATTTTTCGAGGCAGCCTCCCAACGAGACTGCCCCTTAGTCCGTTTTGTTCTAGCTAGAATATTTTTAGAAAGGAATGTGCATAACTATCTCGACCAACATGCAAGCCTATGGCTTCGGGTTTGGCTATTTTGCATATGGGTAGTTATTAAGTGCTAGCACATTTTCAAACAGGAATGTACTGCTATTTGTTCATAATTTTGAGTCTACATCGGCTCATTATGTCGATTATATCACACCGCCGGTATTTTTTATCAGTTCTTTAACACTATCATTAGCTCTGATATTTGAGAAATCGCAGCCAGCCAATGCCAGTCCAGGCTCATATTCAACCGGAACCGATAGCTCTCCTGTATCCCGGTCTATCAGCGTGACATGGAATGTTTCAAAGCATCCAATCATCTTATTGTTTTGCCACGGTGCAACATAGTTCCAACTATAATACCCCTTGTCGTTCCCAATATGACGATCAAACACTCCCCATAATATTTCGTAAGTCGCACTACTCAAATTAGATACCCATGCAAGGTCAGCACTATCACGAGCCAAAATTGCCTCCCCCATTTTTTCATCCAAATACATATAGGTTATGAGATTCTCCATTCCTTTTTGTGAAGCCAATGCCTTCTTGTGTCGTACACATATCATCTCAAGTCTGCCAAAGTGAACACATAATGGTGTAACGGAGTCACCGGCCACCTGATAACATTCAGGCTTCAATATCCGTGCAAATTCAGGCCTATCTTCCAAAAAGAAACCGCGCGTGAGTCTGTACCTCTGGATCCCATTTTCGTCATGGGGTCCCTCTTTACCGATATCGCCATTTCCGTGCACATAATATGTATACAGCTCTTCCGGTAAATATGGAACAATGTAGTACCATTCCTTGCTGAACTCGAAACCTGCATATTTCGCTACCTTGGAATAGAACTCACACCGGGTTGGCAGTCCTTCCTCTGATCCTTCAGTAACTGTTACTTCAATCCATTTTCCCGAGTAGTTACCGTACAAAAAGCGTTCCTGCCCAGCTGACCGAGCTACAATCATTTCTTCACCCGTAATCAGGTTGAATTCTACGCACTTATATTGCGTTGTAATAAGGACGTAATCCCCATTGTGGCTAAAAGACAAGTCAACCACTGTTTCTGAAGGCATGATTGTAGAAAAAATAGTTTTCTCTTCATAGGTCTCCAGATTCATTACGATAACTTTTTCATGTCCAAGGTCAGCAAACGCAAGTGCTATCCGGTTGTTCGTTTCATCAGAAGCAGTAACGTTGACAGTATAGTCGTGCTCCTGATAGCAATACTGATATTCCAGTTTAAGCGGCTCACTTGAAAACTGTGAAATACCATTATAGGCGTGTACGAGGAAAGCATTGGATCTGTCGGAGCTTACAGACAGATAGGCCGTGTCATAATAGGCCTCATTGTACTTGGCGCGTATTGTGTCATTTTCTGAATCCCACTCATAGGTTTTTGCATTGTCATCGAACGCAAGAAACTGTGTGCTAGACGGTGCTACATTAGTCGAAAAATGAAGCTGCGCATTCACGCCCTTTTCTTCCAGCTTTTTTTCTATGCCCTTAATAGTAAAACACTTCAAAACACCGTTGTTCCCGTTGATCTCTGATTCAATGTTTGCTAAGTAGCAACAATTTGAATACATAATCATACACATCGCTGGCATCTCCGCATAATGATGAAATGCTGCAGGCGGTTCTTGGTTCTCTCTTGTAATTGGCACAAAAACCGTTCTTTCTCTTAAAGTGTTGCAATTCAAGTATTCAATTTGATTATTGTCACCATCATATATCAAAAAAGCGTTTTTTCCAGTCAGATATGTAGCAGTCGGATGCATATGAGCTGCACCGAAGAAACAATAAAGTTCTGCAAGTTCACCTGTTTCCATATTCCATTTCCAAATTGAACATGGAACCCCAAAATCATCTGCTACATCATCACAGTCCTCGCCTAGACCTTCGTCATACTCCTCATTATTAAAATTTGAGTTCGCACATGGGTCAAATTCATAAGAGAAGATAAAAGCAAGTGCCCCCGCTGTCGAAAAATACACTTCATTATTCCTATAGATACCGTGAAAAACCTTCTTATAGAGCAAATTTCCGGACAGCTCATAACAAAATGCTTGGTTTGCATCACAAATTAGGGCAATAGATTCACTATCATCGGAAAAAGCAAAAAAAGACAGAACGCTGTGTATCCCTTCAGGAATAATGCAAATGGGAGGTTTCTGTGGATAATCCAAATCAAATATATTTAGTTTAATCGACATTCCACTACTTAATGATTCCTGCACTTTCACCCCCAACCATCTTTTGTTTCGAGAAATTTTCATATATCCTCTGGTTGAGTTATCCCTGTTACCAACCGGATCCCCTGAATAGATTTCATATTCAAATTTACCAGAAACAATATCCCAACATTTAATCAGTCCGGAATCATCTAGAGTAAGGCACTTTTTTTCATAATAGATATACTCGATGATATTGTCCTGATGATTCTGAGGATGGAAGCAATCTTCGTGCAGTACTGCCCCACTAAAATTCGTGCCTACTTTACCAAAGCAGCTCTTTCTGCTGCAAATCACATTAAAGAAATTGCTATGAGACAGATCCAGGCCATGCAAATCTACATATGTTAGTTCCTTTCTTCCATAGAGTATGGACGACAGCAAATTCTCCTGCAAATAATGAATGTCTGTCTTCTTGCAAAGCTTGCGGCACACATCTAAAGCCTCTGCCAAAACAGCCTGCTCATCATTATCCGGTTTGGGTGTATACCAATTGCCAATCTGTTTCTCTAAGTAGGGCTTGTTTCGATGCTCCATGAGGATTTCACTAATCAGTGCGACCTTTTCCAAAGGCCAGAAGCTGGTATTCAGTGTTTTACCGTAAGATGCATCCGATCCTTCAGATTTTATTATAAATTTGCTTGGATTCACTTGCGGAAGCATTCTGAGTAACTGCACAGTCCATATTGCAGAGAAATAATCCCTGAAACTGTGATGACAGAAAGCATATCTTACTCGTTCAACGTAACTGCCTTCATTGATCTGATACTGATAGATAATTCCAAGGTAATCAAATACGCACTTAATAACATCAGTGGTCTTGACAATATCTCCTTCAACTAAAGAATCCAGTGTGGATTGCAAGCAATTCTTGGAATAATGAAAATCCACAAAAGGGTTGCTCCCAGCATCTAAGAAAAGTTCTCGAACCGCTTCTACTGATTTCAATATCATGTGCCCGAAGTTGCCAGCGTTGACAGAGAAAATATCCTCACTTTCAAAGCAAGCTCCAATATATGGAAGAATAAAATCCAATACCAGTTGCGTCTGCAATTCATTCAAAGGGTTTGTTCGAGTTTCTACAGCTCTTTTTCGGATATTATAAAAAGAAGAGTTACGGTGAAAGAAGAAATAAAGGATTTCTCCCTGCGTTTCAGGAAGAAGTGTATTCTCTCCACTAGATGCGAACATACACAAATACAGAGGGGTTCTTAAGCACTCCACCAAATGTTTATTATTCATCACCTCTGCAATAAAATATTCTTGTTTCCCACATCCGCGAAGATGCTCAATAATAACCGAATCATTAAGTCCGGTTACACGAATATTGGTAAAGCCTGCTGCATAGTATGCTGCCTGAGTCTCACGACTAGTTGTGATAATCCTGACATTGTCATATTTTTTTATTGTGGATATCTCATTGCTAAGCAAACTGCGGATACTATATCCCTCATCAATTTTTACCTCATTGAATCCATCTAGCAACAATACATATTGTGGCTTTCCACCGTCAGGCCTCTTCTGAAGTTCTTTTTCCACGTATTCCAGAATTCTATCATCAACCGTATCGAGAGAAACATGATTTTCAAGAAGTGCACCAATGTATCTCGTAATAAATTTTGTTTTCCGTGAAGGATCGTTGTGCCAATGCACGATATCTGTAGGACACCGGTTAAGTTCAATAAAAATGTAAACAAGCAAATCGGAGAATTTCTCAGGACTTTGTGCAAATGATTGTTCAATTAAGTAGTGCAAGAAAGTAGTCTTTCCCGTTCCCCCATTGCCTATTATCGCTACATGACCATTTATGGCTTTGCATAGCTCTGCTAATGGCGCAGACTGGCCGCCTTCTGTTTTTCCTTCTATCGGCACAGTCAGCTTAGGTATATATCCATTCGGTAGTAGGCGGTCAATAATATCATAGGCAAAGCGCTGCCCTTCTTGTTTTGAAATCTCATAGACGGACTTTGATGCTTCCCATAGCAGTTCTCTGGGATTACTCCTTAATATCTCCTCGATCTTCGGATTTATTGGATTTTCCAATTTGGATATCCGATCTTCAAGTGTTCCCATTCTCCCCCAAAATAAATTGCACACCTCATTGAATCTCTGATCCAGAGATTCAATCTGCTGCATTTCATACCAGTCAGCAAGTCCTTGGTGTTTGAAAAGTTCTTCTTTAAATAACACCATGAATAAATCATCAATACTACGGATATCTAACTCCGTCAAATACATTTCACGGTTCGCTTCTCCAGTGTTAGTCCATTCAAGGAATAGACTCTCGATATCATCCGCTGGAACTCCCTTAACGCAGTTCCCCCGCCAGGACTCATATCGAGGAACGATGTAATTTTCCATCAGTTTCCTGTGGGTATCGGATAGTCTACTGCTTTGTATACGAGCAAGCACATTCGCTATGCACTCTTTCAACTGACCATCGATACTGTCATCTTTTTCCTCTTTTAACAGGCCAACCGATTTAACCACAGACAGCACAACATCGACACCAGCACTAGCAAGACTCGCCTGCGAACCAGTCTGTGGATAGGCAACTGACATAACAGCCAGTCCTAATTTTACCAACACAGAACACAAGTCTGCCTTGTTCTCTTTTTCCATTGTGAACCCCCTAACCCATAATGATACAAATATTGTTATAATCCTTCATACGGTACCTTGTCTTTATTATGATTATACAGATTGCCAGACTATAAAGCAAGATTCGTGTTAGAAAATAGATTGTTTATTAGAGCCTATCTGAAAACAAAGTATTCTTGTACTATTTCAACAAAATCCAAATGGAAGCAAGATGGACAAAAGCAAGAGAGGACACAGCAAGCTTATCATAGCGTGTAGCGACCCTGCGGAAAACTTTAAGTTTATTGAAGAAACACTCAATCAGGTGGCGTTCCTTATAGGTGTGGAAATCACAAAACCAAGGCTCGATCACATTGCTTTTGGGTGGGATCGTATACGATGCTCCCTGCTCCGAGATGTAGGCGCGAATGGACTTTGTTCCGTATGCTTTATCGCCCAGAATGTTGCTGCCGGAAATATTCACTTCCGAAAGCAAATCAATGGCGGCACTGGCATCAAAGATGTTTCCGCCGGTAAGCAGAAAGTGGACGGGATTCCCCAAAGCATCCACAACAGCGTGGATTTTTGTAGTCTTTCCACCATGACTTACACCGATAAACTGGTTGTTTTCCGAATTTACAGCCCCCTTTTTGCACCCGCACTCTGCGGATGTGCTTTGATGCTCGTGCTGTCGATACACAGGTTCTCATAGTCTGCATCCGCATTCAATTCCTGAAAAATGCGCAAAAGGGTTCCGTCGTCACGCCACTTGCAGAATCGGCTGTAAACGGTCTGATGTGGCCCAAACCGTGCAGGGATATCCGCCCAGGCCGCGCCGCTTCTGGCCAGCCAGAGCATGGCATTGAGCATCATCCTGTCATCCTTTGGTGGTCTGCCGGTCTTGGCTCGCGGAATCAGATCTTTGATTCTGTCCCACTGGGTATCGGTCAGCTCGTATCGCCTTGCTGCCATAAGATCACCTCTATGCTTTTTCTTTTATTCTACTGCATTTTTGGATTTTGTGCAATTTATATATGAGGTTTGAGTTTCCAGATAGGCCCTAATTAAAGCAATCGAGCAAAAGCGAGTTATCGTCAAAAATGAAGAAGGGCTGCAAGTGGAATGGTTGCACATTCGCAGAGCGCTGGAGCATTCGAGTAGGTAGCGAGTTTTCTAGCTGACCTCTTGTACCGCCGCACGTATCGTCTGGCACGCAGCAATTCAATCACATAAAGTGCAAAGGCTCGTAGCTACTCAGGCTCTCAAAATATCCGGATGCTACGAGTCTTTTAATTCGCGATGGTCATAGTGAGAGTATTGCCAAAATTGCAATTGCACCCAGTTCAGCACAATAGTGAAAAGCTTTTCTCTGCTCATGCAATTCTCCTTGCTTTATTGAACCGATACTCTGTCCAAAGCTCCAGCCCAAGGGGCAGCAGGCAGAGCGCCAGATAACCGACGGCCGCTGTCATGCCAATTCCGTTTAATGGCCGCCAGATGATTCTGGGGTTGTACCACATCTTGCTGGCTCCCAGTATCACGCCCATGGCCGTCAGGGTGATGCAGGTGAACAGGGTAATCACAAACGCCCTGTCCCGGTTGTCGAAGCGGTAAATAGAGAAAGCCGTCCGGCCACGGAGCAGGCTGCCCCGGGAACGCATGGAATCGGATTCCTGCACCAGCGCTGAAATCATCCAGGTTATCAGCATAGAGAATATCCGTAGGCAGTTGATGAATCGCTGGAAAACATTCCCCTGATTGCTGCCCCGGCCAATGCCCTTTTGGGCGAGATTGATTTTCCTCGCCTCCCGACCGACTCTGGGAATGAACCGCAGCAGGATCGTGAGGAAAAGCGACAGCCTCGGGCTGACCCTGCCAAAGAGGTATACCACCTTGTCCGAAGTCACCACGCGGAATATAGCTTCCAGCCACATGCACAATGTTGCAAACCGCAGACCGATCACCAGACCGTAGACGAAGCTTTCCACCGTCAGGTTGTTGCCGATGAAGTTCTGTCTCAGCACTGTGACACCGAAATGGTGATAAGAGCTGTAGCACAGCGCGAATACCAGAATCAGCGGTAATAGGCACAGGTTGAAGGCCACCGCCCGCTTGCCGCAGCGCTTGACGCTGTAGGCAAAGGCACCGGCGTACACTATTGCCAGAAACACCGGGTGCATAAAACTCACAGTCCCATAGATGGCGGCGGCAAAGAAGATGAAATTCACCGCCGGATGGCAGGTTTCAAACCCCATTGCCGTCCTCCGTCATGCCGTATTGCAGCTTCACCCGATCCAGCTTCTCCAGCAGCGCGGGGCCAAACAACACCATGGTCAAAGCCGTGCAGACACCCTGACTGATATTCACCGGGAAGCCGGAAATGTAAAGCGGCCATGCCGTTTGAGCGCTGATAACAGGCAGGGTCAGGAACACGGTGCAGGTGTCCAACAGTGGGCCGACGAACAGGACACAGGCCAGAAAGCCGAACACGGCCATGACCCAGCGCTTTTGCGGCAGCCTGCCCTTGGCGAACAGAAAGCCCGCCAGCATTCCCCCCGCACCGTAGGCGAACATCTGCCATGGGGTATAGGCTCCCTGCCCATAAAAGAAGTTGCTGGCAAAGGCAGATACCGCGCCCACCAGGAAGCCCGCCTCCGGGCCAAAGGCGATACCCGAAAGCATAATGATGGCAAAGATCGCCTTGAAATTGGGAATCGGTATGGCCACCCGCGCGGCCACAGCCAGAGCCGAGAGCACGGCAATGACCACCAGCTCCCGTGCCTGAGGTCTGCGGCTTTCAAAGGCCAGCAGGAACGGGATGATGATTTCAATAATGACCAAAGTGCTGGTCAGATAGTAGGCTCTGCCAGTCAGCCGAAGGCCAAAGTACAGCGTGACCGGAATAACCAACAAAAATATCAGGAGCGTGGCAATGCGAGATTTCTTCATGTTGCTGCCTCCTTGTTTTTTATAGAGATGAATGGCGTCCTCCGCGATTATAGCACCGTCAAACACATGACGGCTCATGCGGTGGGCGGCGGTGGTATAGAAGCTGTTGGAGCTGAAGAAGCGGCGGGGTGTATGTACCCGTTTACCCCATCCACACTTCGCCTACGTCCGCGCCGTAGCCGTTGCAGGTGTAGCACCAGACGATATCCTGCCCATCCTTCAGCTTGTAGGCGGAGCAGCCGTAGTTGGGAAACCACTCGTCCACCTTGTACATCCAGCCGGACTCCGGCCCCACGTCAAACTCATACAGGTGGTTGATGCCCTCGATATAGTAGCTGTTGTACATGGGCGTCCAGCTGTATTCGATCTGGATATCCGCGGCCTCACAGACCTTGTTCAGCACCTCGAACACCGTATCCCCCTCCGTAAAGCTGACCTTCGTCTTGGGGAGGATCGTTCCGTTTATGGGAACAAAGGGTGCCTTTTCCTCGTTCAGATTATTGGTGTTGTCCAGAATGGTGTCGCAGACGATGGTGATTGTGCAGACATGATCCTCCTGACCGGGGGTAATGACGGCGTTGTCCTTCAGCTCCCGGATCTGATACTGGCTGCCCAGACCGTCGCCGGTACTGGTCTTCAGCATAAACGCAGTCACCACACCGGCAATGGCGATGGCGGCGATAATCAGAACCATAATCAGGTTCGCGGTTTTCTTCTTTTTCATGTTCCACCTCATTGACACAAAAACCGGCCATCCGTCGCTTGGCAAACTCAGAGGGGGAATCCTGAGCAGCGTGGGATGATCCGGCTTTCGTTGAGTTAATTGGTTCCTGCCACACAGGCAGAGCTGCCGCCACCAATGGACATGCAGCATTTTTCTTTGCTGGGGGCGGCGTAACCCACCCCCAGCGAGGTCAAATCAATCTTTCTTCTTGAGCTTGGGAACAAGGACAACGCCGATGACGATACCCCAGCCAACGCCGCCAAAGATGCAGACCACAATGATCCACCAGGGAGTATTGGCCTGGGCAGGTTCGGTGGCAGCGGGAACGGTGGGTTCCACAGTTACCACATCGCCGCCCATGTCGATGATGTCGGTCATGTCGTACAGGTTCGTCTTACCGGAGAGGAAACGGTAGTAGGCAGTCAGTGCGTAGTACGACTGCTCGGTGCCCATGCCGTCGATCTCGCCGTCCATGATGTGCTTGAAGCCGCCGCCCTTTACATAGTACCGCAGCAGTGCGTCAACCACGGAGCTTCCGTTCTTGACGAACCGGGAGTCGGTGTCCCCATCGATGCCCAGAGCGGACAGAGCGGTGAGAACCTGTGCGGTGGATTCACTGGTGGCAATATACTTGCCGTCGCCGTAAGTGGTGCTGAATCCTCCGTCATCGTCCTGCATCTCGGAAAGCCTTGCAATGGCCTTGTCGATGGCCTGCTTCACAGTCGGGTCCTTCTTGCAGTAGGGGGCAAGAGCCGTCAGGGCCATGCCGGTCATGTCGGAGTCGGCACGGTCCCCGGAGATGGCCCAGCCGCCGTCGGAGGTCTGCACACTCAAAATCTCGTCAATGAGGGCCTGCCGTGTGGTGGTGCCGCCGGAGGGCACGGGGTAGTTGCCGGAATCCAGTGCCAGCAGTGCCCAGATAGGACCGTTGTTGCCCTGGTACTTGACGAACTCCAGGTCACTGAGGCCAGCCAGCAGGTTGTAGCCGCCAACGTTGGTCACATCCTTGCCGATAGCCGTCAGGGCCAGGATCATTCGGGAATTGTCCGTGGACTTGGCCTTGTGGAGCCGTCCGGTGTCGGGGTCAATGCTTTGCTGCACATACTCCACAGCCTTCTGGTAGTAATCCTCCACGCCGGGGACTGTCCGTCCGGACCGGGCCAGGCCGATGACCATCCATTCGCCGCCAACAGCGCCGACATTGGGAGTACCCAGTTCCTCCATGTACTCGCCGGTGCTGATGTAAGGCTCGCTGACCTTTCCAAGGGTATCCAGCATAGCAAACTTCGTCTCTGCCGCAGTCAGGGTCTCGTAGTTGTCAACCAGCAGCTTTTGCAGGTCCGTCAGGGCATCGTAAGCCTTCCGGGCATCCTTGATGTCCTGTTCGGAATCCTTGGTGACGTTGCCAATCTTGCTGATCTTGTCAATGACATCCTTGGCCTTCTGCTGATCCTCGGCAGTGGCCGTCAGCTTCGCATAGGCCTTTTCAGCGTCGGTCAGCTCTTTCAGCTTCGTGACCAGCCGCTTTTGAGTCGGGGTCAGGTCATTATAGGCTTTTCGGGCCGCCTCGATGGCGGGGCCGCTGTCCTTGGTGACGGTGCCGATTTTCTCAATCAGCTTGTCCACAGCCGCCGCCTTGTTCCGGTCAGCGGTGGTAATCATGCTGGTGCCGGTAGTGCCACCAGTAGTCGTTCCGCCGCTGGGCTTCTGTCCGTACTTGTTGCCGCCCTCCTCGTAGTCGTAGTCATCGGTGTAGTGCAGAATGATGTTATCGCCGTCCTTCAGGTACTTGGCCGCTACGCCCACTTCGGGATGGCTGCCGTTGACGGTGTACATCCAGCCGGAGTTCTTGCCGTTGTCGAATTCGCCCAGACCGTTGACCGCACTGATGTAAACAGTGTGGTAGGAGTTGTTGTCGCTGGCCGTAAAGGTGATGTTGTGCTTCTTTGCCACTCTCTGGAGAACATCCCACACGGTTTCGGAGGTATCCGCTTCCACACCGCTCTCGCTTGCCCAGGTGGTCAGGCCGCCGCGGGCTAAGCCGTGGGGGGTGGAGGTATCGCCGTGCTTGGAGTCGCCCTTGATGGTGACGGAGACGGTAATTTTGGTGGATACAGGCTTGACGGTAACGGTAATGTAGGTCACAGCAGCGCCGTAGCTCAGAGAAATCGTCTGGTTGCCCACTGTGTTCTTGTCATAGCCCTCGATGGTAACGTCGCCCAGGGACAAGGTGCTGGTGGTGCCGTTCGTCCAGGTGGCCGTCAACTTGATGCCGTTCAGGTTCAGCTCCTCACCAAGGTTATACTCGGTCTTGTAGCTGCCGCTGACCGTCAGCTCGTAGCCGATGGGGTCCGCGGAGCTGCCGCCGATCTTCTTGCAGAGTTTGTCCGCATCCTTACCCAGAGGATCGTCGGTACGGTTGTGGTTCGCTCTCCAGGCACAGCCCTCTACTGCGGGGCAGTCCTTGGTGGTGCCCTCCGTGCTGAATACGATGGTGCCATTCATCTTTGTGGGGTTAGAATAGCTGGTATCCAGGTACTTCACGAAACCGATACCCCTATCCGCACCACAGCCTGCGGAGTAGGTATTGGCGGAGATGTTGTCGTACCGGTTCAGGCTGTCCCGGTAGCCGATGATGGCACCGACATACTTGCTGCCGCTGACCTTGCCGGTAAAGCTGTTGGCGCTGATGGAGCCAACCACATTATCCCAGGTCTGGGCCACGAAGCCGTCGCCGCCGAAGATGCCGCCGACACGCTCGTTGCCCTTCACGGTCCCGTCCACGGTGCAGGCCAGGATGGTGGGGCAAGCGCCGTGGGGGGCGGTGGAGTTGTCGTAGCCGCCGCCGACGATACCACCGGCGTAGGAGCCGGAGGATTCTACGGTGCCGTGGAAAGTGGCGTTTTTGACAACGCATTGGGCCATGGCGTTGTCTCTGGTGCCGATGATGCCGCCCACATAGTCCTTGCCCTTGACCGTTGCGGAGCTGGTGCAGTTCTCAATGGTTCCCTGGAACCGTCCGGCAATAGAGCCAATCTGGCTTTCCGTTCCGGTATAGCCAACCACAACGTTGCTCTCAACGGTGCAGTTACGGATGGTCATAACGAAGCCCGCACTGGCGGAAGCGTAGCCATTGCCGGCACCAGCTGCTACCAGGCCGGATTTCAGGGTTTTGGAGCCGCTTTTCAGCGTTACGTTGTCCAGGACGATGGCGCTGCCGGACAGGCCGACACCGGTAAAGTCATTGACCAGGCCCGCCCCTTCAATCTGCTCGCCGTAAATATCCAGGTCCTTGACGGAGGCACCGTTGATGCAGCCCAGCAATGGCTTCTCGCCAGCCGGGACCGTCAATTTCTTGTGATTGCCGTCAATATTACCGGAGAAGGCAGTGTCCCGTGTACCAATAGGCGTCCAACTCGTAGGCAGCGAAACATCGTTTGCGATCTGGAAGTAGGCACCGGCGAAGGAATCGCCGTCAGCGACCATCTTCTGGATTTCAGACAGATGCTCCGTTGTCTTGATGATGTAGGGGTTCTGTTCCGTGCCAGCACCATCCATGGTTGTCTCACGTTCGGTGAAGTCGATTTTCAGGATGTCCGACTTCGTGGATACCGGTTCGACGGTGGAATTTTTGTCGCTGGGGGATAAGGTGATTACGACGTAGAAGTAGTGTTCACCGGTGGGGTAGGCGGTGTTTGGGTTGATTTCGTAGTCTCTGTACCAGCCTCCATCTACCGTGCCCATTCCACCCTTTCGTTTTAACCTGCAGATTGCATTCTCTACAAGTTCAGCGTCCTCATAGGTATTCATCGTAGAGTGGTATAGGGCTACTGTGGATTCCGTATCATAGTCCATATACTCAAATCGCACATTAAAGGATGCTGGAATTGAATTTCCCTTAGCAACTGCCGCATATCCACCGAGAACCATATGTTTGTTATAGTCCAAAATATAACTTCCAGGTTGTCCAAATATGTTTGGTGCGTGGATATACTTAGTAAGTGCAACAGTCACCATGGACTCATTTGAAGTGGCTGTATACGTTTTTCCGTCTACAGTATTAGTTACAATACAGTAATAGGAATCTGTTGCATTCACATCCGTAGGGGGTTGATAATTCTTTGTCTTTGCTGATGGTTCATCCTCTATCGCCTGAATCGAATGATACCACTGATAACTCAACACACCTTTCGGTGGATCAAGTACATCAATGGAAA
>ENA-ORNQ01000815-ORNQ01000815.1-human-gut-metagenome-genome-assembly--contig:-NODE-815-length-28274-cov-18.944576_pt1 | contig 28274 bp, 23 predicted proteins | sample MGYA00242116_ERZ509024 | MGnify/ENA primary metagenome ERZ509024 (study PRJEB26280, sample SAMEA2338697) | human gut metagenome | biome: human gut; feature: human-associated habitat; material: faeces...
CCGGGGCAGGATGCGCCGGTGCCACCGATGCTCTACGGGCATTATCCGACAAGCTCAACGCACCAGTCGTGACCACCTTCAAGAGCCAGATGGAGCTGATGGGACACTGTCCTAACTATATCGGCCATCTCGGATACCTCGGCACATGGGCAGCAATAGATGCCGTGCGCGATGCCGATGCCATCATAATGATAGGGATGAATTTCCCGTTTCCGGGATTTTTCCCCACTGACAAGAAAATCATCCAGATAGATATCCGTGCCGAGCGCATCGGACGCATAGCCCGTGTAGATGCCGGTATCCGCGCCGATGCGAAGATATTTTTGGAGACTCTGCTCCCGGCAATCAATCAAAAAACTGACCGTAAGTTCCTTGACAACGCTCTCCAGCAATACTCCCAGATATGCCATAAACTCGCCCAGCCTGTGTCGAATCCAGGAACAAATGACTGCATACGTCCCGAATATGTATTCGCCACCCTTGACCGCCTCGCCGATGACGACTGCATCTTCACCGTTGACACAGGTATGAACTGCCTCTGGAGCGCACACTATCTCACCCCCGCAACGGGACGCTCTATGATAGGTTCGTTTACCCACGGCTCCATGGCAAACGCCATGCCTCAGAGCATCGGAGCTGCCATAGCATGTCCCGACCGCCAGGTAATAGCCCTATGTGGCGACGGGGGACTGACCATGCTGCTCGGAGATCTCCTGACCATCGTTCAGTACCAGCTCCCTATAAAGATTCTCGTAGCCGACAACCGTTCGTTAGCTTATGTCAAGTGGGAGATGGCACTCGCCGGATTCACACCGAGCGAGGTAGACCTGCACAATCCTGACTTTGGAGAAATGGCACGCAGCATGGGATTCACAGCGGAAACAGTCCGAAATCCCCGGCAACTCGAAGATGCAATGAGACGATGGCTTTCGGCTCAGGGGCCGGCACTGCTCTCGGTAGTGACTGATCAGGATGCTGCTTCATTCAGCTTCAGCAAAGAGATGATGGAGAGTGCCACGCCCGACTCGGTTACTGAAAATTTCATTGCCCCAGGTACGATATAAATGTATCCTTAGGATATGAATTGCGACAAGGAGTCAGACAACGACAGACTATCCCTACTAAGGATTACGCCTGAGGGGATAATCTCGTTTCTTGCAAGTTCCTACATAGAGGGCATTGGCAAGACATTTGCCTCGCGTATCGTTGACCGCTTCGGCACCGGGACTCTTGATGTCATCGACTCCGACCCGGAAGCACTTTCCGAAATCACAGGTATGGGACAGGCAAAGATTGCATCTCTGACCCATAGCGTGTCAGCATTGAAATATCCGATGCGTCTGCTGGCATTTCTCTTTTCATGCGGTCTGTCTGACACGCATGTCGAGAAAATCCTCTCGCATTATGGTAAGCTCGCTGCCGATGTTGTGCTCTACGACCCCTATGAGATGGTGGAGGATGTGTGGAAACTGTCGTTTTTCGTGGCTGACCGAATCGGCAAGGGACTCGGCATTGCTCACGACGATCCGCGCCGTCTGCGAGGCGCGTTGCTGACCGCTGTGAAGATATATGCCCAGGAGGGCAGCATGTTTGCCACACGTGAGCAAGCCATACAGACCGCATCGCGCATCACTGGCGTGGGTGCAGAAAAAATAGTTGAAGAAATCCCACAACTTTTGGATGACGGACGGCTCATTGACAGCTACGGCGGTCTCTACCTCCCTGTCTACTACAAGGCTGAGAAAGAGGGCGCATCCAAGATAGCAAACATCATAAAAGCGTTCCATCATCCTGACGAGATGCCGCTTATTCCTACAACCGACCGTGACGGCAAACCATATACATCTGAGCAACTCCGAGCCATAGAGACCGCAGCAACACATCCGGTCATGATACTGACAGGTGGACCGGGCACCGGCAAGACCACGGCAATACGCGGCATCATAGACATGCTTGAGTCGCAGGGCAAGGAGGTGTTGCTGGCAGCTCCCACAGGCAGAGCCGCCAAACGCATGTCAGACCTCTCGGGGCGCGAGGCAAAGACTATCCACCGCATCCTCGGGCACCGACCTGGCGAAGGGTACAGGAAGAAAACCATTGATGCCGACGTGCTGATAATCGACGAAGGCTCTATGCTCGAACAGGTGCTGTTCAACCATCTGCTCCAAGCCCTTCCCTCAGACATTAGAATTATAATCGTAGGCGATGTGGACCAACTCCCGGCAATAGGAGCCGGAGATGTGCTCCGCGACATGATCAGCTCAGGCACAGTGCCTGTCATCACCCTCAACGACAATTTCCGCAACGCCCCGGGCAGCTCCATCGCCGCTACGGCACGCGCCATCAACGCAGGACTGCTCCCCGAAGCCTCCGAGGGCAGCGACTTCTCTATCATACGCGAGCCGTCGCCCGGCAAAATCCATGACCGCATCCTTTCACTCGTTACCCATGAAATCCCTTCTCGGCAGCATATCGAGCCCAAGGACATCCTTGTAGTCACCCCTCAGCAAGAGGAACCGCTCGGTGCGCGGCAACTCAATCTCGACCTACAGCGATATATCAACCCCTCAGGTCCGGCACTCACACGTGGCACAAAGACCCTGCGCCTCGGCGACCGCGTGATGCAGACATCCAACTCCTATGACCGCCAGCTCTACAACGGCGAGACCGGTTGTGTGACAGCCGTTGACATAGACAAACAGACCCTCGAAGTGACATTTGCCGACGGCAATCGCTCCACCTACCGCCGCAGCGACCTTGGGGAACTGTCGCTTGCCTACGCCACAACAGTCCACAAGCTGCAAGGGTCAGAAGTGGAGTATATGGTCATGCCGGTTACATCGTCACACCGCACGATGCTCTACCGCAACCTCCTCTACACAGGCGTAAGCCGCGCCCGCAGCCTCTGCGTACTCGTCGGCGATGACCAAGCCATCCGCACCGCCATCGACAACTCCGCCCCATCCCGCCGCAACTCCAACTTCCGCCACCGCCTGCGCCACGACATCCCACCTTTTGCACATTAACCTCCGAATAGCTACCTTTGCTCCACCACCTGTAGGGACATGCCACGGCATGTCCCTACACAGACTATGAACACCTGATATATGCAAACCGAAAAAGACAAATGCCGCCTCGGACTGCTCTACGATGCCAACAACGACCCCCAGCTGATAGCCGAGCGTCAGCGAATAAAGCAGAAGTGCCACGAATACAACAGCCTCTCACCCTTGCGCACCCAGGAGCGCGAAACTCTCCTTCGTGACATCCTCGGCTCTACAGGCAAGCAGTTTCTCATCGAGCAACCTTTCTATTGCGACTACGGCTACAATATACATCTCGGTGAAAATTTCTACTCCAACGTAAATCTTGTCATCCTCGATGAAGCACCTGTAACATTCGGAAGCAACGTTTTCATAGCCCCCAACTGCGGATTTTACACAGCCGGGCATCCATTAGAAACCGACATACGCAATACCGGTCTGGAATATGCACGTCCCATCACCGTAGGTGACAACGTATGGATCGGAGCAAACGTGTGCGTACTTCCAGGTGTGACAATCGGTGACAACTGCACCATCGGAGCCGGAAGCGTAGTGGTACACGACATCCCCGCCAACTCCCTCGCCGTCGGCAACCCCTGCCGCGTTATCCGCAACATATAAAGCCTTTCAATTCTGACGCAGGTGCCGTTTCACAGTATTAATAGCATCTCTTAATGGCACAAGATCATTGACTGTAACATCATAAACAAAATCTGCATCTATATCAAAATATCCATGCGCTATATGGTCACGCATCCCCATTATGTTTTTCCATGGAATATCAGGACATATCGCCACGAGCAACGACCCCTGAGTTCGTTTGTCAATCTTCTTAACCCCCTCCCCGATGGCCTCCAATAACATGCAAATTGCAGCCAATGTCTTCATCCCTTCCGGAGAACTTCTAAATGAATCTCCGGAGGTAATGCCGATGCTCCAATCCATAATGTTATCCACAGCATCTTCTATCTGCGACAAAATATCTATGATTATCTCTTTATCGTATGACATAGACGGCATCTTTCTCTATCTGTGACAAAAAAAACGGTCTTAAATATTTATGCTTCCTTATCAAATCCACAGGAACACCAAAAAGCTCCTCTAAGAAAGCTTTTAGACCAAGCACCAACCCCATTTTAGGCGGCATATCTACACATACATCTACATCACTATCCGGTCCATTATCTCCACGAGCCATGGAGCCGAACAGACAAAGCGACGTAACCCCGAATTCCTTACGGATATACGGGGCTGCCTCAGTCAGTCGGTCTATGCATTCCTGCCGTGTGCACATATTTTATATGAGAATGTCATTTCTACAAATCTACAACAATTTGCTGAGATTTTAAATTTTGCTCATCACATATTTTCTTATTATTTTTACACAAATAAAAGTTGCGATGAAATCCCTGCTCTATTACATATGTGTAGCAATGGCGTGGATGTCACTGGGATGTGTCAGCGGGTGCGCGGATTCGGCGGCTGACAGGCTTGCGGCTGCTTCGCGGTTGGTCGCTTCGCGGCCTGACAGTGCATACACCATACTGCGCGACATCGATTACGATGCGCTTGATGCTGACTCGCTCAAGGCTCGCTATATCCTCACCCGGGCGTGGGCGAATGTGGGTGTCGGGCGGTCGCTTATAACCGATACCCTGCTCAACGAGGCGACAACCTACTATCTCGCTGTCGGCGACACATCAGACTGGGTGATAGCCTCGCAATTGCTATCAAGCTACGACTTCCGCAGAGGCGACATGCTGTCAGGCTTGCGCCGCCTCAAAGATATGGCATCACACATCAAGAACCCAGCCCTTCTGTGGGACTCATATATCGGCATCTGCGAGGGCGCATTTCACAGCGCGGACTATGATGACGCATACCGATATGCCGACTGGCTCCTGCGCCACACCACCAAGCCTGAGGACATACTGCGGTTTGGAGCGGCGAAAGGGGCAGCCCGATATTATCAGGGCAATCACACCGAGGCTCTCGGCATATTTGACAGCATCATGGCAACGGGGGTGACGGAGCGTGTCAGCCCCGTCATCGCCAAGGAGTTTTATGGCGACTATGCCGAAATTCTTAACGGGTCAGGACGTCCTCATGATGCCATCCGCGTCACCGAGGGCATATATCCTTCGCTTGATTCGCTCCCTCCGGGCGAGAGAATCAGCGTAATGATGTCACTTGCCGATTTCTATGCCAATGCAGGGGACACTCGCAAAGCCGTGTCTCTGCTTGACAGTCTGGACCGATACGGCACCCAATCAGTGTTTGACATCTACGCGAGCATAGCCATGCTACGGACCGCCATAGAGTTCAAGGAGACAGGTCATATCCCCGGCGAACTGATGCACGAAGTCACCCGCAACATGGCTCGCGATTACCGCATGGCACAATTTGACCGCCAGACAGCCATGGAGTCAGTAATAGAGCTTAACGATGACAACTATGAGCTGAAACTGCAACGCCAACGCCTGTGGCTGCTCCTGTCAGCCATCGCCCTCATTGTGGTAGTCAGCGGCGTAATCATATATATAGTGCTCAGCCGCCGCAAACGACGCATGGTCGAGGCTGAGGAACGAGCCGAGACGTTAGAGTTGATGCTAAAAGACGCACAGAAAGCCGACGAAGACAAATCAACCTCATCTGCCAGCGACAAACTCAAAGCCGCCCTTCTGCGCCAGCTCGGCATTTTCAAGACATTCGCCGGCATACCAACCCAGCAGAGCCGCGATGCCCTGCGCAAGATTTCCGCCATAGGCACCGACGGTGCATCGATAGAAACCCTTGTAGACTGGACACAATTCTACCAGATGATCGACAGCCTCTACGACAATTTCCACACCCGTCTCACCACGGCTCACCCGGGCTTATTCAACGACAAAGAGCAACAGATCATAGTGCTCCTCAAAGCCGGATTCTCCACCAAAGAGATCGGCGTCCTCACCGAACAGTCATCAGCCACCATCTACACCCGCAAGTCCGTAATCCGCAAAAAGCTCAACATCACCGAAGACAGCGGCGACATCATCGCCCACATAGAGGGATATGCCACAGCATGTACGCGATAGCGCAACCCATTAAAAGTAGGGACGCGGCGTGCCGCGTCATCAAAGGCAATCCCAATCGCCTGACACGATGACGCGGCACGCCGCGTCCCTACATGCTTACGAAATAGCCTGCAAAAACATCGCTGAAACGCCATGAAATTCACACCGAAATCTGCCATTTAGATTCCATACGCTCTCATTTAGATTTTTAAGCTCAAATACTGCTGATAATCAAATGTTTATATCCTGATTATTTAGACAATTTATATGCCCGTTTAGTGGGTGAAAGCCATTTTCTGACCATAACTTTGCAATGTCGGGAACGACAAAATCCCGCACCAAAGTCCAACATCAAAACCTCAGAAAATCATGGCACACTCACGATTACTCCTACTCCTCCGGACCGTTTCTTCATTGGTCATTATCTCAACCTGCGCATGCGGTCCTGACCGAAAAAACCGCATCGCCCATACCATGCGTGAGCATGTCTCGCCACATCTCTCTGAGAGTGAATACTTCGGTTTCATCGGCATGTCAAACCATCGCGACACCATGTTTATGGGTGCTACACATCCCTGCGCAGGCGTAATCTACACCATCACCGACAGCGCATCAGGAGAGATGACCCGCCACTTCGCCGATGTAATCTTCTCCGATGACTACTCCACCGCCCTCAGCGTGAAAGAACTGGATTTCGACCCCGTAGAGGTTGTCAAGGAAGCCATCACATAAAAACTGATAGAAAAAATCCACGAGAAATTATCAGAATAACCAACCATCAAAAACCAAGAATATGAAAACCATAGCTACTATCATCCTATCCGCTGCTTCCCTCGCATCAGCAATGGCACAGCCCAACGCCGCCCCAGCCGACAGCATCACCTACACCCTCGGCGAAGTGGTCGTAAAAGCCAACCCACGAGTGACCACCCTCAAAGCCGGCGCTTTGCTGACACGCATCTCGGGCACTCAGCTTGAGCATGCCGGCACAGCCAACGATGTGCTGCCCCAGATACCGATGGTGCTCGGCAAAGACGGCTCGTATGAAGTGTTCGGCAAAGGCACTCCAGCCATCTATGTCAACGGCAGATTGCTTCAGGACGTATCGGAATTGGCGCAGATCAGTTCTGCCTACATCAAGAATATCGAGGTCATCACCAACCCCGGCGCCAAATACGACGCATCAGTCAAGTCGGTCATCAACATCACTCTCAAAGCCCCGCAGGGTGACGGCTTCAGCGGACTCGTCCGCGCCTCGGGAGCGGTGCAGAAATATGCCCGCACCGCCGACCAGCTCAATCTCAAATACCGCACCGGAGGACTGGAGCTGTTTGGCAACTTCGGTTATCTCGGAGGCAAACATGAGGACGCCAAGACCGTCGACATGCTGACTCGCTCCACCGTGACATGGAACCAGCTCTTGGAGCAAGGCGGCAGTGCCAAAACCCACGATTTCTATGGCAAAATCGGATTCTCGTATCTCTTTAACCCCGACCATTCCATAGGTGCCTATTACACCAACGGGATAAAGAAAGCGGATATGGATTTCTCTGGTTTCAGTCAGATATTGGCTGACGGCAATCCCTATGACGAGCTTTCAGTGGACGGACGGCAGACGAGCGATGCCATGCCACGCCATCACGCCAACCTCTACTACAGCGGTCAGATAGGCAAACTCGGCATAGACTTCAACACCGACTACATGTGGCGCAAGGAAACTTCCGCCCTAATCAACAATGAGGCGAGTGACAACTATGACGATGCCCGCGTCTCCTCAGCCACCACCAACCACAGCCGCCTCTTTGCCGAGAAGCTCGTGCTGGGCTACCTTCTGTGGAAAGGCAACATAGAGGTAGGCGAGGAATACACCTCGTCACGTTTCACCACCGACTTCGCCACCGATGCATCCCTGCTGACCGATGCCTCCTCGCGTGTCGACGAAAGCAACATCGCCGGCTTCGTGCAGATAGCCCAGCGTTTCGGCAGATGGAATGTCGGAGCCGGACTGCGCTATGAGCATGCCGCATTCAAATACCTCGAAAACGGACAGCGACGCGATGACATGAGCCGCTCGTACGACAATCTTTTCCCCTCGCTCTCGGTAGGCACCATGATACAGAAAGTCAACCTCGCTCTGAGTTATACCCACAAGACCCAACGCCCCACATACAGCTCTCTTGATGGAACGATAGACTACATCAACCGCTTCACATTTGAGGGCGGAAACCCCTACCTGCGCCCCGAGAAAATCCACAACATAGAGCTGCAAGGCACATGGAGCCATTTCTTCGGACAGCTGTCCTATTCCTACAAGAAAGACCCTATCCTCGACACCACCATCCCCTACGGCGATGACGGCGAGATCAAACTCATCACAAAAGCAAACTTCCCCAAGATCCAGCAGCTCGAGGCATTCGTAGGGGGTCAGTTCCAGCTCGGCATATGGCAACCCAAGGTCAACGCCGGCATCATCAAGCAGTGGCACACCATCGACTACACCGACGGGCGCAAAAACCTTGACAACCTCATCGGTCTCATCCAGTTCCAAAACGCCATCCATATCCCCGGCGACATATGGCTCAACGTCGACCTCCAATGGATGAGCGCAGGCGACGCCGAAAACGTCCACCTCTCCTCCACCTCCTATCTCAATGCCAAGCTCTACAAATCCTTCCTCAACAACCACCTCAGCGTCACCCTCGAAGCCAACGACCTCTTCAACAAAGGCAACCGCGACATCACCCTCTACAACCGCGATGTAACCCTCTACAAACACACCCACATCACCAATCGCACCTTCCAGCTCACCCTCCAATACACCTTCAACCTCACCCGTGACCGCTACCGCGGCAGCGGAGCCGGCAAAACCGAACTCAACCGCTTCTGACACCTCAACTTGCTATTCTGATACGCTATATGACTGGTGTAGGGACATGCCATGGCATGTCTGCGTTCCAATTATCGCACCTGTGGGGCGGACATGCCACGGCATGTCCCTACAAAGCCAGTAAGTCCCGAAGGGACGAGTCTGTGCTTAACCGTGGATGAGGAGCGGCGACAGCCGTCCGAGTCCACGGTGTAAAACACACTTAAGGTCAAGTCCTGGAAGGACGAGTTTATGGTAGCGTCTCCACCACAAGTCCGTCCCTCCGGGCACTAGTGGTGGGAGGGACTACCTACATGCTATATGCCAGCAGGTACTCCCATTACATGATTACACAAATTCAGTCAGCCCATTAAGCCATTTTCCATGAGTCATTGTTTATAAGATATATAGCAACGACAAAATCTACGATCATGTATAAGACAAAACGCCTCCTCAACATACTCGCCACTGTCGCCATTCTGTCTCTGACCTCATGCGCTTCCATGAACATGGACCGCGCAATGCAGGGAGTAGGCAAGATGGCTCAATCGTCATCGATTTCCGACGAGCAGCTTGCAGCTTACGTACACCAGTCGGTGATGCAGATGGATCAGCAAAACAAGGTAGCTCCGCCCAATTCCGCCTATGCCCGACGTCTGGCGAAGCTCACAAGCGGGCTGACCGACGTTGACGGCACTCCGCTCAACTTCAAGGTGTATATGACCTCCGATGTCAATGCTTTTGCCTGTCCTGACGGCTCGGTCAGGGTCTACTCCGGACTGATGGACTTGATGGACGACAACGAAGTACTCGGTGTAATCGGACACGAAATAGGCCACGTAGCCCATCACGACAGCCGCAAGGGACTCCAGAACGCCATGCGCACCTCTGCACTCAAGGATGTGCTTGCCTCTACATCAAGTTCGGTGGCTGCAATTACCGACTCCCAGCTTGGAGCCATAGGCGAGACTCTGGTCAATAACAAGTACACGCGCTCTCAAGAAGAAGCCGCCGACCAATACGGCTACGACTTCCTGAAATCCCACGGCAAGAACCCCTATGCCATGGTAGAGGCATTCCAGAAACTCCAGCAGATGGAGCAAGCCGGCGGCGCAGGTGCATCCGGGCTCTCCTACCTATTCTCCGACCACCCCGACACCCAGGCCCGCATAAACAAAATGCTCAAACGCTGCCAAGCTGACGGCTATACCGCCACAACCGCCAACACCCGAAGCAGCTCTGCCAAAGCCGTCAAAACCTCAGCAAAGCCTACCAAGAGCAAAAAGACCTCAGGCTTCCACCTCACCCCCTCGCGTCTTCCCGACCGACGCTGACCACGACATCGCAGTTGTGGGTGTTACGCTCCAAAATCATACCACAACACGCCATTAATCCTAAGTTCTGTTACACCCTACAGAAATTCTGGCGTTCTGAAACGCCTCAAATAATCATAATCAAACAACCATCTGATGGATGATGACCTCAAGGTCTTCCTCGGGTGCGAGATCCATCTGGCTCCTCAGACGCCATCGCGCCTGCATCACCGACTCCTTGCGTATGCTCATGATCCGCGCGATATCGCTTGTGTCCTTGCCTTTCCAGATATAAAGCGCCAATCGCCGCCCGGTCTTCCTGACCTTGGGATATCGTGCCACGAACAGTTTCATAAACCTGCCGTCCATGTCATCAATAGCCTCATCGTCAGCAATCGTCTTTATTTCCGGTTCTCTGTCGGCTCTTTCGGCAAGCATGAGATCTGTTGCTATCTGTTGCCGACGATGTCTCTCGATTTCCAGTTGGGTCAACAAAAGTATGCGCCGGTTACGGTTGATATACATCACTCCGCAAATCACACCGACAGCCACCACGACCCCCACAACAGCCAGTACGGTCCACAGTATGTTACGGCTCCGCTGTTTCTCTCGCTCGGCATCCAACGATACCTCGTTGATCATTGACGATATCTGTGCCGAGATGACTTCACCTTTCTTCTGTTCGTTGAGATAGCGCTCCACAGCCGCTTCATAACCGTAGGCAGCATCACGTGTAAGCGCGACATTTCCATCGTCAACAGACAGGTCTAATATTGCCTCTTTGATTGACAACTCTTCCTCGGGGCGAAACGCATATTCATCAGAGTCCTTCAGCAACGCCATTATATAGCCATAATCGCCCGTCTGCATGTCTGATTTTACTAAGGCGGCACCTACAAGCATCTGCATCCTCGCCAAGTCCCGGTTACCTTTCACAATCCTCCACGCCGCAGCCAGCGCAGCGGTATCGCCGGTCATCTCATATTTATTGAAATCTATTATCGCCTCTACACCCTCGTTACCTTCACCGCCGATATGCGCCTTCACTTCATCTAACGCCCTCACTGCTCCGACAGTGTCACCCGCATTAAACAGACACGAAGCCACATTGACCTCGTTGTTGATGCGAAGCAGCGGCAGATCAGCCTTCTTCAGCAGACTGTCAGCCAACAAGACATAATCCAACGCCTCACGGTGCATACCCGCCTCTGACATCAGCTGAGAGAGCAACACACTGCGCGAAAACGCACTCACCAGGTCACCCTCTGCCTCAAACGCCCTCAGGTCTGACAGATACCTCTTGTAGCGGCTGTCGTTGTCTGGAAAATCTGTCGGCTGCTCGGTAGCAAGCCGATAAAGACGATAGTCATGCGGAAACCTTGACGAATCACACCGCTGCATGGCAAGCCTGCGCAATGAATCCCCTCGTTCAAACTCGCCATGACCGAAAAGCGCAGTCCCCTGCCAATAGAGCCGACGATGCTCGTAGATGCCATCGGGATCATCTTCGCCGGACACTTTCACATACCGCTCGACAAGTGAGTCAAGCGAGTCAGGGTCGCAATAACTATAGATTGACCGGTCAAGAAGCACCAGCAGAGAATCCGAAGGCTTCCCGGTGGCCTCCCATCCGCAAGGCGCAAGCCTCTCAGCCTTACGACCGCAGCCCACAGCCAGGGCTATGGCACAAACACACAAGATTATAAATGAGCCAGCATGGCAAATCGTTGTTTTCATGCCGCAAATTTACCACACATCCACTCTACAATCAATAGACATCGCATCTACAAAACATCTACAAACAATCGTATATTGTGCAAAAATGGACCAATAACACCTCGACCGTAGGGACATGCCATGGCATGTCCGATTTCCCCGACTTTCACAAACAACGTCTGCTGAGCGGACATGCCACGGCATGTCCCTACAACGCCAGAAAGTCCCGAAGGGACGAGTCTGTGCTTAACCGTGGATGAGGAGTGGCGACAGCCGTCCGAGTCCACGGTGTAAAACACACTTAAGGTCAAGTCCTGGAAGGACGAGTTTATGGTAGCGTCTCCACCACAAGTCCGTCCCTCCGGGACTCATCTCTGTCTCTTCGCACCACCGCGGACTCGTCATGGCTGCGCCATATCCTCATCCACGGTTAAGCACAAATTCGTCCCTCTGGGACTATCGACAACGCATCAGTTTTTCAGAATCTGCTTTTGTCGGTATTTGCGGCGCCACGACCCTTGTAGCGCGAACGCGCGGAGTTGAAATTGTATCTGACGGTGAGCGAAAGGTCGCGTGTGTCAAGGATTTTATTGGTGGAGATGGTGCTCATCGCGTCATATAATGTTATGTCTTGCCGCCATGTGTCAAACACATCGTTGAGCTGCAATTTCACGCTCCACGTGTCATCGGCAAAGGATTTATACAATCCGAGATTGCACTGCCAATAGGCTTTCAGATAGAAATTGTCACCGTTGCCTGATGTTCTTACCGAAAACTCAACGTTAAGCCACATATCCCACGGAAGACGCAAAGCGTTGTCGAAGCGGAATATCCCCAACGGACGGTCTAACCTGACCGTTTCGCCGACATGCACCATCTTGAAATCCTGTGCATTTACACCAGCCATGACTGACGGATGCCAGCAGTCAAAGAATGTAGGAGCATAGTTGATGTAAGCACCGTAAGTGTTGAACCTCGGCATATTGACCATCGTCAACAGAGTGACACCGTTGCCACCGTGATATTCCGATGTCTGCCACATGAAATAATTCTTTGTCGAGCAGTATTCCAGTTCTACTACCAAGTCCTTCCATGACACGGAGGCTGAGATATAATCACGATACACGGGGCGCAGATTGGGATTGCCTGACTCGTAGGTGTATCTGTCGATATATTTCACAGCCGAACTGAGCTGTTCGAATGCCGGACGAGATGTCCTTCTCATATATGAGAGACGGGCATTAACGTTTCCAACAGGAAATGCCAGAGAAGCCGATGGAGCGAAATTATGGTACCTGCGGCTCTGGTCTTCGCGGAGCACTCCGTATTGCCAATACTTCGAGTCTGTGTATTCCCAACGTAACCCCGCGCTCGCCGACACACTTCCGAAGGTCTGCTCTGTCTCCGCAAACAGAGCTGTAGTGGTCTCGCTTATCCTTATGTCATTGTCAATTATGTACGCAGTATCGCCATCATACCTGTCAGTGCGACGTATGTTGCTTAATTCCGACCCAAATCTCACATCACCTTTCCACACCGGGAATGATGCCATGACATTACCGGCAAGCAGACGGTTGCCCACATCATTGAGGGTCGTAAAGTCACGCATCGGATTTATGGTAGAGATTTCCTGCTCTGCATTATGACGGTCATTTATCTGCCATAGGGCATCAAAATTGGCAGAAAGATGCCACTTGCCAATCTCGCCGCTGTAATATGCGCTAAGCAGATGCTGACGGTTATGACGTCTGGAATCAGTGAAATTTTCAAGTGTTTCAGCATACAGACCATCTATGTAACGGTCGGCAAAAGAACTGCCATTGATCGTGGACGGTTTGAAGGAGAAATCGTAATAGAGACCGAAATTATGGGAAGGCATACTGTAGTTCAACCCGACCTTTCCCTGATAAACAGGATATTTCGCGAAATCCCGACCATAGCTGTTTTGGCGCACAATGCCTGACGTGAGATACTGCGTGGTATTAGTTGAAGCCCCGGGGCGTTCACGGTAATTTTCATAATTCAGCATGCCGAAAAGGTCAAAACCGTTTTTACGCCAGTTGAGATTCACCTGCTCAAACATATACGCATAATGCTTGTAACCGACCGTGATGCGATCATTGACCGAGAAGCCCTCTCCCACAGGAACTACCGTCGTGATCCGTATCACGGCGTTGACCGTCGAAGCATATCTTGCACCTGGATTGGTCACGACATCCACGCTCTTTATTTGCGTCGAGGCGAGCTGGTCAAGCTCCGACATGTCACGTACTTGTCTGCCGTTGATGTATATCAGCGGAGTCCCTTTGCCCAAGACCTCAATCTCCGACCCCGACTTGGCGACAAAAGGCATCTTGCCGAGCACTTCGAGGGCGGTGCCGGTATTGGCGAGATATGTACCAAATATAGCCACCTGCACCCCATCGTCTTTCAGCTTCGCAACAGGACGCGAACCCTTTACCTCGACCTCTCCAAGCATAAACGATGAAGGGGCAAGGATAATGTCACCTAAGTTTGATTCTGGATTGTCTATCGTCTTCGTTTCAAACCCCATCGCCGAGACTCGCAGAAATGCAGGGGAGCCGTTGCCTATGATAGCAAACGTACCGGTCTCATCCGTCACCGTCCCGCCGATCAAGGTGGAATCATTCAGAGATTGCAGAGTCACATTGGCAAACCCTACAGGGTTGCCGCAATCGTCTTTCACTCGTCCATCATAGGTCGGAGTCGCCGCAATGAGAGTGTTGAAGTTCAGGCAGAGCAATAGCCCTGCCATTAATCTGGTTAATGACATTGTGATTATATGATTAATTGGTTTATGATTTCCCTATAGTCCGCCCACGACAACCCAGCCGCCGGTGTCAGTCCTCTGTAACGCTATGTTATGGCGATACCTTGTGCCGTCACGCAGCTCAAGTGTGTACGGGACAAAAACTGAATTGCCCGAGCCGGAAGTGAATGACCGCCCTATTGAAATCAGTTTTGACCCTCGCAGGCTCTCCCGATATGCCGCATCCGCCCACTCGCGTGGCAGCATCTGGTTGAGTATTCCCTCATCCCAGTCGGCAAAGGCGTTCAAAACGGTAGAAGCAGCCTCCTCGGCACTAAGTCCCTTCAAGCCATCCGGCTGCTCGTCGGTCTCTATGAACCGTATGCCGTCAGGCAGCACGCATATGTTTTCTTTTGTCTGCTGATTATATTTAATCTCTGACACTTTAAGCACCTCGACTTCACGACCGCCTGAAACGACGCTGACCGTGGCGCTTTTCAGCCTCTTTGATTCAGCATCAATCACGTATCTTCTGACATTCTCCGACTCAGCGATTGAGGTGTTGAGAAGATACGGATTTTCAAAATTTCCCTGCGGAGCGGCATGGCAGGTAAGTATGATGTCGCCATCTTTCTTGTCTATCTTATAATCTTCCCTGTTGCCATTTGTGCAGTTGTCTGACTCATATTCAAGTATCTTCCGAGGCGTCAGCAAAGTTGCCAGATACCCCAGGATGTTTTCATAGTCTGAACCGTTGATATGCCATCCCAGTCGCAGCGAGGGCATCCACGTATAGAGGTCCCTGCCTGTGCCTGTAGCCACACGTTCCCCCTTGTCGATGCGCCATCGCAGCAGCGAGTCGGCATCGGCAATACGCACATGGTGCCTGACAAAATCCTCATTCATATCGATATAGCGGAAGTTTTCCACCGGGCGCGTCCTCACCTCAACGGTCATATCGACAGTCTCGGCATGGCGGAAAGCGTCTATGGCATCAGCCAGAACCGATTTCGCGGACAGCCCCGATGGCAGCAGCACGAAAAGCATGACAGCGGCAGCCGCGGTCATAATGCACAGACTGCCGACCATCCATCTCCTCGCTTCATGTTTCCTGCGCTCCTGAGCGAGAGCCGAACGGACTTTTTCACGAAGATCATCCGAAGCCTTGATGTCACGGCGGGGCTTCAACAAGTCTCTTATATCTTTGTAATCATCCATGCTATGACATTTTATTGGTTAGATACAGTTTTCTTAATTTATCCATCCCTGCTTTATACCGCGACTTGGCAGTAGACTGCGGGATGGAGAGGATGCTGCTGATTTCCACAAACGAGAGGTTGTCGACCACATTCATCCTTATGACCTCAGCCTCACGTGGCTGCAGACTGTCAAGACACATATTTATCCGCTCCGCATCCTCCCTGTCAAGCCCATCAGCCCCACCGTCCTCCACGTCCAAGCCCTCGATCCGTACCAGCTCCCTTTGCCCCCTCCGTGTCCGGTCAAGACAAAGATTGTGTACGATCCTGAACAGATAGAGCCTGACGCCCTCAGCCTTAATCGCACCGGTATCCTTCTCCAGAAACCGCAATATAGCATCATATACAAGATCCTCAGCCTCATCCCGGTCGCCCAACCGATAATAAGCAAACCTGACAAGGTAATCAAGATTGCTCTCGATTACCCTGCTGATGGTGTCGCGTCGTCTCTTCTTAAACATACAGTCCTGTCATTGATGCTTCTACCAAATAAGACGCACCATCCCCTACATCCGACGACCCCCAACCGTTAAAACTTCTAAATCACCACAGAAAATTGCAGTTTTAGATGTAGGATCGCGACTTCTACTGATCAATCTTTGGGTGGTTATGTAAGAAAATCGGAATAGTGTAGGGACATGCCGTGGCATGTCCGCCCATCAGGCGTTGCATTTGCGAGTGCTGCTGAAAGCGGACATGCCACGGCATGTCCCTACAAGAGTTATACAGTGTTTTAGCATAGCAATTGAGGCAATCTCATTTTGTCAGCCATATGCAGTAAAAGATTGACTGGCAGTAGGATCGCGACCCAATAGTTCACTTAAGCAGAGATGACGCAATACGACCCCAGCGGGGGTCGCATATATTAGGCATGGGTCATACAAGCCGTTTAGGCCTGTATGACCCATGTTACTGTCACGCCACCGATTTCCGCCGCTGTAGGTGGCGCACAGCTCCTGCGGGAATTTGTCAAGATGCGACTGATCAGGAAAGTTTGATCAGTTCGGGAACATAGCCCTTGACTTTGCGGAGCTCTTCTTCACCGGGAAGTGCCACTTCGGCATCCCGGTCAGAGAATATCATTGCGACCTTGTTACCGGTCTCATCGTCAGTCTTGACGACGACAAGTATCTCGGCATCATCCTTGCGGTAACGGTCAAATTCATTGCGACCGCGCCACATCGCAGGATTATCACGGCGGAAATTCATGACATCGCAAACGTAATTGAACAACCGGCGTTCACGGTCATCTTCAGCCTTGAGATGCCCTGAAGTTCTGGAAGCATTGTCAGGCTGGCTGCCGTCACAGTCGCGCGACAAGTCGGCGAACTCGTCTCCGTAATAAAGTGTGACAGGACCGGGATAGCCTGCCAGAATGGCAAACCTCGTCATAAGATTGATTTCGTCACCGTCATCATAGAAATTGTCACCGACCCTCACTCCATCATGATTGCTTAAAAACAGGTTAGGTAACACGTCATCAGGGTAATAGCCACGCTCGGAAGGCGATGAATACACCCTTATAACATCGTCCCAGCCGTTGTCAAGTCCTCCGTAGCCCTGACCGTCCATGGCTCCGCTTATAAGCTGCTTGCCGTCGAAGTCAAATGCGCTCTTGAGCCCTCCATCGCGGAAAATCCGGCTGCTGATGCCCCCGGCATCGCTCCAGTCCTCACCGACCATATATCCCAGCACACCCCATTTCTTCCCTTCGCTTTTTCTCTTCTCACACAACTCCCTTACAGCTGCGGATATCTCGCACCAGTAATTATGTCCGTCCTGACACAGCTGGTATGCCTGGTCGAAGCGCCACCCGTCAATTTCAAATTTGTCAATCCAGTATGTAGCCACCTCCTTAAAGTAGTCGAGCGATTCGGGATACTTAACATTCCCCTCTCCGCCTTCTTCTCCGCGTTCGCTTAACGCAGGAGTAGAATCTATCTCATAACCTGACGGCGATGGCTTGTCAACACCACCATGATGCCCGAAAACACCGTCAAGAAACACATACAGCCCTCTTTCATGAGCTTTGTTGACCAGTTCCCTCAAATCATCCTCAGTACCGAAGTGAGGGTCAATCTTGAAGTAGTCTTTGGCAAAATAGCCTGTAGCCTGGAGTTTCTCTCCGCCCAAGGCATCCGTGCTGTCAAATATCGGAGTGAGCCACAAAGCAGTGGCACCGATGCGCACCATATGATCGAGAGCATCTATCACGCCTCTGATATTCCCGTTTTTCCTCTCTCCGTCAGGACCCCACAGGCTGTCATAACCCTCAGCCCCTTCAGTATTATGGAGAAACGAACCAATCATCACCTGATATACAGTTAGGGATCTCCAATCGTCACATACCGTGTCTTGATTCTTAGCCATGTGTCAGATATTTTTTAACAATAAATATGAGTCCGGTAAACAATAGAAAGTCAAGAAAACACGACTTTCTGTTGTCCTGAAATCTGATTTTAAGCATAACATCTGCTCGGCATTTTTGTTCGGCAGCCCATCTCCCACCCCCGCCAACGCGACATGACACCACCCTGTCCTCACATCAGTCATAGACAGCATGTGAGTCCTACATCAATCAGACACTGGCATCAAAGCCATCGGTATCCCTTACACTGTTTTATTTGGGCATGTATTCGCTATAATCGTTTTGAGGTGTGTGAGATGAATAAGGCTGATGTCCGTTTTTCAGTTCATCTCTGATTTCACGCAGCAAAGAATTACTCTCTGCCATCGTTGAAATCAGAGTGTTGATTTTAAAGTACCATAGAATTATCGGCCGAACCATAAGATAGCCGACAAAGGAGATAACAAGAATAAAAATAACACAGAAAATGATAAAATTAAATGTAGCTTCCATTTGTTCTATATTTATATTTCAAAATGATTCCACGACACGCAATTGAGGGCGCCACCTTTTCTTACAATACTGTTTACTTCAACAGGAACGATGGTCGAACCCGCAAACACCTCTGAGAGCCGCCCTATTGCGAGCTGATCGCTTGATATTCTCAATTGAGGGACAAATATCAGGTCACCTACCTGAAGATAGTTGAGGTGCGCCCAGCTCTGACTGCGCGCAGCTTTACCGTATTCAAGCTCCGAGATTTTTGAAAAATGAGGCGACAGAGCCTCAAGCAATCTGTCATATAGCTCAGGGTCTATATCCTTGTAATTATTAATCAGTACATGATCTGCCGATACACAGCGCACCATTCCATCGGCATGACCATATATCTCTTCCCTGTCCCAAGGTATGATAATCAATTTTGCTGAGAAGTCCATTTCAATTTTTTGAATCAATTGTTCTCTGGTATACCCGGGATTCTCCACAAAGATCTTTTCAGTCATAATGACTTTGTTGCCGCAGGTTATTATATTGCCGCCGTCAAGAATCAGCCCCGTTTCCACAACAGAATCATCAGAAAAATTAAATACATCCGATATGTCATCTGTTATGTATTCCCTGTTGTCTTGAAGATAATCAGGATTGTACTTATAAGCAACGTATTTCCCGTTAACATACGCGGGCATAAAATCCCTCACCCATATATCTTTTGTGTTGGGAAGCAGACCGTATGCAACGCCGTTCGCGTCAAGTGCTTGCTTTATATTATTCCAACATTTGTATGCAGTCAGATGCTGAGAAAAATATACCGTTTGTTTCACATTAATCACAGGCTTGATATTTTCAAGATTATTCCGAATAATCTGTGCTTTATTTTCCTCATATCTTTTCTGCAACGCTGGTGCATTTACATTCAGCAATTTTCGACATAGATCACCAGTCGGTTCAATATTGTTCTGCACACATAGATCCAAAAAGAGTTTCTCCTTACCTCTGCTATTTAATTGAAATTTACTGATATAGCCATTCGTGATGCGCCCCGCTATAATTGATGTCTTATTCAGGCGCTTGAGAATATCTTTACGTCTGGCATCAGATAGCTCTCTGTTGGTAAGCTCTTTAAATAGATGACCCGCGGAGGCGGATTTCATCTTATTTTTAGTTTCACCAACAAGCCATACTACACCAGTCGCTATTCCGAATATTCCTGCAACCAAGCCTATTATTGATTCAATATCCATTTCAAGCAAACATTTTGAGCCAACCGCATACGAGATCGGATTAACTTTCTATTTGTTTTGTATATATTCATGGATGGTCACCTCCTCAATAGTTGAATCAGGATCCAACATCAGAGAAAATTCCAATAGAGAGACCTTATCATCGTCACCCCATCTACCAAAGGTTGCCAACCTGCTTAATTTGGGAACCCAATAAGACCATTCCACCACTTTTTCTCCATTTTCAAGATGTGTGGTTCTAGTCATTTTTACTGCCTTACGATAAATTTTCTGTTTTTCATAATAAAAAGAAACATACGCAAACCGAGCAGTACAAGAATACTTCTCTCCCTTTCTTGATTCTTCCCATGAGACTTCTTTTCCATCCTTGTCGGGCAACACAAACATCAGGAGGCGGTCTTTATACATCTGCTTCCCAATAAAAGGATTTACCTCTATCTGGCTGTAACTTACAATGGCTTTTCTTATTGGATAGTTACTTTTACGCACATAGTATAATGTCTCTGACATCGGGGCTGACTGCAAACCTTGCCAGACATCCGTTTTTTGCGTCAGTGTATTTCTCTTCGACATATTGTAGGACCGCGTGATATAAGAGTTGCCACTCTGAGAATCAGGGGTACAAACATATGTAAAAGTTGTCCAAGGATAAAAATAGTCTGATAACTCCCCATCTTGGCAATGTGAAATCTGGCTCGTGCTAAAAATCAACGAGATACAAAAGAAAACTTTTAAAAATAAATTCTTCACTTCGCATGCTTATGCCAATAGGCTCACTTATTAGCATTAGATTGGTTTACAAAAAAAGCGTGAGAGCCGTACTTTCTGTCCGTTCTCACTATCAGAGGCTCTGGAATGCCCATCGCAGTAGAACGGACAGGCAGAGACCTCACGCGGAATATGGATAGCCAACAGGACTATGACACTCACGTGGCAACCCAATTGGCATACAGTCATATCCACATAAGGCGTCCACTCTGTCCCCTCCCTGACTGCGATTGAAATTTTCCAGATTTCTGATAGTCAAGAAAGAGCGTCAAGTAAACGCTTTTTATTATGTACTTACAGCCCCTCCCGCCTCAACCCAAACCAAGGTCTCTGCATCGTGGTCTGCATCACAAAATTAGCACTAATTTTTGAAACTTTAATAAAATGTCATTCAAAATCTGTTCAATTCTCAGATTTAGCCTAACCTCTTAACATAACGCCAGCCATACGAACAAATCATTTTAGTTCATATGCTGGTGGAAATTTTATGTGTATTTTCAAGTCTTAGTATTTGTCATCATTGAAGATCAGCATCAAGATTGATTATCAGCGATTTAGTTAACGCTTTTTAAGCAAGCTACAAACATTTTTGCCCTTTGAGAGGATAAAACACTAATGGAGAATATTACCGTCCAAATAAATATCAAGCCTTAAAATATACAAAATGGAGGCTTTATATATAAACCATTTGATGTGAGCAATTAGGAGATTGCTTTTAGAATTTTTTGGTTTTAAGATGCTTCCCAAAATAGGTGATATAAAATATTTTATTTTTGTTGTCTGGAAAAACATTCATCCTTTTCGCCCCTATCTTAAAATGAAGGAATGCCGACCTCGATCCTTCTCCAGGAATTTGAGCCAAACGTTGCCTTATACATTCTGGATCCGTTTTTACTGTATTTCCTTCATCCGCAAGATCCAAATTCTCACAATCCTTGAATTCAATATGAGAGAATTCCCCTGTCCAATAATTATCAGCAAAATGATTAAGCCTTTCAGCTCTGCGCATCACATTGTCCCAAAACGCTGGAAATTTCTCAATTTCTGATTCAGCGTCTTTGAGAAATTTCACACGTGGACAAATCCTATGCCTTCGACTCCACGAACTGCCCAAATCTATTGGATGCGCAGCCTTGAAATCCAGATATTGCGTCCTAGTGGTTATATGCCGCTCGGTCGTATGATAAAAAAAGGGACCTGTAAATGCGTTATGGGAATCTGCATAGATTTTATCCATTGTCTCTATGGAGGATATGATATGCCCTGTGGGACATTCCACTATCTTTCCTGCAATAGAGATATATACAATCTGAAGTTGCAGATCAGTAGATTGCCAGAATTCCTGAGCAATATCTAATCCATTTTTGTCATGACCAGCCAGCAGAGTGTTGCTATTTGTATGAATGAATTCTTCTGGAATGTCATCCAAAGCCTGACTCATCATCCAAGATAAATCTATCAGATAATTATAAATCTGAGACATTTCTGAATTTTGAAATGAGTCAGAATCGATATAAAATCGATATTGATTCATAATACTTGATTTTGCAGAATCTCTCGCTGTCTGTGAAAATCTCTTACAGACTGATCCATGAAACCTCGGGGATAGGCATCATACTTGAAATCTTCCGTAAAATTTATTGTCTTAACTACGAGAACGCCATCTTCGGTCGAAGAAAGGAAATTAATTGAAATGCGCCCACGATTTTCTTTGAATTCGCTGGCATAAAGTTTCATGCCGTCAATCACATGCTCGCTATGAGTCTCGACCACTATTCGGAGTCCAGTCATAGACATTCTGGCAATAAACTCGCCAAGTGCGGTCTGAGCTGTGGGATGCAGGTGCGCCTCTGGAGTGTCAATCAACACAAAACTCCCCTTGCGTCCTATCAGACATGTAATGATAACCGGAAGAATATAACTGATGCCAAATCCCACATTTGTTGCCTTCACATTTGTGTTCCCGCGTCTCATTACTATTTGCTGCTGCAAAGAGGAACGATTGTTTATTGTTGTTACTGTAGTACCGGGAATGATGCTATTCAACCAATAGTTAACTTGAGCTTCAAGATTTGGATTTGTGGTTCCCGGATAAAGTCTCAATTTCTCAACCTTAATTCGCCCTTCCCTTTCTCCAAGCACCTGAGCAGAGAACTCTCCTCTACAGCCAGTGTTGCGAAATAGAAGATTTCCCATTGTTGTGGAAATTCTTGGTCCAAGTCTTTCCGATGCAAGATAATAGAACTCTTGTCGAGATAAGGCTTCAATTCCTTCTTCTGTTTCACCCTCTAGATATAAAGCCTTTATAATTAAACTGGACCATAAATCTTCATCATCAGGCACCTCAAATTCCACAACATTGGATGCTCCAGAATCATCGTCATAGAGACCTATCGTGAATTTTTCTGACCCAGAATCCATATTAGGAAGCTCAGATGCTGTGCCAAGCTCAAGACTCAATTCAGGACTGTTGACATACATTTGTCCCACATCTTTCAATTGAACTCCGAGATGCAGTAACAATAGAGATTGAATGATGGAACTTTTCCCAACACTATTTTGACCAGCGAGGACTGTGAGGTCGTTGATTGCAACAGGCTGAGATTCTTTGAAACACTTATAATTTTCAATCTGCAGTGTAAACATGGTTTTATAATGTTTTATTTAGGTTCAAGACTTGTCGAACAATATCCTGTGCAGTCTCATAAGCGCGTTTAATATTAATTTTGTCATTTGTACCGTTGGAGATAGAAGAAGAATAATGAGAATCCTCTGCTATTCGTTTTCTTAGCGGTTCAACAAGAGCATCAGGATGAAACCTTTTTCTAATCTTATCATGGTCAAAATCTGCCAACACAAGACTCCAGGAGAGGAACAACGCCTTATTAAGTACATTGCCACCTCGACGTTTTGCCGAATTCAAGTCTATTTTCCGGAACGCAACTTTGCCAAATAAATAAGCGGCATTCTTCATAGCATTTCGGAAATCATTTAGATAACAGCTCATGTCTAAATTTCGAGATACTGAAAGGTCATCTACCGTCTGATTAAGTGTAGCCTCCATTGATAATGAATAGTTGTCCAAACCACCTTCGCTGCTCAAGAATCTTCTGAACGTTATGAAACGTAGAGCAAGTTCTTCAGGAACCATTCTAGTGACAGGCACCTTATTCTGCGTCGCCTCAAGAAATTCCTCCGACTGGCTCATGTGATTCAACAAATTTCTGACGGAGGTAGAAGCTATGCAATTCCTTATCTCTTGATGGTTCAAGGGACGACCTCCAGTGTTAATGCGGCGGAAAACATCATATTTGACCTGAGACGGAGATTCCGAATCAATGATATTGACTAGAATCTGTGTTTGATTAATGATGCGAACAGATTTTTCGTCAAGCACTTTATCAGCTGCTCTAGCTTCACCATTGGCTCCCTTGACTGGGAAATAAAGTCCTTCGACCTCACTTAGGTACTCCAGTTTAGAAAGTTTTGTCTTTCCGGACATGAAGTTATATATGGAAGTTAAGCGTTGCACACCGTCAACAACATGAAGTGTCCCATCCTCATCTTGCGAAAAATAAAAAACTGGGAGAGGGATTCTAAGAAGCACAGATTCAATGAGTTGAGACTGCCGTTTCTGTTCCCATACAAAATTTCTTTGAAAGTCTGGAGAAAGGTCAAGATCCCCATCCACAATCATGTCCTTGATTTGTCGAAGAGGAAATGTTTTGGTATCTATCCGAATTTTACGTACATCATAAGGTTTAAAATTACTGATAGCCTTTTCTTCATCATCTTCCTCAAAAGGATTAATTCCTTCTCTCCATGAATTAATTAGTTTGTCAGCCAGATTTTCTAATTTTGCCTTGAGTGTCTGCTCTGTTTCAGAAACATCGGAATGTTTAAAATCAATGCGAAACACATTGTTTTCCATCAATGTGAGTTTCAGATATATGTCCGTTTGTTCACCCTCCGCAGACATGTCCTGCAGAGAAAATTTAGGTTGAGAACAATTCTGAGGATCTTCATCCAGAGGAAGAACATCCAAGAGCATTTCTGGACGATCCTTTATATCAATTTCAAGCTTCATAAAGATGGATTTATTTTAACACACAAAGATAAAACTTTTTAGACATTTCTACAATGGCGTTGATGAAATTGCTCACATACAAACAAATATGGATTATCACTTAAAAAATACAACCATATTGTACCATTTGAGGTAGGATGGGCATCCGAGGCTATAAAACACCAGCCATACAAACAAATTATTTTAGTTTATATGGCTGGTTAGCAGGTATTTGTGTTGATTTCACACCTTAGTATTCGTCCTCGTTGAAGAGGAAGTCTTCTTTGGAGGGGTAGTCGGGCCAGATGTCTTCGATGCTTTCGTAGGTGTCGCCTTCGTCCTCGATTTCCTGGAGGTTCTCGATGACCTCGAGAGGTGCGCCCGAACGCATCGCGTAGTCTATCAGCTCGTCCTTGGTGGCGGGCCAGGGAGCATCTTCAAGCTTTGAAGCCAGTTCAAGTGTCCAATACATAGTTATACTGTTTGTGTCGTGTGTTATAGGTTGATATTTTGTCCTCTGTCATATCTTTAACGCAGCAACAGCCGCGAAATATGCGCGCTTAACAATTTTTATCCCACAGGATCTCGTTGACCTGGCGGTACATGTTGTTGAAGCGGGCGAACACGAAGAGGAAGTCGCTCAGGCGGTTGATGAAACGGAGCACCATCGGGTCGATGTATGTTTCCTCTGCGAGACCTACGATGCGACGCTCGCAGCGACGGCACATGGTGCGGCATACATGGATCTGGGCTGCGGTGCCTGTACCACCGGGTAGGATGAATCCGGTCATGGGAGGCAATCCCTCGTCAAGGTGGTCGATGGCGTTTTCGATGCGCTCTACAGTGGCAAGGGTGATACCGTCACATTCGTGGCGTTCGCCTGCCGGATAGGGAGTAGCAAGGTACGCACCAATGTTCATCAGCTTGTGCTGGCAATAGATGATCAGGTCGTGAGCCTGCTGGTCAAGGGTGGGAAATGTGGCAAGCACGCCGAGGTTGGCGTTAAGTTCGTCTACCGAGCCGTAAGCCTCCACGCGGATGTCATTCTTCTTTGTGCGGACACCGCCCACGAGCGAAGTCGTGCCGTTGTCACCTGTACATGTGTAAACAAGACTCTTTGTCATTGCGTATCTATGTTGTGTTAGTTGTAGTATTATCTATTCCTGTAGGGACATGCCATGGCATGTCCGCCAATGAAGGCGTTTTATACGTTGCCGCAAGCTGACATGCCATGGCATGTCCCTACAAAACTATTTCTTGGCAGCGTTCTGTTGCTGTTCTTCGCGGAGCAGGTCGCGGATCTCGGTCAGCAGCTTCTCCTCGGCGGTGGGTTCTGCCGGAGCTTCAGCGGCGATTTCCTCCTCCACTTCCTTCTTCTTACGCAGATTGTTCATGAACTTGATCATGATGAAGATGCAGAACGCCACGATGATAAAATCAACGATAGTCTGGATCCATGTGCCCCAGTTCATAGCCACCTCGGGTGTAATGACGGCACCCTGCGCATCCGTGACAGCCTTCTGGATCACCCACTTATAGTCAGTGAAATTCATGCCGCCTGTGGCAACGCCTACAAGAGGCATGATTATATCGTCAACGAGCGATGAAACGATCTTGCCGAAAGCGGCACCGATAACCACGCCGACAGCCATGTCGATGACATTGCCGCGCATCGCAAATTCCTTGAATTCCTTTAAGAGATTGCTCATGATTCTTATATTTAAAAATGTGGGTTGTACTTAACATGCGGAAATATCAGTGTCACGTCCTCAAGTTCGCGTAATCCGTTGATTCCGTTGCATATAGGTCTATAGACCCCTCTATGGAAGCGCAAAATTAATAAAATTATGTGACTGATAGTGAAATTTGCCGTCAAATTTATCTTTTCAACAGTATTTAACACACGAAAGTTTCCTCAAAAACAGAATATTGCCAAATTTTCTCTAACTTTGTGGGCGGAAAACTCCGTGGTTTCCGCTCATTTTTAGAAACTTTCGTTTTTACAACTTAATAACTATGACTAAAATCGGTATTAATGGCTTCGGCCGCATCGGACGCTTTGTGTTCCGTGCATCTTGCAAGAGAGACGACATCGAAGTTGTCGCTATCAACGACCTTCTGCCCGTTGACTACATGGCTTACATGCTCAAGTATGACACAATGCACGGTCGCTTCGACGGCACTGTTGACTATGACATGGACAAGAGCCTCCTCATCGTCAATGGCAAGGAAATCCGCGTTACAGCATGCAAGAATCCCGCTGAAATCGGCTGGGGTGCTGTAGGTGCTGAATACGTTGTTGAATCTACAGGTCTCTTCCTCACAAAGGAGAAGGCTCAGGCTCACATCGAAGCCGGCGCTAAGTACGTGGTTATGTCTGCTCCCTCTAAGGACGACACCCCCATGTTCGTTTGCGGCGTAAACCAGGATTCATATGTAAAGGGCACACAGTTCGTGTCAAACGCCTCTTGCACCACCAACTGTCTCGCTCCTATCACCAAGGTGCTCAACGACAAGTTCGGCGTTGTTGAAGGCCTCATGACCACCGTTCACTCTACAACCGCTACACAGAAGACCGTCGACGGTCCCTCTATGAAGGACTGGCGTGGTGGCCGTGCTGCTTCTGGCAACATCATCCCCTCTTCTACAGGTGCTGCTAAGGCTGTAGGCAAGGTTATCCCCGAACTCAACGGCAAGCTGACCGGTATGTCAATGCGTGTCCCCACCCTCGACGTTTCTGTAGTTGACCTCACCGTCAACCTCGCCAAGCCCACCACATACGACGAAATCTGCGCCGCTATGAAGGAAGCTTCTGAAGGCGAACTCAAGGGCATCCTCGGCTACACCGAAGACGCAGTCGTATCAAGCGACTTCCTCGGCTGCCCCCTCACCTCTATCTTCGACGCTAAGGCAGGTATCCAGCTGACTCCTACCTTCGTCAAGGTTATCTCTTGGTATGACAACGAGATCGGCTACTCTAACAAGGTTCTCGACCTCATCGCCCACATGAAGAAAGTAAACGGCTAATCCATAGCCCTAACTTCCAATCATAAAGTCAGGCTTCCGGGTATACCCGGGAGCCTGACTTGCGTTTTATCCCAGCACATGCCGTTGCACCAGGAATGCATAACACTCAAAGTCGCGACCCAAATGCTGTTTTCTTGGATTTGTTTTAGCGTGGAAAGGCGCGGCATAGCCGCGGCGGGAGTAGTAGCCACATGCAAACAAGTCTTCAGACTTGTGAAGCTTGTGGTCCAAAATACCCCATAATATGCCGGCGGCGTTAGCTGCCGGGGCTGATGCATGCGATTGCCCCGGCAGTTACAC
>ENA-ORNQ01000826-ORNQ01000826.1-human-gut-metagenome-genome-assembly--contig:-NODE-826-length-27917-cov-4.191767_pt1 | contig 27917 bp, 19 predicted proteins | sample MGYA00242116_ERZ509024 | MGnify/ENA primary metagenome ERZ509024 (study PRJEB26280, sample SAMEA2338697) | human gut metagenome | biome: human gut; feature: human-associated habitat; material: faeces...
GCCGGCCACTTTTCCGGGCGGCTGACGGCGCCGCTGTGCATTGCGGGAGGCATCTGTCTGCAGCTGCTTCGTGAGAAAGGGATTCTGGTCGGAGCGCACATTCGAAAGCTTGGCGCCTGTGAGGACATCCCCTTCGATCCGTGCAATGTCTCCGCAGAAGATTTCCGAAAAACGGCCGGAAGGCTGCTGCCTGTTTTAGATCCGGCGGCCGAGCGGGATATGGGCGAGCTGATCCTGGCACACAAATTGGCCGGAGACTCTATCGGGGGTACGATAGAATGTGCTATAATAGGACTGCCCGCAGGCATCGGCGATCCCATTTTCGACGGCCTGGAGAACAGAATTTCCTGCTGTATTTTTGCCGTTCCCGCTGTGAAGGGCATTGAATTCGGAAGCGGATTTGCGGTCGCCGACAGAAAGGGCTCTGAGAATAACGACGCTTTTTATGTTGAAAGCGGAAAAATCAGGACAAGGACGAATCATCACGGCGGAATTTTAGGCGGAATTTCTTCGGGAATGCCGATTTTGTTTCGTGTAGCCGTCAAGCCGACGCCCTCCATCGGCCTGGAACAGGACAGCGTCAGGATGTCTGCCGGCGTAAACACAAAATTAAGAATATCCGGAAGGCACGATCCCTGCATTCTGCCGCGTGCCGTACCGTGTGTGGAAGCTGCGGCGGCGATCGCCGTTTATGATACATTGCTTAATTCTACAAAAGGATGTGATTGATTTGAAGCATCAGGATTTAAATGATTTGCGTTCCAGGATCGACTCCGTCGACGACGAGATCATTCGCCTTTTTCAAGAACGCATGCATATTTCATCCGAGATCGCTGAATTTAAGAAGGACCACGGCCTCCCCGTACAGGACGTGCAGAGAGAGCGGGAAAAAATCAGCGATCTGATCGGAAAATCGGAAGAAGATTTTAAGTCCTATACGAGCGTACTCTATTCCCTGCTATTTGAACTGAGCCGCTCTTATCAGGATAAAATTTTATATCCTTCCTCCGATCTGCAAAATAAAATATCGGCTGCGATTGACAATACGAGCAAAATTTTTCCGCCCTGCGCTACCGTAGCCTGCCAGGGCGTCGAGGGCGCATATTCGCAGCATGCCTGCGAAAAGCTCTTCCATATTCCCAGAATTATGTATTTTAATAATTTTGCCAGTATTTTCTCCTCTATCGACAAAGGAATGTGCGATTACGGCGTTCTGCCGATTGAAAACAGCACCGCCGGATCGGTAAAGCAAATTTACGATCTGATGATGTATTACAATTTTTATATTGTCCGCAGCGTCCGCGTCAAGGTCGATCACAATTTGCTTGCAAAAAAGGGCGCGGATCTCGCTCATATTAAAGAAATCTATTCGCATGAGCATGCGCTCGCGCAGTGTACGAATTATATCAACTCTCTTGGCAACGTTAAGGTAAACGTCGTGGAAAATACGGCGATCGCCGCAAAGCTCGTAGCGGATTCCGACCGGACCGATATCGCCGCCATTTCGTCACGCTCCTGCGCGCCGCTTTACGGTCTGGATTGCCTCGCATCCTCCATCCAGGACAAGGGAAATAATTATACGCGTTTTATCTGCATATCCAAAAATCTGGAAATTTATCCGGGAGCGGACAGAACGAGCCTGATGATGATTATTTCGCACAAGCCCGGTTCTCTTTACAGAGTGCTCGCACGCTTCTACGCGCTCGGCATCAATCTGGTAAAGCTGGAGAGCCGGCCGATTCCGGATCGGGATTTTGAATTTATGTTCTATTTTGATCTTGATACTCCCGTGTATTCGAAAGAGTTCATTCAGCTGATCTGCGAGCTGGACGGCCTCTGTGAAGAATTCCGTTATCTCGGAAGCTATTCGGAGATGATTTGAAATGAAAATAATCAAAATCGGATCCGGATATCACTGCGGCCTGCTGGGGGGAAAGCTGGGACACAGCTTTTCCCCTTTGATCCACAGCCACCTGGCGGATTATGAATATGTTCTTTATGAAAAAACTGCGGAAGAAGTTCCAGATTTTCTGAGAAGCGGCGGCTACAATGGTCTCAACGTCACCATTCCGTATAAAAAGGCGGCGTTTTCGCTCTGTGACGAGCTCTCCCCCACCGCCGAGAAGACGGGCAGCGTCAATACGATCGTACGTCTGCCGGATGATCGTTTAAAGGGGTATAATACCGATTATTTCGGCTTCTCCTATTTGGTTCATAAGGCAGGCTTCGATGTCTCCGCAGGGAAAATACTTGTTCTCGGAAGCGGTGGCGCCTCCGTTACCGTATGCGCGGTCTTAAAAGACCTGGGCGCAAAGGAGGTCGTAGTCATTTCGCGCTCCGGTCCGAATAATTACGATAATATCTATACGCTCCATAAAGACGCGCATTATCTTGTAAATACAACGCCTGTCGGCATGTACCCGGATACCGGTGCGGCTCCCGTAGATCTGACGCGATTTCCGGATTGTGCCGGCGTGATCGATCTCATTTATAATCCTGCCAGAACGAAGCTTCTGCTGGACGCGGAACGTGCCGGCGCCGCTGCCGTAAACGGCCTTTCTATGCTTGTCGCGCAGGCAAAGCAGTCGTGCGAGCTGTTTACCGGCCGCCCCATCAGCGACGGCGTCATCGAAGAAATTACCGGAGAAATTGAAGCGCTGACCAAAAACATCATATTAATTGGAATGCCGGGATGCGGAAAAAGCACGGTGGGGGCAAACCTTGCACGCGTGCTGAACCGGCCGTTTGTTGATATTGACGACGTTATAGAATCACGGATCGGCATGACAATCTGTGATTTTTTCAAAGCATATGGGGAAAAGGCTTTCCGAAAAATCGAAACGGAGGTTCTGTCCGAATACGCGAAGGCAAGCGGACAGATTATTGCGACAGGCGGCGGCATCGTCACCATTCCGGAGAATCTGCCGCTTATGAGACAGAACGGAACGATCGTCTTGCTGAACCGGCCGCTCCACGAGCTCCCGGTCGCAGGCCGCCCGATTTCAATGTCCTGCGATCTCGTACGTCTGGAGAAAGAACGTCTTCCTCTCTATCAGTCGTGGAAGGATGTTTCCGTCAAATCCGGAAATCCGGAGGAAACGACGCGCAGTATTATCTCGCTTCTGCTTCCGCAGCAGCAAATTTCTGAAGGATAAACGCAAATGGAGCTTCGCGTATTAAATTATTTCCTGGCAATCGCACGAGAAGAAAATTTTACAAGGGCGGCGCGGCAGCTCCATGTGACGCAGCCTACGCTCTCGCGGCAGCTCCGGGAGCTGGAGGAGGAGCTGGGCGTACCCGTGGTTCCCATCTCCGCCGCGAAAAACGAGGGTATTGAGGAGCTTATCGACCACGCCGTGCACGTGGCAAAGTACCGGGAAGCGCCGGGACGGCAGGACTTCTGCGATGCGAACGACCACAACGGCGCGGTACACCGCTGTTTGCACGGCATTATGAGCCTCATTGAAGACCATGCCCACGATGCGGGCATCCCGGTACGCTTTGCGGCGAGCAAGCTTGCCGAGGGCGATCAGCTTGTTTTGAATCGGCTGAACCTCGACCAGAACGAAAAGGAGACACTGGAGCACATCATCACGCAGATGGAAAAGGAACGCGGGCTCGACCGCGCCGCCGCCATTGCCGACATGCGCTTCAGCTTCATTCAAAAAGTGTGCGGCGCTGCGGTCGTAAAGCCGAAGGAAAGCCGCGAGCACGCAAGAAGCGTGGCGATAGACCGCGTTTTGACCGGCAAATACACGGCAATACCGGCGTTTATCGGCATTATGGGTCTTGTATTCTGGCTGACGTTTAACGTCATCGGCGCGTTTTTATCGAGTTTACTGGACATGGGCATCGGCGCGCTGACGGATATTGTTGACCGCGGCATGACGGCAGCGAACGTGAACCCTGTGCTGCACTCGCTTGTCATCAATGGTATTTTCACCGGCGTCGGCAGCGTTTTGAGCTTTCTGCCGGTCATTGTGACGCTGTTTTTCTTCCTCTCCATGCTGGAGGACAGCGGATACATGGCGCGCGTGGCGTTTGTGATGGATAAGTTATTGCGCAAAATCGGACTTTCCGGCCGCAGTGTGGTGCCGATGCTCATCGGCTTCGGCTGCACCGTTCCGAGTGTGATGGCGAGCCGCACGCTGCCTTCCGAGCGCGACCGTAAAATGACGATTCTGCTCACGCCGTTTATGAGTTGTTCCGCAAAGCTGCCGATTTACAGCTTTTTTGCGGCGGCGTTTTTCCCGGGCAAGGGTGCACTTGTGATGGTCATTTTGTATTTCACCGGCATTTTGGTCGGTATTTTGATGGCTTTGCTCATGCGCGGCACGATGTTTAAGGGTGAGGCCGTACCGTTTGTGATGGAGCTGCCGAACTACCGCATGCCGGGCGCGAAAAACGTGGCGCAGCTTTTGTGGGAAAAGGCGAAGGACTTTTTACAGCGCGCTTTTACGGTCATTTTTGTTGCGACCATCATCATTTGGTTCCTGCAAACGTTTGACCTGCGCTTTAACATCGTTTCCGATTCCAAAGACAGCATTTTGGCGGTCGTCGCCGGGTGGATTGCACCGATTTTTGCGCCGCTCGGCTTTGGCGACTGGCGCATCTCTACGGCACTCATCACGGGCTTTATGGCGAAGGAAAGCGTGGTGTCTACCTTGACGGTGCTGTTCGGCTCCTCCACGGCGCTTGCAACGCTGCTGACGCCGCTTTCCGCCGCAAGCCTGCTTGTGTTCTGCCTGCTGTACACGCCGTGTGTGGCGGCCATTGCGTCCGTAAAGCGCGAGCTTGGCGGTAAGTGGGCGGCAGGCGTCGTCATCGGTCAGTGCGTCATCGCGTGGCTGATGGCGGGGCTTGTGTACGGCATGGGGTCGCTGTTTATATGATGGATAAGCTGAACATAGGCACGGTTCTTGTGTTCCTTTTGCTCGTCATAGCAGTGGTTTTTGCTGTGCGGGCAATTCAAAAAGGAAAGACCGGCGGCTGCGGCGGGGACTGCACCCACTGCGCCGGCTCGTGTGCAAAGCCGGAACAGAAAAACAAAGCATAAAAAGAACAGAACATAAAAAAATCTCCTGCTTCCCGAAAGAGGCAGGAGATTTCGTTATCTTAACTTATTCGTCTTCTTCGGAGACGCCATGCTCGTGTGCTTCGTCGGCATCCTTGATCTCACCCACGATGGGGGTGGGGTCGATGCCGCGGCGGCGATAGTAATCGGAGACCGCAGCCTTAATGGCCTGCTCGGCCAGAACGGAGCAGTGAATCTTGATGGCCGGAAGACCGTCCAGCGCTTCCATGACCGCCTTGTTCGTCAGTTTCAGAGCTTCCGGGATCGTCTTGCCTTTTACAAGATCGGTCGCCATGCTGCTTGTCGCGATGGCCGCGCCGCAGCCGAAGGTCATGAACTTTACGTCCGTGATGACGTCGTTATCGACCTTGATGTACATGCGCATGATGTCGCCGCACTTCGGATTGCCGACTTCACCGACACCGTCTGCATCTTTGATTTCGCCAACGTTGTGCGGGTTGGCGAAGTGTTCCATTACTTTTGCACTGTATGCCATATCGTTTCATTTCCTTTCGTACATTCGTACCGGATTATTTTAAAATTAAGAGATCGTGCGGCCGTGGATGATCGCATCCCACAGCGGGCTCATGGCGCGCAGACGGTCGATGATCTTCGGGAGCACCTCGATGATGTAATCGGCGTCGCTCTCGTCGTTCACGTCGCTGAAGCTGAGACGCAGGGAACCGTGGGCAACCTCGTGCTTAAGGCCGATGGAAAGCAGCACATGGCTCGGGTCGAGAGAACCGCTGGTGCAGGCGCTGCCGGAAGAAGCGCAGACACCCTTAAGGTCGAGCATCAGCAGCATGGATTCGCCCTCAACGCCTTCGAAGGAGAAGTTCACGTTGCCCGGCAGACGGTGGTAGCGGTCGCCGTTCAAATGACTGCGGTCAATCTTTGAAAGCTCCGTGATGAGCTTATCCTGCATGCGGCGCAGCTTTGCGTTCTTTTCGTCCATCGTATTGATGGCGTTCTCGAGCGCAACGCTGAGGCCGACAATGCTTGCAACGTTTTCGGTGCCGGCGCGGCGGCCGCGCTCCTGTGCACCGCCATCGATGAGGTTCGGCAGGATGATGCCCTTCTTGATATACAGCACGCCGACGCCCTTCGGGCCGTGGAACTTGTGGCCGCTGAGGGACAGCATGTCAATGTCCTGCTCTTTTACGTTGATCGGCACATTGCCGACAGCCTGTACGGCGTCGGTATGGAACCAAACGCCATGCTTTTTGCAGATTTCACCAATCTCCGGGATGGGCTGGATGGTGCCGATCTCGTTATTGGCATACATGATGGTGACAAGGCCGGTCTTATCGGTGATGGCGGCCTCGAGCTCTTCCGGGACGACGATGCCGTTTTCATGCACGTCGAGGTACGTGACCTCAAAGCCCTCTTTTTCGAGCGCTGCGCAGGTGTGCAGCACCGCGTGGTGCTCAAACTTGCTTGTGATGATGTGGTTCTTGCCCTTTTTCAGCATCTTGTGCGCTGCGCCCTTAATGGCCCAGTTGTCGCTTTCGCTGCCGCAGCTTGTGAAATAGATCTCATTCGGCTCTGCACCGAGACATTTTGCTACTTTTGCACGTGCTTCCTCAAGCGGCTTTTTTGCAGCCGTGCCGAGCGCATACAGGCTTGACGGGTTGCCGTAGCATTCGGTGTAGTACGGCAGCATAGCCTCAAGCACCGCAGGGGAGACGGCAGTGGTAGCGGCGTTGTCCGCATAGATGATCTTCTTGCCGTTGTTTTCCATAGCTTTATCAGTACCTTTCGGATAGTGTTTTTTGTGAGGGAACAGAAAACGCATTTGGGGTCGATCGGTCGGGATACGCATATTCTTTCCTCAGCGAGATAAATATACACCAAATTGGTATACTTTTCAATAGGGAAATTCCAGAAAGTCAAAATTTTTCTGAAAAAGCAGGAAATAAAGACTCCGAACGAGAGTTTTCCGTACAAAATGGAAGAAAACGGCGGCCGTTTTTTGAAAACCGGCGTACAGAACACAAAAAAATCGGGAGAATATGGGAATAGAACCTCTGTGGTGTGCCCAAACTCCGTACAGAGCGAAACGGCACGCGGCTTGACAGCACGGGGAGAATAGCGTAAAATAGAATTATCTTTTTGTGTGCGGGTATTTTTCGCATGCGTGAACGGCTGACACTTTGCACGTAAACGGTACGTGTAACGGATAATGAAAAAAACGCTGCGGTGTTTTGATTTACATGTGTTGAACGGAAAAAACAGAAGAAAGAAAAGCAGAAGGCGGCGCGGACTTGCGTGCGTTTTATTCTGCTCATGCCGAAAGGCGACACTGCGCAGAGCATCGGTTGGTGCTTTTGTATACCTTATTCTTGCGTGAATTGCGACAGTGCGCCTGTGTTATTTGAAAGGAAGGTCAATTTGGCAGAAAAAAGAATCAGAAAAATGACGAAATTAACGTCGCTCGGCGACGCGCCTGCAAAGCAGCAGGACCAGCCCCTCAGCGGTGCAGGGGAAAGCTTCATCGGCAAGATTTCCGGCCCCATCGAAAAGCCGGTGAGACGCCAGAAAACGCGCAGAACGGAAAACGCGCAGGTAAAAGAAGAAGCGGCACAGCAAACCGTGAGCGAAACAAAAGAGACGAAGCCGAAGCGCACGCGTACCGCGCAAAACACGGACGCACACAAAAAGACGACGAAAACGGTAAAGTCGGCCCAAAACGGTGAAAAAGCACCCGCTAAGACAACAAAAAGCACGCAGACGAAAAATAACAAGGGCAGGGGCAGGCGCACAAAGCAGAAGCCCTCTGTGCGCGCGTATTTCCTCGGCGGCTTAAATGAGATCGGCAAGAACTTCACGCTGTTTGAGTGCGAAAACGACATGGTTATCGTGGACTGCGGCCTTGCCTTCCCGGACGAGGAAATGCCCGGCATCGACGCGGTTATTCCGGATTTCACATTTGTTGAGAAAAACAAGGACCGCATCCGCGGTATTGTCATCACGCACGGTCATGAGGACCACATCGGTTCCCTGCCGTATTTGCTCAAAAAGATCAATGTGCCGGTGTATGGCACGGCGCTGACGGTGGCGCTGATTGCGAATAAGCTCAAGGAGCACAACCTCGGCTATGTGAAGCTGAACGTCACAACGGCGGGCTCGCACATTCAGCTCGGCTGCTTCGACGTAGAGCTTATCCACGTAAACCACTCCATTTCCGACGCTGTGGGTCTTGCGCTGCACACCCCTGCGGGCGTCATTGTCCACACGGGCGACTTTAAGATCGATTTCACCCCCACGCAGGGCGGCATGATCGACCTTGCGCGCTTTGCGCAGCTCGGTCAGGAGGGCGTTTTGCTGCTGATGGCGGACTCTACGAACGCAGAGCGCCCAGGCTACACACAGACGGAGCAAAAGGTGAACGCGACGTTTGACGCACTCTTTGCCCGCGCGGAAGCGAATAAAAAGCGACTCATCATCGCGACGTTTGCGTCGAACATCAGCCGCGTGCAGCAGATTATCAACTGCGCGGAAAAGTACGGCAGAAAAGTGGCGCTTTCCGGCAGAAGCATGGTGAACGTCATGTCCATTGCGAGCGAGCTCGGTTATCTCAAAGTGCCGGACGGTCTGCTCATCGACCTCAACATGATCTCCCGTTACACGAAGGAGCAGATTGTGCTCATCACGACGGGCAGTCAGGGAGAGCCGATGTCTGCACTTACCCGCATGGCGTTTGCCGACCACCGTCAGGTCGCGGTCGGTGAGGACGACATGATCATCATTTCCGCGCGCCCCATTCCGGGCAACGAAAAGATGGTCGGCACCGTTGTAGACGAGCTTTTGAAGCGCGGCTGCGATGTGGTGTACGAATCCATGTACGAGGTGCACGTTTCCGGCCACGCGTGTCAGGAAGAGCTGAAGCTTATTCAGGCGCTGACGAAGCCGAAGTACTTCATCCCGGTGCACGGCGAGCAGAAGCACCTGCGCAAGCATGCGGGCGTGGCCGTCAGCATGGGCATGCCGCCGGAGAACATTTTCATCGGCGATGTCGGCAGCGTGGTGGAGATTCATGAAGACTACATGAAACAGCTGCCCGATGTACAGGCGGGCGCGGTTATGGTGGACGGCCTCGGCGTGGGCGACGTCGGCAGCATTGTGCTGCGCGACAGAAAGCACCTTGCGGAGGACGGTCTCATCATTGCGGTGTGCACGATTGAGGCAGGCTCCGGCAGAGTTGTTTCCGGTCCGGATATTGTATCCCGTGGATTTGTGTATGTGCGCGAGAGCGAGGCGCTGATGGACGAGGCGAGACGGCTTGTCAACAGCACGATTGAGCAGTGCGCGGACGAAAACGTGCGCGAGTGGAGCGCCATTAAGCTGCGCGTGCGCGACAACCTTTCCAGACTGTTATATAACCGCACAAAGCGCAGCCCGATGATCCTGCCGATCATCATGGAAGTTTAAATTCAGTTTAAGTTAGATTAGTTTCTTGGGGGTTCCCCTCAGAAGGAGAGACGGGAAATGAACAAGCGACGCATCTGGGCAACCTCGCCGGTCTATTATGTTATGGCAGCGGTCATGTTCATTATGGCGTGCTTCAGCTATACGCAGAATAAGATTCTGTTTGCGGTGGAGATCACGGTTTCCGGCCTGTGTTTGGCAGCGGTTATCATGACCGACCTGCATTACCGCGTGCATGTGTACACGGCGCTCAGAGCTGCGAGAAAGGTGCTTTCCGCCGATGAACAGCGCAACCTCGGGCAGTTTGCGCTGCCCCTTGCGGTGCTGGGCTCGGCAGGCGACATCGTCTGGACGAACGAGCGCTTTCAGGAGTTATTCACCGAAAACGGCGAAGGCTGCGGCGATAACATTGCGGCGTACATTTACCCGAAGACTTTGCGTCAGATTTTATCCGAAAACGGAACCTCCGTTTCCTACGGCGACCGCGAGTTTACGGCCTACGGCCTGCGCACCGAAAGCGGCAGTGTGCTTTACTTTGTGGACGACACGTATTATAAGCAGATTCAGCGCGATTATCGCGAAAAGCGCACGGTCATTGCGGTTATCTCGTTTGATAACCGCGAGGAGCTGACGCGCGATGCCTCCGGCAGTGAGGATTCCCGCATCACATCCGAGGTGGAATCCGTCCTGCGCAGCTGGGCGATCGACACCATGGAGGGCTTTCTGCGCCGCATGACGAACGGGCGTTATATGCTCATCACGGACGACCAACACATTGAAGAAGCCAAAACGAAGCGCTTTGCCGTTTTGGACAGCGTGCGCGCCGTGAAGGGTGAGAATAACATGTCTGCCACGATCTCCATCGGCATCGGCCGCGCGGGCGTAACGGCGACGGAAAGCGAACTGCATGCCCGTCAGGCACTGGAAATGGCGCTCGGCCGCGGCGGCGACCAGGTGGCCATCTATCAGCAGGACGGTACATACGAGTTCTTCGGCGGCCTCTCCAAGGGTGTTGAAAAGCGCGACAAGGTGCGCACGCGCGTTATTGCCGCGACGCTTTCCGACCACATTAAATCGAGCGACCATATTTTCATCATGGGGCACACGAACTCCGACCTTGACGCCGTGGGCGCGGCGGTCGGCATGTGGGCGGCTGTGACGAAGGGCCTTGACCGCCGTGCAAGCATTGTGATCGACAAGGGCCGCTCTATGGCGACGACGCTTATCAACGCGTTTGAGCATCAGCCGGAGTATGAAAACATGTTCATCACCCCGCAGGAGGCGCTCGACCGCTGCACGCAGCGCTCGCTTCTCATTGTGGTGGACACACATTCCACCTCGTTTGTGGAGAGCCAAGAAGTTTTAAAGGCCATTCCGCGCGTGGTCGTCATCGACCACCACCGCATGATGGTGACGCACATTGAAAACGCGATCATCTTTTACCATGAGCCGTACGCCAGCTCGGCTTCCGAAATGGTGGCGGAGCTCGTGCAGTATATCAACAGCTCCGCGCTCAATAAAAAAGAAGCGACGGCACTGCTTTCCGGCATTATGCTGGACACAAAAAACTTCGTTTTGAAGACGGGCGTGCGCACATTTGAAGCTTCCGCCTACTTAAAGCGCCGCGGCGCCGACACGGTGGAAGTGAAGAAGATGTTTGCAAATTCGCTCGATACCTATAAAGAGCGCTCTCAGCTTGTGGCAGGTGCGGAGGTTTACAAGGGCTGCGCCATTGCGTGTTCCAACTGGGAATTCCCGAATGTGCGCATTGCGGCGGCGCAGGCGGCGGATGAGCTGCTGTCCATTCAGGGCGTGCGCGCGTCGTTCGTCATTTTCCGCGTGGGTAATGAGATTGCCATTTCGGCACGAAGCCTCGGCGACGTGAACGTGCAGATTTTGCTGGAGGAATTCGGCGGCGGCGGTCACCTCAACATGGCGGGCGCGCAGATTAAAAACAGCACCACGAACGATGTGCGCAAGGCACTCATCCGCGTGCTGGACGAAAAGCTTTCCGAAGCGACGAAAAAAAATAACTAAATGCGGCAAAGCGGCGCGAAGCCGTTTGACTGCTTTAGCGATAGATTTAAACGATAGGAGATACGACCATGAAAGTTGTACTTTTAGCAGATGTAAAAGGTGTAGGCAAAAAAGGCGAGCTCATCAATGCAGCAGAAGGCTACGCACGCAATTTCCTGCTGCCGCGCAAGCTTGCAAAGGAAGCGAACGCACAGGTGATGAACGAGCTGAAAAACGCCGAGGCCTCTAAGGCATATAAGGTGAAGACCGAGACCGAAGAAGCGCAGCGTATTGCGGAAGCTTTGAAGGACAAGACCGTCCGCATCACCGCAAAGGCGGGCCAAGGCGGCAGACTGTTCGGCTCCGTCACCGCAAAGGAGATTGCGCAGGAGATTAAAAAGCAGTACGGCTTCGACATCGACAAGCGCAAGATCCACCTCGACACCGACATCAAGGCGTTCGGCGGCTATCACATTGAGGTGAAGCTCTATAACGGCATCACCGCGAAGCTGGCGGTATCGGTGACCGAAGCACAGTAAAAGCCTGATTTCCTTGATGCGCAGCATTAAATTTTGCAATGACTAAAAGTCGTTTACGATTCGGAAATCGTTTTCACTTTGAAGTAATTTCACTCAAAAAAGGGTGGTAAAAATGCCGGAAGATAATTTTCAACTGAATACGCCGGCACTGCCCGGAACGGTGATGCCGTTCAGCGCAGAGGCCGAGCAGGCGGTGCTGGGCGCGGTGTTGCTGGAGCCCGACTGTCTCTCGACCGTGGCGGAAATGCTGCCGCGCGCGGACTATTTTTATCAGGTCAATAACCGCACAATTTACAGCGCGATGCTCGATATGTTCACGGCAGGCCAGCCGGTGGACCTCGTCACGCTGTTGGAGCACCTGCGCGAAGAGGAAAACTTCGATGAAGGCAGCGGAAAGGTGTATCTGATGCAGCTTGCGCAGCTTGTGCCGAGCGTCTCGAATGTGGAGCGTTACTGCACCATTGTGCGTGACCGCTACGATTTGCGTATGCTCATTCAGGCGGCGCGCGGCATTTTGGATGACGCCATGGAGGACACCGGCGAAACCTCGCTCCTCTTGGATTCCGCCGAGCAGCGCATTTTTGACATCCGCCAGGGCAAGGCGTTAAAGGGTCTTGAGCGCCTGAACGAAGTGCTGTTTGAGACGTTTGAACGCCTTGACCGCTTGAATTCGCCGGACAAAGACCTGTACCGCGGCATCCCTACGGGTATCCGCGAGCTGGATAACACGATCACAGGCCTGAACCGCTCCGACCTTGTCATCATCGGCGCACGACCCGGCATGGGCAAAACGAGCTTTGCGCTGAACATTGCGCGCCATGCCGCCATCACGGCAGGCAAGCGCGTGGCGTTTTTCTCGCTGGAAATGAGCAAGGAGCAGCTCGCTTCCCGTATCATTTCCACGGAGGCATACGTCGGCGGTACAAAGCTGCGCACGGGCGACTTGACGGAGGGCGAATGGACGCGCCTTGTGGAGGCGGGCGATATTCTCTCTAAGGCTGATTTGTACCTCGATGATTCTCCGGGCATTACGGTGCCGGAGATGAAAGCAAAGGTACGTCGTTTAAAAAATGTTGATCTTGTCATCATCGACTACTTACAGCTGATGAACAGTGCAAAGCGCATTGATAACCGCGTGCAGGAAATTTCCGAGATCACGCGAAGCCTCAAGATCATGGCGAAAGAGCTGAATATCCCGGTTGTGACATTGGCGCAGCTTGCCCGTGCGGGTGAGAAGCGGCAGGAGCACCGCCCGGTGCTTTCTGACCTGCGAGATTCCGGCTCCATCGAGCAGGACGCCGACATCGTGCTGTTCCTGTACCGAGACGCGTACTACGCGAACGAAAAGGCTTCGCCCGAAGACGTGGACAAAAACAAGGCCGAGGTCATCGTGGCGAAAAACCGTCACGGCGATCTGCGCAGCGTGCCGCTGCACTGGCAGGGTGAGTTCATGCGCTTTACATCGCAGGAAGTTGTGCGTCATGAAAGCTGAGGACATCCTCGCCCGTGTGCGGTATGATCTGCCGGAGACGGGAAAAATTGTCGTGGGGCTTTCCGGTGGGGCGGATTCCGTGCTGCTGACGTATTTGCTTGTACAGAAGTACGGCGCGGAGCGTTTGCTTGCGGTGCATGTGCACCATGGCATTCGGGGGGCGGAAGCCGACCGCGACGCGGAATTTGTGCAGAACTACTGTAAAGCGCTTGAACTTCACTGCAAGGTGATTTATAAGGATATTCCCGCGCTTGCGGCCGTAAGCGGCGAGGGCGTGGAGGAATGCGCGCGGCGCGTGCGCTACGCGTGCTTTGCGGAGGAAGCAGGGGAAAACGGGTGCATCGCCACGGCGCACAACGCCGACGATAATGCCGAAACGCTGCTTTTGAACCTGACGCGCGGCATGGGGCCGCACGGCGCGGGGGGCATTCCGCCGCGGCGCGGCAGAATTTATCGCCCGATTTTGAACATTTCCCGCGCAGAGGTGGAACATCTCTGTAAAGTATATCGACTTGACTATGTGACGGACTCCACGAATTTGACGGTGGACTACACGCGCAATAAGCTGCGCCACAGCGTACTGCCGGTGCTGAAGGACGTAAACCCGCTGATGACGCAGGCGACGTCCCGCTTTGCGGAGAGCATGCGGTTGCAAAATGAATTTGTGTTTTCGTGCGCGAATGAATTGCTCTGTAAAGCGAAAACGCCTTACGGGTATGACTTGAAAGCTTTGCGGAGCGCACACGAGGCGGTGCTGCGCGCGGCATTGGAACTGCTGTTATCGTCTTACGGGCGGCTCTCTTATGAGCACATTTGCAGGGCGGCGGGCTGCGTTTTCATGGGCGGCAGCCTCTCTTTGCCGGGGGACATCGTGCTGGAGGCGAAGCAGGACACGCTCACGGTGCGAAAAAACCGGGAGAGAAAAGACCGGAATGAGTTTTCTGTTTCGCTGAGAGCGGGCGAAAACGTGCTTCCGAACGGAAAAACGCTGTTTGTGGAGAAAAAAATTCCCGAAAAAGAAGAAATCGACCGGAAAGTTCATAATTTGTTATTCCAAAACTTTTCGGATTGTGATAAAATTACGAATGTTCCGAGAGTACGGACGCGGCGCGCGGGCGATGTTTTCAGACCCGCAGGGCGCGGCGTGACGAAATCGGTCAAAAAAATCCTGAATGAACTGCGCATTCCGGCGGCGGCGCGCGACCGTTTGCTGCTGCTTGAAAAAGACGGTGAGATCATCTGGATCGAAGCGGTCGGCGCGGCGGAGGGCTATGCGGCAAAGCCGAATTTCCCGGCACTGGAGCTTACGGTTACGGACACGGCAGGCATAACCCGCATATAAAGCGGAAAGAATTTTGAGGAAAGGGTCATCCGAATGGAAAACACAATGTTAAACGATATCAAGGAAGTTTTGTACAGCGAAGCGTACATCGACAGCATGGTCAAGCGCGTGGGCGCGGAAATTTCCCGCGATTACGCCGATAAAAACCTGCTGCTTGTCAGCGTTTTGAAGGGTTCTGTCGTCTTTATGGCAGACCTTATGCGTGCCATTACGATTCCGGCCCGCATCGATTTCATGTGCGTTTCGAGCTACGGCTCCGGCACGAAGACCTCCGGCGTTGTCAAGATCATCAAGGACCTCGACATCAACCTGAAGGGCTATGATATCGTGATTGTTGAGGATATTCTCGACAGTGGCAAGACGCTGCACTACCTTGTAAACCTTTTGAAAAGCCGCGAGCCGAACAGCATTGAGATCTGCACGCTGTTCGATAAGCCGGAGCGCCGCGAGGTGGAGGTCTACGCAAAATACAAGGGCTGCGATATTCCCGATGCGTTCATCGTGGGCTACGGTCTCGATTTTGATGAGAAGTACAGAAACCTGCCGTTTGTCGGCGTTTTGAAACCTGAAGTCTACGGTGAAGTCTAAGCTTCCGTTTTGATAAAAAAGTTTCCGTTTCTATTTAAGGGTACGCTTTGTATCCAATTTGATTTCCGGGAGGTCGGAACTTGAACAGCAACAACAAAAAAATCATTCGCAATCTTTTGATCTACCTCGGCATTCCGATTTTGCTCGTCGTGCTGCTTTTGCTTCTCTTTGACCGCGGGGCAGACCAGACGGGGCTGAAATACTCCGATGTACTGTCTTACTTTGAAGACGGCAAGGTGAGCGCATACTCGCTGAACCTGGGCACGGGCGAGATGAAGCTGACCGTGACAGAGGACAGCAGCAAAAAGGAATCCGTTGTGCGCTACACGGTGCCGAACGTGAACCTGTTCTACAACGATGTTTCGGACTACATCAAGTCGTATAACGCGGAACATCCGAATAACCGCATGACGCAGGATGTCATTCGCCCGGCGGAGACGAGCTGGCTTGTCAGCCTCATTCCGACGTTGCTGATGATCGCGCTGCTTGTGGCGTTCTGGGTATTCATGATGAAGCGCATGGGCGGCGGCGGAGCCGGAAACCAGATGAATTTCGGCAAAGCGAAAGTCAAGCAGATAAACGACGAAAAGCGCCGCACGACGTTTGCGGACGTGGCGGGCGCGGACGAAGAAAAGGAAGAGCTGCGCGAAATTGTGGAGTTCTTAAAACGTCCGAATAAGTATAACGAGCTCGGTGCGCGCATTCCGAAGGGCGTGCTGCTCGTTGGCCCTCCGGGCACCGGTAAAACGCTTTTGGCGCGCGCCGTTGCAGGCGAGGCCGGCGTGCCGTTCTTCTCCATTTCGGGTTCCGACTTCGTGGAGATGTTCGTTGGCGTCGGTGCATCGCGTGTGCGTGACCTGTTCGACAAAGCCAAGAAAAACCACCCGTGCATCATCTTCATTGATGAAATCGATGCCGTGGGCCGCCAGCGCGGCGCGGGTCTCGGCGGCGGCCACGACGAACGTGAGCAGACGCTGAACCAGCTGCTCGTTGAGATGGACGGCTTCGGCGCGAACGAGGGTGTCATCATGATTGCGGCAACGAACCGCCCGGATATTCTGGACCCGGCTTTGATGCGTCCCGGCCGTTTCGACCGCCAGGTGATGGTGGGCTACCCGGATGTGCGCGGCAGAGAGGATATTCTGCGCGTACACGCAAAGGGCAAGCCGCTTGCACCGGATGTTGACCTTTCCACCATTGCAAAATCCACCGCCGGCTTTACCGGTGCAGACCTTGAGAACCTCTTAAATGAAGCGGCACTGCTTGCAGCCCGCAAGGACCACAAGTCCATCACGATGGAGGAAATCGAGGAAGCGACGATCAAGGTCGTTGTCGGCACCGAAAAGAAGAGCCGCGTGATGACAAACAAAGAGAAGAAGCTGACCGCGTACCACGAGGCAGGACACGCCATTGCGACGTACTTCTGCGATTCGCAGGACCCGGTGCACCAGATTTCCATCATCCCGCGCGGCATGGCAGGCGGCTACACGATGCACCTGCCGACGGAGGATAAGTCCTACCAGAGCCGCAACGAGATGCGCGAGGAACTCATCGTGCTGCTGGGCGGCCGTGTGGCGGAAGCCTTGGTGCTTGACGATATTTCCACGGGCGCATCGAACGACATTGAGCGCGCCACGAAGATCGTCCGCGCGATGGTCACAAAGTACGGCATGAGCGACCGTCTTGGTCCGATTACGTACGGTGCGGACAGCAGCAATCCGTTCCTCGGCAAGGAGATGGGTCATGTCTCGAACTATTCCGAGGAGACTGCCGCGGAGATTGACGAGGAGATTAAGTCCATCATCTGCGACGCGTACGATAAGACGAAGAAGGTGCTCTCCGAACACATTGATCTGCTGCACCGTTTGGCGGGTGTGCTGTTTGAGCGCGAAAAGCTGGACGCCGACGAGTTCCTTGACGTGATGAACGGCAAGCTGCTGCCGAGCGCACAGACTGCCGCTGCGGGCATCATCCCGGCAGAAGCGGCAGCGCCGGAAACGACAGAGCTGCCGACCGAAGCACAGACGGAACCGGAAGCGAACACGAACGAATAATTTTTTGACGAAAGGGAATGTGCTCATTTGCATTCCCTTTACGTTTGTTTATGGGCAATCCCGTGCGGGTATTATTTTGCCCGCTTGAGGAAAGGAACATGGTGAATGGCTAAAAAGCAAACCTACGGCAACGACAGCATCAAAAGTCTGAAGGGCGCGGACCGTGTGCGTCTGCGTCCGGCGGTCATATTCGGCTCAGACGGTCTCGACGGCTGCGAGCACGCGATTTTCGAGATCCTCTCGAACTCCATTGATGAGGCGCGCCAGGGCTACGGCAAGGAGATCACCGTCACGCGCTATGCCGACCATTCCGTTGAGGTGGAAGACCACGGCCGCGGTATCCCGGTGGATTACAACAAGCGTGAGGAGCGCTACAACTGGGAGCTTGTGTTCTGCGAGATGTATGCGGGCGGCAAGTATAACAACAATGACGGCGGCAACTACGATTACGCGCTGGGCCTGAATGGTCTCGGCCTGTGCGCTACGCAGTATGCCTCCGAATACATGGACGCGGATATTCGCTACGACGGCTTCCGCTATACGCTGCACTTTGAGCACGGTGAGAACGTAGGCGGACTCAATAAGGAGCCTTACGGCAAGAAGGCCACGGGCTCGCGCATCCGCTGGAAGCCGGATATCAAGGTGTTTACGGACATTGACGTGCCGGCGGACTATTACACGGACATCATCAAACGGCAGGCCATCGTCAACGCGGGCGTGAAGTTTATTTTCAAAAATGAAGTTTCGCCGCGCAAATTCGAGACGACGGAATTCTGCTACGAAAACGGCATTTTAGATCATGTGCGCGAGCTGGTGGGCGAAGATGCGCTGACCTCCGTGCAATTCTGGCAGTCCGAAAAGCGCGTGCGCGACCGCGAAGACCTGCCGCTTTACAATGTGAAGATCAACGCCGCGGTAGCATTTTCCAACCGCGTGCATTTGACGGAATACTACCACAACTCGAGCTGGCTGGAATACGGCGGCGCGCCGGACAAGGCTGTGCAGAACGCGTTCGTGTACCAGATTGACGCGTATTTGAAGCAGAACGGCAAGTATAATAAATCCGAAAGCAAAATTAAATTTCAGGACGTGGAGGATTGCCTTGTTATCGTCATGTCCTCGTTCTCCACGATGACCTCCTATGAGAACCAGACAAAGAAGGCCATCAACAACAAGGGTATTCAGGAAGCGATGGTGGAGATGCTCCGCCATAATCTCGAAATTTATTTCATCGAAAACCCCATTGAGGCGGAGAAAATCGGCGCACAGGTGCTTATCAACAAGCGCTCCCGCGAGGACGCCGAAAAAACGCGCCTCAACTTAAAGGGCAAGCTGACGGCCAAAATGGATATCACGGGGCGCGTGGCGAAGTTTGTGGACTGCCGCAGCAAGGATGTTTCCGAGCGTGAGATTTTTATCGTGGAGGGCGATTCCGCTCTCGGTGCGGTCAAGCAGGCGCGCGACCCGAACTATCAGGCCGTGATGCCGATCCGCGGCAAAATTCTGAACTGCCTGAAAGCGGATTACGACAAGATTTTCAAAAGTGAGATCATCACCGACCTTATTAAGGTGCTCGGCTGCGGCGTGCAGGTAAAGTCGAAGGCGAACAAGTCTATTGCGTCGTTCGACATCAACGCGCTGCGCTGGAGCAAGATCATCCTGTGCACCGATGCCGACGTGGACGGCTTCCAGATCCGCACGCTGCTGCTGACGATGCTGTACCGTTTGACGCCGCAGCTTATCGAAGAGCACAAGGTGTTCATTGCGGAATCGCCGCTTTATGAAATTACGGCGAAGGACAAGACGTATTTTGCATACAACGAGCGCGAAAAGGACGAGTTTTTGACGCAGCTTGAGAGCCAGAAGTTTACGATTCAGCGCTCGAAAGGTCTGGGTGAAAACGACCCGGACATGATGAACCTGACGACGATGAACCCGAAAACGCGCAGGCTGATTCAGGTGAAGCCCGGCGATGCCGAAATGACGGCGCAGATGTTTGATATCCTGCTGGGCGATAATCTTACGGGCCGTAAGGACTACATTGCGACCCACGGCAGCGAGTACCTTGATGACCTCGATATTTCTTAAAGCTCTGACGAAAGGAAGCGTAAAGCATGGCAAGAAAAAAACAGCCGAAAAGAGAAAATACGCCGAAGATGCAGGGCTTTATTGCGGGCGCGGGTGAAATTCAGGCGCAGGACATCAACGACACGCTGCGGCAGAACTACATGCCGTATGCGATGAGCGTTATTATGTCCCGTGCCATCCCGGAGATTGACGGCTTTAAGCCCTCGCACAGAAAGCTTCTCTATACGATGTACAAAATGAACCTGCTCGGCTCGGCGCGCACGAAAAGCGCGAACATCGTCGGTCAGACGATGAAGCTGAACCCGCATGGCGACAGTGCGATTTATGACACGATGGTGCGTCTTTCCCGCGGTTACGAGGCGCTTTTGCACCCCTATGTAGACTCTAAGGGCAACTTCGGTAAGTTTTATTCCCGTGACATGGCGTGGGCGGCTTCCCGTTACACGGAAGCGCGCCTTGACCCCATCTGCCGCGAGCTGTTCCGCGATATCGACAAGGACACCGTGGATTTTGTCGACAATTATGACAGTACGATGAAAGAGCCAACGCTGCTGCCGGCGGCGTTCCCCTCGGTGCTCGTCAACGCAAACACGGGCATTGCGGTCGGCATGGCGTCGTCCATTTGCCCGTTTAATCTCGCCGAAGTGTGCACCACGGCGGCGGAGCTCATCCGTGACCCGAAGCACGACATTTTTACGACGATGCAGGCGCCGGACTTCCCGGGCGGCGGGCAGATCATTTTCGACCGCGCGGCGATGGAGCAGATCTACAAAACAGGCCGCGGCAGCATCAAGGTGCGTTCGCGCTACACGTATGATAAATCCGCAAACTGCATCGATATTACCCAGATCCCGCCGACAACGACCATTGAAGCCATTGTGGAAAAGGTCATCGACCTTGTGAAGCAGGGCAAGGTGAAGGAAATCACCGACATTCGAGACGAGACGGGCCTGGACGGACTCAAGATCACGATCGACTTGAAGCGCGGTGCAGACCCCGATAAGCTGATGCAGCGGTTGTTCCGCATGACGACGCTGGAGGACAGCTTCTCCTGCAATTTTAACGTGCTCATCGCGGGCATTCCGCGTGTGCTGGGTGTGCGTGAGCTCTTTGAGGAGTGGACGGCGTTCAGAATTGAATGCGTCCGCCGCAGAACGCACTACGACCTCACGAAGAAGAAAGAGAAGCTGCATCTGCTCTACGGCCTCAAGGCAATCTTACTCGACATCGATAAAGCCGTGCGCATTGTGCGTGAGACCGAGGAAGAAAGCGAAGTTGTGCCGAACCTCATGATCGGCTTTGGCATTGACGAAATTCAGGCCGAATATGTAGCGGAAATCCGTTTGCGCCATTTAAACCGCGAGTTCATCTTAAAGCGCACCGAAGAGGTGAACAGCTTAGAGGAAGAAATTCGTGATCTTGAGGCAATTTTGGCCTCAAAAACGCGCATTAAGACGATTATTGTGCGCGAGCTGAATGAAATCGCGCAGAAGTACGGCCAGCCGCGCCGCAGCCATATTTTGTACGCGGAGGAAATTGCCGAGGAAGAGCCCGTGGAGACTGTGCCGGATTACCCGGTGAACCTGTTTTTCACGAAAGAAGGCTACTTTAAGAAGATCACCCCGCTTTCCCTGCGTATGGGCGGCGACCAGAAATTAAAAGATGGAGACGAGATCGCCCAACAGATGGAATCGACAAACGCGGCAGAGCTTTTGTTCTTCTCCGACAAAGCGCAGGTCTATAAGCTGAAAGCGGCGGATTTTGCTGACACCAAAGCGAGCGTGATGGGCGAATATGTGCCTGCGCGCGTGCAGATGGACGAGGGCGAAAGCGCTGCGTACATGGCTGTAACGACCGACTTTAAGGGCTATATGCTGTTTGTTTTCGATAACGGCAAGGTCGCCAAGGTGGAACTCTCCGCGTACTACACGAAGACGAACCGCAGAAAGCTCATTAACGCGTATTCCGACAAGGCCCCGCTTGCGGCGGCGCTGCAAATTTCGGAAGACTGCGATGTGCTGCTGACGTCCTCAAGCGGCAGACGACTGCTCATGAACACGGCGCTCATCGCCCCGAAGACGACAAAGAGCACGCAGGGCGTGGCGGTGATGAACTTGAAAAAAGGCCAACGCATGACGGACGCGCATATCTACCAAGAAGACGAGCTGCAGAACCCGTCGCGGTACAGAAAGAAGATTCCGGCGCTCGGCGCACTGCCGAACGGAGAGGAAGGCGGCGAGCAGATTTCGCTGTAAAAAATCAGCCCTCCGGCAAGACCGTTTGGCGTTCCGTTTATGCAGGTGTGTGGCCTGCGCGGCGGAGCGTTCAGTCCTACTGAAGGGCGGGCAGCATACAGTCCGCACCATGGACTGCGCCGCCCGCCCGGGAAAGACCCCGCTCGTGTGACGCGAAAGTGCGGTTTTGCCGCACGGTCCGTTTTGGCGCGCACAAACGCCTGACTGTGACTGCCTTGGTATCAGTATGGACGTAGGACGGCGGAATATGCAGGAAAAAAGCAAAAAATTCTGTTGCAAAATCCCGCTTTGTATGGTATCATAATTAAGCTACGAATAAAATTAGCGTTAAGTCTCTTGAAGAGGAGGTAAAATATATGGGTGCTGTTGAAATTACTTTCGGTATCGTTCTGCTTCTTTTCGCACTGGCGATCATCGTTGTCGTACTGTTGCAGGAAGGCCATCAGCAGAGCCTCGGCGCAATTACCGGCGGCGCGGATACGTTCCTTTCCAAGAATAAGGCGCGTTCCATGGATGCGTTCCTTGCTCGTTGGACAAAGTTCATTGCGATCGGCTTCTTTGTGCTGGTCCTTGTGATCAACATCATTATGTATTTCACAAAGTAAGTAAATACTTGCGGAAATGCGCCTCGCTTTTCGATGGGTCTCCATTCGGAATGCGGGGCTTTTGTTTTTATAAATCAGGCTTTAGGAGGGAATATCATGTTTGAAGAGATTGAACGCCTCACCCGCGCGCTGTGCGCAGAGCACGGCACATCCGGCTGTGAGGGCGACGTGTTCAAAGTTGCGAAAAAGGAGCTCGGCTTCTGCGAAGAGGTGCGTGAGAACGAGCTTGGCGGCGTTGTGGGCATTTTCGGCGATTTGAGTTCTAAGCGCCGCATTTTGCTGGACGCGCACATTGACCAGATCGGTATGATCGTGACGGACATTGACGAAAACGGCTTTCTGCATGTGACGAATGTGGGCGGTGTGGACCGCCGCACGCTGCCGGGCAGCCCCGTTACCGTGTTCGGCACGGAGACCGTCATGGGCATCGGCTGCACGCTGCCGCCGCACCTTGCAAAGGGCGATGATAAGATAAAGCCCGTTGCGGAGCAGTGCATTGACTTAGGGCTTCCGAAAGAGGAAGTGGAGAAGCTCGTCACTGTCGGCGACCGCGCCGCACTGACGCGCCCGCTGAAAAAGCTCATGGGCAACCGCATCACGGGCACGGCGCTCGACGACCGTGCGGGCTGCGCGTGCGTCATCCGCGCCGCACAGCTTGCAAATGAACAGAACCCCGATTGCTGCGTTATGGTGCTGTGCTCCACAAAGGAGGAGGTCGGCGGGCAGGGCGCGCAGGTCTCTGCGTATGCACTTGAGCCCACCGAGGCCATTGCCGTGGACGTTTCGTTCGCAAAGCAGCCGGACGCGGAGAGCATGCTTACCGCAGAGCTCGGCAAAGGGCCGATGATCGGCTTCTCCGCGGCGTTGGACAGAAAAATCAGCAAAAAGCTTGTCGAGCTCGCAAAGCGCGAAAATATCCCGTATCAGCTGGAAGCCATGGGCGGCAGAACGGGTACGAACTGCGACGAGATCGGCACCACCCGCGGCGGCGTGCGCACGGGGCTCATCTCCGTGCCGCAGCGCAACATGCACACCCCGGCGGAGGTCTGCGATTTTGAGGATATGGAGAACATCGCAAAGCTCATCGCAGCGTATATCACGGATAAGGAGGCGCAGCCGAATGCTTAACTATGAAATTCTGGAAAAGCTTACCCGCACCATCGGTGTTTCCGGCGAGGAAGACGATGTGCGCAGCGTGATCTTAAGTGAAATTGAGCCGTATGCGGACGAGATTCACATTTCGCCGCTCGGCAACATTCTGGCGTTTAAAAAGGGCGAAAAGCGTCCCGAGAAGAAGCTGATGCTCTGCGCTCACATGGACGAAGTGGGCTTTGTCATCACAAACATTACGGAAAACGGCCTTTTGAAGTTCACGACGGTCGGCAATATCCGCCCGGAGGTGCTCTCCGGCCGCGATGTGCTGGTGGGCGGCAAAACGCCGGGTGTCATCTGCGCAAAGCCGGTGCATTTGCTCAAGGGCGATGAATTTGAAAAGCCCGTGCCCGTGAACGAACTCGCCATCGACATCGGCGCAGATACACGTGAGCAAGCCTCGACATTGGTGCAGATTGGCGACAACGCGTGCTTTGTGCCGTTCTTTGAGCACGTGCACGGTACGGTGAAGGCGAAGGCGCTCGATGACCGCGTGGGCTGCTTTGCGCTTATCACGCTGATGCAGCGCCCGCTCGAATACGACACGTATTTCGTCTTCTCCACGCAGGAGGAGATTGGCCTGCGCGGCGCGGGCACGGCGGCGTATATTCTGGAGCCCGATGCGGCGCTTGTACTGGAGGGCACGACGGCGGGCGATATTCCCGGCGTGAGCCCGACGGACGCAGCGTGCAAAATGGGCGGCGGCGCAGTCATTTCCCTTACGGATATGCGTACCGTTTACCCGAAGGATTATTTCCGCCGCGCGATGGCGCTCGGTAAAGAAAACAATATTCCGGTGCAGCCGAAGACCGTGCGCGCCGGCGGCACAGACGCGGGCACCATTCACGTTTCCCGCGGCGGCGTGAAGACGCTGACGATCTCGCACCCGTGCCGCTATATCCACAGCGCGATCGCGATGACGACCGAAAAGGACATAGAGGCGGTCATTGACCTGATGGTGCTGATGATGGCGGAAATTTCCGGCGGCAAGCTGTAATGATCCGTCTTGCGGAAAATTTAGAAGCGCTCTCTATGCCGTGCGTGAGTTCTCCGTTTGGCTGCCAGATCCGGTCTAAAGCGCAGGCGTATGGCTTCCATCAGTCGTTTGCGCAGTTTTGGACGGATGGGGAAGCCGCCTACGGAAAAACAGACGGCTCCGTCTGCATTGCGGGGGAGATTACCGACGCGGACGAGGCGCGTGCGTTTTTGAGTGCGGTGGGCACAAATGAAGTCGTGTGCAGCGCGGAGAATGCCGAGAAGCTGGGGCTAAACATCACCGAAAGCGGCGCGATTTTGCAAAAAGTGCTGCAAAATGGGACTGTGCAGCCTGCGGAGGAAATTTCTCCGAGAGAGATTTATGCTGTGCTGAAAGCAAACGGCATGGTGGGGGAGTTCGAGCCGTTTTACCTCGATTTATCCCACCGCATGCGGCATGGCACGGTGCGCTGCGCGGGTGTTTCGGCAGATGGGAAGACCGTCGCAGTGGCTGCAGCAGTGCTCGGCGAAAGCGCGAGCCTCATTTCTGCTGTGGCGGTGCTGCCGAAATTTCACCGCAGGGGGCTTGGCACGGCGGTTGTCCGAAAAATGGAGCGAATGCTGCCGAGCGGCACGGTGTATATCCTGCGCGAAGAAAGCAAAAACGAGGCGTTTTATGACGCTTTGGACTATAAACCGTGCGGCGCATGGGCGCAGGGAAAATTATGCAATTAAAATAATTCAGATAAAGGAAGGCTTTTGCGTTTGCGAAAGCGGGTTTACTATGTACGAGTTTTTTAAAATTGATGACCGCGTGCTGAAGGCGGCGGAGGAAGCGGAGCAGAAGGCTGCGCCGTACCTTGCGAAAATTTCCGAAACACAGCGGTATAATCAGGAGAAGATGCAGGCTGCGTTTATGCAGGCAGGTGTCAGCGAGAGCCACTTTGTGGCAACGACAGGCTACGGCTATGGCGACCGCGGCCGCGACGTGCTGGACGAAGTGTACGCGCGTGCCCTCGGTGCGGAGGACGCGCTGTGCCGCTATAATTTTGTCAGCGGCACGCATACGCTTACCGTAGCGCTTTTTGGCGTTCTGCGCCCGGGCGACACGATGCTGAGCGTTACCGGCATGCCGTATGATACGCTACGCGGCGTGATCGGCATTACGGGCGACGGCAACGGCTCATTAAAGGAGTTTGGCATAAACTACGAGCAGCTTGACCTGCTGCCGGACGGCACGCCTGACTATGACGGCATGGAGACGGCCATCACGCCGAAGCACCGCATGGTGTACATTCAGCGCTCCCGCGGGTACAGCCTGCGCCCGTCCCTGACGGTGGAGGAGATCGAGCGCATTGTAAAGATCGCAAAGCGCCGTGCGCCGGACTGCATTGTCATGGTGGATAACTGCTACGGCGAGTATGTGCAGAAAACAGAGCCGACGGCTGTGGGCGCAGACCTTATGGCGGGTTCGCTCATCAAAAATCCGGGCGGCGGCATTGCGCCGACGGGCGGCTACATTGCGGGCCGCAAAGACCTTGTGGAGCTGTGCGCTTACCGCCTGAATGCGCCCGGTCTCGGCAAGGATCTGGGCTGCACGCTGGAAACGCCCCGTGATATGTATCTGGGCTTCTACTATGCGCCCGGCGTGGTGTGCGAGGCCATCAAGACCGCCATCTATGCCCAGTGCCTGCTGGAGCTGGTGGGCAAAAAGCCCATCCCGCGCTACTGCGAGGCTCACAACGACATCGTCACCTGCTTTGATGCCGGTACGGCGGACGCCCTCATCGGCTTCTGCCGGGGAGTTCAGGCCGCAAGCCCTGTGGACAGCTATGCCGCCCCGGAACCTTCTCCGGAGCCGGGCTATACCGATGAGGTGGTCATGGCAAGCGGCAGCTTTACACAGGGCAGTACCATCGAGCTTTCCTGCGACGGCCCGCTGCGTGAGCCGTATACCTGCTACCTGCAGGGCGGCCTGAACTTTGCAGCCAGCCGCGCCGGTGTGCTGCTGGCTATCCAGAAAGCATATTTTAAGGAGTAATGTTTGCCCGGCGGGCAAATAACACGCAAACAAAAAGGAGCTATCGCACAACACGCTGCGATAACTCCTTTTTTCCCTCTATACACAAAGTAACACACAAATAAACGCTTACACGGCACGGGCCTGCACCACGGGGATCGGCTCGATCAAGGCCGGGTGCATCCCCTCGCGGTAGTCCAGATCTCCCTGATCCAGACCACGCAGCAGAACCTCTGCGGTAGCAATGTTGGTAGCAATGGGTACGCTGTGCATATCGCACAGGCGGAGCAGATTCTGCTCGGTGATGCTGGCGGCATCCGCTTTCAGCGGGTCACGGAAGAACAACACCAGATCCACTTCGTCGCACGCAATGCGGGAAGTAATCTGCTGCACACCGCCCAAGCGCCCGGAGAGATAACAGTGCACGGGCAGGCCGGTAGTCTGCGCCAGCATCCGTCCGGTGGTACCGGTAGCAATGACTGTGTTTTTGGACAAAATGGCGCTGTAAGCAGTGCAGAACTGCAGTGCAAGCTCTTTGCGGGAATCGTGTGCAAGAATGGCGATCGTCATATTGCTCTCTCCTTTGTTCCAAGTATAGTGTTGTGTGTGACGAACAACTTTCTCATTGAAAAGTGAAATGAAGTGAAATCGTTATCAAGTTTTCCAATATAGTTTTACCGCATCGAAATAGGGGTTGTCAAGGGGGCTCTTGTACTTTTTACAAAACAAAATGGAGAAAGTAAGACTATATCTTTGTGAGAAGTGCAGAAAACTGGGATACAATCATCCATATCAATGAGCGAACAGAAAAGGCAGATTGAAAACATAATTCAGTTTTTGTCTTTGCTGAAAGAACATTTCATGGGAATAAAACAAAAATACAGGCTGGCGCAAATCGCACCAGCCTGTTTCGGAAAAAGCTTTTCAGTTTCGTTTCTAAATTATGAATATTATGGAGAAAACGCTCACTCCCGATTTCCGCACTGGAAAGGTGGGTTCAGCGGGCTTTAGCGGATCTGACCATTGCCGTGGATGATATACTTGTAGCTGCACAGCTCGGCCAGTCCCATGGGGCCACGGGCGTGGAGTTTCTGGGTGGAAATGCCCATTTCGCACCCAAGGCCGAATTCACCGCCATCCGTAAAGCGGGTGGAACAGTTCACATACACGGCGGCGCTGTCCACTGCGGCAGTGAACAGGTCGGCATGGGCCTGTGTCTGGGTCAGGATGGCCTCGCTGTGGCCGGTGGAGTGCTGCGCAATGTGGGCAATGGCTTCGTCTACGCTGTC
>ENA-ORNQ01000853-ORNQ01000853.1-human-gut-metagenome-genome-assembly--contig:-NODE-853-length-27299-cov-12.128065_pt1 | contig 27299 bp, 29 predicted proteins | sample MGYA00242116_ERZ509024 | MGnify/ENA primary metagenome ERZ509024 (study PRJEB26280, sample SAMEA2338697) | human gut metagenome | biome: human gut; feature: human-associated habitat; material: faeces...
GAAAAACCGGCGATCAGATCTTCTTGCGCCTGGCAAGAGCCGTCGCTGCATCTTGTGCACAGCTGCATTAAGCCGATAAGCACAATGGAGAAAAATCGCACAAAGTCAGGAGTGTATGACATGAAGATCGTCATTGTCGGAGACGGCAAGGTCGGCAGCACGCTTGCCGAGCAGCTCTCCCGGGAAGGACATGACATTACCATTGTAGACCACAGCCCCGATCCACTTCAGCAGACGACGGAAGCGCTCGATATTCTCTGCATCGAGGGAAACGGCGCGACCTATGAGACGCAGATCGAGGCAGGCGTGGATTCCGCAGACCTGCTGATCGCAGTGACGGCGTCGGACGAGCTGAATCTGCTGTGCTGCCTGATCGCCAAAAAGGCCGGCGCGCAGCATACGATCGCGCGTGTGCGCAATCCGGAATATGATTCGCAGCTTTCGCTGATTACGGACGACCTCGGGCTGAGCCTGTCCGTTAACCCGGAGCTGACCTGCGCGACCGAGATCGCGCGGAGCCTGCGGCTGCCGTCGGCCATGCGGGCCGACGCCTTTGCGGACGGACATGTGGAGCTGTTGCAGCTGATTTTGTCGGAGCAGTCGCCGCTGGCAGGCAAGACGCTGATGGAGCTGCCGGTACTGACGCGGTCGAACGTGCTGATCGGCGCCGTTGAGCGCGGCGGAAGCATGGTGACGATCCCCGGCGGCTCGTTCCGGCTGGAGGCGGGGGACCGGATCCTCCTGATCTGTACGCCGCGCAGCGCGCAGACCTTCTTCCGGCAGGTGCATCTGGCGGCAAATCCGATCCGGCACGTTATGCTGGTCGGCGGCGGACGCATCGCGTATTATCTGGCGCGGCAGCTGCTGGAAACGGGGCTGGACGTCAAGATCATCGAATCGAATTTTGCCCGCTGCGAGGCGCTTTCGCAGCTGCTGCCCAAGGCGACGATCCTGCACGGCGACGGTACGAACGAGGCATTCCTCCGGGAGTCCGGCGTGGAGCAGGTGGACGCCTTTGCGAGCCTGACCGGCATGGACGAGGAAAACATCCTCATCAGCCTCTACGTCCGCAAGAGCTTCCCGCGCGTCAAGGTCGTGACCAAGGTCAACCGCGCCTCGTTCCAAAGCATTCTCAGCGCGCTGGATGTCGGCAGCGTCTACAACTCGCGCCACAGCGCGTCCAACCTCATCTGCCGCTATGTCCGCGCGATGCAGAATTCCGTCGGCTCCAAGGTCGAGACGCTTTACAAGCTGCTCAGCGGACGGGTCGAGGCGCTGGAATTCCGTGCGGCGGAGGGCTCTCCGGTCTGCGGGACGCCGCTTTCCACGCTGCGGCTCAAGCGGAACATCCTGATCGGCTCCATTGACCGCGGCGGCAAGGTCATTATCCCCAGCGGCCAGGATACTATCGAGCCGGGCGATACCGTCATTGTCATTACGACCATCACCGGCCTGAGCGACCTGAGCGATATTCTGGACAGACGAAAGGGATAAGCCATGAACAAACGCATGATCTCTTTTATTCTGGGGACGCTGCTGATCCTGGAGGCCGTGATCCTGCTGCTGCCGGCGCTGGTGGCGCTGATCTATGCGGAGCGGGCGGGCTGGTACTATCTGTTCACGGCGCTTGGAGCCGCGCTGGCAGGGTTGGCGCTGCGGCTGATCTCCCGGCCGACCCGGAAAACGATCTATGCGCGCGACGGACTTCTGTGTGTGGCGCTGGGATGGGTCGTGCTGTCGTTGGCAGGAGCGCTGCCGTTCACGCTCTGCGGCGATATCCCGTCGTATCTGGACGCCGTTTTTGAGATGGTCTCCGGCTTCACCACGACCGGCTCGAGCATCCTGCCGAACGTGGAAGTGCTGAACCGGTGCAGCCTCTTCTGGCGCAGCTTTTCGCACTGGATCGGCGGCATGGGCATTCTGGTGTTCATGCTCGCCATCGTCAATATGGAGGGCGGGCAGGGCATCCATCTGCTCCGCGCCGAAAGCCCCGGGCCGACCGTCTCCAAGATGGTGCCCCGGATGGTGGATTCCTCGAAAATTCTGTACGGCATCTATTTCGGACTGACGGTCATACAAATGATCTTCTACCTCGCCGGAGGAATGCCGCTGTTCGATACGCTTTGCAATGCGTTCGCCACGGCAGGCACAGGCGGCTTTGCAATCAAGGCCGACTCATTCGCGGGCTACAGCTATTATCACCAGACCGTCACGACCGTTTTTATGGCGCTGTTCGGCGTGAATTTCTCGATCTATTTTTTCATCCTGCGGCGGAAATTCGACCTCGTGTGGAAGAATACGGAGCTGCGCTGGTATCTGGCGATCATTTTCCTGTCCATCGCGGCGATCACGCTCAACATCCTTCCGATGTATCCGCGTGCGTGTGACGCGCTGCACCACGCGGCGTTTTCCGTGTCATCAGTCATCACGACAACGGGCTTCGGTACGGAGAATTTTGGCCTTTGGCCGGAGTTTTCCCGTGTGATCCTTGTGTTGCTGATGCTGATCGGCGCGTGCGCAGGCTCCACCGGCGGCGGTCTCAAGATCTCCCGGCTGGTCATTCTGGTCAAGACGGTGCAGCGCGAGGTGCGGCTGCTCCTGCATCCGCGCACGGTCAAGGTCATGACCATCGACGGAAAGCCGCTCTCCAACGATACGGTGCGCGGCGTCAGCGCCTATTTCCTGACATATGTGTTCCTGATCGTCATCTCGATCCTGCTGGTCTCGCTCGATGGCTTCGACGGCTCGACAACCATCACGGCGGTCTTTGCAACGGTCAACAACATCGGCCCCGGCCTCGGCATGGTTGACCCGGCTGGAAGCTACGCGGCGTTTTCGCCGCTGGCCAAGGTCGTGCTGACGCTGGATATGCTGTTCGGACGGCTGGAGCTGTATCCCATGCTCATCCTGATGCTGCCCACGACGTGGACGCGGCGCAGATAAAACAGAACGAGAAAGGACCGCAGCCGACGTATATCTTGTATGCGCGAGAAATGACTGGACAGGGAAAAGCCGAGATAGGAGCCGATCGATGTTCCCGAGGTGGTCAGAAAAGGCCAGGAGGCCGCCAACGCGGGTCATGTGGCAGCCGAAAGTGTCATTGGCGAGCATGGAAGCTGGAAGCCGGAAAGACTTCGTGATCTGTCTTGGCTTGTCGATATCCCGGAAAAAACGTTACCATGCCATGTATAGGTGACGATGGAATCGTTCAGTATGAGCGCATGGTCGGTGCAGTCGTATGAGGCATGGCCAAGCTCGGAGAAGCTTCCATCTGTCAGATCATAGAGCATGAACAGCCAGACGCCGTCCACCCCGGAAGAACGGGAGGGGTTGAAAACAGCGTAAAACAGGAGTTCAGTGTATATGCCCTCCATCCGGATGGGGGATTGGGTGCCTACGGGAAATGTGCAGAACGCGATTTGGAAAAAGAGCTTGTGCGGTACAATAAGAGATGCTTGCAGAGAGCGCGCTTATGCAGCCGTTTTTGCATGGAAAAATGCAGGATCACATGGAAACCGGGTAAGGGAGGAACAGAAGATGACAAATTTTTTCCGTTTTTTGCGGGATGTCCCATATGATCTGCTGGTCCCGCCTGAAGGGTGTAACTACAGAGCCATGACGCCTGCTCAGGCAAAAAGAAGCTTTGCCTGGTTTCTGGAGCATATTCCGGAACGGATGCAATATATGCGCACACGCTGTGCAAAAGATCTGAAGATCCCGGAAGAGCGTTTGGACTATTCTTCTGAGTCACTCGTTTTCGTCTGGCGCTGGTTCATAAAAACGGCACGGATCGAGAAGACACCTCAGGAAGAAGTTGAGCGGATGGAAAAGGCAGCAGTCATATTCGGTGAGTCGTATGTAAATAGAACACAGTTTACAGTTGCAACACAATATATCCTTCGTGACGTTGCTATCTATCTTGGACAGTGCTATGTCAGAAATTATAAAGTACTCACGTGGTCATATCGAACCAAGCCAAAAAGTGATGTTTATCTAAACCAACCGCTTGTCAGCGGATTCCAGTCGGTTTACGAGGGAAAGTGCAAGCCGCTCTCCTTTCCGCCGCTCCATATGGCAAGGGTACAGGCAGCGAAGATATTCAAATCTACACAGAGCAGCTATGATCTTCACGATATTTTTGAATACTGGTGTCAATATATTCCGGACGCAGAGCAGGAGGAGCCGTGCAGAGAACAAAAATGATCGGACTGTCGGACAGACAGTCCTCAGGTATACCGCTCCCGGTACTCGCGCGGGCTGCACCCGGCATATTTCTTGAACACGCACGAGAAATGACTGGACAGGGAAAAGCCGAGATAGGAGCCGATCACGGTGAGCGATTTGTCCGAATAGCGGAGGAGGCGTTTGGCCTCCTCCGTTTTTTCCTTCAGGATGAAGTCAGCTATTTTTTCCCCCGGTATCCTCCTTGAACTTCTTCGACAAGTATGGGCGGCTCATATACAACGCTCCGGCGATATCCTCCGTTTTAATTGCATCTGAGAGATGATGCTGGACGTAATTTGCCGCATCGGCCGCCAGCTTGGACGACGCTTTTCCGCGATGCAGCCGCTCCACACGCTCCGCGTAATCCAGCAGCATCCGGTATTGCAGATTCACGATCCGCTCCGGAGAGGACAGCAGCTCACACTGCCGGATGTAGGAATCGCTGAGCGTGAACGCATCGTCTACCTGCATACCGCCCTGAATAGCCGCGCGGGAGGCCAGCGTCACCGTGACGATAAAGAGATTTTTCCTCTGGCGCGGCGGCTCCTCCGGAGCTGCGGCGGAAAGCCCAACCAAAGGGACTGGGAAGCGATGCTGGGGCGGAAATACGTCCCGCCGGTGCTGAAAAAGGGCGCGTTCACCATGGACAATACCGTCATGGAAATGAAGGACGACAGCCTTATCATGAAAATCATGTTCAAGGCTGTGGCGGCGACCATCGCGAGGGGCTTCGGCGGCAAAAAGGACTATGAAAACCCGGAATTTCGGATGCTGATGAATTCCTCTGCTGGAAGCCCGCTGCGGAGCATGATGATCTCCGGCGGCATGAAGGGCGGCGTGATGCCCGGTATGCTGGAAATGGCCAACGGACACTTCCTCCGGGGCCTCCGGAGAATGATCGTGGGTTAGGGTGTATTCTTCCAACTCCCAATGTGACTGGCAGCGAGGAATTTTTGCGTTGAACAAGACATTTTTTCGCAGGAATACTGACGTATTTCAAGAAAAAATGGCGCAGCGCAACGTGAAAAGACCCGCTGTCCGGGTGCGTTGGGAGTTGGAAGAATACACCCTAGGTGCTCTGCGGAAGTCCGGATGGCAAAAGCACTTTTGTATTTTTTCCGGGATCGTGCTGCAATGAAACAGAGCGGGAGACGCACAGCAGGAGCCGCTGTGCGCCTCGGCTGCATTTTTCGCCGGAAAAACCGGCGTATCGCATACAGGGCTTCGAAGGAAGCGGGAGAGATCAATGAAAATCACTTTTCTTGGAACCGGCGCGGCGGATTTTCTGCCGTCGCTTGCGGATACCGACCGGTTTACGGTCAGCAGAGACATCCGGCGCTGCACGGTGACGCTGCTCGGAGAAGATATCGGCATGTGGGCCGGTACCGTGTTTCATGCGCAGACACATCTTGCGGAAAAGCCGCAGAATGGGTGGGCATACAGTTTTTTACTTGAAGGTCATTGCACATTCCCTGACCATGCTGTATAATCAAAACAAAAGCGCTCATATCCTGCTTGAAAACCGCGGGATTTGAACATATACGGAAAACCGCGGCAGATTTTGAATGGGCTTGAAGTGGTGAGTATGGGAACAGAACAGATATCCGATAAAACAGAAAAGCAGAAGCGTGACGGCTACAGGAGCTTTTACAATCGCGTGACCAAGCGCGTGCTGGACCTTGTGCTTGCGCTGGCAGGCTCTGTGATCGTGACGCCGATCCTTCTGGTGATCGGCATTTTCATTGCGATCGAGGACGGCTTTCCCATTTTCTACACGCCGCTGCGCGGCGGCTATCACGGAAAGCCGTTCCATATCATCAAGCTTCGCACGATGTACAAGGGCGCGGATAAGCTCGGCGGGACGACCGCGCTGAACGACCCGCGGATCACCCGGGCCGGACGGCTCCTGCGGAAGATCAAGCTGGACGAACTGCCGCAGCTTTATAACGTCCTGTTCGGAAGCATGAGCTTCGTCGGCCCGCGTCCGGAGCTTCTGCGCTATACGGAGGCCTATGAGGGTGAGGAGAAGCAGATCCTTGAGGTGCGGCCCGGCATCACTGATTTCAGCTCCATCGAGTTTATCAGTCTGGACGAGATCGTCGGCACGGAAAACGCGGATGAAATGTATGAAAAATATGTGCTGCAAAGAAAAAACCGGCTTCGCATCCGCTATGCGCAGGAGGTTTCCCTCCGCACGGACGTGTATCTGTTTTTCAAGACCGTCGGCTGTGTGCTGAAAAAGGCGCGCCGCATCGCGCGGGCCGGAAACGGAGAAAAGGCATGATGGAATACATAACGCTGCAAAACACCGACCTGCGCGTATCGCGCTTCTGCATGGGCGGATGTCCCATGGGCGGCTACGGCTGGGGAAGCGTGCAGGAGAGCGAGCTCCTGGACGCGGTCCACGCCGCGCTGGATGCGGGCGTGAATTTCTTCGACACCGCCGATACCTACGGCCTCGGACAGTCTGAGCGGACGCTTGCAAAGGGACTCGGAAGCCGGCGCAGGGATGTTGTGATCGAATCGAAATTTGGCGTCCGTGTGGGCGGCGGCAAAACCGCCTATGACAATTCGCCGGAGTATATCCAGCAGGCGCTGGAGGAAAGCCTCCGGCGGCTGAATACCGACTATATCGATGTATATCTCGTTCACTACCGCGACGGGAAAACGCCCATCGCGGACGTGGTGGGCAAGCTGGAGGAGCTGAAGGCCGCCGGAAAGCTCCGCTATTACGGCCTTTCCAACATCCACGGCGACGGGCTGGAGGAGCTTCTGCCCTATGCGGGGCGCTTTGCCTGCTGTCAGGACGAGCTGTCTCTGGCCTGCCGGAAGAACGAGGATGACCTGCGCGCTGTGCAGAGCCGTCTCCGGGCAACGCCTATGACGTGGGGAAGCCTCGGCCAGGGAATCCTGACCGGAAAATATAACCGCGAAAACGTATGCTTCGGCGCGGACGACCGCCGCAGCCGGGAGATCTATGTGAATTTCCATGGCGAAAAGCTGGAACAAAATCTGCGTATCGTCGAGGCTTTGAAAAAAATTGCCGCGAACCGCGAAAAGTCCGTCGCAGCCTGCGCCATCCGCTGGATACTGGACACGCTGCCGGAGTCGGTCGTGATCGCGGGCGTCAAGCGCCCCGCGCAGCTCTCGGCCAATGTCGAGGCCATGGGGTGGACGCTGAACGAGGAAGAACTGCGGGAGCTGAATGAGGTGTCGGAATGAAGAAAACAAGTGAGCAGCTTGCCTGGCTGATCCGCCGCCACGGCATTGAAATGACGCATCTTTCCGGCGGAAGCCATATCGGCGCGGTCCTGTCCGCAGCGGATATCCTCGCCGTCCTGTATGCGGACATTCTGCGGTACGATCCGGAAGACCCCGAGTGGGACGGGCGCGACCGCTTCATCATGAGCAAGGGCCATGCCGGCGCCGCCGTATACGCCGCGCTCGCAGAAAGCGGCTTCTTTGCTCCCGCCGAGCTGAAAACACATTATCAGAACGGAAGCCGCCTGTCCGGCCACGTCTCGCACCATCTGCCCGGCGTGGACCTTTCCACCGGCTCCCTGGGCCACGGTCTCTGCGCCGCGGCCGGAATGGCACTGGCCGCGAAGCAGGACGGCAAGCATCACCGGGTGTTTGCCGTATTGGGCGACGGCGAGTGCGACGAAGGCTCGGTCTGGGAGGCGGCGCTGTTTGCCAACCAATACCGGCTCGAAAATCTGGTCGCTATCATCGACCATAACCATATGCAGAGCCTCGATACCTGCGAAAAGACGCTGGAGCTGGAGGATTTCGGCGCAAAGTGGCGCGCGTTCGGCTGGAACGTCATCGAGCTGAACGGACACGACCATAACGCACTCCGCAGCGCACTGACGGATACCCGCAACGCCGGGCACAAGCCGACCGTTGTGATTGCCAATACCGTGAAGGGAAAGGGTGTTTCCTTCATGGAGAACGACATCCTCTGGCATTACCGCTTCCCGCATGACGGCTGGGAATACGACGGCGCGGTCACGGAGCTGCACGCGGCAAAGCCCGCGGGTGTGGAAGACCCCTATACGCCGGATGGCATTGCCGACCCGGTGAAGCCCGGCCCCGATTCCGATATCGGAAACGATCATACTGCCTCGGCAGGCTGGCACCCGACGTATATCGCAAAGGAGGTCTGAGTATGCGAGATACCTTTGTCCGCACGCTGATCGCGCTTGCAAAAGAAGATCCGAATATCGAGCTTATGACCGGCGATCTTGGCTTCGGGGTGCTCAAGCCCTTCTGGGAGCAGCTGCCCGATCAGTTCGTCAACGCCGGTATTGCGGAGCAGAATATGACCTCGGCGGCGGCCGGAATGGCGCTCGAGGGAAAAACCGTGTTTACCTATTCCATCGGCAATTTTCCAACGCTGCGCTGTCTGGAGCAGATCCGCAACGACTGCGCGTATCATCACGCCAATGTGAAGATCGTGTGCGTGGGCGGCGGCTTTGTCTATGGGTCGCTTGGCATGAGCCATCAGGCGACAGAGGACATCGCCGTGATGCGGGCGCTGCCGGATGTGGCGGTGCTGTGTCCCGGCGATCTTGTGGAGGCAGAGGAAGCCACGCGGGCGATCGCGAGGTATCCCGGTACCTGCTATCTGCGGCTGGGCCGCGGCGGCGAAAAGCGGATCCATGACCATATCGATCATTTCGAGATCGGAAGAGCCATTCCGATCCACGGCGGGAGCCGGGTCGCCATTTTTTCGACCGGCGCGATCTTTGAGGAGATCGCAGGCGCGGAAACGATCCTCGCCGGGCACGGCGTTCATCCTGCGGTCTGGACATTCCCGACGGTAAAGCCCATCGACCGCGAGACGATCCTCCGCTGTGCGAAGAAATTTGACCTGATCGTTACTGTGGAGGAGCATAACCTTTCCGGCGGCTTCGGAAGCGCAGTCGCGGAGGTGCTGGCGGAGTTGCCCGCGCATGCGCGGCTGCTGCGCGTAGGGCTGCACGATACCTATTCAGCCATTGTCGGCAACCAGAACTACCTGCGCGCGCAGTTCGGACTGGACGCGGCAGGCATCGCAAAAAAGATTCTGGAGGGGCTCGAATGAAACGGCTGCTGCTGACGTGCACCGATCTGATGGCCATTCAGTTTCTGGTGCCGCATGTGAAATATCTCTCAGCGCACGGCTTTTCCGTAGAGCTGGCCTGTTCCGATGTTGGCGGCCGGCTGGACGATCTGCACCGGGCGCTGGACGGCGTCGCGCCGATCCATGTGGTGCGGCTGGTGCGCAGCCCGTTTTCGCCCGGAAACCGCAAGGGCTACGGCGACCTTAAGAAAATAATTGACGGCAGCCACTGGGACGTGATCTGGACGAACGAGCCGGTAATGGGCGTCATGACCCGTCTGGCGGCAAAAAACGCCCGAAAAAACGGCACGAAGGTCGTTTACATGGTACATGGCTTCCACTTCTACAAGGGCGCGCCGCTAAAAAACTGGCTGCTCTATTACCCAGTGGAAAAATACTGCTCCCGCCTGTGCGATATGATCGTCACTATCAATGAGGAGGATCTCCGGCGGGCGAAAGCATTCCATACCGCAAGGGTGGAGAAGATCAACGGAATTGGTCTTGATACAAAGCGGTTTTCCTCCTGTACGGTTAATAAAGCAGAAAAGCGCAAGGAGCTGGGCATACCGGAGAACGCTTTTTTTGTGGTATCCGTTGGAGAACTGAAAGTACACAAAAATCATGAGGCCATTATCCGCGCATTGGCAAAAAAACAAGACCCGCATGTTTTCTATGGGATTTGCGGCAAGGGTGAATTGCTGGAATATTTGAAAAATATGGCAAAAAAGCGGGGCATAGCAAAGCAAGTGTTCTTTTTTGGCTATCGCACGGATGTTCCGGAAATCCTGCACACTGCAGATTTGTTTGCGTTTCCTTCCAGGCGGGATGGTCTTGGACTTGCTGCACTGGAGGCAATGGCCAGCGGCCTTCCGCTGCTGACATCCAATGTCGGCGGGATACCAGACTATGTCAAGAACGGAATCACAGGCTTTTCCTACCGCTATGACGATATAGACGGTTTTGCGGAGGGCCTGCAAAAATACTGCCGCGATGCAGAACTGCGGAAGCGCGTTATAAACAACGGCCTAGAAGCTGTGCGGAAGTACGACATCCGAGAAGTGGAGCAGACGGTTTGCCGGCTCATGGAGATGGAGGACTAACTTGAAGTATTCCGTAATAATTCCTGTCTACAATGCTGCAAGAACGCTTCGCCGCTGCCTGGACAGCCTTGTAGATCAGAGCTTCGACGATTATGAGCTGCTGCTTATCAACGACGGCTCCACGGACGGCAGCGACGCGATCTGCCGCGAATACGCCAATGTATATCCCTGTATCCGGTATTTTGCAAAAGAGAACGGCGGCATTTCCTCGGCGCGGAATCTGGGATTGGAGCAAGCAAAAGGTGAATATATCCTGTTTGTGGACAGCGATGATTGGCTTTCTACGGAGACACTTCAAAGAGCAGCAGAGGCCGCAGCTCAAAAGGATGCAGATATTGTGATATGGGCGTATACTCGTGAGTATTCGCAAGGCAGTTTTCCCGTCCAGCTATTGAATAAGCGTGATGAGTGTTGGTGTGGAGATCGGGCAAAAACGATTCTGCGAAGGCTTTTTGGCCCAGTTGGACCGGAGCTTGCATCGCCACAAAGTATTGATAATCTGGTCACTGCTTGGGGAAAACTTTATAAGCGGGAGTTGTTGAATGGAGAAGCCTTTGAAGATGCAAGGCTGATCGCTTCAGAGGACCTACTGTTCAACGTCCCTGTTTTTTATAAAGCGAATACGATCGTTTACATGAACGCTACGCTGTATCACTATTATAAGGATAATGAATATTCGTTGACGCATCGCTATCCTGAGAATTTGCCGGAGCAGTATGAGAAGTTGCAAAATAGAATGTTAAAATTTGTAAACAAGAATGCCTTGCCAGAGGAATATTGTCAGGCGCTTCAAAATCGTATCTGCTTGAGTCTGATCGGCACAGGCCTACGGCTTGTTGAGGATCATGGCCGATCAATGCGGAATGTTATAGAAGAATTAAGGCGAATACGAAATATGCCGCACTATGCTGGGGCACTTAAACAGCTCCCGCTGCGGTATTTCCCACTGCATTGGAAGGCATTTTTCTTTGCGGCGAAAGCCAGACTGTATCTACTCTGGTGTGTTTTGCTGAAAATCATGAATCGATTAAGGAGTCGCGTTTAAATGCAGATGGCTTTTTCTGTTATTATTCCCATTTTTAACGCAGAGACAACACTTCGCCGCTGCCTGGACAGCCTTGCAGATCAGAGCTTCGACGATTATGAGCTGCTGCTTATCAACGACGGCTCCACAGACGGCAGCGATGCGATCTGCCGCGAGTACGCCAATGCATATCCCTGTATCCGGTATTTTGCAAAAGAGAACGGCGGCGTTTCCTCGGCGCGGAATCTGGGATTGGAGCAAGCGAAAGGTGAATATATCCTGTTTGTGGACAGCGATGATTATGTGGCAGAAACATATCTTGAGACGATCAATCGCGCTGTTTCTGAAACGCATCCAGATCTGCTGATATTTGGAGCAGAAAGCACCGGAATGGGAGAAAAAAAGTGGATCACGGGCGCTTACCGGGAAGCTGAGGAATTGAATATCGCAAGAAGAATTGCGGAGGCAATGCAGCGATATCTGTTCAGCTCGATGGTCTCCAAATGCTTCAAATCCGAGATCCTGCGGCAGCATAGTCTGCGTTTCCAGGATAGTCTGGCAATTGGCGAGGATCAGTGCCTCCTGTTTGAATATGCCATGCATATTCAAAGCCTAAGATCGATCAAAGAAGTTCTTTATTTCGTGGATACGGACGATACGAACTCGCTTTCCCGCAAGGCCCGTCCCTATCTGACAGAGCAGCTGATGGAGGTCAACCGCCGGATGTATGCGGCCTGCCGCGCTGCGGAGCATTCGCCGGAGGTAGCGAGATGCTATGAGGCGGCGCTTTCGTGGATGACCTATCGGAGTGCCTATTCCAGCTGCAAGGAGCTGCTGAAATTTGAGTATTCCGCGAAGCAGCGGCGGCAGGAGATCCGCAGGATATGCAAGCTGTACCGCGCGGAAAAGGTTCGGCCGGTCGGCTGGAAATGCCGGGGGATCGCGCTTCCAATCCAATTGAGTTGGGCATTTATGCTGGATATGCTCGTGCGCTATAAGGCAGGATGATGAAAAATACTTCTAAAGAAACGACCCGCGTCCTGATTATTGCGGGTTCTCTTTGCATCGGCGGTGCGGAAAAGGTCGCGGCGGATATCGGTTTTTATGCAGATCCGCAGAAATACACCGTTCATTACGTCGTCTTTGGCAGCGAAACGGGTGCCTATGAGCCGGAGCTGACGGCATGCGGATGTAGGGTGTTTCATTTTCCGCAGCCATCCGAAAGCTACAGCGGTTATCTGCGGGAGCTGAAACAGCTTATCCGCACCTATCACTATGACGTGATTCATGCGCACACGATGTTCAATATCGGCTGGGCCATGCTGGCTGGGAGGCTGGATGGCGTGCCAGTGCGCATCGCCCATGCGCATTCCGCATTGGCGGAGAGACGCAGCATAAAGGTGCGTCTGTACGAAGCGGTGATGCGTTTCATGATTCTCACCTGTGCGACCGACGATGTGGCATGCGGCGTAAAGGCAGGGGAAAGGCTGTATGGCAGACGGAGATTTCAAATAAGTGGGAAATTGATCCTCAATGGTATCGATACACAAGGTTTTGCGTTCAACGCGAAACGGCGTGTAGCATTCCGGAAAGAGCTGGGGCTGGATGGCAGATTCCTTATCGGACACGCCGGACATCTCGCTGCGGTCAAAAATCAGGGATTCCTGCTGGAGCTGATGCCCGAGATCCTGAAAGAGCGTCCGGACGCATACCTTCTGCTGCTGGGCGAGGGCGATGACCGCCCGATGCTGGAGCGTAAGATCCGTGAGCTGGGTCTTGAGGAGTATGTCCGCATGACCGGCAATGTGCGCAATGTGCCGGACTACCTGAATGCGATGGATGCCTTTGCGCTTCCGTCGCTGTATGAGGGAATGCCGCTGTCTATCGTTGAGGTGCAGTCCAACGGCCTTCCCTGTGTGATCTCCGACAGAGTTCCCAAGGACGTATTCCTGACAGAGCTGATCCAGCCGCTGCCGTTAGAAAACAAGGCGGCATGGGTGCGCGCGATCTGCGCGGCAAAGCGGGAGCATTCGGAGGAATATGCGGCAAGGCTGATGAAGTCCGGCTTTGATGTGCAGACGGCTATGGAAAAAATCTATGAGATCTATGAAGGCGGACGGTAACGATGATCCACATTCTCTTTTTTATCGAATCCCTCTCCGGCGGCGGTGCGGAAAAGGTCCTGCGCGATCTGGTGAACGCCATGGATCAGACGAAATTCTCTGTTACCGTTCAGACGCTCTATCCGGAGGACGCGGAGAAGTATCTTGCGCCGGGGATCCGGTACAAATACTGCTATCCGGCGCGGAGCCGGTCCAATGATCTGCGGATGCGTGCAGAGGCGGCTCTTGGGCTGACCTATCCGCTGCATATAAAGGGCGGGTACGATGTCGAAGCGGCCTATCTTGAGTGCGGCTCCACCAAGATTATGGCCGGTTCCACCAATCAAAAAGCGCTGAAGCTGGCGTGGGTGCACACCGATTTGATGAACTGGGCAAATCCGGACGCTTTTGCGGCGGCTACAAAAAAGTACTATGTACGCTATGATTTTGCCGTGTGCGTTTCTGAAAGCGTCCGCAAAAGCTTTGAAAAACTCTATGGCGATACGGTTCAGACAGCAACAATTTACAACACGATAGATGATAGCGAAATACTGAGGAAGTCTACCGAAGCGCTACCGCTGGATGTAGCCAAGCGAAAGTTGACCATTGCAACAGTAGGCAGACTGTCTGCGCCGAAATGCTTTATCCGAGCACTGGCTGTGCATAAGCGCTTATTGGAGGACGGATTTGAGCACGACCTCTGGATTATTGGCGAGGGCGAGGAACGCCAAAAGCTTGAGGCATTCATACAGAAAAACGCTTTGGAGAAATCTGCGAAGCTATTGGGTTTCCGCAGAAATCCATATAACTTGATGCATACAGCCGACCTTCTGGTGTGCTCGTCTATATTCGAGGGCTTCAGCACCTTCGTAACAGAAGGCCTGATCTTAGGGCGGCCAATTGTCACTACCGATGTTTCCGGTATGCGGGAACTGCTGGGTGAGAATGAATATGGCCTGATTACAGCCAACGACGATGATGCGTTCTATGAAGGCGTTAAGCGGATGCTCACCGAGCCGGGGCTGCTGGAGCACTATGCAAAGCGCGCAGATGCGCGCGGAAAGGATTTTCGGCGTGAAAGGCTGGTACGAGAGACGGAAGCATTTTTTGAGAAAGAGCTGCAAAAGAAACGGAGAGCATAAATGGGCGTAAAGGTCTATTACTACATGGTTGCGGCGGTTTTGGGCTTTGGCCTGCTTCTGCCGCAGCATGGCAGACAGAAAAAAATATATATTACGCTCATGGCGATTTTACATACATTTGTCTGCGGCTGGCGGTATATGTATTTGACCGGCGACCTGCGCAAGTATGCATGGGGATACTACACCATTCCGGAGTTCGGATGGTTCAGCGAAGAAGTATTCAACGGCGGCCGCAATTTCGGCTTTTTTTGGCTGCAAAAGCTCTTTTCTACATGGACAGATGGCGATTTTCAGATTTTTCTGATTTTCATTGCTATTGTGACCGAGCTTGCGGTTGCGATCATCATATACCGCTATTCTCCTGCTCCGTGGCTAAGCTATCTGCTCTGGAATTGCTTCGCTTTCTATGTGTTCGGCTTCAGTGCCATCAAGCAGGCGCTGGCAATGGGGCTGCTGATGTTGGCGTTTGTAGGAATCATGGAAAAACAGCCGGTGAAATTTGTCATATGGATAGTCCTTGCCGGATGCATTCACACGCCGGCATTGATTTTCTTACCGGCCTATTGGCTGGCAAGAAGCCAACTGAACATACAGAAGCTGCTGGCTTACATAGTCTGTGCGGCACTGATTTTTGTGTTCCGTAATCAAATTGTAACATTTATCAGCAGTTTCTACTATGATGAGACAGATTACGCCAATAATACCCATCTTGGCGGACGCTTTTTAATGATTGTAGCGCTGCTGATTGCTGGAGTGGTATTTCGCGGCTTTTCAGGAAAGAACTTTACAAAGCTGCTGAATTTGATGCTGGCAGCCGCAATTTTACAAATGTTTTCAGGTTTTGACAACATTTTCTCGCGCTTGACGGACTATTATTTCCAGTTTTTGATTCTCTATCTGCCGATGATGTTCTATCCGGAGAAGGACGAATTATTGCAGAATGCGTATCCGACCCGCCGTCTGGCACTGACGGCAAGGCAGCGGACAGCTGCGCTGTGTTGTGTGGTGCTGCTGGCATGCCTGTATTATTATCGCACCATTTTGAGCGTAACCATTTCGTATGAGGTGGATGATTATTTGAACTACCGTTTTTGCTGGGAGGTACCTGCGGAATGAATTTCAGTGTGATCGTCCCCTGCTACAACTGCGTGAAAACGCTGGAAAACACAGTAAACAGTATCCGGGCATCCGGACTCTCCAATTATGAGCTTCTGCTTATTGACGACGGCTCCACAGATGGCACCGGTGCGCTTTGCGACGTGCTTTGTGAAAAATACCCGGAGCTTCGCTGCATCCATCAGCCGAATGCCGGCGTTTCCGCAGCGCGGAACCGTGGCGTCGATGAGGCGCGGGGAGACTATCTCTGGTTTGTGGATTCTGACGATACCGTAGATCCGGGCTTGCTCACACATGCCGTAAGCGTTGCTGCTCAGCAGCAGCCGGACATGCTGATTTTCGGCATGAGCTTTGACTATTATTACAGAGGCAAGATCTACCGTCGGGAGAAACTGACGCCGCCTTGTGAAGGAACATTGGCCATAGAGCAGTTGAAGATGCAATTTCAGGAATTCTACAGCTGCAATGCCTTAACGCCTGTATGGAATAAGCTCTACCGCCGGGAACTGGTTGTCAGCTCCGGTGTGCGTTTCCATGAGGACATGATCCTCATGGAGGACTTCCTATTTGTGCTGGAACTGCTTCCATTTTGCAGGAGCATTTATTCGCTGCCGGAGGCGATCTACCGTTACCGGCAGGCGGAGGACGAGAAGGGCGCATATAGGCGTCTACAAAGGATCGACGATCTATCAGAATATATGAGGCCTTTTGAAAAGAGCATGGAGACGCTTGGAATCGGCTCTGCTGAAGCAGAGAAGACATACAAGATGCTTTTTTTACAGAAAAATTACTATGAACCGATCTCCAAAATACGAAAAGAGCTGCATCGGCATTATAAAAGCAGATATGCGCATCTTGATGTAGGAATAGATGCATTTTCGATTTACCTGTGCAATAAGAAGATACAGCTGCGGCATAAGATCGCAGTAAGAATAAAGGCGTTTTTAGCAGGTAAGAAGCAAGGAACTGAAAAATGAACACAAAACGCGGACTCAACAACATTCTATACGGCATTTTGTCGCAGGTCATCACCATGGGCATCAGCATTATCGTTCCGCGGCTTGTGCTGATTAACCTCGGCTCGGAGACGAACGGCCTGCTGCACTCCATCTCGACGGTATTTACCTATCTGTCGCTGCTGGAGGCGGGCGTCGGCAAGGCGACCAATCAGGCGCTTTACAAGCCGCTGGCCAGTGACGACAAAAACGAGATCAACCGCATCATGGCGGCGACCAACAAGTTTTACCGCCGTACCGGCTACATCTATGCCGCCGCCGTGCTGGTATTTGCGGCAGTTTACTGCCTGTTTGTCAAAACATCGCTCCCGGCGACGCTGGTTTTCTCGGTCATCGTTCTCAGCGGCGCGTCCAGTGTTCTGAGCTATTTTGTTCAGGGAAAATACAGAGTCCTTATGGGCGCGGAGGGGAAAGGGTACATCCTTACCAATATCAGCACGGCTGCAACGATCCTGACATCCGTCTGCAAGATCCTGCTGCTGGTCTGGGGCTTCGGCGTCGTGCCGATCCAGGGAATGTACCTGTTCTTCTCGTTCCTGCAGATGCTGCTCGTCGTGCGCTACATCCGCCGGGACTACAAGTGGCTCGATTTGAAGGTCGAGCCGGATTACGACGCCATTTCTCAGCGCAATTATGTCCTGCTGCACCAGATCACGGGTATGATCTTTGACAACACGGATATCCTGCTGCTGACGGTGATGGCGGACCTCAAGGTCGTCAGCGTCTACTCCATGTATACGACCTTCTATACGATCATCAAAAGCATCCTGAATATTATTTCTTACTCCTATTCCTATGCACTTGGACAGATCTTTCACGCGGACAAGGAGAAATTCAAAAGGCTGCATGACGTGTACGAGGTCTACAACATGTCGCTCACGTTCTCTTTTATCTGTATCCTCAATCTGTTCATTCTGCCGTTTATCCGCATCTACACATCCGGCGTCACGGATATCAGCTATGTCGATCCTTATCTGCCGGTGCTCTTTACGACGGTGTATCTGCTCTCCAACGGACGGGCGTCGTCCGGGCTGATCATCGATTTTGCGGAGCACTTTCAGCAGACGAAGGGCCGCGCGATTCTGGAATCTGCCATGAATATTATTGTCTCCATAGTAGCTATTCACTACATCGGCATCTATGGTGCGCTGCTTGGGACCATTGCGGCATTGCTGTATCGGGCCAACGATATGATTATTTACGCCAACCGTCTGCTCCGGCGAAGCCCATGGATCACCTACAAGCGCTGGCTGATAAATCTGGGACTGTTTTTTGCGGTCACGTTTCTGGCGAAGCGGATCCTGCCGCCAATGGAGGGCCTGTGGACGGTCATCCTCTATGGCGTGATCGCCTGTGCGGTCATTATCCCGCTGTTCCTTGCGGCGGATTCGCTGTGTGAAATGAAAACCGCAAAATATGCTTTCGGGCTGCTCCGGGCAGGCCGGAAGGGAAAGGATGCGACCACATGACAGAGCTTCCGAAGAGACCGGGAAGAGAATATGAATATGATCTGATGCGCGCCGTGGCGGCGCTGGCCGTCGTTATGATCCATACCTGTGCGCTGCGGTGGCAGGCCCTCGATGTGCAGTCGGCAGATTGGCTCGTTTTGACTCTGTGGGATGTTCCGTGCAAATTCTGCGTTCCGATCTTTTTTATGATCTCCGGCCGGTTCAATCTGGATCCGGCGCGTCAGAACGATCCCCGCGCGCTGTTTACCCGGAAAATCCCAAGACTGCTTCTGGCGTTTCTTTTCTGGTCATGCGTATACACGGCTGTCAATGTTGTCCGGACAGATGACCTGGCCGAGGACTGGAAATGGATTGTCATAAAGTTTTTTACAGGCGAGTATCATATGTGGTTCCTCTTTGCCATCGTGGGCCTTTATCTGGCGACGCCGCTGCTGCGCCCGATCGCGGCGGATGAAAAGAAGTGCCGCTATTTTTTGCTGCTGTGGCTCGTGTTTCAGCTGCTGCTTCCGGCGCTGGCGAAGCTCCCGAGGATCGGCGTATTTATTACGACTGCGTTGGATAAAATGAAGCTTTCCTATCCGCTCGGCTTTACGGGGTACTATTTGCTGGGCTGGTATTGGAAGGAGCACATGCTGACGCGCAGGAAAAGACTTGCCTGCTATCTGATCGGCCTTGTGGGTACCGTGTTCTCCACGGCAGCGGTCGTCTATGCATCGAGGACAGCCGGAAGCGCCGATGAAACGCTGGCGGAGTATCTGACGTGGAATGTTGCGGCACAGAGTGCCGCCGTCTACCTGCTCCTCCAGCAGCTGGGCAGGCGGATCAGGACAGAAAAGCCGGGGGCCGCGCTGCTCTCGGCGCTTTCCCGGTACAGCTTCGGGATCTATCTGGCGCATCCCCTTTTTCTGTGGCTCGTTGCATGGCTTGGACTGGACCCGCTGGGGATCCCGCCGGTCCTCGGCGTGCCGGTGGTAACGGCAGCTGCGGTGCTGCTCTCACTCGGACTTTCGTGGCTGCTTCGGAAGATCCCAAAGCTCGGCCCCATTATTACATAAGGAGTATGTATGGATATTGATCTTGTCGTTTTGTGGGTGGACGGAAACGACCCTGTCTGGCAGGCGGAAAAGGCAAAATACCAGGGAAGGACGCTGGACGAAAGCAATTCCGTCAACCGCTTCCGGGACTGGGGCCTGATGCCCTATTGGTTCCGCGCGGTGGAGAAGTTCGCGCCATGGGTGCGGAAGATCCATTTTGTCACCTGCGGGCACGTTCCGGCGTTCCTGAATCTGGCGCATCCGAAACTGCACCATGTGAAGCATACGGATTTCCTGCCTGCCGAAGCTCTGCCGACATTCAGCTCCCATGCCATCGAGATGAGCATTCACCGGATCCCGGGGCTTGCGGAGCATTTTGTCTATTTGAATGACGATACCTATATTCTCAGACCCATGCCGGAAACAGCGTTTTTCCGGGATGGGCTGCCCTGTACCTACGGCGGAGAATACCCCATTGAGCTGGTCGGCGAGATCGGCATCTGGCAGCATGCAGCGGTCAACGATCTCGGCGTGATCAACGCGCACTTTGACAAGCGTACGCAGGTGCGGCAGTTCGGCAGAAAATATGCCGACCGCGCCTACCGCTGGCAGGACAACATTCGAACAAAGGCCATTGAGAAGCTGTTTCCGAACTATTTTACCGGCTTCCGGAATCTTCACGCTCCGGCTGCCTACCGGAAACGCACCTTTGAGGAGGTCTGGAATGCGGAGCCGGAGCTTCTGGCACGCACCACGGCGCACCGCTTCCGCAGCGCGGAGGATGTCAACCAGTGGGTATGTCTCTGGTGGCAGATCGCCAGCGGTCAATTCGCGCCGTTCAATACGGATAATGTCGTTTCTTGCGCCGACGAAAGCACGATCGATGAGCTGTGCGGCATCATCCGGGTGCAGAGCCACGATATGCTCTGCATCAACGATCCGAGCGCGGATGTAGATCATGAGCGGCTGGCCGCGCGGCTGCGCGGCGCGTTTGAAGCCATTCTGCCGGAAAAGAGCGGGTTTGAAAAATGAAAAAGAAAATTCTCTTCATTCACGTCGCCCTTTGGAAGGGCGGTATTGAAACGGCGCTGACCAGTATGCTTTCCAGAATGGATTACGAGCGGTATGATGTGACCTGCCTGATCCTCGCCGATCAGCAGGAGCTTGCAGACCGCGTCCCGAAGCAGTGCCGACTGATCTTTGCCGACCGGCAGCATCCGGTCACATTTGAAAGCGCATACCGCTATAAGAGGCTGTTCAATCTGCTGGAGGAGCCGATGCAGGCGTCCTCCCTGCGGAGAGCTGGATGGAGAGTGCTCCAGCTTTTCTTTCGGGATGCGGAGGAGCGGCTTTACAGCAGTTATATCCGGCGCAATCTGCCCGAGAAGGAATACGATGCGGTCGTACTGTTCAGCTCCAAGGCCTGCGGCGTCGGCGCTAAGCTTGTATCGGCTCCGCGGTATCTCTGCTTTTATCACTACAGCGATCTCGAGCGAGTCTATCACGACTGGCAGGGCTATCGGAAATGCAGCCGCCTTTTTGCTGTCAGCGAAAATATGACAAGGAAGCTGAAGGACTATCTTCCACAGTACCGGGAGAAGATCGAGCCGCTGCACAATCTGGTGGACACACGAATGATCCGGAAAAACGGCGCTGCGGAACCGGCCTGCATGCTGGATCAGAATGCCTTCCGGGTCGTCTCCTGCGGGCGGCTGGTAGCCGACAAGGGCTTTGATCTGGCGCTCAAGGCCTGCGCAGAGCTGGTGCGGCAGGGCTATACGCAGCTGCAATGGTACATTGTCGGCGAAGGGCCGGAACATGCTTCGCTGGAGAAGCAGATCTGCGCGGCGCGGGCGGCAGAGCATATGCATTTGCTTGGTGCGCAGAGCAATCCCTATCCCATTCTCCGGCAGGCCGATCTGTTCGTGCAGTCGAGCCGTATCGAAGCCTTCGGGCTGACGATCACGGAGGCACAGGCGCTCGGTGTTCCCGTGCTCTCCACCAAAACGGACGGCGGGACAGAGCTGATCCGCGACGAAGAAACCGGCCTGCTCTGCGATATCTCCGCAGAAGCCATTGAAGACGGCATCCGGCGGCTCCTGCGTGACAAGGCGCTGTATGACCGGATCCGGGAGGGCACGGCAGGCATTGACTTTGAGTCGCGCAATGCGCACGTCATGCAGAGACTCTATGAGGAACTGGAACGTCCGTGAAAAAGAAAATTTGGAAAGTCATATTTTTCCTGGCGGGAGTACTCGCGCTTGTGCTCCTGATCTCTGCTGTGATCTGCGGCACGGTGATCCATATACAGCCGTATACCGTCGCGTTGGATGGCATGGAGACGCCCGTCCGCCTCGTCGTGATCTCCGACCTGCATGGAAAAGCTTTTGGAAAGGACAATGCGCGGCTTCTTGAAAAGATCGAGGCGCAGGCGCCGGACGTAATTTTTCTCGTAGGTGATATGCTGGACAAGAAGGCGGATGAAGCGGATGTACAGTCGCTTCTGGCGCTGACGGAAAGACTGCTCAAGATCGCGCCGGTGTTTTTTTCGATGGGAAACCACGAGCAGGTCTACCTGAAAACGGATGAGACGCTGCTTGACCGGATCGCGCAGACTGGCGCAGTCGTGGTCAATGACAGCTATGCGGACGTGACGCTCGCCGGTCAGCCGCTGCGCATCGGCGGGACGATGGGCTATGGCTTTGCCTTTGGACGCACGGAGGAGGAATTTACCTCCTCGCAGGAGTATGTGTTCCTGAAGGCGTTTGAAAACACGGAGCTTCCGAAAATATGTCTGGCACACATGCCGGACACGTTTATTTTCAACGGCGCGTATACCCTCTGGGACGTTGATCTTGTGCTCAGCGGCCATACTCACGGCGGCCTTGTCCGCCTGCCGTTCATCGGCGGGCTGTACGCGCCCATGCAGGGGCTGTTTCCGAAATACGACCGCGGCTATTTCCAGCTTGGCACGCATATGCAGATGGTCATTACCTCCGGCCTTGCCGGGCATGGGCTGCTTCCGCGTGTCAATAATCTGCCGGAGATCGTCGTGATCGACCTTGTTCCACAGAACTGACCTGAAAGGCAAAGCTATGTCTGATACACAATTTCCTCTGCTGCTGCGCAGCTTGATACAGGACACTCCGCCGGAGAGCACCGCGCCGTGGGACATCCCGGCGCTCTGGAAAACGGCTGCGGAGCAGAGCCTGCTCCCGGTGCTGGCGTATGAGAACAAGCGCTGGAGGCTGTTTGACGACGCGGATGTCTGCCGCCGTCTGGACGGACTTCTCTACAGCGCGGTGGCGGGCAATCTCAACCGCTGCGTGGACTTCGAGGCCCTGTCGAAGCGCTTTACAGAGCAAGGCATCGCCCATATGCCGGTAAAGGGCTATTATCTGCGCAGGCTTTATCCGGTCTCCGGGCTGCGCACCTTCGGCGATATCGACCTCCTCATTCATCCGGAGGACCGCGCGAAGGCACATGCGCTGATGTGCGCGCTCGGATATACGGTGGGGCACGACTGGGAGCCGACCTATTCCTATGTCCGCGACACAGAGTATTATGAAATTCATACCAATCTGATGGACGGAAATCTGGACGGGCGCACTGATCTGCCGGCGTATTTTGGCCGCGCGTGGCAGTATGCCGAGCGGGACGACGGGCTTCGATACCGCCCTGCGCCGGAGTTCCACTTTATCTACACTGTCTGTCATCTGGCGAAGCATCTCTACGGCGGCGGTGCGGGACTGCGGATGTATCTGGACGCGGCGCTGTTTGTGAAGCAGGAGGACGCGCGGCTGGATTGGGCCGCGATTATGGAGGAATTCTCCGCGCTGCATATGACGGCCTTTTTCCATACGGTGATGAACGCCTGCCGCGTCTGGTTCGGGACGGAGACGGTCTGTCCGCTGCCGGAGCCGGATCACGCGGCGCTGGAAAAGCTGCTGAACTATACGCTGGACGCCGATCTGTTCGGCCTCTCCCGCGACCATGCCGTGATCGAGCTGCGCAACGAGCAGGAGGCTGTGCCGTCGAGAGGCCGTGTGCTGCGGCGGATGCTCTTTCCTCCGGCGGCAGAGATCGAGACGCGCTACACATTTTTAAAGGGACAGCGCTGGCTGCTTCCGGTCGCGTGGATCGTGCGGCCGTTTGCTAATCTGCGCCTGATCCCGGCGCAGCTGCGCCAGATGAAGCAGGTCACCAAAACGGACAGGGCGCAGGTGGAGGCCTACGACAGCTTCATGCGCGAAATCGGACTTTGACGGCCGGACGGCACATGGAAAAATGAAGCCGGACGGTCGAAAGATGGGATGGCCCGATGCCGCCGGAAGAGCCGGTGTAAAATTTTACAAAATCCGAAACAAAACTTCGCCCGAATTCGTCTGATAAGTAGTTCTTTCAACACAGGCATTGTCTCAAATGTGGAATGCACAGCAGAACGGGAGGAAACGGAAATGAAGCGGGAAAAAGTTACTGTCTATTTCAATAAAACGTTCTTCATCAGCGGGATGATCTGGAGCCTTTGTTGCATTTCGCCGTGGATTGTGTTTCTTTACTTCCAGACCGATGGTTTTAGAGAAGTGATTCTAGATGAAGGATTTTTTATTTTGGCTGTTTTTTTGCTGCTTGCGTGCTCCTTACCGATAATTCTTTTGTATACCGGCTGCAACGCCCATATGGTCTTTACAAAAGACGGAGTCGAATACCGACAGGCATTTCGGAAAACGGAGGTACACACATACAAGGAGTATCCCTATGTGAACAAAGCCTTCTATCCATACTACGGTCTGCCCATGTATTACATGGTCCTGAGCAACCGCCGTCTGCGGGACGCGGAGCTTTGCCAGATCAACAACGTCCGCGTCGGCCCGGGGATGATCAAAATACGCTACAACAAGAAAAACTATGAGCGGCTCCTCAGCATCGTTCCCAGCCGCATTGCCCTGAGCTTACAGGCCCAATTCAAGGACATCCCGCCGAAGCGCTTTAATTTCTGCATCTGAGTGCAGTGTGCTCTGGTGCTGGCTGGTGTATCCATTCCGAAGAAAGGCGGCGATACAGAATGAAGGTAACGCGCGGCGACAAGAATCAAATAGCCATTTGTCTTGGCATTGCTTTCGGTGCCTTGTGTATTCTTTCATTTTTCTCGATTGCTGTCCTCATTCCAACGATTATTGTAACGCCAATGATGCTTTGTATGATCTCTTATTACACAAAATCTATTGAGATAGATCAAAGCGGCTGCAAGATCAAAACGTTCCTTTTGAAACGGTCTTTTGCATGGAGCGATTTTCAAACCATTCGTATGCAGAATTTCAGTCAGCAATACTCGTCAAAGAACCAGATGTGTTATTTTTCTGACAGGGGGATTCTTTTTTCCACACATAAAATCAGAGGGTATCCTTCGGAAAAGTCCCCTGACGACTATTTTCTATTTCATGATCCGTTGGGCCGCACAGGCTTCTATCTTCAATTTGACGCGACAGCGGAATGCGCCAAGCGGCTGAATATCAAAAACTACAGCAGCTTTCCATACCGTGCAGATTGGTGGGAATTCATGTCCATGGTGGAAGAATGGGGCCTGAAAATCGAGGGGCTGAATGTCCCGATGCCGCCGGAGCAGTTGGCGGCCAAGAAGAAAAGTTAGATCCTGTCCACAGCAGAAGTCATTAAAAAGGAGACACAATAAAACAAAGAACTGGGAGGAAACGATATGAAAGCACGCTATCCATCATACATGAAGCACAGCCGTATCTGGAAGTTCATCCTTCTCGGACTCCTAATCGTAATATTGGTACCCTTTGGTCTCTTTGCCTTTGGCAATTACATGACGACCTACTATAACAGGATGGATTATCCGTGGCGCCATCCGGATACTGTCTGGCGCAGCGAAGCGCCGCGCGCAGAGATCGCTGTAGATGGCGATAAAAGAGCGACCTTGCATTTGGAAGTGGATGGTGAAATGCGGCCATTTACATTTTACCGGATGGGCGGTGGTATATATATATATCGTGCAGAGACCGCAGGAGAAGATTCAGAGACCAGCGTACTTGTTTGTAGTGTCGACACGGCATCCGAGGATGTTCTGCGCCTAAAAATCGAGAAAAACCAGGATGACCTATACCATGGCGCATATAAGTACATTACCTTTCGACGGGTGGAAGGGTGACCTGCCGGCGTCGGAAAACAGAAGAAAGGAGAGAAGCTGTGATCGTTCCAAGTGTAAAAGCAATTTTCTATATTACTTCAAGTAAAAATGAATTTGATCTAGGGGAAGTCAGCCGCCGCCTGGGCGTGACTCCAACGAGAACGCGTCGAAAAGCCGATTTCCCGCCGCAGGCTCCAGCGCAGACGAGCTGGTCGCTCGAGGTAAAAGAAGAGAATGCATTCAGCGTCGGTGCAGTGCTGGACAAGCTGATACGCCGATTGGCCGGAGATTACCCGCTGGAGGCGGCGAAAAAAATCGTTAGGCTGTGTGAAGAGTTTGACGCGGAAGCATCGCTTGAGATCGTCATCCATATGCAAAGCGGCGACAGCCCGGAGGTGCGGCTGTTCTCCGCGCAGCTGCTGTTCGCGGCGGCTATCGGCGCGGAGATCGGCTTCGACCTGTATTGCTATGAATAAGGCAGGGCAAAACGAAACCACTTCCGTCATAGAAGGGAGAGAAAAGCAATGGAAATGCCTGTGATCCAGACGACCTTTTTTATTTCCGCATCCGGCGGGGAACTCAATCTCGAGGAAGTCAGCCGCCGCCTGGGCGTGACTCCGACGAGAACACGCCGAAAAGCCGATTCCCCGCCGCAGACTCCCGCGCAGACGAGCTGGTCGCTCGAGGTAAAAGAAGAGAATGCATTCAGCGTCGGCGCGGTGCTGGATGAGCTGATACGCCGATTGGCCGGAGAGAACGCATTTGAAAACGTGGAAAAGCTCTGCACGCTGTGCAGCGATCTTGCTGCAAGCCCGCGCTTTGAGATCGTCATCCATATGCAAAGCGGCGACGGGCCGGAGGTCGTTTTGTCCCCAAAGCAAGTGCTGTTCGCGGCGGCCATCGGCGCGGAGATCGATTTTGACCTGCACTGCGATCCGTGAATGCCGCCGGAACAGCCGGTATTCAAGAAGAAAAGTTAGATCCTGTCCACAGCAGAAGTCATCAAAAGGAGACACAATAAAACAAAGAACCAGGAGGAAACGATATGAAAGCACGCTATCCATCATACATGAAGCACAGCCGTATCTGGAAGTTCATCCTTCTCGGACTCATGATCGTAATATTGGTGCCCTTTGGCCTCTTTGCTCTGGGCAATGTTGTGGCAAGTCACTATAACGGGCTGGATTATCCGTGGCACTATCCGGATACGGTCTGGCGCAGTGAAGAGCCGCGCGCAGAGATCACTGTAGATGGCAAGGGGAGAACGACCTTGTATTTGGAAGTGAATGGCGAAATGCGGCTGCTTGAGCTTGGTCAGTTGGGCATAAGTGTGGATATATATTCTGTTTCTGAGGGAGCCGATGGAAAGACCTCACGATCCCTGGTGCTTGCTTGCAATGTCGACACGGCATCCGAAGATGTTCTGCGCCTAAAAATCGAGAAAAAGCGGGATGATCTATACCATGGCGCATATAAGTACATTACCTTTCGACGGGTAGCCGGGTAATGCGGCTTGCAGCGCAAAATGTGGTGCAGTGTCAATTATCGGTTAATACCCTAATCATGGCGGGGAGTGCGTATTGGCACTCCCCGCCATTGTCGTTGATTGCAGACTTCAATCATGCCATAACTTATCTGTTCTCACACACTGTGCGAGCTCGTATCCCGGTGATGCGCTTGTCCGGAGCATGTAAAAATTCCCGCTGGAATATCCAGCGGGAATTTTTTGCGTAATTTGCTGTTCAGGCTGTGTGCTTACTTCGCGACCTTGGTCAGGTAGGTGTAGAGCGCCATTGCAACCTCAGCACGCGTTGCGT
>ENA-ORNQ01000866-ORNQ01000866.1-human-gut-metagenome-genome-assembly--contig:-NODE-866-length-26963-cov-5.080905_pt1 | contig 26963 bp, 29 predicted proteins | sample MGYA00242116_ERZ509024 | MGnify/ENA primary metagenome ERZ509024 (study PRJEB26280, sample SAMEA2338697) | human gut metagenome | biome: human gut; feature: human-associated habitat; material: faeces...
AAAACATTAGAATTTAAAATTTATCTATTTTATGAGTCCTTTTTCTTGACGTAGTACCAAATTTCTAAATTTTCTTTATTTAATGAAGTAACCATATTACAAGGAGTACCACCAAATAAATCGACTAAACATAGATAATTATCTTCCGTATTTTCATTAAGATAATCTTCGATTTCTTTGCGATAATCAGTAGGTACCATTCCTGGTTTTAAGGAAAAATATTTAACATCTTCCATTTCTCCTACAATCATCTTTGCTGATTGAAGTATTTCTTTACCAAATTCACCATGTGTACATACAAATAATTTATTACTCAACTGTGTCACCGATTTCTTTCTTCATAACATTATGTCCGCCAAATCCATTACGCATTACTGCTACCATTTTGCACGCAAATTTTTCATGATCTTTCGATGCACTTCTAGCCATTAAAGAAAGTGCTATAACAGGCATTGAAATATTTTTTTCCAAAGCCGTTTCTATTGTCCACTTTGCTTCTCCAGATGCATCAACCTCACCAACTACATCTGATAGATCTGCATCTTGTTCCAATTGATTTTGTACAATTTCCATTAACCAGCCACGAATTACAGATCCATGATTCCAATTCTTTGCCACTTCGACTAAATCATAATCATAGCCACTTTCCTTCATCAGTTGAAAACCTTCACCTATAGCTTGCATCATTCCATATTCAATCCCGTTATGAACCATTTTCATAAAATGTCCACTGCCAGCCTCACCAGTATAGATCATGCCATCCTCAACTGAAATGTCTTCAAATACGCTCTTTAAATGATCAAAAGCCGATTGATCTCCACCTATCATCAAACAAGCACCATTTCGTGCACCTGAAACACCTCCGGATGTTCCACAATCTAGAAAACGAATATTATTTTTTTCTAGTACTTTTGCATGTTGAATAGAATCTGTATATCGTGAGTTTCCACCATCAATCACAATATCTCCATCATCCAATTTTTCAGATAACATGCGGATTGTTGAATCAGTTGGATTTCCACATGGAAGCATTAACCAAATAACACGAGGCTTATCGAGTGCCTGAATTAACTGATCTTCATTTTCAGCTATACGAATTCCTTGTTCTGCCAACGAATTACATGCTTCTTTTGATAAATCATAACCCAAAACATCATGATTATGATCTTTGAAATTCATAGCTAAATTAGCACCCATTTTACCCAATCCAATAAGTCCAATTCTCATATAATCTTCCTCCTTTTATGTCCCTATTTTAGCAAAATATTTTTCGTTATGCAATGCTATTTTATAAAATATTTTTTCTTGTAGATTTTCTTTATCATAATCTTATCATTTTACATTTTTATATATTCTTATTCTATAATATTACTCAATACCATATATAGCCTTTATATATAGTTTTATTTTACATTTATGATAATAATTTATTTTAAAAATTTCTATAAAGCATAAATAAAATTAGCTAAACAATTTATTATTTGACTCCATTATTTTTTTATTTTTTTCCATTTCAAAAAAAAATTTATTGATTTTAATCTATTATTTCTGTAAGATGTTATTAAAAGGGGGTTTAAACAATATGTCTGTAAAACTTCAAATCAAATCGATTTACCGCGACTGCAGTAAAACAGAAAAAAAGATAGCAGATTACATTTTACAAAATCCAAAAGAAGTTTCAAGAATGACAATAAGCGAAATCGCAAACGAATTAAAATTTGCAGATTCAACAGTGTTTCAATTTACAAAAAAACTTGGATATAAAGGGTTTAGAGATTTTAGAAATGATTTATTAACCGAAGAATTTGATACTGAAATTTCTATACATGAAAATATTCACGCAGGAGATGATCCTTTAACAATTGCACATAAAGTATTCGATTCTAGTATTCAATCATTGAAAAGCACTTATAAGATACTATCCAAAAAAGAACTTGAAAAAGCTGCATCAATTATTTTAAATTCAGATTCAACTTATTTATTTGGTGTTGGAGGATCAAGCGTCGTCTGTGCTGATGCTTATCATAAATTTTTACGTTCTCCAATTAAACCAATCTACAATTCAGAATTTCATTTACAGTTAATGAATGCCTCATTAATGAGAAGTAATGATTGTGCAATTATAATATCTCATTCTGGAATCACAAAAGACACAATTCAAATTGCTAAATTAGTAAAGAAGCGTAATGCAAAAATCATTTTAATTACAGGTTACCAATTATGCGAATTATCTAACTATTCTGATGCTATATTATCTACTATTGCAGATGAAACCAAATATAGAAGCGAATCTCTTTCAAGTCGAATTGCTCAATTAGCAATCATTGACTCTTTATACACGATTATTATGTTAAATGATGAAGAAAAGTCTAAATCATCACTTCATAAAATCCGTGAAGCTATTAATGAAACAAAAGAATAACCAAAAAATAATAGAATTAATTTGATGTATCATTACTCTTTAAAAACAAAAAGGAGCCTTGACTTCATAAGTGATTTATTCACTTATGTGTCAGCTCCTTTTTTAGCCTTATTTATATTTTTTTAACATCTCTAGTTTAAGATTCAATAACTTTTCACTTAAATCTACATAATATTCTTGTGGATATACAAAACGTTTGATTTCATCCCAAATTGTAGCTAGTTCCTTTTCACTATATGCTCGAATTTCTTCTAGGCTTGGAAGATCATATACTAGCTTACCATCTTTAAAGATTGGCACTAACATATCGCGTACTGTATATGTATTGGCAGGAATCACTTTGTATTTCCAACGTGACATTGGATGATAGATAGTTAGATCTTGCGTTGTATCGATCACTTCATCTTCTAATGTCAATAAATCGGCAATAGCCATACCTGTTTCTTTGTCCATGATACGATTCAAATTCTTCATACCTGGATTTGTCACTTTTTCAACATTGTCACTAATTTTGATTTTCGGAATCATATGACCATCTTTTTCAAGCGCCACCATTTTATAAACACCACCAAATACTGGCGAATTTTTTGAACAAATCAAGTTTTCACCAACCCCAAACGAATCAATTTTAGCGCCTTGTTGATGAATCAAAGATTCAATGACATATTCATCCAAGGAATTGGATACAACAATCTTACAATCTTTCATTCCTGCTTCATCTAACATTTTGCGAACTTTTTTAGAAAGATATGCCATATCTCCACTATCAATACGAACACCTTTTAAGCGGTATCCATTTGGTTCTAAATAATCCTTAGCTACTTTAATCGCATTCACAATACCTGATTTTAAAGTAGAATATGTATCAATCAATAAAGTACATGCGTCTGGATATGTTTTGGCATAATACATAAATGCATCATATTCGGTATCAAAGCTTTGAATAAATGAGTGAGCCATTGTACCAAGTACAGGTACACCAAACTCTTTTCCTGAATACGTAGTGGCACTTCCTGCACAACCTGCAATATAAGCTGCTCTAGCTCCTAGAATGGCTGCATCAAAGTTATGAGCTCGACGTGCACCAAATTCCATAACAGCTCTTCCTTCACTGGCTTGTACAATACGACGTGATTTTGTCGCAATCAAAGTCTGGTGATTGATTGCCAAAAGTAATGCCGTTTCTACAAGTTGCGCTTCAATAATTGGCGCTTTTACACGAACTAATGGTTCATGAGGAAATACAGGTGTTCCTTCTGGAATCGCATAAATATCTCCAGTAAAACGAATGGTTGATAGATATTCTAGAAAATCTTCACTAAATTGGTTTAATGAGCGCAAATAATCAATATCTTCTTTTTCAAAATGTAAATTAGAAACATAGTCTACAACTTGTTCCAAGCCTGCAAATACACAATATCCCCCGTCATCCGGATTTTTACGATAGAATAAGTCAAATACGACTTCTTTGTCTTTATTATCATTAAAATAACATTGACTCATTGTTAGTTCATAAAAGTCCATGACTAAACTTAAATTTCTCTTATCTTTCATTTTATAATCTTTACTCCCTTACTTCAGAAACAACTTGAATACCATTCATTTCCATCATTCTAAATGCGACATCATTCCAGAATGTGGCTTCATGTATTTCTGGTATATGATAGGTTTCTGTACAGTTTTCAACCACGACAATACGATATTCATTCATATTATGTTCATTCAACCATGTGTTTAAGCTCAATACGAAATGAAGAACACAAAGATCTGTACAACAGCCCGTCACAATTATATCACGATAATACTTCAAATCTGAATTTAGAAACTCTTCAAATTCTGGTGCCATAAATGTATTCGTACTGTTCTTTTTAATTACGTGTTTCACAAATGGCTTTAAAGAATCTACTACTTCAGCTTCTTCACTGCCAATTACACAATGCGTTGGAAACGAATTGAATTCACGCGTCTTTGGTGGATGTGAATCACATACAAAGACATTGTTGCAGTCTAAGCTTGTTAATAGATTTTCAATATTCTTTTCCACATTGCCAATGACTTCATCATGTAAGGGTCCCATATTCACAAACCCTTTGATCATATCCACCACAAATACTACGGGATCATTTAATTCATTTTTTTGAATGGATTTATAATTATTTTTTTCTAAACGTGCCATATATACCTCTAAACGAGAATAAGAGTTCTACGCAGAACTCTTATTCTTCAACTTCTTTGTTTGTTTTAAATTCCTTTAATTTTTCTTCAAGCATTGATTTGAATTCTGGATTTGCCTTAATGTAAGCTTTGGCAGCCTCTTTACCCTGACCGATTTTTTCTCCTTCATAACTGAACCATGCCCCTGCTTTTTTTACAATATTGGCATCGACACATAAATCTAATAATTCACTAATGTAAGAAATTCCTTCGCCATACATAATTTCTAATACGGCAGACTTAAATGGAGGTGCTACCTTATTCTTAACAATTTTAACTTTTACTTTGTTTCCAACAATATCTGTACCATTTTTTATGGCATCCGCCTTACGAATATCCACACGAACAGAAGAATAGAATTTTAATGCACGGCCACCCGGAGTTGTTTCTGGATTTCCATAAATAACACCTACTTTTTCACGAAGCTGGTTGATAAAAATAGCTGTACAATCATTTTGGTTCATTGCTCCGGCAAGCTTACGCATTGCCTTTGACATCATACGAGCTTGTAATCCAACTTGATTATCTCCCATTTCACCATCTAATTCAGCTTGTGGAACTAAAGCTGCAACACTGTCCACAACAACCAAATCAACAGCTCCACTTTCAACAAGCATCAACATAATGTCTAAACCTTGTTCCCCAGAATCTGGCTGAGATAAAATCAACTCATCAATGTTAACACCTAAATTTTTTGCGTATACTGGATCGATTGCGTTTTCCGCATCAATAAAGGCTGCACGACCACCCTTTTTTTGAACTTCTGCAACAGCATGTAAAGCAAGTGTTGTTTTACCACTTGATTCTGGACCAAAGATTTCAATAATTCTTCCCTTTGGATATCCACCGATACCTAAAGCATCATCCAATAATAAACTTCCAGAAGGAATGGGTTCAATATCTACGGCTGCTCTATCCCCTAATTTCATGACAGAACCTTTACCATATTCCCTTTCGATTTCTGTTAGTACATCACTTAAAAGTTTATCTTTATTTGTTTCTACTTTTTCTTTTGGCATATATTCTCCTTTTGAATTGTTTGTATCAATATATCTATCATTTGACAAACAACATGCTCTCTTACATCATTTCTAGATAGACCTGTACATTGAAAACCATATACACGAACCTCTTTTTTAGAAGCAATAGCACAATAGACTCTTCCTGCTGGTTTTTCTTCCCAGGCACTCGGACCTGCGTTGCCCGTAAAAGACACACAATAATCCACATCCATAATTTCTCTTGTGTTTTTGGCCATGGCATAGGCACACTCTTCACTAATTACACCATAATTTTGAATTAAGTTCACATCCACATGAGCTAATACACTTTTCATTGGTGTAAAATAAGTCACTAGACCACCTTTTAAAATCGCACTTGCCCCAGGAATAGAAGCAATCGTACTCGTAAATAGGCCAGCCGTTAGACTTTCACAGCTAGAAATTGTCAAATGATTTTCTGTACATAAAGAAACAAGTTGTTTTGCCTCAGTCATTACATAGTCTCCAAAACGTATTTTTTCAATTGGTTGAAATAAATCCACCCACTATATAAAGAAGCCACTGTTGCTGCCCATAACAGTATTTGGTCCATACAAATACCCATATAGACAAACGGCCAATCTTTCAATAACAAGAATACAAGTGCAAACATTTGTAGTACTGTCTTTAGTTTTCCAAAAATACCTGCACTTACAACTTCACCAGATTTAGCTGCGCTCATTCGTAAGCCATCAACAATCAAGTCTCTTGCGATCATTAGTAATACCGCAATCACATTGGCTTGATGAAAATAAACCATCAAGATCAAAACTGTGTTCACTAACATCTTATCTGCGATAGGATCCGCAAATTTTCCAAAAGAAGTAATCCAATTGTTCTTTCTTGCTAACATTCCATCAAAGAAATCTGTAATACTCGCAACCGCAAAAATTACAAATGCAATCACATCACGTAGTGCAAGACCACTTGCTTCATCTATAACACCAATGGTCGGGTCCATACATAAATATACAGCCACAACAACAGGAACTAATAAAATTCTAATAATTGTTAGTCTGTTCGGCATATTCATCTTGGCCATAAGTTACATCCTCCCCTTGTGCATATAGATTTTCATCTGTGTAACCATAATCATAATCGTAATCATAGTCACTATCCTCATATTCAGTTTCATCTTCTTCAACAGGTTTTTGGTATCCCTTACCAATTTGTAGTGTGATAATGGCAGGCTCACCCTGCTTCCAACCTTCTTTATCAAAAGAAATTTCTTTTCCGTCAATAGAAATACTGTTTTCTGAATATGTCTCAATACTAATTTCAAAAGTACAATCATCGGATAATTCTAAGCTCTGATTGAATGTACCCGTATATACTTTTGAAGTGTCATTAATTGTTTTATCATTCTTTTTCAAAGTAATTTTTGTCTTTGTCGGTAACGTAATACTTAAATCCAATGTTTTTACATCCGATTGAATATTCGAAAGCTGATATGCGTTGGTTTCACCGCTAATTTTATCAACAACTAAAGCCTGAGCCTCTTTAGCTTTTTTACGCTGGTTTGCGAGTTTATTTGTCTCCTGTTCTTTTTTAGACAATTGCTCTTCACGAAGCTCTTGCTGCGTTGCTAGTTTTTGATTTGAAATCGAACGCAATCCCACATTGATCAAGGATAAAACTCCCAATCCAATGATTCCAATCAGGACAAGCATTTTGATAATCTTCGTCTGGTTTGCGTTCAATGAAGAACTTGTTCTACTGACATGTTTTTGAAACCATCCTAAAGATGATTTTTTCTTTTTCTTAGTCGTCTTTTTTGTCTTTTGAACACTCGCCATTTGTTCAACCATACGTCTTTGTGCCATAGTTAAAGCCATGTCTCTTTGATGCGCAAATTCATTGACATCCACATCAACTTCATCTGAAATGGCCTGCCAATTTACGCCAATCGCATCCGAATAGGCATGCACAAAATAGCGAACGAAAGATAAGTCATCGGAGAAAACATCAAGGTTGTGTTCTTCGATTGCTTGTATATATTGAGGCGCTAAACGCGTCTGATTTGAAACATCCTGAATGGAAAGTTTTAGGTTTGTTCGACGTTCTTTTAAGATGTGATAATAAGCCACTAAAACTCCCCCTTTGAAGTTTATTATAACAAATTCAAAGCAAGAATACCACGATGTGCTATAATTATTTACGAAAGGATGAATGAAATGTCACAACTTAATTTTTCAATCGGAACATTTTCTCAATGTATGAGTTTCTCTCCACAAGATATTAAAATCGATAATTTTGAAGACTATACACTCTATTGTATTGACTGTGAAAATGTTCAACAATTTGACACAAACACGCTAAAAGCCACAAGTCCTAGCGTCTTCTTTTTCTTTGGAAACTTTGAAAAAATAGGGCAAAAGTGCTGGCAGCAAATCTTTGCGATTGCGAAGGATTTCCCAAATTCTTATTGTTTCAATACACACCAAAGCCAAAAGAATTTTGCGGACATCTATTGTGCTACTTTACTTGGACAAATTGTTGCCAATATAGTCCCTAAAAAAATTCTTCTTGTCACAAATGATCAAGGATTTCAAGGTATTAAACAAGCCTTGTTGTTCCAAGGAAAAGATATCGACATTGAAATCTTACAGACAAGAGACCCGTTCTTGTTGCCTTTAAAGGAAGAAACGCCTAAGTCTCAACCAAAACAGACACAAAAACAAAAGAAACAAACAAATACCTCAAAGCCAAATGAAGCAAGTGATGAAGAGGTAATAGAAGCATTAAGGAAATATCCAAAAATCAATACCCGCTATGCATCTATTGATGATTTAAGTAAGTATTTAATGCCCATCTTAGCAAACAAACAAAAGAAGTGTAAACTTTCCAAATGGATTGAGAGTGACTACGCAAAAAAAGTTGGGCGCTATAAAAAAGATTCGAAAGGAAAATATTATAAATTAAAATGATAAAAACAATATATTTAGCTGGAGGCTGCTTTTGGGGTGTGCAGCATTATTTTGATCAATTTGATGGAATTGTAAAAACAACCGTTGGTTATGCGAATGGTAACACAGAAAACCCAGTATATAAGGATGTCAAAAAAGGTTTGACTGGTCATGCAGAAACTTTAGAAATTCAATATGATGACACAGTGATTTCATTACCTAAAATTCTAGACTTATACTTTGACATTATTGATCCTGTTTCTGTCAACCAACAAGGTGAAGACATTGGTATTTCATATCGTACAGGCATCTATTATGTAGACAATGAAGATTTAGATACGATTCAAACAAAATACATTGAAATCCAAAATGAGTATGATTCAAATTTAGCCGTTGAATTAAAACCATTAAGAAACTTTTTTAACGCAGAAGAATACCATCAAAAATATTTAGATAAGAATCCAGGGGCTTATTGCCATATACCTGCATCAAAATTTAAGAAGGGACTTTAACCATCCCTTCTTTTTTCCTTTATTCAATTGTACTTCCTGCAACAAAGCCCGTTGTCCATGCAATCTGTAAATTATAGCCGCCTGTTTGTGCATCCAAATCAAGAACTTCGCCCACAAACTTTAAGCCTTTAATTTTCTTAGACTCCATTGTCTGAGGCTGAATTTGATTGGTTTTAATTCCACCCACCGTAATCATAGCTTGATCATAACTGGCAAAACCAGCAATTTCAAAACTGCAGCATTTTAAGAATTCACTGATGCTTCTTCTTTGTGCTTTTGTCGTCTCATTTGCCTTAATACGAGTATCTATATTCAATTGATCCATCATATATTGTGCGAAACGCTTTGGAATCATCATCTCTAGGATGTGATGCAGCTGCTTATTCGAAGAATGATTCATTCGCTCTAACAAAAGCATATCCACTTCATCTATGGTTTTATCCGGAATCAAATCCAATATGATTTTTTCTGGTTCTTTATTAATGACATAGCTCGACATAGCCAAGATTCCTGGCCCACTCAAGCCTTCATGCGTAAATAAAATATCCCCTAGTTCCTTATATAAGACTTTTTTACCTTTCTTGATTTGAATCCCAATATTCTGCAAAGAAAGACCGGCTAGATTAAACTTTTCTTTTGTGCGCAAAGAAACCAATCCTGGAAACAATTCACTAACCTTGATATCCAGTGATTTTGCCCATTCATATCCATCGCCACTACTTCCAGTTGAAACAAAGGACTTGCCACCTGTTGCGATAATCACCACATCACAAGTATAAGATGCTTTATTGGTTTTGATACCTATAATCCGATTTTCTTCAACTAATAATTGCGTACACTCCTCATCCATATGTAAAGTAACATTGTTTTTTCGTAGCAATTCCACAAATAATAAAACAACGTCTTGACTCGAATTGGAACCCGGAAACATACGTCCATGGTCCTCTTCAACGGTTGGTAATCCATTAGATTTTAAGAATTGGATCATATCCAAATTGGAGAATTTTGAGAATGAACTATATAAGAATTTTTCATTGTGCACAACATGCTTAAAAAAATCATCCTTGGGACAATTATTTGTTACATTACAACGTCCATGACCTGTAAGCTGTAATTTCTTCCCTAATTGTTTATTCTTCTCGAACAATTCTACCTGGTGACCATGCAGACTGGCTGCATAAGCTGCCATTAAGCCCGATGGACCTCCACCCACGATTAATACTTTTGACATAAGATTCCACTTTCTTCTAAATACATAGCTAAGCCGTCATGGTCATTGTCAAATTTTGTGATTGCATTTGCACAAGCCTTCGTATCCTGCGTCCCATTGATCATACAAACACCACATCCTGCTGCTTTCAACATTTCATTGTCGTTGGATGTATCTCCAAAAGCCATAACATCCTTTGTATCCATATCATTTAATTCACATATTTTCTTAAGGCCATACCCCTTGTTGATTCTTTTATCACAGAATTCCAATAGAGTCGTTTGCGTCTTAAAACCATGGTAATAAGGACTTGGATGTTCTTTCACCCATGCTTCTGCCTTAGGCATATCTTCTTCTTTCATACGAAACATGATTTTTGCATTCTCATGCGCATACAATTCTTCTAAATCTACTACTTCTAATTCTTTATGAGATGTCGAAGCCGAATGAATCATCATATCATCAATTTGAATACATCGTAGTTTCCCATCCCAATATACAAATGGATTGCATTCAACAACATTCATTATTTCCATCGTTTCCTTTAACCATTCTTTTTTCATCATGAAATAGCTATATTCCTTTTGATGAATGCCATCCCATAACTCAGCACCATTCATTCCCATCACAAAATCAAAATCAAATGGCAATGCCCAATATTCCTTATTTCTTTTCAATTCATCTACAGGACGTCCCGAAGCAATCCCAAAATAAATGCCATTTTCATGAAGTTGAATTAACGCTTCTTTTGTCCTAGGTGTTAATTCTTTTTTCTCATTGACTAGAGTCGCATCAATATCACATAAAACTAATCGTGTCATCTTTTTATATCCTCCAACTCATACGTGAAGCCTTCACCATCGACTTCATGTACACTATTCACAATAATAAAGGCTCTTGGATCCAACTGCATGATTTCATGTTCTAAATTTGAATATAATTTTTGTGGAATTACAATCATCAATACAGGCTTTGATTCATTCGTATATCCACCCTTACCTTCTAAAATAGTAACACCACGTTCCATGTTATCCAACACATGATTTTTGATTTCGACCCATTTATCTGAAATAACCATACAGTTAATAGCTGTACTTGAGCCAATCAGAATTGTTTTATCAATTGCGAATCCAGACGCGAATACAGATAATACACCAATCAAGGCTGGTTCTATACCATACGTTGTCATACCTAAAAGTACTGTCAATGCATCAATCATCATAACGGAATTTCCTGATGAAATATGTGTATATTTGTGAATCAATAGTGCAGGAATATCCATTCCTCCTGTACTTGCGTTTACTCTAAAACAGAGACCTAAACCGATTCCTGAAATCAAACCACAGTAGATACTTGCTAGCATTGGCTGCATCACAAATGTTCCTTTAGGAAACAATGTTGTTACATATGTCAATAAAGAAACAAAGAACGAATAACTAAATGTAGAAATCAACGATTTCAACGCAAATGCCTTTCCTAAAAAAATAGCGCCAACAATATAAAGTCCTATCATCAATATATTGATTAGCCAAACAGATGGAATAAAGGGCAACAATGGCTTCAATGCCACTGCCACACCAGCTACTCCACCCGTCAATGTATTATTTGGCAAAACAAAAAAGGCAACCGAAACTGCCACCATTAAATTACCCAACAATACCACGAATACATCCTTAACATAATTTGTTTTTTTCATATTTACCTCATCCTCACAAATCCTACATCTATTTTATCAGAAAATTTTATTTTATTAAATGTAGATTAAAAAAAAATATTGATTCACAAAGTTGACTTTTTTTAATAAAATTTACACATCCAGATGATATACCTACTTCATTTTCAGTCATCTAGTAACATTTCAACATTCTTCTTCTCCGAAGCCAAAATCTTAATATATAAAAAAGCTGGATTTTCCAGCTTATCTTTACAACATTTCTTTTGCGGTTTGCGTAATCAAATCAAACAGTTCAATCACTTCTGGTTGTTTTTCATAACCAATCTTATCAAACAATTCATCTACGATCTTTAAAATCTTTTCATGTTGCTTCTTATAGATTCGAATCATCGAATCATTTAATGTAATATAGATTTTACGCGTATCCTGTTCACTACGAATACGTGTAATCAATCCCTTTTTTTCCATACTTGTAAGCGTACGATTCATCTGCGATTTTTGCATGCGCATATAGTTGCATAAATCCGTTGCGGTTACATTTATATCTTGATTTTGATATAAATAACGACAAATCATCGACTCATTGTAAGGAAGATCTGGAGTAATTCTCTCATTATTAATAACGGTTGTCATTTGAAGCCACGCTTCTAATACTTGTTCATTCTTTTTCATAGCTTTATTCTAGCACAGAAATTGTGTATTTCGCATCATAATTTTGATTCACACAAACCGTTACCTTTTTATTCTTTAAATCATATACACAAGACCATTGTGTCTTTGAGATTTTTCCCTGCTTATTCTTATGCGCATCTTGCGAACAATCGGATAAAAGTTGCATAGCCTCATGATTGGATAGTTTTCCATTTGTGGAACTTAATTTTTCATCAATAATTTGGTGGCGGTCTTGGCCAAAATTAAATTCTGCATCTGGATTTGTAAGCAAGAAATTCGTAGCACACTGATAATTCTTATCCGGATATACAACCTTCATTTCATTATCCACATATTCTACGACAACACTCTTTCCAGAAGCATCACAAATTTGGAAGTGATAACAACTATTCGCACTTGAATGCATGTCATAAGATGATAATAATTCTAATGTTTCATCCACATTTTTCGCCTTATCAAGCATTAAACGAATTGCTGTTGTTGTGGTATCTACCTTTTTTGTATTCTGATTTGTTGGTTTTGTATCAATCAACAATACACCAACCGCTAATCCTTTTTCATTCATTCCATCTAGTGGTGCATAAGGGGCTGCCAAAGTCACCAATGAATCCTTTAATGTATCTGGTAAGTATTTTTCATTATATCCTAAAAACTTAAATTCACCATAAATATAGAGGCATACCCATTTTTAGGTTTCGTCTTCACTAATACACTTGGCGAATAATCCATATCAAAGTTGCGTCCGAATAAATATCCTGAATTTTTATTTTGTGCAATAAATGTAGAACAACCTAAATCTGGAATCTTAATACTTAATGGTAATCCCTTCATTACATGATTCACCACAAATTCAACAAGCTCTTTATCATTGCTAGCACCTTTTTCTAAAAATTCATCCAATCCATAATCCGCACTATAATCCATTGTATACATTGGATAAGCATCGATTTTTTTAATGATTTTAATGAGCTATATTCCTTGGGAAACAGACAAACAATTCCTATTCCACATATCAATAATAAACATAATATAGTAATTCCTATTTTCTTTAATACTTTCAACTTCTTTAGTTCATTTTGTGAACTATTAAAGTATACAATATTAGTTTACTTTGTAAACCATAAAAAATAGAGATGAAACTAATCATCTCTACGTCCTAATAATCGCAAAATGTATAAGAAGATATTCAAAAAATCTAAATATAGCTGTAACGCCATATAAATCGATATTTTTTCATCTTCATAGCCATCCAACATATAATTCATTTTTTGTATGTCCCAAGCCGTAAGTCCAGTAAATAATAAGAGTCCAATCACGCTCCATAAGCGTACATCCATGCCAACTCTAAATAGCATGAAGAAAAATTGACTAAAGATCATCGCAACCAAACCAATCAAACAAATGTTTCCCACTTTACTAAGATCCATTTTAGTCGTCTTACCAATAATGGCTAAACATGCAAAGTAAATTGCGCTAATGCCAAAGGCAGCTGCAATCTGTCCAGCACTATATACATAAGCCAACGATGTCATATTGATTCCCATTGTAAGTGAATACACAATAAACATCGTCTTCATACTAGAAGCTGGTGTGTTACGTGATAATTGACGTCCCATTGAAATCGTTAACGAAATTTGTACTATGAATAATAATAGTGAAATCATGGGAATCCGAATAATAAGCATGAATATGCCAGAAGCATACAACAAAGCCGAAGTGATTGCCGTAATTCCAAGTCCTACCATCATCCAACTGTATACTTTATATAATGAATTTGTGCTAACTGAGTTTGAATAATTGTTTGTATACATAAATAAATTTACCTCCTATTTTTAGAGTATTTTATGTTTTTTACATATACATTACAATGTACAACTTAGACAAAATGACTATTCAATTAACCAAGTCTTCAAAATTTAACCTTTAAAAGTAGCTTAAGATACCAAGTTTTTCAGCTTAAACCTTTGAAAGCTTTTATTTTTTCCAAAAATAAAAGAATGTATTTCTACACTCTCTTACTTAACATCCAATTCAATAGGCTCATCCATTGTATCACTGACATATTTGCCATTCTTTTTTCTTTGTTTCACGCACTCCGTCAACAAGTATTCAATTTGTCCGTTGACACTGCGAAAATCATCTTCTGCCCATGAAGCGATTTGATCATACAATTTTTTTGAAAGACGCAAAGGAATCTGTTTCTTTTCCATTAATACAAGCTGCCAGAATTAACGACTGGCTGCGCATCATGGTTTCCACAAAGTACGACTAATAAGTTCGAAACCATAGCCGCTTTCCTTTCTTCATCTAATTCTACAACCCCATTTTCATTCAAACGCTCCAATGCCATTTCAACCATACCAACAGCTCCATCCACAATCATCTTACGTGCATCAATAATCGCACTTGCCTGTTGTCTTTGTAGCATAACGGCTGCAATTTCTGGTGCATATGCCAAATATGTAATTCTTGCCTCAATAATTTCAAGACCCGCATCTTTTACTTTACATTGAATTTCATCACGAATTCTCGATGCGACCACTTCACTAGAACCTCTAAGACTTCCTTCATCGGCAATACCATCACCTGTTGTATCTACATTTTCAGCGACATCATAAGGATAAATACGAACAATATTTCTTAATGCACTATCACATTGTAAAGAAAGATATTCCTTATAGTTATCTACATTAAATACAGCTTTTGCGGTATCTGTAACACGCCACATCACGGCAATTCCAATCTCAACAGGATTTCCCAAACAATCATTGATTTTTTGACGATTGTTGTTTAAAGTCATGATTTTCAAAGATACTTTTTTAGAAGCCATTTCTACTGTTCCATTATTTTGCGCTTGAAAAATACTCTTCTTAGAACCATCATCCACATCTCCACTTTGATTTAGTTTTGTCTTTGCGGCTGGATTAACAGCCTGACAAAAAGGGTTGACAAAATAAAATCCAGCATCCTTTAAAGTACCTACATATTTACCAAATAATGTTAAAACCAAGGCTTCTTGTGGCTTTAATACTTTTAAACCAAGAAATGGAATCCAACCAATGCATAGCCATACAACACCAATAATAAATAAAGGCCAAATTAATGCTGCTCCAAGTATTGTCATCAACAAGGCTACAAGATATAAAACAATCCATATTATCATCATGGCCATGCCATTCTTTTTGTTGCTTAAAACTTTTTCTGTCATATAAGCACCTCCACTATCTAAATGATATCACTTTGATATCATGTGTCAATGAAAAAAGGCAGATTATTTAAACCTGCCTTATTGATTATAAACTTTTATGTAAAGTTTCAAGAACCGTCTTAAGATCATTAACACCCATTTGACCTGGAGCACTTGCCTTTTTAGCAGCACCAAATGTCAAACAAGAACCAAATACTTCACCAGCTAAACGAGAGATAACTCCAGTAGCTGCCATAGACATTGTGATGATTGGACGATTGGCATGTTCTTCAGCCATTTCATTTGTAGCTGATAATAATGTCAATACATCCTTTTTTGATTGAGGCATAACTGCAATCTTAGGAATGTCTGCACCCTTTTCTTGCATAGCGCATAAACGAGAAATGATTTCTTTTTTAGATGGTGTTTTAAAGAAGTCATGGTTTGACATAATTACTTTTACTCCATTTTCATGAGCTGTCGTTACAATTGTTTCTACTTCTTTATCACCAGTATATAATTCAACATCTACAGCATCTACATAACCGCTTTTGGCAACAGCACAATTTAATTCTACATAGTATTCAGTAGAAACTTCTAATTCTCCACCTTCTTTTTTAGAACGGAAAGTAGCTAATACTGGAGTTTCTTTAAATACTTCACGTAATTCTTTAGCCATTTCTACTACAGATGCAGTATTTTCAACTTGTTCAAACCAATCCATACGCCATTCAATAATATCAGCTGGTGTATCAAGAATGATTTTCGCTTGTTCTAAAACATCTTCTTTACTCTTTCCACAAATAGGAACACAAATCTTTGGTACACCTGCACCAAATTCAACATTTTTCATTGTTACTGTATTCATTTTTTATTCTCCTTTATTCATATTTTTTGTATACGCATCAAACAACGCATCCCCAACTTGTTATAAACCGAACTTGATTGGTTTCTCATTTCATTTAATACATCTTGTGATAAATCAATCTCTTTTGTACCACTCTCTTTAATAATACTTAAGCAATCCAATGCACGTTTATCACATTGTTCACACGAATAATCTCAAAAATAAATGTGGCAAGGGATTGGTCTATACAACATAATCCTGTTACACATAGATTTTTCCTGATACGATAACTTCATATGGATCTCTTTTTTTAGTTTTTATATTGAACATAGTTTCTTAAGAAAGTAACTCCCACTAAAGCAAGTGCATATCCAAGGCCTAAATAAAAGAATGCGATAAAGATATCCGGAAAAATTCCTGCTGCTCTAAATCCAATTCCTCCACCCATCATACAAACCATGATCATATAGGCTTTTAAATCAAAGAAGTGCCAGAAGGTACGTGTTGCTTCATATTCCATAATTCGTTTTGTGTGTTTTTTACTCATTTTGAAAAACATCATTCCAAATATAGAGAACACAACAATCGCTAAAATATATGAATACTATTTAGATTCAATCACATGATATGAAAGCACACCTAATCACGCTACATTAAACCCGGCAATTAACCATACAATTCAAGCTATCATTAAAAGAGTTCTTTTCTTTACATGAAACATAAGCAGTTCCTAATCGTTCGTTTTAGAATGATTATATATATTTTTCATTCTTTCAGTCAACACTTATATTCAATCTAAAAGCATGTAAGATACTCATTCTTTTTCAATTTAACTTTGAAAAGTTAAAAATAAAATTTTTGCGTTATATTACTTAATCAAATACTTTTCGAATGCTTTTTCTCCATCCAAATGTACAGACTTAAAGAAAACAATACCCATATAACATAGGTTGGTATAGCGATAATGGCAGATATGAAATAGGAAAGAATAGCTCCTAGAAATAGAATCAATGCATATGTAAAACATTGATTTCGCATATCCAAAGAAATAGATGCCTTATCATAGTTTTCTGGATGATTTAGTGTACTAAAACCAGAAACATACTTAGCCCCTTCTTCTTTTAATAATGAGAATATAATCCCTATAACAAGAAACAATATCGCAAGCACTAAACATACCATAAATTCAATATTCATCATAGCCTTATTTTTCACGACAAAAGGAAGAGTGACAAGCTCTTCCTAGAATATATAGTAACGGATAACTAAAAGTTAGACACTTTATGTAAGTATTGTTGTTGAAATAGAGAAATAAATACATGATAGTACTCTGTTACTACCAAATAATTGAATTATCTTTGAACGCGGCCTGAACCATCTCCACCTGCTAATTTCAACACTTCATCCATGCTTACCATGTTGAAATCACCTTCAACAGAATGTTTTAAACAACTTGCGGCTACCGCAAATTCAATGGTTGATTGTGCATCATACCCTTCTAGGCTTGCCGCAATCAATCCAGCTCCAAAGCTGTCTCCACCACCTACACGATCTACAATCTGCATATTGTATCTCTTTGAGAAATAGTAATCTTTTCCATCATACAACATCGCTGACCAGTTGTTGATATTGGCATTGATTGACTCTCTTAATGTGATGGCTACTTTTTCAAATCCAAAGCGTTTTGTCAATTCACTAGCTACTTCCTTATATCCTTCGCGATTGACTTCACCACTTGTTACATCCGTATCACTGGCCTTGATTCCAAATACATCAGCTGCATCTTCTTCATTGGCAATACATACATCGACATATTCGCAAATCTTAGCCATGACTTCACCAGCTTTTTCTTTTGACCATAACTTGTTACGATAGTTCAAGTCACATGAAATCTTAACTCCATGCTCCTTTGCTTTCTTACAAGCTTCTATTGTAAGTTTGGCTACATTGTCACATAGTGCTGGTGTAATCCCTGTAATATGAAACCATGCACAGTCTTTAAAGATTTCATCCCAGTTAAAATCAGCACTTGTAGCTGTATAGATACTAGAGCCTGCACGATCATAAATAACTTTACTAGGACGTTGGCTAGCTCCTTTTTCTAAGTAGTAGATACCAATACGGTCTCCACCACGAGCAATATAAGATGTGTCTACACCATATTTTCGTAATGAATTGATGGCACACTGACCAATTTCATGATTTGGAAGACGAGTTACGTATTTGGCATCAAAACCATAGTTAGCTAAAGAAACAGCTACATTGGCTTCTCCACCACCATAAGTTGCACCAAAAGTATCAGCTTGTACAAAGCGATAATATCCTTCGGGTGCTAGACGCAACATGATCTCTCCAAAAGTGACTACTTTTTGTTTCATAATCAACGAACCTCCCTAAGTTTTTTTACGGCCTCCTTTGTCAAAACTTCCACTTTGTCAAAATCACCGCTCTTGATTATATCACTTTTTACCATCCAGCTACCTCCAATGGCTAAGATACGGTCGTATTCTAAGTAGTCTTTCATATTGTTCGCGTTAATTCCACCTGTTGGAATGAATTTCATTTGTGTATATGGAGCTGCGATGGATTTGATCATTTTCAATCCACCAGCAGCTTCAGCAGGGAAGAATTTAACAACATCCAAACCTAAACGGTAACATTTTTGTACATCACTAGGTGTACATGTTCCTGGAGTAACAGGTACATTCTTTTCTAAACAATGTTTTACAACATCTTCATCAAAGCCTGGACTGATAATGAATTGAGCCCCTGCTTCTAATGCTTCATCCACTTGTTCAACAGTTAATACAGTTCCAGCCCCTACTAACATTTCAGGAAATTCTTTACGCATGATTGAAATGCATTCTTTGGCAGCTGCTGTTCTAAATGTTACTTCAGCACAAGGTAAACCACCAGAACATAGTGCTTTGGCAAGTGGTTTTGCATCTTTTGTCTCTTCTAATACAACGACTGGTAAAATACCAATCTTTGAAATGTCTTCTAATACTTTATTCATTTCTGTTTCCCTCCTCTTATTTATATTCTAAGTAAGCACCCTTCATCGTACTTGCGGCATGTTCACTAAACAAACGCAACACGCCATTTTTATATTTTCTTTCTCTTGGTTTCCAGTTTTTACGTCTTTCAGATAAAATCTCGTCAATTTCTTCCATGGATTTACGCTCACCTTTAACACCAACAATATTTAATTTTCTTTCCATAACGTCGATCTCAATTAAATCGTCCTCTTCAACTAAGGCAATAGGACCACCATCAACCGCTTCTGGACTACAATGACCAATGACAGGACCTGTACTTGCTCCAGAGAAACGACCATCTGTAATTAGTGCGATACTCTTACCCAATTCTTTATCACTACTGATAGCTTCTGATGTATAGAACATTTCTGGCATACCACTACCCTTTGGACCTTCATAACGAATGAATACGGCATCCCCTTTTTGTACTTTATGTTTTAAAACTGCATCTAAACATTCTTCTTCACTATCAAATGGTCTAGCGCGAAGAATAGATTTAAACATTTCTTTTGGACAAGCTGTATGTTTGATAACAGCTCCTTCAGGTGCAAGATTTCCCTTTAATAAGGCAATACTTCCATCTGTACCAATCGCCTTGTCATAAGGACGGATGATATCTTCTTTTGTCAAATTTACATTGTAACGTTTATTGAATTCTTGAAGCCATTTATTACATTTTTCATAGAATCCATTTTGTTTCAATTCCTCTAGATTTTCACCCAATGTTTTACCAGTGACAGTCATAACATCTAAGTGCAAGTGTTCTTTGATTTCTTCCATAATCGCTGGAACACCACCTGCATAGTAGAAGCATTCAGCTGGCCAACGTCCTGCTGGACGAACATCTAATAAATAATGAGCTTTTCTATGTAAACGATCAAATGTTTCTCCTGTAATTTCAATACCAAATTCATGAGCAATGGCAGGAAGGTGCAACAAACAATTTGTACTTCCTGAAATAGCCGCATGTACTAGAATCGCATTTTCAAAGCTATCCATAGTCACAATATCGGATGGTTTCATATTCTCCATTTGAGCAATTCGAACGGATTGTCTTCCTGCTTTTCTTGCGAAAGCTAATAAATCTGGACTAGTTGAAGGCATAAGAGCAGTACCTGGAAGGGCAAGACCTAATGCTTCTGCCATAATCTGCATAGTTGAAGCCGTACCAATAAATGAACAAGCTCCACAACTTGGACAAGCATTGCATTTTGCCCAGTCCAATTTAGCTTCATCAATTTCACCACGCTCAAATTTAGCACTGTACATACCCAATTGTTCCAAAGTCAACATTTCTGGGCCTGCATTCATAGTTCCGCCAGGTACAAAGATTGAAGGAATATTGACTCTGGCAAGTCCCATTAAATTTCCCGGAACCCCTTTATCACAGCTTGAAAGATATACTCCTGCATCAAATGGTGTAGCATTCGCATGAATTTCAATCATATTCGCAATCATTTCACGGCTTACTAAACTATAGTTGATTCCATCAGTTCCTTGGCTTTCTCCATCGCAAATATCCGTACAATAATAACGAGCTCCATAACCATTTTCTTCGGCAATTCCCTTACGAACTTCATCAACAAGTACATTTAAGTGACCACTACCGGGGTGACTATCACCATACGTACTTTCAATCATGACTTGAACTTTTCCCAAATCTTCTTTCTTCCAACCTGTTCCAATACGTAATGGATCAAGTTCGGGTGCTAATTTCCGCATTTCTTGACTGATTAACTTCATACTTTTCCTCCTACGCAAATAGCGAAATAATTAAACTAACTATCGGTGCTGTTACACCAATAAGTGTTTCCATAATCGTCTATGATTTCAGTGTTGTCTTATCATCAATTTTTAATAATAAACCAACTAACCAGAAACCTGCATCATTAATATGACTCAAGGCTGTAGCCCCTCCACAAATTGCCAAACACATGGCCGCTCTATTAAGTCATAACACCAGATAATCCCATCAAACATGGATCCAATTCCAATTAGTAATACAATTTAATCCACTTTGACTCTAATAATAAAAGTCGAAAGCATCATGAAAAGAACCAAATGAGGTTTGAATTCAATAATCAATTCAAGTAAAAAAATAATTTCCACTACAGGTACCGTTGGATCTGCAAAAAAAAGCTATATCTTCTATCAATTATCTCTTCATTCATCTGATGTTTATATAAATTCCATTAATTCATCTGACCTTTTGGATTGTTAAGCCTATCGAATAGCGTTATAATTTTCTAATTTTTATTAATTCATCTGACCTTTACAATAATATATCGTTTTATTTTAAAATGCAATATAATTATTTACATCATTTCAACAATCCCTTATTATAAATATAGATTAGAAACGGAGTAAATCATATGATGAATTCACCAGATGAAAGAAGTCTTCCACAAAAAATATCCGAAGACATCATCTCACTTATATTAGAAGAAAACCTACAGCCTGGAGATAAGCTTCCTAACGAAACTGTTTTATGTGAAAAATTGAATGCAGGAAGGAGTTCAGTTCGTGAAGCCATGAAATTACTTGCATCTCGCAATATCGTAACTATTCGCCAAGGTTCAGGAACTTATATTGCCAAAACCCCTGGAATGGTAGAAGATCCTTTAGGATTCACTTTTATTTCAAATAAAAAGAAATTGGTTCACGACTTATTAGAAGTACGCTTTCTACTAGAGCCATCCATAGCTTCTATGGCTGGCGCCAATGCAGATGAAGAAGACATAAAAAAAATCATAAAACTTTGTAATGAAATTGAAGATTTATTAAAAAACAATGAAGATCACATTCAAAAAGATATTGAATTTCATACCGCTATCGCATTAAGTAGTAAAAATGTGGTTGTACCTCGTTTAGTGCCAGTGATCAATAGTTCCATTCCATTATTTGTAGAAATGACTCGAAACACATTACACAAAGAGACAATCGAATCGCACCGTGAAATTGCCGAAGCTATTGCCGCACACGACACTTTACGTGCACAAGATGCGATGTATCTTCACTTGGTTTACAACAGAAAAACAATCCAGAAAAGTATTTGACCATATGTATGGTCTTTTTTTGAAACAGTTTTCTTGTTTTTACATTTATTTTCATTTTTAAGGTTGCCAGTTTCAACGAAATGGTGTATCCTATGCGTATGAACACTTCAAGACATTATTACTTTTACTTTAAATAGCCCTGAAAAAGCCATATGTATACGATGGTTATTTTTAAATTTCAGGGCATTCAAAAGGCATTTCTTCTTCGAAATGCTTTTTTTAACATTTAAAGTGCGCTCTAGAAAAGAGGAAATGATATGAAATACGGATTGATAGGTGAGCACTTGGGGCATAGTTTCTCCAAGCAAATTCAGACAAGAATTGCAGAGATTGAGAACGTAAAAGATTATGACTACCAATTGGTGGAATTAAATAAAGAAGAATTCAAAGAATTTATGGAAAAGAAAGATTTCAAAGGAATCAATGTGACTATTCCATATAAAAAGGATGTCATTCCTTACTTAGATGAAATGGATGAGAGTGCTAAAGCTATTGGTGCTGTCAATACAATCATCAATGTAGATGGCAAATTAAAAGGGTACAATACAGACTTTGGTGGATTCTTATATATGGTTAAAGCCCACAACGTACGTATGGAAGGCAAGAAGGTCTTGATTATTGGTAACGGTGGTGCATGCGCTGCTGTTAAAGCCGTTTGTGAACACGAAAACGCAAAAGACATTGTGATTGTTTCAAGAAGTGCAAATCGTGGTGCCATTAGCTATGATGAAATATATACATCTCACTTAGATGCAGATATTATCGTCAATACAAGTCCTGTAGGAATGTTTCCAAATATTGTGAATGCACCAATTGATGTAACCTGGTTCCATAAATTAGAATGTGTATTAGATGTTGTATACAACCCAATTCTTACTCGTTTATGTTTTGAAGCTCAAGAAGCCGATATCAAGCGTGTGATTGGTTTAGAGATGTTGATTGCGCAAGCCAAATATACATTTGAAATTTTTGAAAATATGTCTTTTGACGATTCTATCATTGATGAAATCAAAAAGGAGATGTTGAAAGATCGTTGTAACATCGTATTGATTGGTATGCCTAGTGCTGGTAAAACTACAATTGGTAAAATACTTGAAGAAAAGCTTGGAAAAGAATTTTTCGACTTAGACGATATGATTATTGCCAAAGCCGGCAAAAGCATTCCAGAAATCTTCCAGGAATCTGGAGAAGCTGGATTTCGAGCCATTGAAACAGAGGTTGCGATTGAAGCTAGTAAAATGAACAATAAAATCATTGCGACAGGGGGTGGTGTCGTTAAGCATAAAGTCAATATGGACTTCTTGCGTTTAAATGGAATCACGATTTTCATTGATCGCGATATCGATAAATTAATTAGTTCCGATCCAAATAGACCTTTATCAAATTCTAAACAAGCCCTTCAACAAATGCATAAAGAAAGATACCCATTGTACCAAAAATACGCTTCTTATGTAGCTGTCAACAATGCGAATATTGAAGAAACGGTTGATGACATTGTGAATGCCTATCACAGCATTTTAATTGATGCCATTGCAGAGTAGCGAGAAGGTTTATTATCTTCTCGTTTTCATTTAAAAAAGGAGAAATCATATGGAAAATCAAGTTACACAATTATTAAAAGCTATGGTAAAGCCAGATTATACAGCTTGTAGCTATGCCTTTATGCAAAACGGAAAAATTGTATGTGCCGATGCGATTGGTGTCATCAACAAAATCAACAATCAACCCATCACGACGGATTGTACGTTTAATGTATGTTCGATATCTAAAATCTATTGTACCGTATGTGTTATGCAGTTAGTGGACGAAGGATTAATTCAACTTGAAGATAAAGTTGCAGACATTCTTCCTGAATTTACAATGAAAGATGAAAGATATAAAGATATTACAGTACGCATGTGCCTAGACCATTCGAGTGGACTTCCGGGGACACAATGGAAACATTTTAGTGTGAGTACAAGTTCTAAGTTTGACTACTATAACGAAGTATTAAACTATTTATCAAACAGCACTCTAAAAGCAGATCCAGGAACTTACAGTACATATTGTAATGATGGGTTTACACTCGCTGAAATGGTCGTTTCAAAAGTTCGTAATATGCCTTATGAAGATGTCTTAAAGAAATATATTACAGAAAAGATTGGCACAAAAAGCACCAACACAACTTATACAATCAATTCAGATTATCCTTTAGTTTCTGAAGGTAAGAAGCCAAAAGAATACTTTCCAATTCAAGGAGCCGGTGGCATCACCACTTCTATGATTGATTTATGTAAATTTGGACAAATATTTCTAGAGCCTAATTCCATTATTAGTGAAAAGTCAAAAGCTTTAATGGCTAAATCTTGGGGCACTACATTTCTTAAATCTGATCTAGGCGCCATTGATTTTGGCTTAGGATGGGATCTAGTCAGACACCATGATCCAGACTATGATTTTGGTGATGGTGTTTTAGCCAAAGGTGGAAACAGTATGTTCTTTAGTTCAAGACTGATCATTGTTCCTAAATACAATGCCGTATTAGCATTCAGTGAAACACATGATTGCGGACTCGATGTTCCTACAACTTTAATGCGCTTATTCAATACGTATTTAGAACCAAATACATATCCAGATTATTCAGGAATTTATGCCCATGCCTTTGGTTTACAAAAAATCACAACCATCAAATCAAGTATGGTTGTGCAAGATAAAACGGAAAAAGGCTGGATCATGAGTGATTTGTTGGATTATGAAGATGGTAAATGGACAAATGAAAAAGGAAATCAAATCTTCTTTGAAGGAGATTATCTTTTAAAGACAACAAGAAATCGTACGGTTGCGTTTGCACAAAAGGCTAAAAAACAAGAACTAAACTCAGTTTGGAAATCCAGATTAAACAAAAAATATATTGTGTGTGATACAACTTATTATGATATTGTCACAAACCAAATGTTATGCAGTGTTGAATTTAACAGAACAGAAGATACAATGTCATTGATTGTTCATGGACATAAATCTGAACCAGTAATATCTGAATTTCCAATTGAAGTAATCGATGATACACATGCACAAAGTTATTTACATACGCCTTGTAACGGTTCTAGAGATCGTATTGAGCCTTACTTTGAAGATGGTAAATTATATTGTGCAAGCTACACCTATATTTGTGAAGATGATATCGAACCATATAATTCTCAATTATTTGAAAAAGAAAATAAAGTCTACAAAATCAACAACACTTTAGAAGTCTTACCAACTATTTGTGAAAATCATCGAATTCTAGTATTGGATTCAAATGGAGATTTATACTATGATTCAATGGATGTTGAAGAATATAAACCTATTAAATCTGGATTTATCATCTTGGTTTAACCTTAACGTGGATGGAAGTAATATACTCCTCCACTTTTTTTGTTTCATGTATATCAATTAATAAAAATTCCAAGAATGGTCCTTCGATTTTATAATTGTGTTCTTGAATCCAATCTTTCATTTTATAAAAGAGCTGGTTTGTACGATCATACTCTCCTGAATAAGTATATGTACAATACATGCCTTCATCTAAAATAAAGTCGTGTTTTTCTTCTTGAGTTAAAATAAATACACTTGTATAGACGAATTCATCATTTTTATATTCGACAACACTGCCTGAATCCATATTTCCAAGTACAGAAATATCTTCTTCCATCGATTCACTTAGTTTCGTCAATAAAAGGTCAATTTTTTCATCTTGATCAATTTTTTCTTTTAAATACCGACAATATCTTTTGGGATATACTTCAATCTTACATGTATCAAATACCATATACTGCGTGCGATCTATATCTTCAATTCGCGTTTGAATGGAACTTAGTGTTGTATTCAATTCTTGAATCTGTCTTTGAATCAATTTTTCTTCTTCTTTTAAAAACACAATTGTATTATTCACACTACGATTATCTAAGTATTCTTTGATTTGATGTGTATCATACCCTAATTTTAAACAATCTCGAATTATGTTTAAAATATAGATATCATTCAGTGTATATAATCGATAATTTGATTTTGATCGCATTGGACAAATTAAACCTACTTTTTCATAGTATCGTAAAGAGTCTGTTTTAATATTGTATAATTTTGCGATTTCATTGATTCTATAATACTTTTTCATAAGTAAATTTATCTCCTTCACTAAATAAACAGTAGGAGATAAACTCCTCTAA
>ENA-ORNQ01000872-ORNQ01000872.1-human-gut-metagenome-genome-assembly--contig:-NODE-872-length-26755-cov-20.615468_pt1 | contig 26755 bp, 19 predicted proteins | sample MGYA00242116_ERZ509024 | MGnify/ENA primary metagenome ERZ509024 (study PRJEB26280, sample SAMEA2338697) | human gut metagenome | biome: human gut; feature: human-associated habitat; material: faeces...
CTAACGCTTCCTACTGCCGAGCGCGTTGTGGTCTCTCACCACTTAGTTGTTGCTCATGCCGGGCGCACACAGAAAAGACCCGCGCCCGCGGGTGCAGGCACAGGTCGGAAAAGGGTGATATTCAATTGTGATTTACTTGATTTTCTCGGCTTCCAGATCTGTCAGCGGCACAGCCGCAGTTCTTGATGGCCATTGGCGGCTTATGCACCGCAGGCGTTGGCGTTGATTGTGTCAATCACGCCCTTAATCCCCTTCCACACTGACAAATCCGTAAACACCTCGATGATGCTGCCCTGATCGATGAATGGTGCTTCCTGTAGAATCGACATATCCTTCATCATGCCGTTATGCACAATGTACTCCACAATTTGATTCACAAAATAGATTTGCCGGCTGTCCAGATTTACATTGGTCAAATAAGCGGAAAATGCTTCTTTTGCGGCATTCATATCCAGCCCGACGATTTCGCGGATGAACTCGCCCAGCGGCTTCTTTCCGTACTCGGCTTCGTAATCCTGCTTTGTTCCGACTTCGCTCCAGAGAATTTCCTCTAGCTGGGTAATGTCGCTGTCCGTCAGCGGAACATTCATCTTGAGTTTCGCAATCGCCAATTCATTCTGATGCTGGCGGACGTAAAACTCAGCCCGCATTTTGTAATTTTGCAAGTCGTCGTTTTCCAATTCCGACTGTTTCCATTCAATGGAAAGGATTTCATCACCAAAGCCTGTTTCGTAAGCGGATTGCTCGTTTGTGATGTATTTCATCAAATCACGCAGGGCTTTGCGGATTTTCTCCAATTCATCCACTCCCGTATTTTCCACATAATCGGTATGCAGTATTTTCTCCAGCAGTGCCGATTGTGCCGCAATTTCCGGCACATTGGCGATTTTGCTGAGCGCCTCCGCCTTTTTCAGCAGGTCGTGATGCGCCCGATTGTACGGCAGTCCCGCGAGATGCGCCAGCTCCATGCCGTACAAGAGCGCGTCAAAGCGCAGCGCCTTCGGGTCATCCGGCTCCGGCAAAAGCAGAGGCGCTAACTCCTGCTGCATCATCAGCGTGTCCTCGTAGCTCAATGACTGATATCGGTTCGGGCTTGTATACAATTCAACGAATTTCAGATGCTGTTTGACGGCGAAGTTGTCTTGGTTCAATTCCGATACTTTGCGCACCATGTCATCCACCAAAGTTTGACGGAATGCGGACAATTCGTCGGTTTTGTACACTGCGTCCTGCAATTTGAACGCCATTTGTGCCTTCAACGAAAAAAGCGCCCCTTGAAGCGAGCGTGCGCTGGCATTGGCATTGCCTTTGCTCATGCGGAAAAACTCGAAGTTTCCGCAGAAGTCGAAAATATAGAACTTGTCCTTGTCTTTGCCGTCAATCAACCCCGGAGAGAGGCGCGTGCCGCGGCCTATCATCTGCCAGAATTTTGCCTTGCTCATCACCTTCTTGAAGAACACAAGGTTTAACACTTCCGGCACGTCGATGCCCGTATCGAGCATATCCACCGAAATAGCAATCTGCGGCAGTTTCTGCGGGTCGGAAAACTCGTCGATAGCGCTCTGCGCATAAGTCATGTAGTTGTCGATGACCTTCGCATAGCCGTACAAATGCGGATATTCGCGGTTGAAAATCTCCAAGATTTTCTCCGCGTGCGTGTGATTCTTGGCGAAAATGATGCTCTTTCCGATTTTGCTGCCGTAGTCAATTTTCAGCCCGTCGGTCATCAGCGTATTCAGCACCTTGCGAATGGTATCCTCATTAAATACCCATTCGTTTAACGCGGATGGCATCACGCATTCCGGCACATCGCCGTTTTCATCCGCAAATTTCGCCTCGTATTCCTCTTTCTCCTCGTCGGTCAATTCGTCGTATACAATGCCCTGCTGAATGAACTTCAGCGTCGTTTCTACCGATACGAAATCGCACAGATAGCCGTCTTTGACTGCCTGCGCTAATTCATAGCCATACGTCGGCGCACCGTTGCCCAAATCAAAAAGTGCATAAGTATTCTTGTCGATTTCATCCTTCGGCGTCGCCGTCAAACCAACCAAGGGCGCATCAAAGTAGGTAAAAATGTCGCGATATTTGTTGTAGATAGAGCGGTGCGCCTCGTCGCAGATGACCAAATCAAAGTGCCCGACCGTGAACAGCTTGCCTTCCGCATCCTCAATGGCGTCGATGCAGTTCATCATCGTCTGGTAGGTCGAGAAGACGCAGTGCGCCGTGGTATTGTCCCGCTCTTCGCAGAGATTCGTAACCGAAAGTTCCGGCAGCAGGTTCACGAAGCTGCGTTTCGCCTGCGTGACCAGCGAGTTTCTATCCGCCAGAAACAGGATATTCTTCACCCAGCCGTGTTCCAGCAGCACCTTGCACAGCGCAATCACCGTGCGCGTTTTGCCCGAACCTGTCGCCATTACCAGCAGTGCTTTGCGGCGGTTGCGCGCATCAAAAGTGTTGCAAACAGCCTTGATTGCGTTCTCCTGATAGTACCGTCCGGCGATGTTCTCGTCCACCACAATATTGTCCAAATGCGTGCGCATCCGCAGCAGGTTGAACAACTTCTCCAAATCGCGCTTTGACCAGATAGCGGCGCACTTGCGCTCCGGATACTGCCCGTCGTCGATTTTCGTTTCAAACCCGTTGGTTAAGAAGATTACTGGACGCCGCCCCTGCTGCTTCTCGATAATATCCGCATACAGTTTCGCCTGCTGCCGCCCCACCGCCGGATCCACGCAGGAGCGCTTCGCCTCCACAATCGCCAGCGCCTTGCCATCGTCGCCGTACAAGACATAATCCGCATAGCCCGTCTCGCTCTTGTTCGGCATACCGGGCAGCTTGACCTCGTTCAGCCAATTCTTTCCCTCAACCCAGCCGGCATCCTGCAGCATTGCATCAATATACAGTTTTCGCGTCTTGTATTCGGAAATTTCCAGCGGCTTCGGCACATACGTCTGATGCTGCTCTTCGCGGCGCTGCGTCAGCTTTTCCTTGAGTGCGGCATTCTCTTTGATGAGCGCATCCAGCTTGCGCGCGGCGTCCTCGTCCACCGCGGGCGGGGTCGGCTGTGCGCTCTGCTCCGCCAGCAAAGCAGGATTAAAGGTGTGTTCGGTGTAATTTTCGCCGTAGCAGTACGCCAGAAAATCGAAAAAAACGAACAGGTTTTGCAGACACAGCACCGCCTGTTCGCGGTTGATGACCTTGCCGCCGTGCGCGGCGTTGTTGCCCATGCGGCGGATGAAATCCAAGCGAAAAATCAGCTGCTCATCCACGATGCCGCGGAACTCCTCGGTATTGATGAGGGTGACGAGCTTATCATCCCACGGCATGACCAGCGACCCGTCCACCGCATACATCCACTTGACCGCCGCCTCCATCGCCCGGCGGCAGTTGAGGACGCACGCTGCGGGGTCGATGGACAGGATTTTCTCCGCGGATTCGGCGATCGGGGCGAACGCGGCGAAGGACGGGATGGAGAGGTAGGGGGAGAAATTGGACATGAGAGTTCACCGTTCTTTCAAGTCAGATTGAGTAGATACTACATAAAGCCCAAATTTACTGTGCCCACTTTTTAATTTCATCTTCCAAGCTCACTACCGGTTTGTCGAGTAGTTCGCGTAGTTCTTTTGCTTCTCTTATTACATCATCATAATTATATTTTTGAATTTCCTGATAAATATTGTTTAACGTATGCATAGAATAATCATCAGAAGTTTTTGCTTTTTCCTTACTCTCATTCTTTTTTTCTGGAATGCGCAAAGGCATCTCGAAAATATTCTTATTTATTGCAAAATGTATGCGATGCCGTAATTTGTCAAAAGTATCCGCTTGATATTCACTATATTCCCTTAATGTATTCAACATCTGTCTTCCACTGTTAATAATACCAAATTGTGTCCTTGTTGAACATTCGTCATCATATAAGAATATCACAAGTTGGTGTTTAGCATCTTTGTTTAACCATTCAACTAATTTTTCCCACCAAAGTTTGTCTGTTTTGCCAAGCGACATGCCATATACGCATATAATATCGCTATTATCAATGATTTGTTTTCCGTCACGTTCAGCTTGTGTCTTGAGTTCAAAATTAGCTTCCGGTTTCACAAAAAGGCTCTTAAATTCTTCATCTCCTGATAAAGATTCGTTTTCAATCTGACTTTTATCGTTTACTCCCATTATTGGACACTCATTAACTTTACCATGTATATGCAATATTTCACCTATACAGTCTTTAATCTCAGTACCACCAAATTCCCTTTCATGAACTATCCTTTTCTGAAAATGAGACAGACATTTTTCTAAGCAACTCGTATAATTAAATGATAGAAAGTTATACACTTTAGGACGTGCAGCGCTTTGTTTCATTGTTTCGACGATTGCTTCATGCGAGCCCTTTGTCAAATTATCCAAAGAATAAAAATTAGTAAGTGCCTCTTCCATGATAGAAATAATCTTGTCATCATCAAAATTTAGTTTGTTTTCTTCTTCAGATAAATATTTAGTAAACTGAGCCGAAAAATCTGTTACTTGTTCACGCATTACATCTTTGTTATCCATTGTGAATTTAGAAGAGTATTTTCCAAGCTGTTCCTCAAAATACGACCATTCTGCACGATGCTCATCAATCTCTTCCGCAAAATCTTTCAAAGTTTTTTCTTTGCCTTCCGCTTGTCGGATATAGACTGGAAAAAAGTCAGAAAAACGCGACTTCATCCCTAACCCAATGTCGAAACCATTGCCAATCAGAAACGTAATCTGCATAGCCATCACCTCACCCGAAGTATTTCTGCATTAGAACTTTTTGTTCCAGTTCTATTTTACTCAAAACTTGCTGAAGAGTCAATCTGCTTTTGTTGCTTTTTGCAACAAACTCGGAAAAAATTTTTTGTTGTTCAATATCGGGAAGAAGTAGATTTATTTCACGCATCGCTGATATTGGTAGCTGCGGCTGTGCTGAACCACTCGCATTTTTCTGCTTTATATCATCCAGTAACATTTTGAACTGCTCTATAAAAAACACTTCATTTATTATCTTTCGATTCATTCTAAGAATAACCATTCCAGAATTGATTCGCATATGTTCATATGGTATATCGCTTGTGTAAAAAGCAAGATTACCAATTGTCCCGCGAGTAGTAAGTACCACATCACCACGCGATAATTTTCCTTTTCGCAGTATGTCATCTTTTTCTTTGGTGATATACATGCAATTATCAAAATTAAAACCGGATGCTGTGACGTTCTTTGCATTTAAGAAAAGACAATATCCTTCATCTGAAAATTCATCAGCATTAGGATAGTTTTTTCCTCTATCGCCGTCTATGATTTCGCAAACCTCTGTCATTGGCTTAACACTTAAATTAAAAGAATTTCCTGTGGGGTCTCCAAACATCTCCCCAAACTTCGCCTTGACCATCAAGTCAAGCTCCCCCAATATCCTCCTGCACACCTCAATCCCCTCCGACACCTTATCGAGCGTGTCAGCAATGCGGCGCTGTGTAGGGAGGTCGGGAAGATAGAAAGGCAAAGCAACAAATACCGGCTTTGTTAGATGCTTCATGGTCGCACCATGCGCTTGATTTGCTGCCTTTTCAAGAATCGCTGCAACTTGATGAACATAAAAACTTCTATCGACTTCGCATTTATCAAAAACAACTTTGAAAATATGCTGGTTAAGCAAAGCCTTTTCGCCTTGCCAAACATATACACCAAGACTTGCAGACCATGAAATCAATACATCTCCGCGGTTTACTTCGTATTTAGGATTGTACTCACCAGCATATCGGTTCATTTGATAACTGTTTCCTGTTAAGTCCTGTATACGAATGATTGGCAAGCCATTTTCTGACCAGTCATCCGGTGCAAATGCAAAACCATTGATATAGGTTGCAACATCTCCGAGCCGTGTCATCCCATCATCCCCCTCAATTCCTCCAAAACCTCCCCCAGCCGTGCCATATCCGCATCAATCTGCGCCATAATCTCCTGCGTCGAGGGGTACTCCACCGCCTGATATTCGGTCTTTTTGTACTTGTTGATGCTCAGGTCGTAGCCATTTGCGGCAATTTCTTCCTTCGGCACAAAGAAGCTCTTGTCCGTGCGCTGGCGGGTTTCCTCCGCTTCGAGGGCGTGGAAGCGCGCCACAATGTCGGGAATGTCGTTGTCGGGGGTGGGCGTGCGCTTGTCGTCGAGGGTGAGGCCGTCCGCCTGCATGTCGTAGAACCACACCTTGTCCGTGCCGCCATGCCCGGTCTTGGTGAAAATCAAAATCGCGGTGGATACGCCCGCATAGGGCTTGAACACGCCGCTGGGCATCGAAATCACCGCTTCCAGGCGGTTGTTGTCGATGATTTCCTGCCGAATCGCCTTGTGCGCCGCCGATGAGCCGAACAGCACGCCGTCCGGCACGATGCACGCGCAGCGCCCGCCGACTTTCAGCATCTTCACGAACAGGGCGAGGAACAGCAGCTCCGTCTTTTTCGTCTTGCAGACTTTCAGCAGGTCGGCGCTGACGATGTCGTAATCCAGCGACCCCTTGAACGGCGGATTCGCCAGAATCAGCGTGTAGCGGCCGCGGTCGGTGTTCTGGTCGGACAGGCTGTCGCGGTACTCGATGCACGGGTTATCCACGCCGTGGGTCATCATGTTCATCGCGCCGATGCGCAGCATGGTGCGGTCCATGTCGTAGCCGTGGAACATGCTGTTCATATAGTGCGCCTTGTTCTGCCGATTGAAGAGGACTTCCTGCTTGCGGTTTGCTTTCAGGTACTCGCTCGCCGCCACCAGAAAGCCGGATGTGCCGCACGCTGGGTCGCAGATGATTTCGTCCGCGCGCGGTGCCATCATGTCCACCATCATGCGGATGATATGGCGCGGTGTGCGGAACTGCCCGTTGACTCCCGCCGTCGCCAGCTTGCTCAGCAGATATTCGTATACGTCGCCGCGGGTGTCCGCGCTTTGCAGGTGCGCCATCTGCTCGTAGATGACATCCATCGCGCTGACGATTTTGTCCAGCATCAGCGGCGTCGGCACCTTGAAAATCGCGTCGCCCATGTACTTCGAGTACGCGCTGTTCTTGTCGCCGTGCAGCCCCTTGATGAACGGGAACACAAACTCCTGCACCACGCTGTACATCTTTCCCGCCGGGAAATCGCGGAAAACGCTCCATTTAAGCTGCGCGCCGTCGATGGTTCGGTCGCCAATCTGCACGTCGCCTTGGAAGATGCTCGTGTACGGCAGCCCCAGCATCGCGCATTCCTTCGCCTTGATGTTGTCGCTGTCATCCAGATCGTGGATGAACATCAGGTACGTCATCTGCTCAATCACGTCCAGCGGGTTCGTCAGCCCGCCCGTCCAGAAGATTTCCCACAGCCCGTCAATCTTGTTCTTCAGTTCCCCCGTAATCATGCCGTTCGTTCCTTTCTGTATGCTGATACGGATAGCACGCGCCGCCCGCAAAACTTGCTTTCCTGATTCCAAGGAATAGTATAGCACATGCTGCTTCGGAAAGCAATTCGGCGGATAAAAGCGCACGCCAAAACTCCGGCGCTCCCCCATTTTCTCAATGGTGCGCCGGAGTTTTCGTCCTATCCTATTTTGCCCTTCCCGTCCCGCTGTGATCCGTCGCGAACGTGACCTCTTTCACCTGCTTTTTCCTTGAATGCAGGCGTTTTTCCGCCAGAAGCCGCGCAAATTCGCCCTCGTCAATCGGCAGGGACACGGGCTTGCCTGTCCACGAGGAAAGGTGCATGGCGTTGGACAGCATCAGTGCGCGGATACCCTCTGCCCCGTCCGCCACCAGCGGCGTGCCGTGCAGGATATGCGCCGCAAAAGCGTTCAGCACACCGACGTGCTGCGGATTCTCCCCGTCCAGCGGCAAAATCTCCATCTGCACCTCAGCGTGGGGGTATGCGGATGCGCTTCGGCGGTAATAGGCGGATTCGCTCTGCGGCAAGCGCCACAAGGTCAGCTGACCGTTTTCGCAGACGACTTTGCCGCGGTCACAGGCGATTTCCAGCCGATTCGTGCCGGGCAGCTCCCCGGTAGAGGCGATAAAAACGCCCGTCGCGCCGCCCGGAAATTCCAGATAGGCGGTCACGTCGTCCTCCACCTCAATGTCGTGCCATTTGCCCTCGTGGCAGAACGCGCGCACCGTTGTCGGCAGTCCGCAGAGCCATTGCAGCAAATCCAGCTGATGCGGGCATTGGTTGAGCAGCACGCCGCCGCCCTCGCCCGTCCACGTTGCGCGCCAAGCCCCGGAATCGTAATACGCCTGTGAACGATACCAGTCCGTCACCACCCACGTCACACGCTTCAGCGCGCCTAACTCGCCGGAATCCAGCAGCGCTTTCAGGCGGCGGTAGACGCAGTTCGTGCGCTGGTTGAACATGAGCGCATACGTCTTGCCCGTCTCCTGTGCGGCGGCGATAACCGGGTGCAGCTGCGCCGTGTAAACACCCGCGGGCTTCTCGCTCAGGACATGCAGTCCTGCCCGAAGCGCCGCCTCCGCAAGCGGCGGATGCAGCTCGTGCGGCGTGGCAATCAGCACGGCGTCGCACGCATGGGCGCGGATGAGCGACATGCCGTCGGCATAGATGCCCGTTCCGGCGGGGAGCGTCTGCTGCGCCCAGTCACGGCGGTCTTGGCGCGGATCAGCAACGCAGGTCAGCGCAATTTCCGGCGTTTGCCCGGACAGGATGAGCCGGCAGTGCTCCGAGCCCATGTTGCCAATGCCGATAATACCGAGGCGAATCTTCTCCACGCTGATTTCCTCCTTGGAATAGGTTACTTTTTCGTGCTTCCAAAGCTGCCGGAAACGTCGATGGCAGCATCCACTTCGTCCTTGTGGCGGGATGTCCTGCGTTTTTCATTCAGCAGCTTCAAGAACAGTTCTTCGTCAATAGGCAGCGAAACGGTCTGATTCGTCCACGAAGAAAGGTGCATGGCGTTGGACAGCATCAGCCCGCGGATACCCTCGCGCCCGTCGGCAACAAGCGGCGTACCGTGCAGGATGTGCGCTGCGAAGGCGTTCAACACGCCCGCGTGCTGCGGATTTTCGCCGTCCGTCTGCACGATTTCGTGCTGAATATCCGGTACGCCGAACGGCTCTTTGCACACGGGGCACCAGTCGCGCTCATCCACGCTGAGCGTATCCAGCGTCAATTGGTCGTTCTCGATGCGAATCCGCGCGCGCGTTCCGATGATTTCCAGCCGGTTTTCGCCCAGCGCGTCCCCCGTGGATGCAATGAACGTGCCCGTTGCGCCGTTTGCAAATTCCAGATAAGCGGTCACGTCGTCCTCCACCTCGATGTCGTGCCATTTCCCCTCATGGCAGGCGGCGCGCACCCGCACGGGCAGCCCACAGAGCCATTGCAGCAAATCCAGCTGATGCGGGCATTGATTGAGCAGCACACCGCCGCCCTCGCCATCCCACGTTGCGCGCCACGCCCCGGCATCGTAGTAGCTTTGCGTGCGATACCAGTCCGTCACAACCCAGATCATGCGCTTGATTTCACCCAGTGCGCCGCTGTCAATCAGCGTCTTCGCCTTGCGGTAGACGCAGTTCGTGCGCTGGTTGAACATCATGCCAAAGGTCAGTTCGGGATGCTTATCCGCCTCCGCGATCATGTCCCGCACCTGCAAGGTGTACACGCCCGCCGGCTTTTCGCACAGGACATGCTTTCCATGGCGGAACGCCTCAATCGCCAGCGTCGGATGCTGATAGTGCGGCGTTGCAATCAGCACTGCGTCGCAGGTATCGGACGCAATCAAATCGCTGCCCTCGCAGAAAACCGCAGCGTCCGGCACGGTTGCGCGAATCCACTCTCGGCGGCTTTCCTTGCGGTCTGCCATGGCGGTCAGCTGCACTTCAGGGCATTTGCCGCTCAGGATGTTGTGGGTATGCAGGCTGGCAATGCCGCCCGCACCGATGATTCCAAGTCGAAGCATACCGAAACACTCCCATCATAGAGCCAAGCAGACTCTTTGTCAATTTCAATCAGGGAAAAACAGAAATATCAGGAGGGTTATTCCGAAAAAAAGGACTGCGTCCAAGACGCAGCCCCCTTTTTGTGAAGTTTGCGTGCGCTTATTACTTCTGCGCCATCGGATAGAAGCCACGGTATGCGCCATCCTTGTATGCCTGACGCTGCTCGTCGATAATCTGCTGACCGCCGGCGGAAAGGATTTCGTTGGTGTACTTATCCCACGTTGCGTCGAAATCTTCCGGCTTGCAGGTCACAACCTGAACCAGCAGTTCCGCTTCCTTGGAGATGATGGTCGTGCCATAGTCAATGCGGGATTGGATAGTGCGGGTGAAGCTGATAGGTTCGTAAGCGCCGTTATTGGAAATCATAAGGCTGTCCGCCACAACATCTTCGTAGCCGTGGAAGTCCATGGCGGTCGCGGCGTAGTTCAGCTCGTCAGAGCCGTAGTAGTAGCCGTTGCAAATCGGCGCGCCGTCGGTCGCGTGCATCTTGTGCGCGTCGTCGGTATCGTTGATGTTCTTCAGGTCGGTCGGAATGTTGTTTTCGTTGACGGTGGTGTAGTTGTAGCCCTTTTCGCCGTTCTGCAGCGCGTACAGCGATTCCGGCTTGCACATCCAGTTCAGGTACTTAATCGCGGCGACCGCAACCTTTTCATCCACAGAAGCGGGGATGAAAATCGCCTGACCAGCGGCGGTGTAGGATTCATGCGGGGTCGTGCCGCTTTCGGGCTTGAAGGGGTCGCAGGCAATCCAGCTCGCGCCGGGAACGTTCTTCGCCAAATCCTGCGCGTAGGACTTTTCCATGCGCCACGCGGCATCCCAGTTGCCGACCCAGAAGCCGTCATAGCCGTTCACGCGGTCGCTGTCGGTCTGCTTGGAGTTCTCAATGCCGAAGTAATCGGAAACCAGACCCTCATTGAAGAACTTGTTCATCCAGCGCAGCGCTTCCTTCGCGCCAGGCAGCATGTAGTGGAACTTGTGGTTCGCCACCCAGTCTTCCTCGGTAATCTTGCTGTAATCAAGGAAGGCATCCATCTGGTAAATCCAGCCGTAGAAGGGGTCAGCCGCGTACAGGTCGGAGGAATACGGCACGGTTTTTTCGCCGCCCAGCTTCTGCTCCTTCGCCGCCTTCAGGTAGGCATACAGCTCTTCCACGTTCGTGGGAACTTCCATGCCCAGCTTTTCCAGCCAGTCCTTGCGGATGAACATGCTCTGCGTCGCGACGATGATGCGGCGCGCGGGCAGGTAATACTGCTCTTTGCCGGCGCCCACGTCATACTGACCGTACTGCAGCACCTCGTCGCCGAGGAATGCCTTCAGTTCCTGACCGTATTCGGCCAGCAGGTCATCCAGCGGCAGGATGCCGCCCATGTCGATGTACTGCTGCACCAAATCCGTGCCGTAGGTCATGCAGATGTCCGGGGCCGTTCCGCCCGCCAGACGGGTGGAAAGAATCGTGCCTTCCTCCCAGCGGGAAACGGGAATCCAGTTAACCTTGATGTGGTTCGGATTACCAAAGTTCTCCTGAATGTAGTGCAGCTGCCAGCAGTCCTCCACGTTGAAGCCTGCGATGGAGCGGTCATACATTTCGACGTTGAGCGTTACCCAATCGTCATCCGCCGCCAGTGCCGTCAGCGGAAGCGCCGTCAGCAGCAGGCACAGCGTGCAAACCAGAGCCAGAAACTTTTTCATAGGGGTACTCCTTTCTATCTTGAACGGCTTTTGCCGCCCGTTCCAATGGGAATGTGGGATGATGATACTAATTCGATTCTAAAACATGGCATCGAGCATAGCAGATTTTTCGTTCCGGCAAAGCTGAGTGAAGCGAGGCGTACTGGAGGTACGCGCGAGCGGAACGAAGCAAAGCCGGGGCGAAAAAGATGCTGTGCGAATGTCATGGTTTAGATGAGAATTAGTATTAGCCCTTGACTGCGCCCATCGTAACACCCGCCACGAAGTAGCGCTGCACAAACGGGTACACAATCAGGATGGGAAGCGTCGCGAAAATGATGGTTGCGGACTGAATGGATTCGGACACGTTGGTGCTCAGGTCATTCGAGCTGCCCTCCGCGACGGCGACTTCCACCGACTGGCTGCCCTTGATGAGGTTGTACAGCTTGAGTTGCAAGGGCTGCAGCTCACGCGAGGTGATGTAGTACAGCGCATCGTTGAAGCTGTTCCATTTGCCGACTGCGTAAAACAGGGAAAGCGTCGCCAGCGAGGAGAAGCTCAGCGGCAGGAAGATGCGGGTGAGGACTTGGAAATCCGTCGCACCGTCAATCGACGCCGCCTCCACCAGCTCATACGGCAGGGAAGAAAAGAAATTCTTCAGGATGATGACGTTGAACGTGGAAATCAGCCCCGGAATAATCAGCGACCACATGCTGTCAAGCATTCCGAATTCCTTCACGTTCAGGTAAATCGGAATCGTGCCGCCGGAGAAGTACATGGTAAAGACGATGAAGAACATGATGACGCGCTGCCCCTTGAGGCGACGCATGGACAGCGGAAACGCCACCAGAATCGTCATTACCATCGCCAGCACGGTGTAAATTACCGTCAGTTCGATGGTATAGAGCAGGCTGTGCCACATCGAATTGTCGCTGACGATGAGCTTGTAGGCATCGACGTTGAATTCCACCGGCCAGAACGACACTGCACCGCGCAGAATCGCAGACTTGGAGGACATTGACATGGCAATGACGTTGATGAACGGCAGCGTGCAGATCAGCACGAAGAGCATCATCACGATGATGAGGATAATCTGCCCTACACCGAGTTTCTTTTTCTTCTCAGGGCAAATATGCGCCTGTGTGGAAATCGCAGTCATGACAAATCCTCCCCTCTTACCAAATACTCTGTTCGTCGAACAGGCGGGAAACGGTGTTTGCGCCCGTAATCAGCACCAAGCCCACGATGGACTGGAACAGACCAATGGCGGTTGCGCGGGCGAACTGGCTGTTGGTAATGCCGGCGCGGTAAACGAAGGTGGAAATGACGTCGCAGTAGTCCTTGACCTTGGTATTGCCGATGATAAACGGGCGGTCAAAGCCGATGGACATCATACGCCCGATGTTCATAATCAGCAGAACGACGATGGTGGAACGGATGCCGGGCAAGGTGACATGCCAAATCTGCTGGAGCTTGTTCGCGCCGTCAATGCGCGCCGCTTCAAAGAGGTTCATGTCCAGGCCGGTAATCGCCGCAAGGTAGAGAATCGTGCCCCAGCCCATCGACTGCCACACGCCGACCAGCACATAGGTGAACGTCCACGTCGGACCATCCGTCAGGAAAGGAATGTTCTCGGAAATCCAGCCCCAGCGCAGAAGCGTGGAGTTGATGACGCCCGACGTCGGCGCAAAAATCTGCAGCACCATGCCGCCGATGATGACCCACGAAAGGAAATGCGGCAGGTACAGCATCGTCTGCGAAAACTTCTTGAGCATGGGCGTTCGCATTTCGTTGAGCAGGATGGCGAGGATAATCGGGACGGGGAAGCCGAAGAGCAAGTCCAGCCCGTTGAGAATCAGTGTGTTCTTCAGCGCGATGCCAAAGTCGCTCATGCCGAAAACGAACTTGAAGTTGTCCAGGCAAATCCACTTGCTCTTGGCGGGATTGAACATATTGTACTTCTGGAAAGCAATTTGAAGCCCCGCCATCGGCTTGTAGCAGAACAGAATGTACCAGACAATTGGAATCAGCAGCATCAGGTACAGCCGCCAGTCGCGCTGAAGCCAGTGTTTCTTGCGCTTGCGGCGCGGATGCACCGGGGCAGCGGCTTTCGCGGGATTTGTCATAAGCAAAAACCTCCATTTCTAACGAATTATGGTTTCCGTAAGGGTGCACAAAAACAACTCTCTTTTGCGGGATGCAAAATAGAATCCATGCAAAGAACCTGCTGTTTTTTCCAGCAGCGTCAACCAACATCTGACCGGCACTGCCAACGGGAAACCACGGGAGACGCTGCACGAGGCAGCCTGTTACGGGAACGTCACGCTCCGTTTCCGTATCGTTAATTTGATTATAGCCGACGCAAGTTGCACAATCAATGTAAATCCTGCTTGAAAATATGTGAATCCTGCTGTATAATCAAAGCATCTGAACCCAGAAAGGAGCTGAAACGATGAGATTTACGGAGACCATCAACGGCTACAATGCGATGGGACGCGAAGACGCGGAGTACGAAGCGTGCTATACCGTAACGGAGCACCACACCATCAGCGGGCTGCATTGCCACGATTTCTACGAATTTTACATCCACTATCAGGGCGGCAAGGTCTACTATGTGGACGGCAGCGTGTTTCCGCTGCAAAACAATCAGCTGATTATCATGCCGCCGTTTCGGATGCACGGGCTGGTGGGCGGCAGTTCGCTGCAGAACTACGAGCGCGGCTTCCTGTATCTGCGCCCGGAAACGCTGCGAAAGCTTGGCTTCGGGCAGATTGACCTCCAGCGTTACTTCGACAGCCGCCTGCAGTCCGGGAAATTCTACTATGAACTGCCGCAGGCGGATGCGCTGGCGTGCAAACAGCTGCTGATAGACATCTCCGCGCAGCAGGACATGCCGGACGAGATGGTGCAGTTCCGCAATTACGGGCGCATCATCGACTTCATGGTCATGGTCTGCCAAGCCGTGCAAGGAACAACTGCTCCTATTCAGCCAAGCGTTGTCAACGATGTGATTTTCGATGTGCTGCAATACATCAACGACCACTTCACCGAACCGCTAAAATTGGAAGACATTGCGCGCCGCTTCGCCATCAGCGTATCGTACCTTTCGCACGAGTTTACAAGCTACGCCGGGCGCAGCGTCTACGAATACATTCTCTACCGCCGCGTGCAGCTGGCGAAGGAGAATCTGCTGACGGACATGAGCCTGAGTGAAGTAGCCGACCGCAGCGGATTCGGCGATTATTCCGGCTTTCTGCGCAGCTTCCGGCGGATGACGGGCATGGCTCCGAACGCCTACCGCAAGCAGCGCAGCGGCGGACACTAATTGCTGTTTTGTCTGATTAGGACGACAATCTGCCAAATCCGCCGAATCGAAAACAGGATTCGCATAGAAATCTTGATGTCAATGTGCTATCATGCAGATAACGCATCACGCAGCGTTGAGTATTGAGGAAGGAGCGAATGCCATGATTCGGATTGCCATTGTGGGTACGGGCAACATTTCCCACGCCCATGTGGAAGCCTACCTGCGCTTCCCGGAGCGCTGCAAGATTGTGGCGCTGGTGGACATTGTGCCGGAAAAGGCGCAGAAGATGAAGGAGGATTATCACCTGACCGAAGCGGAGATCTACGACGACCACCAGAAAATCCTTTCACGCAAGGATATTGACTTGGTGGACGTCTGCACGCCGCCGTACGTCCACGCCAGCATTTCCATCAACAGCCTGCGTTCGGGCAAAAACGTCGTCTGCGAAAAGCCGATGGCGGCGTCGCTGGAAGAGTGCGACGAAATGCTCCGCGCCCGCGATGAAAGCGGCAAGAAACTCGCGATTATCGCCCAGAACCGCTTCCGCCAGCCCATCAGCAACCTGAAGAAACTGCTGGACAGCGGACTTGCGGGCAAAGTGCTGTGCGCATCCGTCACATCGGCATGGTGGCGCGGTCACTGCTACTACGACCTGTGGTGGCGCGGCACATGGGAGAAGGAGGGCGGCGGCTGCACGCTGAACCACGCCGTCCACCATATTGACATGCTGTGCTGGATGATGGGTCTTCCGCAGGCCGTGACGAGCGTGATGGCGAACGTCGCGCACGACAACGCTGAGGTGGAGGATTTGTCGCTGTCCGTGCTGCAATATCCGGGCGCGCTGGCGCAGCTGACAGCCTCCGTCGTGCATCACGGCGAAGAGCAGGAGCTGGTCTTCCAGTGCGAGAAGGCGAAAGTCGCCGCGCCGTTCAGCGTGTACGCGTCCATCTCCAAACCGAACGGCTTCCCGATTGAAAATACGGAGTTAGAGCAGAAAATCCGCGATTTTGTGGATGCGCAGCCTCAGCTTCCCTACGAAGGGCACGCGGGCGAATTGGAAAACGTCCTCTCCGCGCTGGAGAACGACACCCTGCCCGCAATTGGCGGCGAGGATGGCCGCCGGACGATTGAGCTGATTACAGCCGTCTACAAGTCAGGCGCAACAAAGCAGACGGTCACGCTGCCGCTGCAAAAGGACGACCCGTTCTACACGGTGGAAGGCATGATGCGCGCTGTGCCGCATTTCTACGAGAAAACCACGTCTGCCGCTTCGCTTGACGGCACGATTACGCTCGGCAGCGATTATCAGCAGAAATAATGGGAGGTCATCACGATGAAAGTATCAGACGGCATGAATTATGCGCCCAAAGGCAAGGCGCAGCCCGTCGTGAAGCCGGGAGAATTTATCTTTTCCGCCGCGCACCTTGACCACGGGCACATCTACGGCATGACGAACGGCCTGCTGGAAGCGGGCGGCACGCTGAAGTACGTCTACGACCCCGATCCGAAGAAGGTGGAAGCGTTCGTGAAGGCGTACCCGCAGGTGAAAGTCGCCCGAAGCGAGGAAGAACTGCTTAACGACAAAGAAACGAACATGGTCTGCGGCGCGGCGATTACAAACGAGCGCTGTGCGCTGGGGCTGCGCGCCATGCAGGCGGGCAAGGACTACTTCACCGACAAAGCGCCCTTCACCACCTTGGAGCAGCTGGACAGCGCCAAGAAGATGGTGGCGCAGACAGGCAAGAAGTACATGGTCTATTACGGCGAGCGGCTGCATGTGGAAGGCGCGGTGCTGGCGGGCAACCTGATTGAGCAGGGCGCTATCGGCAAGGTCATCCATGTGGAGGGCTTCGGGCCGCATCGGCTGGGCGCGGCAGGGCGGCCGCAGTGGTTCTTTGAAAAGGAGAAGTACGGCGGCATCCTCTGCGATATCGGCAGCCACCAAATCGAGCAGTACCTGTTCTATGCGGGCGAGGAGGACGGCACCGTCTCCCGCAGCCGCATTGCCAACTACGCGCATCCGCAGTACCCGGAGCTGGACGACTTCGGCGACTGCGCCATCAACGGTGCAAACGGCACGACGTTCTACTTCCGCGTGGACTGGTTCACGCCGGACGGTCTGCGGACGTGGGGCGACGGGCGCACCATCATCATCGGCACGAAGGGGTACATTGAAATCCGCAAGTATGTGGATGTCGGTACGGAGCGCGACGGCGGCAACCATGTGTTCCTCGTCAACGACCAAGGCGAGCAGTACATCAACGCGACCGGTTTGACGGGCTACCCGTTCTTCGGTGATTTGATTCTGGACAGCCTGAACCGCACGGAAAACGCAATGACGCAGGCGCACGCCTTCAAGGCGGCGGAACTGTGCCTGATTGCGCAGAAGCAGGCGGAAATGGTGTATCAAGCGAAATAAAGCAAGAAAGCAAGAAAGCAAGCCCGTCGGCTGCCTGTGATTTGTACAGGCGGTCGGCGGGTTTGGTTGGTTGTATACAATTGAGAGGACGGGGATGGCGGTGCTTTTGAGGTGGTGAACTTTCGTGCTGCGGATGAGGATAGTGGGGAGCAGGGGGAATGTGCTCCTGATTGTCGCATGAAGTAGTTTGTGTCCGATGAAGAGCGGACAGGGGGTATTGTAGCACAAAAGGGTGGCGTTGTGGTGACGGTTAGGAGACTTTTGTTTTGGATTTCGTACACTCGCAGGTAGTTGCATTTTCGGCGGGATAAAGGTCGCCGCCGCACATTTTGCACTTGATGAACATGGGTTTATTCATCCTTTTTCTTCCATCTAACAACATCGGCTGTTATATTCATCCTCATTGGCATATGATCAATTCTATACTCTGATTTATCAAATGCGCTAACCGCAACCGATTTTCTATCAAAAATATGGGAAAGATGTATGTCAGGAAAATAAATTCTTGTCTCGTACTGATATGCATACTCACAACGTTTGTGTAGCAATTCCGGGTAGTTGTCTGTCGGATTGATAAAGAACTCACCTCGTTCATCAATATCATACTGTATTCTATCTGCAAGGACACGATTAGCAAGAGCTTTTCTCTCCCTTCTTTGCTTTTTTAACATATTCTTCAATTCTTTATCTCGCATTTCCGCGATGCGATTAGCAAATGCTCTGGCTTGAAGAATAACGTATGTTGCTCTTCTGTCATCTGCCACTATAGATGAATTCCACTTGTTTGCAAACGCATCAAACAAACGCGCATCAAAGTTATGCCTTATTCTTGTTTTTCCTGAAGAAGGTGCTTCATTTACTGCATCAATGCACTGGTATCCATAAATGCAAAAAATCGGAACAGTTAAGGCACTTTTTCTTCTTAATAGAACATAATTTCCATCATTACTTTCCTCCAAATCGTCCTTTAATCTGGAACGCATTATAGTCAAACGTTTATCATCTTTTTTCAATCGAGCAAAATAACCTTCAAAACTATCTCCCTGCACTGTATCGCCAGTTGCTTGTGCTTGTTGGATAAATTTCCCCACGCATGAAAAACTAAAGTTTCCGTTTACAAGAGAATCTATCCACCTTTGTTCCGAAAATTTTAAAAATATGATGTAATTGTCTGGTGGTATCACTTCAATCACCTACTTACGTCAATTATAAAAATCTTATTTTTCATGCTTTGAAAGTAATTTTCGTTGCTCTAATTGTTTAAGCAAATTTTGAACGTTTTTCCCGTTCGCCCCCGCCGCCAGCGCATCCACCTGCGCTGCAATCTCCCCGTCGAGGCTCGTGGGCATCGGGTCGGCGAAGCGAATTTCCTCCGCAAGGCGCTTCATGTCCGCATCCCCCGATGCGGCCAGCGCGTTCGCCTTCTGCCGGATGACCTTCCACGCGGCGGTGCTGTCCGCCATGTGCGCTTCGCTCTGCGATACCACCACGCGCGCGGCATCCTTCACCGTCAGGCAGATGCCCGTCACAGCGAAAATCAGCACCTCCGCCAGCACCGTCACCCACGCGGGACAGAGCGCCGCCAGCCCCATCAGCGCAAAGCCGAGAACGCCCTGTACCGCCAGCGCCACCGCGCCCACCTTGAAAATCGGCCAGCCCAGGATCTTGCTTTCCAAGCCATCTTTGCGGAACGCGGCATAGAACGTCCACGCCGCCAGCAGGAACATCAGCACGGTGCAGATAGCCGCAATCCACCACGATGCCGTCCGGCTGAACGGAATCAGCACCATCAGCACAAGTGCCACCACCAGAAGAATCCCCCAGATTGTCCATGCGTGCTTGCTCAGTTTCATTGCTTAGTCCTCCCGCTTCTTGCCGCAGTTCGGGCAGAATTTGCTGCTGATGTTCGCCTGTCCGCAGGCGCAGTTCCACGTTTCCGGCTTTTTCGCACCGCAATTCGGGCAGAATTTGCTCGTGATGCCCGTCTGCCCGCACGCGCAGTCCCACACTTCGGGCTTCTTCGCGCCGCATTCCGGGCAGAATTTGCTCGTGATGCCCGCCTTGCCGCAGGTGCACGTCCAGCCCTCGACTGCGGGAGCTTCTGGGGTCAAGGCGCTCTGCATTACCGGCTGAATCGCGTCCTTCGTCATGCCGATGACGCTGCCGACCGCGCCCAGCCCAACGCCTAACTGCATCGCGTCGCTCGCCATGCCGCTGATGCCGCCCGCCGCGCCGCCGTTGCGCATGGCTTCCAGACCCACCTGACGGCTCGTCTCCTGCTGGTAGGTGTAGCCCTTCATGCGCATCTCCTGCGCCTCGGCTTCCGCCTGCATCCGGTAGATGTCCGCCTGCGCCTGACCCGCGATTCGCGCCGCGTCGGCATCGCCCTGCGCGGCAATCATCTTCAGATGGACATCCGCCTTGAGAATTTCCGCCTCTCGCGTTTTCAGGTACAAATCCGCGTGCTGCTGCTTCATTCGTTGAAAATTATTGTCACCATCCGGCGTGACGATGTTGCTGACGTAAAATTCCGGCACTTCCAGCCCGTACGATGCCAGTTCCGCGTTGATGGCGTCGCGCAGACCGCGGCTGATAGTGTCGAGATGCTCGTCCAGCTCCAGGACGGAAATGTGGTTGCTCTTGATGATTTTCGCCAGATTCGCCTTCACCTGCGTCATGATGAGCGTGCGGAAGTACCCCAGCCCGTTCTGGTTAAAGACTTCCTCCTGCTTCAGCCCCGCTGCCGTGCCGACGACGCGGATGAGCAGCCGCCGCGCGTCGCTGACCCGCAGGTTAAACGCGCCCGACGCCCCCAGTTCCACATGGATGCCCGTCACCGGGTCAAACATGCCGACTTTGCTCGGCGTGCCCCACTTGATGCCCAGCTGCGTCGTCAGGTTGACGAAGTAGACCTCCGCGCGGAAGGGCGTGCCCTGCGTCGGCAGCTGGTAGATGCTGTTCATCTTGGGGAGCGTGGCGGTTTCCAGCGTGTAGCGCCCCGCGCCGAAGGAATCCAGCGCTTCGCCGTTGCGGAAGAACACGGCTTCCTGACTTTCGTGCACAATCAGCTGCGTTCCCGTGGTAAAATCCGTCAGCGGGTGCTTCCACACAATCGTCTGATTGTCGCCCTCATAGCGGATGACCGCCGGAATGCCCTCCGCACGCACCTGTGCCTTCTTCACCTCCGCCTGTACGTCGTTCACCGCACCGCAGACGGGGCAGTCCACCTCGTCCACCGTGCTGTCCGCGTTCAGCTGGCAGCCGCACCGATGGCAGCGGAACGACACGGCTCCCCCCACCATCAGCGCCGACTGGCACACCGGGCAGCGGGCATCCACCCCGTCGGCTTGGTCGAAAACGACCTGATTGCCGCAGGACGGGCACTTGCGGCTGGCTAACCTTTCGGTTTTGACATCAATGATATTGCCGCACGCGCAGCGGACGCGGCGGCTTGCGAACAGACCCGTGCTGGCCTGCACATACTGGTGGCAGACAGGGCAAGCAATAACGAATTTACTCATAACGGCAGTTCCTCCTCTATCTCATTCCTCATGCTGGAAATTGCGCATGTGAAAGGAAATCATTCCACTTTGATTATACTGCATAGGTGCACGCTTTGCAAGGGGGTACAGGGGGGTTGCGGGTTTTTATGCCCGGATGTGACAAAAACGCGGCGGCTTCCGGGGTGAGGGGAAGCGCCGCAAAATGGTGGAATATTATTGAAAAAAAGGCGAATCAAGGTCTACCCATATCGCAGGACGAACAGCACCAGAAGAGTCACGAACATCATGATAGTAAAGAGAGCCATCCGCTCCCACACGCGCCGCATCATATTGTTCATGTCCCGGCGAACGTAACCACCACCAGCTGGCACTTGCGCCGTCTACAAATACACCCTGCGCAATCGCATATGCTGTTGGTTGTATACAGGACTTAGTGTTGCTATTTTCATTTAGTCCGAAGTACATTTTAGCCTCGGCATAACTCAGTAAAAACACTTTATCTTTAGTTGTGCTGCCGCCAGTAATGTTCCACTCACTATAACCTTGGGACTTATCATTAGCCACAGTTGTTAAGATAATCGCTTGCTGTTCAGATGTATCAAATGCTCTTGAAAAAAACACATCGTTCAGCCATGCTCGAAGTGAGCACTTTTCCCATGTCACATTAGTCTCACTTTCATTGTAGGGCTGCGCATCCAATCCATACTGACTAATCAGCAGTGCTTTGTTTTTATCTCGTGCCAACACCAACCACTCAATAGAAGTTAAATCCTCGCCCGATTGCATCTGTGGATATCGCCCCAAAGTCACATAGTTTCCTACCGCAAACTTCTCATCAAGTGCAACAGCAGCTGCTACTTCTGCAAGATTCTTATTATTTGTTAGTATATTATCAACATCCTTGTAGTCAATAATCGTTGCATAAATAGCGTATGCTTCATCATATTCCCCAGAATTAGTTAAATCGTCTGCCTGCTGATATTTTGTTTCTTTAACCTGCGTCTTTGCATCGTTATAATTTTCCAATGACCAGAAAATAGTATTTGCGTCCTCATATTGACCATTTTGACGCAGAGCCATTGCTTTTTGATACCACGTTTCTGAAATTTGTTCCGTAGCATCACTGTAATTTCCCAATGCCGAAAAAGCTTCTATTGCTTCTTCATATTGTCCATTTTCGCGCATTGAAACGGCTTGCTGATACTTTTTCTCATCACTTGCTTCTCGCGCACGAATAGGAGCATCCGAATAACGTCCTGCGTTGCTAAATGCAGTTACAGCATTATCCCAGTTCCCTGCTGAAAATTCTGCTTCTCCCTTTGCGTAATATGTTTCCTTAACTTGCTGTTTTGTATCACGATATTCTCCCAATGATACAAAAATAGCAATAGCTTTGTCATACTGTCCAGCTTCAGCCAGCGAAATTGCTCTATGATATTTGACAACGGGAACAATGTAAAACACAGTGAAAATGGTTATCAGTACAATGAATACAGAGCTTCCTATAATGATATTATGATGTTTTTCTTTTAATGCTTGTTTTTGTTTTTCTTTTTCCCGCAATTCTGTATAATGCTGTTCTGCTTTTTGGCGAAGTTCATTCACATCACGATATCCATTCAATTGTTGTACATTTAGTTTTTCACAAACCCGTTCCCAATCAAAGCTATTTTCCTTCGCTGTCTCCCATTCCTGTTTTGCCTTATCATACGCTTCGTTTTGAATTTTCTCCGCCATTTCGAGACAGCTCTTTGTGTTCTCTTCTTGACCCTTGATTTTTTGAAACATTTCAGCGCCATTTTTCAAGTCAGAGACAGAAATGCATGCAATATTTATTAATCCATGCATTTTCTTAAATTTAGCTCGTTTCGCCTGATACTGCGACAAATGCCACGACATGTTTGGTGTACTTTCATAGTCTGTATTCTCATTTCCAAGCATTAGGCAGTTTTTTTGATAAGCCTCCTGTACCCTTTCCATCTCGCAGCGTTCTGCATCTCCGGCCGCTACCGCACAGGCGCAGTCAATCGCCAGTTCGTGGCAGTGCTCCTCCACCCGCGCCCGCACGCTCGCCATGTAACCCGTGTACGTCTGCTTCTGCGCCGCCGACGCAAAGCGAACCGCCTTCTGCCAGTCGCCGCGCATGTCCACGCAGTAATTCAGCGCGCCGAGGTCGCTTTCCTTGCGGCAGCCCGTTTCAGCGCACACCTTGCCCATGTAGGCCTCGGCGCACTCCGGGTCAATGTCCAGCACGCGGTCGTAGTATTCGCGCGCACTCGCGGTGTCGCCGTCCTCCAGGAACAGCGCGGCACGCTTGAGCAGGCTCGTCACGCCCGGCGCATTGGTTTCCACCGTCGCAGTCTCCACGCGCACCACCTGCGGCGTGCTCGTCGGCTGCTGCATCACCTTCTGCACCCCGCGCAGCAAGTCCTGCATGAAGCCGATTTTGCTCATGTCCTGACTTTGCAGCATCGACAGTTCTTCCGGCAGGTCGTACGGATCCATATCCCGATAGCACGGAATCAGCAGCCGCTTGTGGTCGTGCTTCATCAGCGACAGATAGCGGCTCCACTCGTTTTTCACCCACACGGCGTTAAAGTACTCCGGACGGCTGCCGATAACGACCATCACCTTCGCGCTGTTTAGCGCCGCGAAGATGTACGGCTCGTACTGCTGCCCAAGCTTGTCCTCCAGCGTGATGCGGCTGAAGAACACCTTCAAGCCCTGCTCGGTCAGCCCATAATAGACATCCTGCGCCCATTGGCTGTCGCGCGTCCGCTGACCGTTCTCGTCCGTCTCCTTGTAGCAAATGAACACGTCATACGGCTTCTCGTTGGCGGAAATTGCCAGAATTCCCTTCTGGATTTCTGCAATCCGCGCCGCTTCCTCCTGATAGATGCGGCGGCTCTCCTCATCCGGCGCATTCTCCACCGCCGCGAGATAATCCTCGTCCGTCAGAATCGACGCCACCTGCACGCGATGGCACGTTGGGATTCGCTGATGCGTTGCCGGATCTTCAACGTACTCAATGCCGAATCGGCTGATGACCGCGCCCCAGTGCGCCTCGGCATCCGTGTCGTCCTGCTCCAGAATTTTCTCGTACGCCGCAACCGCCTTGTCGAACTCGCACTGCCGCCGGAAGTGATTCGCGCGGTTGTAGCGGTTCAGCTTGTTCTCGTCCTCCGCCTGCGGAATCGTCGACATGCTGCCGCAGTACTCGCACGTCCCGTACGTCGCGCCCGGAATGAAGTCAATGTCCCCGCCGCACATCTTGCACTTAATAATCATGGTGCGCCCCCTTGCTGATAGCATCGCCTAAAATGGCATAATTCGTTACGTCGTGTGTATTTTACCACACTTACAGACATTCGGCAAGGTGAAATGTCGAATTTTGCGGAGAATGCTCTCGTCGCTTGAAATACAAAAGCTCGCCTTATAATATAAAGAACCCAACCGTACCATCTTCTGTCCTCCCAATCAGCGCAGCCCTGTCAAGCAGAAGATTGCGCATAGTACAAGAAGTCTCAGGCAATAATGTGCATTGATGGCATGCGGCATAGTTAAGCCCATATAACCCCTGTCCATTGATACCCGTTGATGTCATGCAAAGCGGGTCGCCAGAGCACCATTCCGCCTCATCAAGCAAGTCATCAATTATCTTCTCCAAATACTCCGATTTACCCTGCGCAGCAAGACCGCCAAGGCTGCCCTCCACATCAGAAGAAGCTGTGTAAATTAAAATCCCTGCCATATTCTCGCCGCTGGGATATGTTGAATAAATTCTTTCTTTCAGTGATGCCGATTGATAACCGCACATTTTTGCAAGCGAACGAATCAATAAGTGCGAAAAAGTATGAAGCAGCACATACCTTGGCGAAGCATTTTCACAGTGGATTTTGTTTTCTTGAATCCGCTCCATCATTAACTGGTAGATATGCTGGTTTTGCTTTTCCCAATCTGAAACTCTCTCTTCATTTAACCGAATAAAAATTCCCTCACCATGCATATCAATTGCCGGAAGCCATTGTTGCTGCTTTCGTGAAATAATTGGTGCTAAGCAAGGGCTATTCATGTCTCCATCCCAGCCTTGCAAACGTGTAAATCCAACCATTGTCACAATTTCTGTCAGGCAATCAACTGCCGTGACACTATCCAGCAGCATATGATACTTTTTCGGAGGAGAAATTCGTCTGGAACTGAAATCCGCATTTTCATCTTCCGTTTCTTCACAAAGTGCGCGGTATTCTTCCTCATATAGTTCTCTGAGCGACGCAGGATGCGGCTTGTTCTGTTCTGTGCACAGCACGCGGTAAGCATCCAGAATCTGTTTGTTTGAGATTTTCGGAAGATACGGGTGGATTTTTCGTTCTATATAGGATTGCAGCGCTTCATCTCTCTTTCCTTCCATCGCATCGAGATGTCGAAATAGAATTTTGTTGACCTGTGTACTCCACGGTGGAATGTTCAGCGCGCTAATATTTACGGGCATATAGACACCAGCGGATGTTCTCATTCGAGCAACAGCATTCTCTGTGCATGGCGAATCAGCGTCGTGTTCCAACCACGGTTGGCGGCCAGCGCATTTATACACGGCTGCTAATGCCCCTGGAACGAACGCTTCTTGCATACTGCGTGTTTTTCCACACAGTTCACAGGATACCATCAGACTGCCCAAGTTTGTTCGCCCATTAATATTGAACAGCTTTAATCGTTCAGGTTCCCCTCCCTGATTTTTTTCACACGCGGCACCTCGGTGAACCCATCGTGAATACGGAAAGTCGTCGATATGACCATGACGGCATGCAACAATAAAACGTGAAGGAACCAATCTATGGTTGCATTCTGGACAGCGCAGTTCTCCTTTCTGCAAGCCAGCCAGCTGCTTGTCCTTCCACAGATATGTACATGCTGGACAATACAAAATTTCAGGGAAACGATATGCACGAATGTCACGACTATACGATTTCTCATACGTCATCCATTTTAACTGGTATCGCCGTATCTGTTTCTGCAACCGTTTCAATGGTCTTGATTGGCGTTACCTGCATTTCCGGTTTGCTTGCTGCAGGTGCGTTCATCCTCTCTGGCTCTGCAATCTTTGCACAGTCGCTCTGAGACTTCATTTCGACTTGCTGAATGCTTATTGAATCCTCATGCTGTGCAGGCGTATTCCTTTTTTCATTGGCTTTAGCGGTGTCCAATGTTTCTTCCGTCTCACGCTCTATCTGCTCATAGTTCGGAAGATTTTGGCATGTGGCATACATTGAGCAACCATACTCTTCGCAGCGGCAAACAAATCGTTCACTCCCCACTGGCACTCCCCACGACATAGTTCCATGCTCATAGACACAGTCAGGAGCGCCCTGTTCAAGAATCATCTTTTGAGTAGACGTTTTGGGGATGCTATCTCCAGCATAACGTTTCAGTACGCGAAAATCAAGAATATGATATATGAAATCCTGATCATCACGCTTACAGGTTTTGTTGATATAAATATTGCTTTTCAGCGTAATATTACTATTCATCTTCAAAACCTCCTTGTTATATCTTATAGGTGAATGCAAGCTGATTGATTGTATCGCTGACTCCCATACGCTGTGCATAGTCACTATGAATATCAATGTGGACGATCATATCTTCATCAATTTCGCAGTTCAAATAAATGCCCTCCGGCATAAATCCCTTGATTTGTACCATTGTTTGCGAGAACATCAATCATTTCTTCAAGCAAAGCTCCATAAATCTCCGCCTTTTCATCCTCTGCACAGCCGTCCTGATAGCACTTAATTGCATATGACATTTCTGATGACAGCTTTGAGTATTCCGCGCGAGATTGCGCAGCACGACCGCTCAAATTGAGCATCCATTCC